>JGI24140J50213_10000665_pt1 | contig 15758 bp, 12 predicted proteins | sample BarGraIncu00222A_FD_50213 | JGI IMG/M metagenome (IMG submission 50213)
TTTCCCGGTGAACGCCGCGGGCGAGGCATACGGACAGGTCTCCCTGGCGAGGCTCCTTCCCTTGCGCGCGGTCACTGGCGAACTGCGGGCGGTTCCGCATACGGACGCGGTGTGTCCTGTGGTGGCACGAATGCGGACACCGTCCTCGTTCGAGCTCGGGCCGCGGCGAGGAGCCTGAGCAGCCCTTCGGGGACGTCGTGGCCTACGCGACCCACGTGGCGGAGCAGATCTGGCCGACCGACCGTGCCGTGAACGTCGGGCTCTGCGCGGGACTGCCGGGGCTCGCNGTGCTGCTCAGGATGCAGGCGCTGCTGTCCGGCGTGGCCGGCCTTGCTCGCGGTGGTCCCGCAGTGTTTAGCGTCGGAATGCTCGTCGTTTAGCGTCGGAATACTCGTCGGGGCCGCGATCGCCACGGCAGGTATGGCCGTTCTGTTCTGGTTCGCCTCCGTGCCGCTAGGCGCCCGACGACGGGTCCTTGGGCTCGTGCTGATCTGGATCGCCTGGGCGCGATGTGTTGCCAAGGACGATCTGAACATCGAGCTGGGCGCCTGGCGGGCGCTGCTGTTTGATGTCCACAATTGTGCACGAAGTGTGGATACCCTTACTTCGGCAGTTGGTTGATCGCCTCGAGCCGCTCGTCCTCATCGACTGCTAGTAGGTCTGCGTGTGCCTTGCGGGCAGCGCGAAAATCCGCCTCGACGCCAAGGGTGAAGAAGGGCAGCACCAGCCGTGAACCACCGGTCACCGATTCGGCTGCGGGCACCTGGTGTGCGAGGGCTCGTAGGGATTGGCGAGGGGACGCAAAGCACAGGCCTTCATCGGTCAACGCCCGGTGAAGGCCTGTGCCAGAGCCTCCTCAGGGATGGGTTAGGGCGTAGGCGGGCGGGCTGTGCGCACCAAGCTCTGCGTCCGGCGAGACCCGCCTCAGGTGGGCGAAGCCAAGCAGCGAGAGGACGAGCATCACCGCGGCGCCGATGAAGGCACCGATCGCGGCGATGCCGGCGATCATGCCCATGGTGCCGAAGGCGTACGCGTTCAGCAGTAGGCCGCGCAGGGTCTCACCCTTGAACATCGTCGCGACCGTTCCCGCCAGCTTGGTGTCGGTGGGGGCGGCCTGTGCCTTGGTGCTGAGCTGGGCGTACGTCTGGCCGCCGCCGATCTCTTTGAGGTGGACCGCGATGAAGTGGTCGGCGTAGGCCTCGGCCTGCTGACCGGTGAGAAGCTGCTGGCCCGCATACTGGTTCAGGTACGGGCCGATCTCCGGGCTGGCCGTGGCCGGCCCCTTCGGCGGGAAGAAGATCTGCTGTTGGCTGAGCTGGGTGTTCACCTGGTCGCCGATGAAGGAGTGCGCCCACCACAGCAGTGCACCCGAGGCCAGAAGGACGATGGCCAGGACGAGTCCTCCGGCGGTAAGCAGACCATCAAATGTCTTGCGTCGCATCGCTCTGAACCTCCGTGGGAACCAACCGGCCGCACATGCGACGACCTCCAAGATCGGTCTTCACAACATACAGCCTGTTATGGGACAAACAGTCACATTCAGGGTGATAAACCTCCACTTCCTGCAAGTGGACTTTCGCACTTTTGTCCGGGTTCAGGCTGCGTAGGCGAGTGTGTCCAGTAGGGCGTCGGTGATTTTGTCGTGGTCGTGTTTTGAGGCGGACATGGTGTTTGTTCGCCCAGCCCAGTGGACTCGGCGTATGGCGGCGAGGGCGTCAAGGAAGCTGGGAGTCTTCTTGCCGGGGTACCAGGGTCTTGGGATCCAAGTCCGGCCGGTGGGGTGGGTGTCGATGTGCCAGCACCAGATCAGTGCGTGGAGCCACCGTGAGAGGCTGGCGGCGCGTTCGGGTCCTTGTCGTTTCCAGGACTGTGGATCTTGCCCACCGAGGTCTTGTTTGACGTCGCGGAAGCAGACCTCGATCGGCCGACGCCCGGCGTAGCGGGACGCAGCCTCGGCGCCGCTGTTGGTCAGGTCGGAGGTAACGAAGAAGTCGTCTCGTTCGATGCCGTCGGGGTCGCGGACTATGACGAGGCGAACCAGGCCGGTCTTCTTTACGTGGTACCAGAGGACATCGCGGACGTGGGCGAGTCGCTCGATGGGTGTGCCGCGATGCTCGATGGTGACGCTCATCCAGTCGTCGGGTCTGGCTTTGGCTGCGAGCTCGGTCGGAGTGGGTAGCGGTTCGCCTCTCATGCGTGGGCGGCCACGTTTCCCGGTGGCGGACGGCGCGGTTTCGTGGGGGGCGGCATCGCGGCGCATCCTCGAAGTGGCCTGGGTGCGGGGCAGGCCCGCGCCAACCAGGGTCGCGTAGGCGCCATCGGCGCACAGGTGCAGTTCACGACCCGGGGGCCATCTGGTGATCTCGCGGATCATCAAGGCCGCGTGGGCCACAGTGGTTGTGGTGTCGTTCTTCTTGTGGTGGCGGACGTTGATCGGCAGTGCGATCGGGCAGCCACCCCAGGGCGGTGAGATCCGGATCGTGACCACCACGAGGTTCAAGCCCGTCGCGTAGACGACCCGCCTGGTGGTGGAACGAACTGCGTCGCGGAATACTCCGGCTCTGTTGACCTTCCGGCCGGACTTGTGGAAGAGGGTGTCATCGCAGAGCAGCTCGATCACGCCGGTCGGGGCGTGGCGGGCCACGACGTGGATGGCGAGTACTTTCCAGAGGCCGCTCATCTTCCAGGGGCCGTCGCGAGAGAACCGGTGGTAAGCGTCGTGGGCGCGCCGACCGGCCGGGTCGGCGACGGCTATCATCGCGGTGATGGTTCGACGGCCCGGCACGCATACCCAACCGGTGAGCAAGTCGGTGAAGAGCAAGAAGCTCGGCGCTCCAAGTAGTGGACGGGCCTGTTCGAGCAGGCCCGTCCAGCTCTTCACCGGGCCGCCGGGGTGGCCGCCCGGGCGGTGATCAAAGTGGCCAGACCGGCATCGGCTTGGCCGTCGAGCTTGGCTCGCGCCTGGCGATACCGCTCCACTGAGCGGCGCACCGCGGCCAGATCTGCCGTATCGATCATGAGCGTCCTGGTCCGACCGGCGTCGGAGTAGCTCAGTGCTGTCGTCTCGTGCAGCTCCTGCCCGTCGGCGCAGTGACAATTCGGTTTTCCGCAGCGGCGACGCTGCACCGCTACCGATCCGCGCACCAGCCGCGGCACCTGTGGCACCTGTGGCACCTGTGTTGATTCTTGAGTTGCCATCACGTCACAATCCTCATACCTGCACTTGTCTCCATTGCAGATAGTTGTCCTGCAGCACCATCGAAATCACGAGCACCAAAAGGGTGTGTCGCCGAGAAAAACGAAACGGGTTGGGTCAAATTCACCGAACGGGCGCCACTACAAAAGTGCGAGTCAGGGCGACGACGGCGGACCGTCATTGGCCAACTCCGTTACAGCAGAGTGCTCTTCGGCGATGACGAGCGGGTCGGCCCCACCCAGGATCGCCAGGACATCGTCACCGTAGCGCTCGATCTTGCGGGCGCCGACCCCAGATATCATGGCCAGCTCACCGGCGTTCGCGGGCCGTTTTTCGGCTATGGCGGTCAACGTCGCGTCGGTGAAGACCACGTATGCCGGGACCTTGGCCTCACCTGCGACCTCAAGACGCCAGCCGCGCAGCGCCTCGAAGGTCGCCTCGTCATAGGTCGGCGGGCAGTCCTGGCACCGCCCCACCTTCCGGGTCGCCCCGGTGACCAGATCCTTGCCACAACCTCGACACTTCGAGGGCTTTGCGGCCTTGCCTGACTTGCCTGCCTTGCCCCCAGAACCCGCGCCCTTCACCCGGGCCGATGAACGCGCACCCTCGCCCAGGATGCTGGCTGCCTCGTCCAGGAAGCGCGACGGTCGCCTGCTGGCGCGAGCGCCGGGGTTGCGCGCCCCGGACCAGGAAAGCCGCAGCTCACGCCTGGCGCGCGTCAGCCCGACATACATCAGCCGTCGTTCCTCCTGGACGGCCTCGGGTCCCTCAGCCATGCTGATCGGGATCAGGCCGTCGCTACAGCCGACCATGAACACACAGTCCCACTCCAAGCCCTTGGCAGCGTGCAGCGAGGCCAGGGTGACGCCCTCGACCGTCGGGGCATGCTGGGCCGCCGCGCGTTCGTCGAGCTCGTGCACCACGTCGGTCAGCCGCGCCGAAGGCTGGACGGCAACGACGTTGTCGGCCAGCCCGACCAGAGCCTGCAGAGACTCCCAGCGATCACGCATCGCCCCGCCGGAAGTCGGCGCCTGCTGCGTCCAGCCGACACCGGCGATGACGTCGCGGACCAGCTCACCCAGCGGTTTGCTGCCGTCATCGGCTCTGGCCGCGCCGCGCATCAACAGGATCGCCCCACGAACTTCCTTGCGGGCGAAGAACCGCTCGCCACCCCGAACGAGGTAGGCGACCTGGGCTTGCGCGAGAGCGGACTCATAGGCCTCGGACTGCGCGTTGGTGCGAAAAAGCACAGCAATCTGACTGGCCGGGGTGCCGCGGGTGACCAGCGCCTTGATCGCTGCGGCCACCCCCGTCGCCTCCGCGGGGTCGTCCGGGTATGCCGTGAGGCTCGGGGTGGGGCCGTCCTGCCCCTGCGAGCGCAGCTGGAGCGGTTCAGCTCTTGGGTTGTCGGCTGGCCTGCCACCTTGCGAATGGCCCACTCGCACCAGGACGTTGGCGAGGGCGACGATCTGAGGCGTCGAACGGTAGTTGCGGACCAGCCGGACCACCTGCGAGTGCGGGTAGCGTGACGGGAACTCCAGCAGGTGCTTGGGCGTCGCGCCAGTGAAGGAGTAGATCGTCTGGGCCGCATCCCCGACCACGCACACGTCGTCTCGCTCACCCACCCACAGATCCAGCAGGCGTTGCTGGAGTGCGTTGACGTCCTGATACTCATCGACCACGAAGTGGCGGTACTGCGAGCGCACGGCCCGGGCGATGTCCTCGCGCTCCCCCAGGATGCCGACGGTCAGCAGGAGCACGTCCTCGAAGTCAATGACCCCTCGCTCGGCCTTGACCTCTTCGTAGGTCTGCAGCACCCGTGCCATCGCGGTGGCGTCCAGACCGGCAGGGTCGCGGCCCGCGCGCCGTGCGGCTGCGGCATACGTCTCGGGCGTGAGCATGCTGACCTTGGCCCACTCAACCTCAGCGGCAAGGTCACGTACCGCAACGCGGTCGAGCTGCAAGCGCAGCCGTGAGCCGGCCTCGGCGACCACGGATGCCTTGTGTGGCAGCACTTCTGGGGCGGCGCCACCAATCGCCTGCGGCCAGAAGTAGTGGAGCTGCCGCAGGGCCGCCGCATGAAAGGTCCGGGTCTGAACACCCGGAACACCGAGCGCGCGCAGCCGGGTGCGCATCTCACCTGCAGCCCTGGCAGTGAACGTGACGGCCAGCACTCGCTGGGGCTGGTAGGCGCCACTGAGCACGCCGTAGGCAATGCGGTGGGTGATGGCCCGGGTCTTGCCGGTCCCGGCGCCGGCAAGGACACACATGGGCCCGCTCGGCGACGCCGCCACCTCCCGCTGCTCGGGGTCAAGGGCGTCGAGAATGTCGTCAGCAGTCGGCGTGCCGCTGGGTCGGTCCGGTGGGAGTGACATCGCCTCAGATCCTCTCAGACGCTGGTGTCAGGTCCACCCCTGCGGGAAGGATTGGCGGCTGGTTGCGGTTGATGGGGTCACCACCACCTGTCTTTGAGGAGATCTCGTATGTCCGCGGCCCCCACCCTGCCCGCTACCGGCACCATCACCATGTTCAGCACGCCATGGTGTGGCTACTGCCGCGGGCTCAAGAACGAGCTGGACCGTGAGGGAATCGTCTACACCGAGGTCGACATTGAGCGGCACCAGGACGGAGCCGACTTCGTCATGAGCGTCAACGGTGGCAACCAGACCGTTCCGACCGTTGTGTTCCCCGATGGCACTGCCGCCACCAACCCGTCACTGGCCGAGGTTCGGCTCCGACTGGCCTGACGGCGCGCTGCACTCTGAGCCGTAGCGGTCAGGCCTCAGGCGGGCTTGGCGTACTGCGGCCTGGCCAGTCCGTACACGGCCTCGACGCTTAGCGTGGCGACCAGCCGCCGATCGGCCACCATCGACGCCCGGTAGTCGGCCCAGTCGGGATGGTCCTCCCCCCGGATCGCGCGAAAGACTTCAACCAGCTCTTCAACAGTCTCGTCATCCGAAACCAGCGCCACCGCCGACAGTTCGACGGTGCCTTCAAGCACGGCATACGTCCAGCCGTCGGGGCTGCCGACAAAGATCGAGGCGCGCCGGTCGCGGCGCAGGTTGTGCACTGTGGCGAGGCCGTCGATCACGGAGATTCGGGCCCTCGTTGTTGCCAGGTCGAGCGTGAAGTTGACCGTCGAGAGCTGGGGCCGGCCGTCACTCTTGATGGTGGCCAGCGCGCCGATATTGCGCGCGGAGGTGAGTGCGAGGAGGTGCGGATCCACTGTCATTGCGCGCTCCTTTCCGCTCGTGCGTGCGGAGAGTCTGCGAGACTTGGATCAAACTTGATAAACTTCTCAACACACTACTTTATGATTCCTTAATCCAAATCAACATACCATCGATGGCGTGCCGGGGACTGATCCGCCAGGAGGCGCACGAGGTAATGCCCCAGAAACAGCCGCCCGGTCATCGACCGGCTGGCGACCGCCCTCTGGCGGCCGTCCAGCAGCCCAACCCCGCTGCGAGCGCCCGACGAGCGACGCGTTCGCCTATCGATTGGGAGTCGTCGGCTCGACCTTCTGGTCTATCGGCCCGCCGTACCAGTGCTCAATCATGCGTCGAGCGATCGATACGGTGGGCGAGATGCCGAAGCTCCCGGCCAGCACCATCTCGCGCAGGTCCTCACGACTGACCCACACCGCCTCGACGATCTCCTGGTGATCCAGGTGAAGGGTGGGATCGACCGTGCGCGCGGTAAAGCCCACCATCAGCGAGGACGGAAACGGCCACGGCTGGTTGCCCAGGTAACCCACCTGCTCCACGACCAACCCGACCTCTTCGAACACCTCACGCGCTACGGCCGCTTCGAGCGACTCCCCCGGCTCGACAAAGCCGGCCAGCACCGAGAGCCGCCCCTCAGGCCAGTGCGGGTTGCGCGCCAGCAACAACCGGTCGGCAGTGTCGGTCACCGCCATGATCACCGCCGGGTCGGTACGCGGGTAGTGCTCAGTGCCGTCTTGCGTGCAGCGGCGGATCCAGCCGGCCTGATCGGGCTCTGTCGTCGCGCCACACACCGGGCAGTAGGTGTGCGCGGCGTGCCAGTTGGCCAGTCCCTGCATCGTGGCGAACAGACCTGCGTCCCTGTCCGAGAGCAGGGCGCCCACCTCGCGCAGAGTCCGCCACACCGTCGTCCCATCCGGATCCGGAGCCCCACCAACCACCCCCAGGTATGACGTGCCTTGGCTGTCCTGCCCCAAGAACACCGCCAGCCGGAACGCATCCTGCTCTTCGGGTGCCCGCAGGCGCAGGGCGCAATCGCGCTCGGACTCGATGACCTGTGCCCGGCCCTCAACCAGCTCCAAGATCCGGGTCAAAGGGTCCTTGAGCAGCAAGGGCACCAGGTCGGGGTCCCTGCGCCGCAGGCCGGCGCGGTCCAGGGTGCCGCGCGCCAGGGAGAGATCATGCAAAGTTTCAAAAGAACCGCTCACGCCTTCCAGCCTATGGGTCGCACTCGACATACGGTGTCAGAGTGACTCGAACTCCCCTTGCCCTCGCCGCCCTCGCCAGCGCCGCAGTGCCAGGACTCGATCCCGCGACGGTCGAGTGCGTCGTGCAACGCCCCGGACATCAGTTCGAGGTCGCTTTCATCCACGACACGCAGCATCGGCGTTGGGTCGTGCGTGCGCCGACGTCGGCCGCCGCCGGTGCCCAGATGGACGTCTCGGTGTCTCTGCTCGGGCTGTTGGCTCGCCGGCTGCCATTCTCCGTGCCGACGCCCAAGGGCTTCGTTGCGCTCAGCGAAGGCAGCCGGGCAGTGGTCTACCCCTACATCGCAGGGCGCCCCCTCGATTTCGCGCATCTGCCGGGCGGACCGGGGATCGCCGCCGAGCTGGGTCGGGCACTGGCTGCCCTCCACAACCTCGACCTGGCGCTGTGTGACGAGGCCGGACTCACGTCCTACGACCCCGATACCTATCGCACGCGCCGACTTGCAGACCTCGACCGGGCGGCGGCGACGGGGCACGTGCCCACCGGGCTTCTCTCCCGATGGGAACGCGCGCTCGAGGACGTCTCACTGTGGCGTTTCGCGCCGACTCCAACCCACGGCGACCTGACCGGCGATGAGGTTCTCGCGGTCTTCAACGACGACGGCGATGCCATGACCGGCCGCATCCGCGGTCTGACCGGCTGGGAGAACGCCAAGGTGGCGGACCCCGCAGACGACTTCGCAACGCTGGTCACCCAGGCGTCTGCCTCGGCTTTCGACTCCGTGCTCGAGGCCTACGCGCATGCCCGGGTGGACCGGCCTGACAAGTATCTGGAACGCCGGGCCAGGCTGGCAGGTGAGCTCAAGCTGATATCCGAGCTGCTAACCACAGTCGGGTCCAGGGACCAGAGTGGCATCGAGGCGTGCGCGAAGAGGCTGCGGCAGCTGGATGCCAAGACCTTCGATCACAGCGACGAGCCGATTGTGCCGACCACCCCGGCCGCGCACGCTGTTCGGGTCGACCCCGCAGTCCCTGAGCACCCCAGCGCCACCGCGCACCCCAACGCCACCGAGCACCCTGACGACGGGCACCCCGACGACGGGCACCCCGACGACGGGCACCCCGACAGCGGGCACCCCGACGACGAAGTGCTCTTTGAGGAAGCTGATCTTGACGGCCGTGTGCCGGCCGTGGACGACCCAACGATCAGACCCAAGAGCTAGACCCGTGCTAGGTCGGAATCGACCCCAATAGTGTGGAGAGCCGTTCATCCTCGGCCAGATCCGGAAACACCGTCTCACCGGTGCCCGCGTAGTAGAACGCCGCATCGACCTGGTCCAGAGCCAGTCCCCGGAGTCGCGCGAAGGCCAGGCGATACGCCTCCAGCTGCAAGGCACGAATCCTGGCCTTCTCACCTGACGGCTTGGCACCGGTCTTCCAGTCCACGACGGTGAACCCACCCCCCGGGCGGGGGAACACGGCATCGATGCGGCCCCGTATCGCCATCTGCGCCACGGTGGTCTCGATCGCGATCTCGATCGCCTCCGGTCTTCGATGGGCCCATTGGCTGGCCAAGAACCGTTCCTTCATCAGCGGCAGCTCCTGCTCGCCTGCCGGGTCGTCGTCGGCGTTGCCCGGCAGGTCCAGGAGGTCGACGAAGACCGCCCGCGCGAAGTGCTGCTCGACCCAGGCGTGAAAGGCGGTACCCCGACGTGCCGCGAGCGCCGGAGCAGCGGGCATCGGACGGCGAAGATCACGAGCGAATGCCTGTGGATCACCAGCAAGTGAGACAACCGCGGACGCCGACAGGTGCCGTGGGACCCTGACCTCGAGGTCACCGGGACGAGCCGAAGAGTCGCGTTCGGCCAGCAGGATCGCGAGCTCGCGTTCTCGACCCACAGCCAAAGACATGTCGAGCGAGCCCTCTGGGTCAAGGTGCGCCATGGCGCCCAGCACCTCCTGCACGGCGTCGCCAAGCTGTGAGCGCCGGGCGGCCATCGGATCCGCCGGCCAGATCGCGCTCACCGGCTCGCTCTGGCGCGGGTTTGCGGATTTGGTGTCACCATCCGGCTCGGGCAACGGCTCCCACACCAGGGGTCTCAGACCAAGGGCGGGGTGATCAACCAGCTCGGTCAGGAACCGGGAGGTGATCCGCGGGGTCGTGGGGTCGGCCCACACCGGCGCAGTCAACAGCAGCTCACGGCGAGCACGGGTGAATGCCACATAGGCCAGCCGGCGCTCCTCGTCGATGCCGTGCTCCCCCCCGCCGCTGAGGAAGTCGCTGACCTCGTTCTCCAGGGCCAGGAGGTCGGGAGCCGACTTCCAGCGCAGCACCGGCAGACCGTCACAGTCCCCTCGCAGGTCGTACGGGACGCCGGACAGACCCCCGAGCCAGCCCTTGTCAGTGGGCGGACTCATCCTCCACCGACCGTCCCTGAACGAGGTGGTCGAGCTCGCGCGTGCCGGGAACGAGCCCTCGACCAGTCCGGGGACAGCCACGACGTCCCACTCCAGTCCCTTGGCGGCATGCACGGTGAGTACCTGGACGGCGTCGGTGGACACCTCGGCGTACCCCTTGTCCAGCCCACGCTCCTGAGCCTGGGCGGCTTCGAGCCAGGACAGGAAACCACCCAGCGTGGGCCGGTCTGCGGACCCGGAGAAGCTGGCCGCCACGTCAGCAAACGCGTCGAGATGGGCACGGGCCGTCGTCGGCGTGTGTTCTGGGCGCGACAGCACCTCGATGTCCAGACCGAGGGCACGCTCCGCTTCGCCGGCAAGGTCGGCCAGAGGCATGCCGCTCATCGAGCGCAGAGCCCGGATCGCCTCACGCAGTCCGTGCAGGCGCTTCAGTGCCACCGCAGAGATGCGTGAGCCGCCAGTGCCGGACCAGCCCGCGGACGGCAGGTCGTCGAGCGCCTCAACGATGCTGAGGCGGTCGGCGCTGTCAGGAGCCTGGTCGCTGACCTGGGGCCGAGCCTCGTCTGAACGAGCCGCCCGGGCACGAGCCACCTGACGGCGTTGCAGGACCCGGGACCACCCCGCCAGCCCTTGCAGGTCCGCGGCGCCCAGACGACACCACGGCCCGGTCAGCAACCGCATCAGCTGGTCACCGCGAGTGGGATCCTGAACAACCCAGAGCAGGGCCACGATGTCCGACACCTCCGGCGTACTGAGCAGCCCGCCAAGCCCCACCACGTCCACGGGAAGGCCCTCCCGCTCGAGGGCTTCGATCACGGCGTCGAACTGAGAACGCTTGCGACACAAGACCGCCGCCGAGACCCCGGTGGGGCGCGCCTGCCCATCAAGCCAGTGGTGCGCGATCCAGCCGGCCAGGTGGGCGGCCTCAGCCTCGATGGTCAGCAACCGGGCCGCGAGCAACGCCCCGGTGCCGGCACCGGGGCGGGGACGGAGCACCTCCACGTCAACCCTCGACTTGGACCGCAGCGGACCCGAGGTGATGTTGGCCGCCACCAGGATGGCGTTGTCGTTGCGCCAGCTCGTGGACAGAGGCAGAACCTGCGCATCGCCGGAACCGTCTGCAAACTCACGGGGGAAGCGGGTCAACGTCGTGGCACTCGCCCCGCGCCAACCGTAGATTGACTGGTTCGGGTCCCCCACCGCGGTGACCGGCACGAGCTGCCCGTCGGCGACGAACAGGTGTCGCAAGAGCACCAGCTGCGCCTCACTGGTGTCCTGGAACTCGTCGAGCAGAACCGCCCGAAACCGTTGACGTTCCATCGAGCCGATGTCGGGGAACCGCTGCGACAAAGTGGCCGCAAGGGCCATCTGATCCGCGAAGTCGAGCGCATCCCGGCTGCGCTTGAGGGTGATGTATGCCTCGACGAGCGGCAGCACGTGACGACGAGCCTTCAACACAGTCATCGCATCTGCCACCACCTTGGGCAGTCCCCGCGCGCGGCTGCCACCCTTGGGCAGCCCCAGGACCGTGGCCTCGAACCGGTCGATCAGCGTGTGCAGGTCTGCCGGTACCAGGAGGTGCTCGGCCATCTCACCGGCCAGGTCGACAACGGCATGGATGATCGTTGAGGCCGCAAACGGAACATCATCCATCGGTCCGTCATAACCCTCGACCACCTCGGCCGCGAACTGCCAGGCGGCAGCCTCGGACAGCAGACGCGACTCGGGCTCGACCCCCAGACGCAACGCATGCTCGCGAACCAACCGACCCGCATACGCGTGGTAGGTCGAGACCGTCGGTGTGCCACCCAGCACCTCTGCGCCGTCCGGCTCCTGAGCAGGGGTCCACATGCCCACGTGACGCAGCCGACGCAGGCGCCGCCCGATGCGCTCGGCAAGCTCGGTGGAGGCCTTGCGGGTGAAGGTCAGCCCCAGGACCTGATCGGGCTCGACGTACCCGTTGGCGACCAGCCAGACGACCCGCGAGGCCATGGTCTCGGTCTTGCCCGAGCCGGCGCCGGCGACCACCAGCAGCGGACGCATCGGCGCCTGGATGACGGCGCGCTGTTCAGCGGTCGGCACCGGGTTGCCCAGTGCCTGCGCGATCGCCTGCGCGGAGTGCCGCATCGGATGACCCTGCACTCAGATCACCCGTCCCTCGGGCTGCACCGGACAGCTGGACCTGACCGAGCAGAAGGTGCACACCGGGCCGATGGTTGCCGTGAAGACGCTGCCCGCCATCCCCTCGGCTGTCTGGGTCACCAAGGCGCGGGCCCACCCCGGATCGTCATCGGCGGACAACGGCCCTTGCTGCTGCAGCGTGGTCCGGATGCCGGCAGCTTTGCCGACCTGCAGCAGAGCAGCCCCAGCCGAGACGGTGCCGTGGTCGGCGAACGCCCCATGCTCGACCGCGGTCTGGTAGGCGCCGAGCTGGGCATTGCGGAGCAGATCGCCTCGGGTGGGTTTGCCGGAGCCAGTCTTGAGGTCGACCACTCGCAGACCACTGCTGCCATGGCGCTCAAGGCGGTCGACCCGGCCCCTCAAGATGGCGCGCCCGAGCTCGACCTGCAGGTCGAGCTCGGCGCCGATCCGCTCCCAGCCGCCGGCTGCGGACTCCTCGAAGTAACGGGCCAGCCGGGCCACCATGGTTTGAGCCTCAGACCGCGCCCGGCGCGACAACCAGCCAGCGGGCAGCCCCAACCGGCCCCATCGAAGGTCAACCTCCGCCCTCATGGTGGCCTCGTCGGCGTCACCGAGATCGGCGGCGATGTCGTGGATCAGGGTGCCGATGTTGGCCGCACCGACACCGGGGCCATCCCCGCCGCAAGTGGACAACAGCCATCGCAGGCCGCAGTCACCGTAGCTCTCGATGCGAGATGGCGACACCGGGACGCTCTCGCCCTCGCCGCGCAAAGGCCGGTCGTCACTCAGGGGTGTCAGTGCCCACCACGTGGACGGGTCGGCGCCAGCGACCCGTGCGCGCGCCAGTCGGGCCAGCTGCCCCGCGGCGGTATGCCGCTCGCTCACCGTCGCGCCGACAACCACCTCGCGGCGCAGCTCGGCCACCAACCCCGTCAGCGTCATCGGCCGTGGTACCTCGCTGAAGGGCCTCAGCTCGTCCCCGTCATCGGACTCCTCCGGCGGGTCGACGATGTCCAGATAGACCGAAGGCTGCTCGTCCTCGCTGCGCACGGCTGTGACCAGGAGCCGCTCGGACGCGCGACTGACGGCGACCAGGAAGAGCCGGGTCTCGTCATACCGGACTGCAGCCTGGGCCGCACGCAACGACTGTCCACGGCCGCTGATGACATCGACCAGCCGTTCTGAACCCAGCAGGGAACCGCGAAGGCGTAGGTCGGGCCAGACGCCCTCCTGCACACCCGCGATCACGACAAAGCGCCACTGACGGCCCGCCGCGCCCGCAGGGGTGAGCAGGGAGACCGCGTCATGACTGGGGGCCCGGGCCACGAGGGTGTCGCCGGCCACGTCCTGCCCACGAATGTGCTCGAGGAAGCCCCGCGGCCCCATCTGGGGCAGCCGGTCGACGTACTTTGCCACGGCGTCGAACAGGGCGACAACAGCATCGAGGTGACGATCAGCGCGGGCACCCGAAAGGCCACCACCGAGCGCCACCCGGCGCCAACTCTCGGCCAGCCCAGTCGCGTCCCACACAGCCCACAGCACGCTCTCGGCGCTCACTCCCGGCGCAAAACGCGCGCGGTCGACGCCATCGCAGCCATCGACCCCACGTGCCGCCTTCACCCCTGCGGCGACCGCCCTGGCAACACGGCGAGCCGGCGCACCCTCAGGACCCAGCATCCCCAACGTATTTGGCGCCACGAGACCCTCAACGAGCAGCTCGTCGCTGGTGCGCCCCCCGCCGCTTTCGAGCTCGTCGCGGCGCAGCGCTCTGCGCAGTCGCCGAAGTCCTACTGCGTCGGCGCCCCCGATCGGCGAGAGCACCGCATCAACCGCGGTCTGGGCGTCGATCGGGTCCAGTCGCCGCGCCGCCACGTTGAGGGCCACCTCCAGCAGTGCGAGAAGGGGACGCACGGCCACCTCATCCCGGACCGGGACCTCGGCGGACGGCACGGCCACGGGCACACCGGCAGCCATGAGAACCCGGCGCAGCGTGCCGGTGCGTCCCTGCCCCCGAACGATCACGGCCATCTCGGACCACGCCATGTCGCCCAGAAGGTGCGCGGCCCGCAGCTCGGCCGCGATCAGCGCAGCCTCCTGCGCCGTCCCACGCAGCAGACGCACATCAGCGCGGCCACCCTCAGGGACGTGGTCGAGCCCCCGGTGGGCTCCTGCTGCGAGTGCGCCAATGCGCCGGGTCACCCGAAGACTCACCTCACGCAGTACCTGGGGTTGCCGGTATGACGTGGCGAGGGTAATCGTGGGACCGTCGCCAAATCGGCAGTGGTCAGCACCCAGGATGGCCGGGTCGGCGCCGCGGAAGGTCTGGACCGCAACGTCCGGGTCACCGATGAGAACCAGGTCGATGTGTGGATGTCGGACGACCCGCAGGAGCCGGGCCGCGGCGGGGGTGAGCTCCTGGGCATCGTCGACGACGATCAGGGCCAGGCGCGAGGCCAGGCGCTCAACCGCCTCGGGGTCCGACTCGAGCAGATCGGCAGCCGCGCCCAGNATGGACGCCGGGTCGTAGGAACCCGGCCGCGACAGTGCCGTGACCTCGTCGTACTCGGCCAGAACCTGTGCAGCGGCAACCCATTCGGGTCGATCGTGAGTAGCTCCCAGTGCCGCGAGACCACCAGCGTCAAGGCCGCGCTCGACCGCTCGCATGAGAAGATCCCGCAGCTCGGTGCGGAACCCTCTGGTGGCCAGTGCGTCCTGCATGTGCGCGGGCCAGTCCGGAGCCTTGCCCTCGCGGCAGGCGTGACCGGCCAGGAGCTCGCGCAGGATGACATCCTGCTCCGGTCCGCTCAGAAGCCGGGGGTTGGAGTCCCCGCGCAGAGCAGCGGCCTGGCGCAGGATGCCGAAACCAAGCGCCTGGTGAGTCCGGGCCAGTGGTTCGGTGGTGGTGCCACCGATCCGGGAAGTGATGCGTTCGCGCAGATCAGCGGCCGCGGTCCTGGAAGCTGTCAGGACCAGGCACTGATCAGGCGCGATCCCGTCGCGGCGGACCCTGTCGACCACGACCTCGATGGCGGTTGACGTCTTGCCCGTGCCCGGTGCGCCCAGCACGCGCAACACCGATCCAGCCTTTGAGTCTCGACTCCTGGCGTGGTGGGCCACGACGGCAGCCTGTGCCTGGTCCAGCACCGGGGCCCTGATGACCAGACCGGGGGCCCTTCGCAACGTCAGCACCGGCAGATTCCATCACGGCGGACCGACACTGCCACGAGGCGGTTGGGCGACGTGCTCCGGACGCACGAATGCCCCGGCGGTAAAGCCGGGGCATTCGTCATGCAGAAGATAGTTCTGCGAACTCAGATCAACCGAGTTCAGTTCAACTCAGAGCGGGCGGATGTTCTCCGCCTGCGGGCCCTTCGGACCCTGGGTGATGTCGAACTCGACCTTCTGGTTCTCGTCAAGCGAGCGGTATCCGCTGCTGGCGATGGCTGAGTAGTGCGCGAACACGTCGGCGCTGCCGTCCTCGGGAGCAATGAAGCCGAAGCCCTTCTCAGCGTTGAACCACTTCACGGTGCCAGTTGCCATAACTAATTTCCTCCAAGAGCGCTTTGTCGA
>JGI24140J50213_10000666_pt1 | contig 15740 bp, 14 predicted proteins | sample BarGraIncu00222A_FD_50213 | JGI IMG/M metagenome (IMG submission 50213)
TGGCGCGCTGCCAAGCGCCAGCCCCCGACTCGATCCGTTCGGGCCCCTCGCCGACCACGCTGTCAATCAACCCCGCGTTGCCGGCGGCGGCCTGCAGGTTGACCACCTCGTAGTGGCTCTCGCGGCAGATGTCCCCGAACGCCAGCAACGCGGCCGTCTTGCCGATCCCGCGCGGCCCCGCCAGGATCACGTCACGCGCCCCGACGCGACCGCGAACCGCCACATCGTTGAGCATCAGCCGCCACCCCTGAATCAACGCGTCGCGACCCCCGAGCACCGGCGGGCGATGCCCGGCTCGCGGCGTGTAGATGCTTGGCTCCACACACCGAAGCCAACGTATAAAGCAGCCGCTTTATACGTGCTTATACGTGCGTGGGGCGCTGGCCGCCCGAGTAATTCCAGCGGTAGACGACGTCGGAGAGGTGGTGGCGCCTGAGATCTGTCCGGCGCCAACGCCGGCCGGGCCGAGTCGGCGCATGCCGCCACGGCTACGGACTGGGGCTGTCAACGGCGCCAGTCGTCAACGGCACCACATGCCGGGATCCATCGCTGCGAACAACGGAACGAGATGGACAATCTACGGAGCTGTGGGCGGTGGCTCGGTGTTCAGAATGTCGACCAAGCGGCCGAGTCCTCCACGGCGCTGAGCGGCGTTGTCGATCGCGTTCTGGAGCCGTTCGGGCGAGACGTCGGTGTAGATCGTGGTGGTGCGGATGTCGGCGTGGCCGGCGAGTTCGCGGATCACCTCGATCGCCTCGCCGGATTCAGCGAGGTGGGTGCAGAAGGTGTGGCGCAGCACGTGCGGGGATCGGCGGTCCTCGGGGAGCTCGGCGAGCTGCGCGTAGCGCCCGACGATTCGGCTCACGTCGCGGACGGCGAGCGGCGCGGGCGCCCGTCCGGTTCTGGGCAGCGAGACGAGCAACTGCTCGTGGGCGCAGATGGGTCGGGCTTTGACCCAGGCGGCGATCGCGTCGAGTGCGTCCTGCTCGAGCGGGACCGCGCGGCGCCGGCCGCGCTTGCCATATTGCACGGTGACCCACCAGGAGGTCGAGTGGGGGATCGCTCGGCGCAGCCGCCCATCGCTTGCGCGGCGGCGCTCGTCGACGTCGGTGAGCAACAGCGCGCACGCTTCGGCGCGGCGCACGCCGGCGGTGCCGAGCAGGTGAAGCAGCGCGAGGTCGCGCTTGCCGGCGGTGCTGCGCCGGTCGGGCATCCGTAACAGACGCGCGTACTGCTCGGCGGTGAGCGCGCGCGGCTCACCGCGCGCGACCCTTTGGCCGCGGACGTCGCGGACGCGCGCGACCCCGAGCTCTGAGGCGAGCGTGCGCAGCGCGGAGAGGTGCTTGGCGATCGTCGCCGGCGACCGGCCGTGACGTTCGAGCTGATCGCGGTAGGCACGGACCGCCTCGGGCGTGAGCGCCTCGGGCCCGGCGTCGGCGCCGAGGAACAGGCAGAAGGCGCGGTAGACGCCAGCGTAGGCCTCGCGGGTCAGCGTGGCGGCCTGGCGCCCCGCGAGCTCTGAGGCGATCGCCGCCAGCGAGCCGGGATCAAGCAGCTCGCCCTGCACGCGATCCACGACGGTGAGCGCACGTGTTCCTTGAGTGGGCTGGAGTGACGTTTTCATGCGCGGATGCTCGCAGCGGCGGCGACAGCACGGCCCAGAATTGCCCTTCTAGGACGTGTCGCCGCCCGCTCGGCAGGGACCAGCTTGCGTCCTCATCGAAACAGAAACCCCTGCATCGCACGAACGGCTCCAACACCCCGCGCAGCTGCTCAGCAGGGTGAGGGATGCCGTCCGTATAGCCCCATGACTGCGAGAAGTTTACGTACACGCCTACTGCGACTTGCGCGAGCTGTGGGCGCTGAGTATGGGTCGACTGCCGCCCTGCGGAGAGGACTCGGCGCGCCTCGCGCCGGCTGCGAGCGAGCCGGACAGGGGACCTTGTCAATCTCGTTCAGGGCGGCACGTTCTCTTCGGCGAGCCTCCCGGCGCGATGACGTGTCGGCGGGTGAAATCGAGGTCGGGGAGGAGTACGATGTGGGCTAGGTGTGCCGGGAAGTCTGGTCGGCGATGTATTTTGTCGACCCCTTTGACAGGAGGCCTGATGGCCGAGACGCACGCCTTTCCCGCGGCGACGGACGAGCCGCTTTGTGGTGTCGTGGTGGTCGTTGATCGCCGCATCGTCGCTGACCAGACTCGGGGCGGGAGCGCGGGGTCATGACCGGACTCGTGTTGGTGCTTGTCGTTGTCGTGGCCGTGCTCGCGATGGTCGTCGCGGCGCTGTGGCGCGATCGCCGCGGGCGTGCAGCGCGGCCGCGGCTGGCTGCATCTCGCCGGATCCTGTTTCCGTTTGTCGCCGCGGGCGTGTCGGCGGACGCGCTGGACTGCGCTGTGCGGTTGGCGAGCGCCGAGCAGGCCATCCTTGTGCCGGTGTTTCTCGCGCGCGTGTCGCTCAGCCTGCCGCTGCAGGCGGCGCTGCCGCGGGAGGGGAGCGCAGGCCTGCGCCTGCAGGAAGCGATCGAGCAGCACGCCATCCGGTTCGGTGTCGGGGTCGACGCGCGGACCGCGCGTGGCCGCAGCTACCGCCACGCGCTGGGTGAGGCGATCGCGAGCGAGCGCTTTGACCGGATCGTGATCGCCGCTGCGCACGCCAACGGGCGTGGTGTCGCCGCCGAGGACGTGAGCTGGCTGCTTGACAACGCCCCCGGCGAGGTCGTCGTCCTCAGACCCGGCGTCGACCGGTACGTGACGCCGCTGGCGCCCGCGCCCGAGCCCGAGCCCGAGCCCGAGCCCGAGCCCGCCACGAGCCTCGCGTCCGTGGGCTGAGGACCAGAGCCCGAACGGTTGGGGTGGTGAGGGGCGGTTGGCAGCGATCTTCAGGATGCGATCCGTGGACCGTTCTGCTGGGTCAGAACCAACACGCGAATCGCTTGATCGCGATAACGACCGAGCCGCGCAACCCCGGAGGAGGCAGGTCATGTCAGCGCCGACGGTGGCGGCCCGCGCGCGCCGGTTGATCGCGCGGATGCGTCGTTCATGGGCTGAGATGGACTACGCCCAGCGTCGCATGTTCGAGCTCAGGACGGGGATTTCGTTGCTTGAGACGCCCCAGCGCGCTCGCGCCCGCCCCCAGATCGAGGAGCTGGAGGCCGTGTACGCGCTGGTGGCTCGCGACCCCGGCGACATGGCCGCCGGGCCGTAATCGCTGGGATGAGGTTGCGTGATAAGACCGCCGAGCAGGTTCCGACGGACCGTTGTCTCAGACGCGAAGCGTCGGCTGCGGTGGTCGTCGCGGACTGACGCGGGTGGCGGCGCGTGGCAGACACCGAGCGCGGTCCTCGGGGCAGATCATCCGCTGTCGCGGGCGGTTGACAGGCGCGAGAGCGTCGGGCGACAGTCGCGCGTGGTCGGCGCGGTGCTGATCGGCAGCATCATAGATTTCACCCAGGGGGCATGGTGGGCCGCGGCCGCGGCGCTGAGCGCCGTGGTCGTCCTGTTCGGCCTGGCGATCGGCGCCGCGGCGCTCACCCAGCGCCAGCGCGACCGAGCGCTTGATCTGATCATCGAGGGCCGTGAGAACGTCGCGGTCGCCGCTGTGCAGCGAGAACGCCAGCGGCTACACGCTCCGGGTACGCAGCGCCATCTTGCCCGCGCGATCGACGGCATGATCGAGCTGGCGCTCAATCCACCGAAGATACGCGGGCGCGGGGCGCGCCCGCTGTTTGAGATCGCGGTCGTGGCGTGTGTCGCTGAGGATCTCCGCGCGATCAGTCGACGTCTCGGGGCACAGCACGCGTCTGTGCGTGGCGTCGCGCTGGCCGAGCGTCTGATGAGCGACGGGACCTCGCCGCTGTACCGCGACCAGGCGGACGTGCTCCGTGAGCAACCAGCGCATCTACGATCTGATGACCGACTCATCGCCCTGATGAGCCATACAACCCGCGGCAAGGGTCGTCGCGCAGTGGGCGCCGGCCTCGGCGCAACGGTGCCGGCGAACCCCACGCGCAGACGACAAGGAGTGGCATGGGACGTGTCAGATCGCTGGGGTGCGATCGCTGCGCGAGAGCCGTGTGGCCGGCGGGTCGATGGACACGACGCGATCGTGACCAGGCGCCAGTCTCAGACCCCCGCGCCCGACGCTCACGCACGATCGCGGTAGAAGGCGATGGCGTGAGCGCGATGCATGCTGGTGGCTGTGTCTGACGCCCTGTTGGCAGTTGTCTTCGTGGCGTGCGCGATGCTGAGCCTTGGTTCGAGCTGGGTGCTGGTGTCCAGGCTGGAGCGCTTGGGCGTCAGGCTGGGTCTGTCTGAGGCGCTGTTGGGGATGCTCGCCGCGTTGGCGGCCGATACCCCGGAGATCACCGCGGCGGCGACGGCGCTGGCCGGACATCACTCTCGGATCGGTGCGGGGGTCGTGATCGGCTCAAACGTGTTTAACCTGGCGGCGTTGCTCGGCCTGAGCGCGGTTCTGGCTGGCGGCATCTCGCTGCACCGGCGGGTGATCGTGATGGAGGGCGCGGTCGCGCTGTGGGTCGCGGCGGCGTGCCTGGCGGTGATCCTCGGCTTGTACTCGCCGGCGGTGGGGCTGGTCGTGGTGTTGGGCGTGCTGGTCCCCTACCTGGTGGTGCTCGGCGTGCGCCGCGATCGACTGCGGCGCCTGGGGATGCCGGCGCGGTGGGTGAGCTGGCTGACTGAAGCGATCGTGGAGGAGGAGCTCGAGCTCGAGGCGGCGATCCATCCTCAGCGCGGCCGCGAGCGTGACGGGATCGTGGCGGCGGTCGCGGTCCTGGTCGTGGTGGGCGCCAGCCTGGCGATGGAGCAGGCCGCCTCCACGCTTGGAGCGCGCGACGCGATCCCCGAGATCGTCGTGGGGGGCATCATTCTCGCCGGCGTGACGAGCCTTCCCAACGCCGTCGCGGCGGTGTATCTCGCGGCGCGAGGCCGAGGCACCGCGACGCTCAGCACAGCGATGAACAGCAACGCGCTCAACGTCGCCGCCGGTCTGCTGCTGCCCGGGATGATCGTCGGCTTGGGCGGCTCGTCGGGACCAGCGACCCTGATCGCCGGATGGTATTTCGGCTTGACGGCGTTCGCGCTGGGGTGCGCCTACCTGGGTCGCGGGCTGCGGCGCTGGCACGGCACGCTCATCATCGGCGCGTATCTGGCGTTCGTCGGCATGGTGCTCTCAAGCGCCTACTCATCACGCACCGGCGTGCTGCTCAGCGCCGCGCTCCCGCTCGCCGCGGGGCTCATCGTCGCCGGGTGGATGATCCGCAGCTCGGGCCGCCGGCACCGCAATGGCCGATCCGTTGTCGGCGATGACGAGACCCGCCACCCGCTCGAGCAAGGACACGCCGTCGTGTTCACTGGACTCTCCGACGCCGATGCACGCAACCCGACAGCGGTGATGAACGGATCGACGCCCTCGCCCGTGCCACCCCCGCGTGATACCTCCCTCATCGCCGGGTGGTCGATCAGGCGGATGTGGTGGATCGCGCTGGCCATCACCTCGATCATCGCCGCGATCGACGCGATGCTCGGCCACCGCATAATCCTGATTGGTCTGCTCATCTCGGGACCGTGCTGCGGGCTGCTCACCGGCCGCTGGCGGCGCACCGCCACAGCGGGCGGGTGGGCGGTCGCGCTCGCGGTGCTGCTCGGCGTCCCGGACAACATCTGGGGCACCACAACGCATCTGGCATTCCTCGGTGCCGTGTTGATCGTGACCGTGGCGAGCACCGTGTCGGCCGCGGTCATCCAAAGGCACAGCCACACACCCACGCCTTAACTGCCACCGGACGACCGGCGGGTAGGGGCTCATGAGGGGATACGGCCCACATAAGGCGGAAAAGTCCATCAGGACCTCTGACCGGCGCTATTTGTCGACGGGGAGCAGGTCGAGCGCGCGTGTGCGGTCTTCTGCGCTCGGGCGGGTGTAGATCCGGGTGGTTTCGAGGCGGGCGTGGCCGAGGAGCTCGGCGACGATGACGAGGTCTGTGCCGCCGCGCACGAGCGTGGTCGCGAACGTGTGCCTGAGGATGTGAACGGTCGTGTCGTCGTCGAGGCCGGCGGCGGCGGCGATGCCGGTGATGATGTCGTGGACGCCCCTGACGCTGAGGCGCTGCCCGCGTTGGTTGAGGAACAGGGCGGGAGTGTCGGTGGCTCCGGGCCAGTCGGCGCGTTCGGCGAGCCAGCCGTTCAGCGCGGCGTGTAGTTGTGGGTGGATCGGGACGTGTCGGACGCGCTCGCCTTTGCCGAGGATTCTCAGGACGCCTTTGCGGGCGGAGCGGGCGACGTCGTCGATGTCGAGGGCGACGATCTCGCTGATCCGCGCGCCGGCGTAGAACGGGACCAGCGCGAGCGCCTGGTCGCGTGGCGACGGGCAGGTCTGGACTGCTCGGAGGTAGCGGAGCTGGGCGCGTTTGTCGAGCGCGCGCGGCGCCGCGACGGCGGCGTCGACTCGCGCGGCGGCCGCNGGTCCGACGCCGCGGCGGATGTAGAGGTCGTTGACGGCGGCGAGCGCGTTGTTGACGGTCGCGGGGCTGCGCTTGAGGACGGTTTGGAGGTGGGTGCGGTAGTCGCGCACGGCCCAGTCCCGGCCGTCGGCGCTCAGGAGCGGGTCCTCGTCGAGGTCGGCACCGGCGAGCCACGCCAGGTACTGGCGGACTTTCGAGGTGTAGGTACGGCGAGTCTGCGCGGCGAGCGGAGCTGTCGCGAGCGCGCCGATGTACTCGTCGAGCACCGCGGCGAACGGGTCGGGCAGCTCCAGCGGAGCGCGGCCGCGACGACGCCGCGGGAGGGCGGTCGTGTTCTCTGAAGCGGACGGTGAACATAGCGGCGCCGGCGGACGCCAGCGAGGGGCGTTCGTGGACGTCGTTGACACCTAGATTGAGGGGGGACATAAGGGTATTTCTCTGAAGTTTCCGCTTTCGCTCTGCGATTCCAGGAGCAGCAGCGACCGACGCCTTCGAGACGGGCTTCTGCCGCTGCTCAACAGCGGGCAGTCTTTGGGCTCGCTTCCGCCGTGGCGACAAAGCAGCTGCCCGGAGGCTGATGGAAGGGCGGCTTCAGCTGTCAGCGCAAAGGAAGATCGCCGTCGCCGCTCGGGGGATGCTCGCGCTGGCGCCACAGCGGGAGCGGTCCGACAGGGCGGGAGGTGACCGCCTCTGCTCGATAGTGGTTGGCCCTTGAGGAGCATCGGAACGAGAAGTCACGCTAAGGAAGAGCCGACTGAACAAGCGCTGGGGGTGAAAGCCCCGGATTCCCAATACTGCCGGGCGTTTGGACCGCCCTGAATCGACCAGGGATCTCCTGCAGCCAGAGCGCCGCGCTGGCCGGCGTTGCTCAACGTATCGCGCACCGGGAAGCGCGTTTCATAGGCGCGTCCGCTTGCATTACGGCATGTTGCAGGGAAATCGCGAGTTCGTCGTGAGTGTCCCGCGAACGAACTGAGACACCGACGAGCCGACCAAGCTCTTAGCGTGACTTCTCGTTCCGATGCTCCTCAAGGGCCTGCCCTACGGCGAAGTCAAGCTCAACATGACCCGACGGATCGCCCTATCGGCCGCCCAGGGCACCGACCCGGACGACGAGGACCCGTGACCCGCCGATCGGCGAGGACCCAGGCCCGTTGCGCGCCACTTGGCGGCTGGTGCCGCGTTCCTTAACTGCACCCCCACGTGGCTGCTTGTGAAGCTCGACGACGGCCGTGCCTCCTCCCTCGCTGGAAAGCGTTAGATGGTCGTAGCTGGAACGGGTTGTGCGGTACGGTTCTATGGCCCAGGGAACGGTGAATCCATAGATTCCGTCTGGAAGCTCGCCCAGCGGAAGCTCATTCTCCTCAGTGAGCATCGGGCGCACACCGCCCTGCTTTCGGATGGCCTCCACCCGACGCATCGGCGAGAACGACTCCGGTCTCCTCCGTCGCGCTAGCCGCCTCCCGGCGCTTCATCACTGCCGTGACAAGGCGGATCGTGAATCCCCAGAAGCCAAAGGGTGCGGCTCTTCTGGAGGGACCGGGACGGCCAGGACGGAAGCGGGCAAATCTCCCATAACCACGGGACTTTTGGGGCGCCGCCGGCCGCTGTGGTCCGCGGAGGAGCGAGTCAAACCGACAGCCGTCCAAGCGCGGTCACGCCAGGTCTGGACTCGCCCGCGGCTCCAGACCGGGCAAAACGCTGGGCAACCGCGCCTTCTGCCCCCGGATCGGCTGCAACTCCGGGGATTCTGCGTCACTCCAGAAGAGCCGCACCCGAAGCCAAATGCCCAGAGAGCGACAACTAAACACAGGAGCTCCCAGCGAGCAGGGCCAGCGTAGCGGGGCTGGTCCAGCTAGAGCCTGTGGCAGTAGCCACAGGCACGGCGGCGATCCAACATGCCACCGCCGAAACCAGCAACGCGCCTCCGATCTCCCCGCGATGCTGTTCCATGCGGGGGCATGATCGTCTATCGCTCCGGCAACTGTTGCCAGGAGTCGTGCGCGATTGCGGCGTCGGCTTCTGCTTTATCGCCGGAGGGCGACGAAGCCCAGACGTCTGCTCGAGGCGTGGAGGAGCCCCGGCTGTGCGCCGAGTGTGCCCGGAGTTCGCAGCCGGCCTGGCCCGCGGTCAGCTGCCACCCGGAGAGCGCTTGGATCGCACTCCGGGTCCGTCAAGCCGCACTCGGCCACAGCGAACCGACGCGCTCGGATGCATCCGCTCATAGATCGAGCACTATGTCGCCGTGTGGCTGAGAGCAACAGATGAGCGCGCTCCCGTCAGCGGGCGGCTCCACGGGATCGGGGTTGTAGTCGAGCTCACCGGCGATCAGCGTCGTCTCGCAGGTGTGGCAGACGCCGGTGCGGCACGACCAACGGACGGGTACGTCGCATGCTTCGGCAAGGTCGAGCAGGCTCGTGTAATCGCTGCTCCATGGGATGGCGAGGTCGCTGCGGGCGAACTGGATCGTTGGGCCGTTTGGGGGTTGGCCGGCGGGTGGGTGGGGCATTCGCGCGGGTGTTGGCGCGATGCCTGGCGTGAGGCCCGGTGCGGGTCCGAACGGTTCGGTGTGGATGCGTGAGGCGTCGATGCCGATCGCCGCCAGGCCCGTGCTGATCTCGTCCATGAACGGTGCGGGCCCGCACAGGTAGGCCTCGGCATCGCGGGGCGGCTCAAGTTCGGGGAGCAGTGATCCGGTGAGACGCCCGGCGCTGTCGAAGTCGCGGCCTATGAGGTCGTGCGGATCGGGACCGCTGTAGTACACGTGGGTGCGTACGTTCGGGAGCGAGGCGAGGAGACTGTGGGTCTCGGCGGCGAACGAGTGCTCGCGCCGGTTGCGTGCGCCGTGCAGCCACCAGATCTCGCGGTCGGAATGGTTCTCCGCCAGCGCCTGAAGCATGGCGAGAACTGGGGTGGCGCCGATCCCGGCGCTGATCAGCAGCACGGGGGCATGGGTCCGGTCGAGGATGAAGGTGCCACGCGGCGCTGCGATGTCGAGTTGATCGCCGACGGCGAGCCGGGTGTGCAGATAGCCGCTGGCGGCGCCGTCGTGTTCGCGCTTGACGGTGATCCGGTAGTAGCCGGCGTCGGGCGGTCCGGAGAGGGAGTAGTTGCGGAGCACCGACCTCTGCTGCTTGGCGGGCTGAACCCGCAGCGTGAGGTACTGGCCTGGGCGGCCGGCTGGTAGTGGTACGCCGTTTGGGTCATCGAGGCGTATGGAGATCACCGATTCGCTCTCGGGGGTGATTGCGGTGACAATGAGCTGACGGAAGCCCGGCCAGGCCGGAGGCGGGCTCGTCACCGCAAGCCCGGCGTTGCCGCTACCGGGTTTTTCCTCCAGCAAAGCTCGGAACGAGGCCTGCCAGCCGGGGCTGAGGGCAGGGATCCGGAGCGCTCGCAGCAGTTGCTGGCGCAGGTGCCCAGGGAGGTAGAGCAGGGCATCCGCCTCAGCGACCGGCATCTGTTCGGGGCCGGAAGCAAGCTTGGTGATCTCGTCTCCCGCTTGTACCTCGCCCTCTTCGAGCACGCGGAAGTAAAAGCCCGGGCGATGGTGTGAAACGAGCAAGCTGGGAATGCGCGGGTCGTTCATGCGGATCCCGACGCGGTAGCAGGTGACGCGGGGTTGCGTTACCTCGAAGATGGCGGTGCCGATCTGGTAGCGGTCCCCGATGCAAACCTCCTCGTCACCAAGTCCTTCGACGGTGAAGTTCTCGCCGAACTGCCCGTAGACGAAGTCGTTTCGGCCGAGCTCGCGTTCCCAGTAGCGATAGGAGTCGATCTGGTATACGAACACGGCGCGCTGCTCGCCGCCGTGCCCCGCCCGATCGCCTTGACCGTCGCCCTCGATGTTCAGCTTGCCGACTCGGCGGGGACCGCTGATGGGGTCCTTGAAGACGCCGGTATAGACGTTGTTCCCTTGCCAGGGCACGTTCCTCGGCATGCCGACGTTGACCGACACCAACGTGCCCACAGATTGGGCGACGGGCTGAGCCGACTCGGGCTGCTGGGGCTTAGAGCGCACCATTACGCGGCGGCCGAAGCTGGATCTTGGACAAGACGGATGCTGCCGACCTCGTCGATGCTGAGGCCGCGGTCGGGGCCGCGCGGCAGGACCGTGGGACCGGCAGCAGGTCCGAGTTCCTCCACTCCGACGACATCATCCGCGAAGTATCCCGCACGGAGCGAACAAGCCGGGACCTAGAACCGGGCCCCGGTGCGACCGGGTGATGCCGGCAAGTTACGCAGGCCCACCACGGGTCCAGCCAAGATAAGGGCAAAAAGTGCATCAGCGACCCGAGAGCCTCTCCGCGGCCTTGAGCCAGCCCTTTGGCAGACACCTGGACCTCCAGAGGCCGCCTCGAACGTGCAGAGTTGGGCCGATCGACGCTCAAACACAACCTTTGCGGCGTCAGACCGGCCTAATGCACTTTTCAGGCGTATCTTGGCCCTACCCCTAGTGGCGTGTCGAGCGGCAGATCCAGCGACACTCGCGCGAGGAACACAGGCACCAGCGTCGCGTCCTCGGCGTGGGCGAGGCGCAGCGCGGCATCGAGCGCCCGCGGCGAGAGGGCATCCGCGACGAACGGGAAGAGGATGCGACGCGTACGGGGTGCCGGGACCCGCGACGGGCGCCGCATGCGGGAGCTCAGATACGCGGCCGCGAGCGCTGCGAGCGCCGCCGCGAGCAGCACGATCAGCACGGTCAAGACCGCTGTCACCGGGAGCCATCCCGAGAAAGATCTTGTACCGGCCCCGTGACGCCTTGGGGCGCAGGGATGGGTCGCGGGCAGCGGCGCCACCGGCATCGGGCATCTGAGGCATCTCTGCGCGTGGCAGGCGGACCGCAGCGGACCCGGTTACGTCCTGTGCGCTGTCGGCCGCAGTGAGTGGTTGGTGGTCGCGCCGAACGCCTTGCTCAGGCCGCGGGTTTCAGTCGCCGCGTGTGGGGACGGTGGTGGCATCGAGAGCTGGGTCGTGCGAGCCGTCGGCGGGGGCGAGGATGATGAGTCGTTCCCCGGCGCGTAGCGCGGTGTGGTGAGGGGCGATGATCTCGCGGCCTCGGGTGACGGCCACCAGCCGCGATCCGGTCGGCAGCTTGACCTCGTCGGCGCGGCGGCCGAGCGCGGGGGAGCTCGGGCCGATGGTGATCTCGAGGATCTCATAGCCCCGCAGCGGCGTGCTCGGGGTATGCGCGAATGACGACGGATCGGGGACGGCGAAGTCTGCGGCGAGCGCGCCCTGCTCGATCTGGGCGGTGGAGGACCGCACGCTGTCTGCGAGCGCGCCGAGCACGTTGTGGCGGGTGATCCACCCGTGCAGGTGCTGGCCGTCGTGTGACAGGACCGGGAGCCCGTCGCCGCCGTACATGACCAGCTGTCGCAGCGCCTGCTCGAGCGTCTCATCGCCAAACAGTTCCTGGGGCGCGCGCGCGTTGGTGACCGGACCCGCGATCTGCTCCCACCGTTCGTGTGAGACGACGTCGCCGCGGCCGTCGCTGTCGCCGACTGCGAGCAGCCGCGTGTTGCCGTGCAGGTGCGATACCGGCTGCATGACATCGGCGACGGTCAGCCGGTGCAGCACGCTGGTCGGTCGTGGCCGCTCGATGTCGATCCCGCGGCGCAGCAGCTTGGTGGTGTAGACGCTTCCGTAGGACAGCTGCTTGGAGACCGCGGCGGCGATTCCGGTGGCGAGCATGATCGGCAGCGCGAGGGTGAAGTTGGCGGTCATCTCGGCCACGCTGGCGATCGCGGTCAGCGGCGCCTGCGCCGCGCCGGCAAACACGCCGCCCATCCCGACCACGGCATACATCGCCGCAGGTCCGACGGCCGGCCCGAACAGGTGGTTGACGATCATGCCGAAGGCGGTTCCGGTCATCGCGCCGATGAACAGGGAGGGGGCGAACACGCCACCGGAGCCGCCGATGGAGAGGGTCAGGCTGGTGGCGATCACCTTCCCGACGAGGAACAGCAGGACGAGGCCGAGGACGACGTGGCCGGCGATGACTGAGTCCATGACCGGGTAGCCGACCCCGTACATCTGCGGCAGCGCCAGCAGCAGCAGCCCGAGCAGGATGCCGCCGACCGCGGGGCGTGCCCATTCCGGGCGTCCTTTCCAGAGTGCGTCGGCGTGGTCCTCCATGCGGTACAGGACGGTCTTGAAGGCAATCCCGATCAGTCCGGCGAGGATCGCCAGGACCGCCATCAGCAGGTAGGTGCTGTCGTTGGTGAGCACCAGGTTGTGCGGGATCAGCGCGAAGAACGGGGCCGAGCCGAACAGCGCGCGGCTGATGACGTCGCCGGTGACCGCCGCGAGGCTGGTGGCGAACAGCGCGTCGAGGGAGAACTCGCGCAGCACGATCTCAAACCCGAAGAACAGGCCGGTGATCGGCGCGTTAAACGTCGCGGCGATCCCGCCCGCGGCACCGCACGCCACGATGATCCGCAGCCGGCTCTCAGACATCCGCACCAGTTGCCCGAGCGTGGAGGCCAGCGCCGACCCGATCTGCACGATCGGGCCCTCGCGCCCGACCGACCCGCCGACGCCGATGCAGATCGCTGACGCCAGCGCCTTGACGATCGTCACCTGCGGCCGGATCCGCCCGCCGTTCTCGGCCACCGCGAGCATCACCTCGGGCACCCCGTGGCCGCGCGCCTCCCGAGCGAACCGCTGGATCAACGGCCCGTAGATCAAGCCACCGAGCACCGGGACGACGAGCACGAACCAGATCCCCAGCCACGGCAGGTGCAGGCTGGCCGCGTGACCCTGCTGCCCGAACTGCCGATAGCCGGTCGCCAGCCACGTGAACGCGAAGATCAGCAGCCGAAACCCGGCGGCGCCCAGGCCCGCCCCGGCGCCGACGATCAGCGCCATCACCACCAGCCCCAGCCGCCCCCCACCCAGCCACGCGCACGCGCGATCTGCCACCGACGGCCGCTCGGCCGGGGCGATCACGCTGTCGGCGCTCATGGGATCAGCTGCCATCCCAGCGACCAATCCTGCTCGGGCACCTCGCCGGCGGCGTCCGCGAAGGCTCGCAGCGCGCCGACCACAGCCGGGCGGTCGGCGGCCGGGATGCGCCGGATGATCGTGGAGATCTCCGCGCGGCGGCGGTGGCTGACCTCAGCCACCAGCTCGGCGCCCGCCGCGGTGAGCGAGACACGAACCCCGCGGCGGTCCTCGCTGAGCCGCCGTCGCGTGATCAGCCGCTTGCGCACCAGCCGATCACACATTCGCGTCGCCGTGGACCGATCCACTCCAAGCGCCACCGCCAGGTCGGCCAGTCGCAACGGACCCCGCGACGCGAGCTCGATCAGCACCCGGTATTGCGCCAGCGTCACATCGCCGGCCACCGTCGCCAGCGACCGGGCGGCGACCGCGACCAGCGCCCGGCTGGCGCCCAGCACGGCGTCAACGAGCTCGTCACGAGCGGGGCCTGGCGAGGTCGGACGGGACGTGGAGGTCATTGCAGCAGACGATGCTTGCATAATGCAATACAAGCCGGTACAAGAGCCATCGCTGAGGTCGCCGACGGCCAGCCCGCTGGACGCTGGCGGTGGGGCCGGACCGCCCCCGCCGCTCAGCCGTGGCGCCGTTCCGCGCGACGCCCCCCGTCGATCGCGGCAGGCTGGTCGCCCGGTGCTGATCCGACGTGGGCGTGCGGCTGACCATCGGGTCCCCAAGGGAGGCTCGTAGCTCAGCCGTTGCCGTGTGGGCCCTCGACTCGCCTCCTCGGAGGTCCGCAGCCCGTCGGTGTGGATGCGCGCTTGGATGTCAGCGGTCTGCGCGGCGGGATGGCAGCGGCCGCGCGGTGCTGTCAGCCACGGAGTCGTCGGCGTGGGGAGGGTGCCCACGTCCGCACGGCTGTCATTCGACCGTCGCTCTACAGCTTGACACTTTGGTGAGAGTGGTTTGGCCAGCCGGATGCGAGCGCTTGGTCGCTCGGTGAGAGTGGCCGTCAGCGCTCGAAGAGTCCGCTCTGGCCGATCGGACCGCTTTGATTGAGATGCCGGCGTGGAATGGCGCTGCCCCGCGTCTTTCGATCTCACGATCGGCGGTAGGGGAGGCCCCGCGTGCTCTCATTCGACCGTCGCCCTACACCGGGGGAACCAAGACCAGCGCNGGCAACGACGGCGGCGGGGAAGGGAAGGGCCGGGGGCCGTTGACTGGGCCGGGGGCGACATCGAGACCGCGCGGCGAGGTCTGTCCCCGCCCGGGGGGTCGGGGGAAGCGGTCAGTGGCGGCGTGTGGAATCGACCAGCCCGGGCGCGGCACCCCATGAGCGGTTCGTCTGACGGATGCTGACAGCTCCGTTGGTTGCCTGCCGCTGACTGTGGCAGAAACGGGGGAGCGCGGCTCATTGGCCCGGACGCGGGTCGCGGCACATCCTGATACCCCGGTTTCATTGAGCACCGGAAAGTAGGCCGAGCGTGTGTCGCGAACCATCGTTACCGGACAGCGAGAGTGCAAGCGGGCTCCAGCTCTGCGCAGCAACGGGGCTAGCTCTGACTCCGCCGGGCCGGGCGACTACATGGCGCCGTGTTCCAGCGCGCGCTTGAGCCGCCGATGGAAGCGGCGGAACGCCAGCGCGGTCATCTGCTCCATCGCGCGATTGGCGATCCGCGCCCGGCCGGGCAGGTGAGCGAGCGGCGTGAGCGTCACGCGCGTGCCGCCCGCCGGCGTCGGCGCGAACTCCCAGCGCCCGTCGACGGGCGGCCCCTCGACGACGCGAATGTGAAACAGCCGGCCGGGCTCGCACTCGACCACCTCGGTCAGCTCGACCCGCCGCCGGCCCATGGCCTTATGGACCTCGCGAAAGCGCGTTCCAGCCCCCACCGGCCCTTCCGTGAGCTGGACCACCTCCTCGGCGTCCTGCCAGGCGGACAGCTTGCTGGGATCGGTGACGAAGGCGAAGACCTCGTCAGGCGGCCGGGCGATCTCAACCGTGGTACTCGCCATGGGCGCGACTCTACGGCGGCCACGCCGTGCGTGCAAGGAGGCGCCGACCGCTCGGGCATCAGCGGGCGCGACGAACCCGATTGCGCTGAACGCGCACCAGCGCTGCCGTCGGGCGTCAACCGCGCCCGCGGGAGGGCGGTCGTGTTCTCTGAAGCGGATCCCGGCTCCTGGCCGCCGCGCTTCAGCGCGTTCTCTGAAGCAGGCCCGTCCGGGAATCCGCTCGCTCTGTCATCAGTCATCAGCTGAGTGGCGAGAGTCGCGCTTAGGTTCGGGCAACCTTTCGGCGAAACGTCATTGGTGGCACCACG
>JGI24140J50213_10000667_pt1 | contig 15724 bp, 17 predicted proteins | sample BarGraIncu00222A_FD_50213 | JGI IMG/M metagenome (IMG submission 50213)
CCACCTCCGCGACCTCGACCACACCCTCCACCAGAACCACCCACACCAAGCCCCAGCGCCCGACCACCCGGTCAGCGTCAGCTCCTAGCCGACCCGGGCCAGGCATCGTCGGCCGCGCCGAGCCACGGTTGACGGCAATCTGGACCATCGCCGGCCCGTCAAAGGATGCGATATGGACAGCAGCAGCAAGACGGCATGGAACGAGCGGTATGCGGGCAGCGAGCTGGTCTGGTCAGCGGCGCCGAACATCTGGGTCGAGAAGTTGACCAGAGATCTGCAGCCCGGCACGGCCCTGGACATCGCCGCCGGGGAAGGCCGCAACGCCCTGTGGCTCGCGGCTCGCGGCTGGCATGCCACGGCAGTGGACTTCTCCGCAGTGGCGCTCCAAAGGGCTCGCTCGCTGGCCGAGGAGCACCTTGGCCCTGATGCCGGAGCCCTGGAGACCGTCGAGGCCGACGTCCAGTGGTGGGTTCCGCAGGCAGGTTCCTACGATCTGGTTCTCGTGGTGTACCTGCACCTGCCGGGGTCGCAACGCAGGGCCGTCATGAGCGCGGCGGCCAAGGCCGTCGCTCGGGGCGGAACGCTGCTGATCGTGGGACACGACCTGGAGAACCTGACCGCAGGGTACGGCGGGCCACAGGACCCGGAGGTGTTGTACCGCCCCAGTGACCTCGTGGCGGACATCCAGGAGGCACATCTGGTCGTCGTGCGCGCAGAGACCGCCGTGCGATCGCTGACCGACAGCCACGGCCAGCCGGCTGAGGCACTCGATGCCCTCCTGCTGGCCCGGCACGTGGTGGGCTGACTCCCGATATGTCGCCCGGCCACCTCCCCCCAGCGAGCCAAGGGCGATGCCCGAGGAACGTCTCTGGCTCCTGGCAGTCTGCCTGCCCGCCAGCTGTCCCACCTCAACCCCGTGAGCACGCGAGGAATCCAGCTGCCGGCGGGAGCCATCACCGGACGGGCCTCCAGCGTCCACTGGCTGGGATTGCCGGGGTCGCCACTCAAAACAATACCCCTAAGGGTATATTGTGATCGATAGTTAGTCGGTAGGTCAGAGCCAAACTGAGGAGCACCACCATGTGTAGTCCCGCCCGTTGCGGCCGCTGCGGAAAGACCACCTGGAGCGGCTGCGGCGACCACGTCGACGCCGTCATGTCCAAGGTCTCCCCCTCGCAGCGATGCACGTGCAGACCCATCGAACGACCCGTGCGGCGGTTCCCGTGGAGCCGAAGCTGAAAGCACCTATGTCAGATCCGCACCCTCCTCCATCGTGNCCACGCCGGCGGTGCAGAAGAGACCGACAAGGCGGTGGTGTCCACCAGGAGCCAGGCAGGAGCCAGGCAGGAGCCAGGCAGGAGCCAGACAGGCGCCCGAGTAGCTCGTAGCACGCAGTTGATGCGGTCGGGCGGGATGGTGGCGTCGCACAAGGCGCTCAGTGCCGTACGGGACGCCTTGCGGTGACACCAAGCACCGCGAACTGCCGCCGGCAGCGACCGGAATATTGACAGAGCCACACGTTCGCCGGCGCAGGCCAACAAGGTCATCAGGGTCAGCACGACGACAGCACAACAGTCGCCGTAGGCCTCGGACACCGCCAGCCTTGCTGTGCAGTACGTTCGATGATGGGGGCTCCCAGCCCACCAGCCGTCCCTGCACGTCCGCACAAGTCCAACAAGGTCAACCCACGCTGTCGTCAGAACATACCCCCTAGGGTATCATCGGACGAATGGAGCCCACTGTGACCAGTCCAGCTACCCTCAGTCCCATCCCCCCTCGCCCCCCGTCCTTGCCCGAACCGCGGCGCGGAGGGCTCGGCGGACCACGGGCGGGCGGGACCATCGGATCGAGGCTCAAGGCCGTTCGCACCCTGGAGCTGATGGCAAGTGGCCCGACCCTGCTCGACAGTCGGGACACCAGNGAAGGGAGGTCCGGGCGCGTACCCCACGCCGTNCGCGTCCCCCTGAGCGATATCGACCAGACCCTGACGAAGCTGTGCCCGGGGCGTCAGGGCGTCGTGAGGTGCGCCAGCGGGAGGCACTCTCGCGCGGCGGTCGGGCACCCGTGCGCACTCGGGTGGGATGCGGCGAGCTTTTCGGGCAGTACCGGGGCCTGGCAGCGCGTTGGCGAGGAGATCCGGTGATGACCAAAGAAACCGGGGCTGCCCCCGCGCAGGACGCCATGAGGGTCGTCATCGTCGGAGGCGTTGCCGGAGGCATGAGTGCTGCGGCGCGCGCGCGACGCCTGGACGAGCATGCCGAGATCATCGTCCTGGAGCAGGGGGCCTACGTCTCCTTCGCCAACTGCGGCCTGCCGTACCACTTGTCCGGCGAGATCGCCGGCCGCGATGAGCTCCTGCTACACACCCCCGAGTCACTGGCCGGGTCCCTGAACCTGGATGTGCGCACTGGCCACCGGGTCACCGCTATCGACAGGGCAGCCAAGAAGATCATTATCCAGGCTGATCAGAACACCTATGCCCTCGCCTATGACGCGCTTTTGCTGTCCCCCGGGGCGGTCGCGGTGCGTCCGCCGATCGAGGGCCTCGACCACCCATCGGTGCATACCCTGCGCACGGTCCCGGACGTCGACGCGTTGCGGGCGCGCATCGACGATCTGACGGCTGCCCGCGGGCAGAGCCAGCCGAGCCCGAGCGCTGTGGTCATCGGTGCCGGATTCATCGGACTGGAGGCGGTAGAGGCGCTCAGTGCCCGCGGCCTTGTGGTTCACCTCGTCGAGCTGGCCGACCACGTCCTGCCACCACTCGATGCCGAGCTCGCACCATTGCTCACGGACGAGCTCACCACACACGGTGTCGACCTGCGTCTGGGGGTATCCGCACAGGCTGTCCGAACCGGCGCCACGATGCCCGTCATCTTGGGCGGTTCCCTCAGCGAATCGGGCAAGGCCGGCTCGCCCGGCCCCGTGACGGTCACCCTTTCCGACGGTGCCACCCTTGCCGCCGACCTGGTCATCGTCAACGTCGGCGTGAAGCCCGCAAGCGCTCTGGCCCTGGACGCCGGCCTAGAGCTTGGTCCGAGCGGCGCAATCCGGGTTGACGGCGACCAGCACACCTCCGACCCCCACATCTGGGCGGTTGGCGACGCCGTGGAGGTGACCCAGGCCATCACCGGGGCACGGATCCCAGTGCCGCTGGCAGGTCCCGCCAACCGGCAGGGTCGCCGGGCGGCTGACTCGATCTGCGGGCGCCGGACCACTCCGCAGGCGCCGGTCCTGGGCACCGCTATCGTGCGGGTCTTCGGCCTCACCGCTGCCACCACAGGAGCCAACCAAGCGACATTGCGCCGGGCGGGCATCGCCCATGAGGTGATACATATCCACCCGGGCCACCACGCGGGCTACTACCCAGGATCCGAACAAGTACACCTGGTGGCAAGCTTCGCCCCCGATGGCACCCTTCTGGGAGCCCAGGGGGTTGGCCGCGCCGGGGTGGACAAGCGCATCGACATCCTCGCCACGGCGATCCGGGCCGCCATGACCGCAGACGACCTGGCCGAACTGGAACTTGCCTATGCCCCGCCATACGGCTCGGCCAAGGACCCGGTGAACATGCTTGGCTTCGTCGCCCAAAACGTCTTGGACGCCACGATGCCCCAGTGGCAGGCGCAGGACCTGGACAAGGCCCTGGCTACAACTCTCATCCTGGACGTCCGGTCGCGCCCAGAGTTCGCACAGGGCCACATCGACGGCGCCCTCAACATTCCCCACCTCGAACTGCGGCAGAGACTAGGTGAGGTCAGCGCGTTGGCAGCAAAGGGCAAAGTGAGCGTGTACTGCACCAGTGGTGTCCGTTCGTACCTCGCCACCCGGGTACTGCTTGGTGCAGGCTTCCAGGCTCGCAACCTCTCCGGTGGATGGCTCACGCTGCAAGCCGTCCACCCAGAACTCTGTTAGACCGCCTCTGCACCGAAAGGCCACCGCAGGACCACCGCGCCTTACCCGATCCCGGTCAACCGTCAGTGCCGCCCCCTGCCTGGGCGGCGATCACCTCAACATCCAGACGCCGGGCGGCGCAACGTGGATCGCCCAACGCGGGCGCAGGGCGAGGGGGGTTCTGACCTGGTGTGACATACCCCTTGGGGTGTACAGGACCTTTGGCCCTGTGCCGAGATGAGAATGCTTCCTAGCGTGGTGAACGAGTCAGGAACCCACCAGCTAAGGAGCATGCGGTGAAAGAGTTACTGGTGCTGGGTGCCGGAACTGCAGGCACGATGACCGTCAACAAGCTCAGACGCCGCCTGGCTGTGAGCGAGTGGATTATCACGGTCGTGGACGCGGACGACGTGCACCACTACCAGCCGGGATATCTCTTCCTCCCGTTCGGCACCTACACGCCCGGGCAGATCACCCGCTCGCGCCACACGACCCTGCCCGACGGCGTGAACTTCGTCATCGGTGAGATCGACAGGGTGGACGCAGCGGCCAACACCGTGGCCCTGACAGACGGCAGGACGCTCGGCTACGACTACCTGGTCATAGCGTCCGGAACCACTCCGCGGCCCGATCAGACCCCGGGGATGCTCGGGTCACAGTGGCGCCGCAGCATCTTCGACTTCTACACTCTCGAGGGATCCACGGCGCTGGCCAAGGCAATGCAGTCCTTTGACCACGGCCGTCTCGTCGTGCACATCACCGACATGCCCATCAAGTGCCCCGTCGCACCGCTGGAGTTCACGTTCCTGGCCGACGCCTGGCTGCGCGAGCGCGGCCTTCGTGACCGGGTGGAAATCGTGTACGTGACGCCACTGCCGGGTGCCTTCACCAAACCGATCTGCTCCACCGCTTTGGGCTACTTGCTCAACGAACGCAAGATCGAGCTTGAGACCGACTACCTGGTCGAGCGGATAGACGTCGAGAAGAAGTCGCTGATCTCCTATGACGAACGCGAAGTTCCCTTTGACCTGCTGGTGACCGTTCCCCTGAACATGGGGGCCGACTTCGTGGCCCGCTCCGGCCTGGGCGACGAGCTCAACTTCGTCCCCGTTGACAAGCACACGCTGCAGTCCAAGGCCAACGAGAACATCTTCGCCATCGGAGACGCCTCGGATATCCCCGCCTCCAAGGCCGGGTCCGTCGCACACTTCGCGGTCGAGGTCTTCTCGGACAACTTCCTGGAGCTCATCGCCGGCAGACCAATGACCGGCTCCTTCGACGGCCACGCCAACTGCTTCATCGAGTCCGGCGACGGCAAAGCCCTGCTCATCGACTTCAACTACGACACCGAACCAATGATGGGCAAGTACCCACTCCCGGTGGTGGGACCGATGAGCCTGCTGAAAGAGACCAAAGCCAACCACCTCGGCAAAATGGGCTTCCGCTGGGTCTACTGGAACGTCCTGCTTCCCGGTCATTCCATGCCGGTCCCGACTCACATGTCCATGGTCGGAAAGACCACCGTTAACACCAACACCACGTAGGAGGAGAGCGCGCTATGTCCGTGACGACACTCAACGGCCACGAGATCCACGTCAACCAGGAGGGGTTCCTCACCGACCCGACCGAGTGGGACGAGGAGCTGGGTGCCACCCTTGCGACCCAGATCGGTATCACGATGACCGACGAGCACTGGGACGCGATCCGGTTCCTGCGCAAGGACTTCCAGGAGACCGGCGAGACCCCGACGCTTCGCCGGGTTTCCACGGCAGGCGGCATCCCGATCAAGACGCTGTTTGTGCTGTTCCCCCAGAAACCGGCAAAGAAGATGGCCTACGTCGCCGGCCTGCCCAAGCCCGTCGGCTGCGTCTAACCCACTACCAGCGCACAAAGGAAGACACTGATATGACCACCACAGACACCTCCCCGGCGATCGTCCCGCACTTCGACTCCGAGGCCGGGCCCGGCCGAAAGCTGGCCATCATCTGCTCCAAGGGAAGCCTCGACATGGCCTACCCGGGGCTGATCCTGGCCAACGCGGCGCTCGGCGAGGGCGTCGAGGTCCATATGTTCTTCACCTTCTGGGGCTTCGACATGATCAACAAGAAGACCATGGGGGACCTGAAGTTCACGATGCTCGGCAACACCGCCACCCACATGCCTCAGGGCCTGGGAGGTCTCCCAGGCATGACGGGGATGGCGACGTCGAAGCTGAAGAAGTCCATCGCAGACCTTGACGTTCCTGAGGTCCCCGAGTTCCTCGAGCAGATCGTGGCCTCCGGCGGGCACCTCTGGGCTTGCCGCATGTCCGCCGACATGAACAAGCTCACGATGGAAGACCTCTACGACGAGGTCGAGGACATCATCAGCGCCACCGACTTCATCGAGAAGACCGAGGGTGCACAGCTCCTGTTCATCTAGTCGCCCTCATGTGGGCAGCATCATCCGTGGCCAGCTCGGCATCCAGCTGGGCTGATGACGGATGGTGCGCTGCTCTGCGCAGACGGTTCCGTGGCCGGCGGAATGTGTGTCGACGGCGATACGTTGATACCCCACGAGGTATTATGAGTATCCCGAAAGGAACAACATGACAACCGAAGCCCTGACCGCCACATCCTTCGAACAGGCCGTGCTCGGAAATGACATCGTGCTCGTGGACTTCTGGGCCTCTTGGTGCGGGCCATGCCGCACGTTCGGCCCGATCTTCGAGAAGGCCAGCGCCACGCACCCCGATATCGCCTTTGGCAAGGTCAACACTGAGGCCGAGCAGCCATTGGCGGCCGCGGCCGGGATCACGTCCATCCCCACCCTGATGGCCTTCCGCGAGGGCATCCTCGTCTTCAGCCAGCCCGGCGCTCTGCCGGCATCCGCACTGGAGCAGGTCATCGCCAGGGTGCGCGAGCTGGACATGGACGATATCCGGGCCCAGAGCGCCGAGAGACCAGCAGGAGGGCCGCCGCCGGGCGACTCACAGGCCGCCAGCGCTACCACCTGAAGCCCCCAACCGAAACGAGAGACATGTCCTACGTAATGACCGTCACGGTCAACCGTGCCTTCGACGACGCGCTGCAGGCGACGCGTGAGTGTCTGCTGGCCCAGGGCTTCGGTATCCTGACCGAGATCGACCTGAAGGCCACGATGAAGGCCAAGCTGGACGTCAACATCCCCGCTCAGGTCATCCTTGGCGCCTGTCGGCCACCGTTGGCGTTTGCCGCACTTCAGGTCGAACCATCGGTCGGGCTGCTGCTGCCGTGCAACGTCGTTGTCCGATACCTGAACGATGACACGACCGTCGTCGAGGCCCTCGACCCCAAGGTCATGGTAGCCCTGACCCATAATGAGGCCCTGTCCTTGGTCGCTGACGAGGCCGGACGCCGGCTCGCCGCTGCGCTCGCGGCCCTGACGCCCGTGCTCGCGGGGAGCTGAGCGGCATCACCAAGGCGCAGCGAGCTCACGTAACCGCACTCAACAACCCAAGGAGTCACCATGGTTGACCTCAATCCTGAGGAGATGGGCCCCGTGGTCAACCGACTGCGTCGTGCCCAAGGGCAGATCGGCGGCGTGCTGCGCATGATCGAGGACGGCCGCGACTGCAAAGACATCATCACTCAGCTTGCGGCGGTCAACCACGCCCTTGACCGGGCTGGCTTCGCGATCATCAGCTCCGGCCTCAAACAATGCCTGACCGATGCCGATGGACAGGACTCTGTCGACCTCAAGACCCTGGAGAAGCTCTTCCTCTCCCTGGCCTGAAGCGTGCTGGTCGTCAATCCGACCAGCGCTCAGACGTCGCGTCTGAGCTGGGGTCCCAGGACAACATTGGTGGCCGCCGCCTTGTCGTGGATAGCCTGCTTCTTGTCGTCCCACAGCGGCCATAAGACGTCGAGCAGGTAAGCGATGTTGACCAGCTGCATGCCGAAGAAGCAGCCGGTCCGAATCAGCACCGTCTTCATCGGAGGCGGACCGCCCTGGTCACGCAGGCGCACGCTGATCCCGAGGATCTTCTTGCCCGGGGTGGCACCACTGCGGCTCAGGAACAGGACCTCATAGGCACCGGCGATCAAGAGCTGGATGAAAACGGCAGCGAACGCGTACTGGTAGATGCTCCACGGCGGCAGGTCGAAGACTGGCGCCGACCCAGAGGCAGACTGAGTGGCTAGACCTTTGCTCCAGGTCACCACTCCGTCCAAGTAGCGGTAGTAGAACCAGCCCGTGAAGGGCAGTGAGAGCGCGAAGGTGAAGATCAGATCCAGCACGCGCGCTCCCACGCGCAGCCACCAGCCAGACAGCGGAACACCGTCCGGGGTGGTCGCCGGGTGCGACTGCCAGCCTCGCTCTTGCTGTCCGAGCGCACCAGGGCCCTGCCCGTATGCAGGCCACTGGTCGCCATGGGGAACCTGGCCTTGCAGGGGCGCGTCATAGCCTCGCTGGGTCGTGGAGGCGCCTTGTGCTCCCTGTGAGCCGGGCGATTGCGGACGCGCTGAGGCGGGGATGACGCCATACGGCATGCCAATCGTGGACTGTGCCAGGGTCGGGGAGACTTTTGGAGAGACATGGCTTGACCACACCACGCCGTCCCAGTAGCGAAGCTGACTGGGATCCCTAGGGTCGTCGTACCATCCGGCTGGCTGCGTCATAGGGTCTACTTTGCCACGAGTTGACAACGGAGCACGCCTCGCGATCCGTTGTGAAGGTCACGCCTCCACATAAGCCTTGAGGCCGTCGACATTGTTGTGGACAAGACCCCTGATAACGCGCCCTCGCAGGAAGCCAGGCAAGGGCAGGTTGTGGTGAATCGTCAGGTCGAAGGTCACCTCGGTCTGACCACGACCAAGGCTTCGCAATGTGTAGATGCCTTCCTGGCCGGTCTGGAGCCGACCCTTGACCAGGCTCCAGCTCATGCCATCATCTGCGTGCTGGTAGGTCAGCGTGTAGTTGTCCTTGCCGACCGGCGAGCTGGCAGAGATGTGCGCCGTGGCGGGCGTACCGTCGGGGTACTCCTCCAGGACCGTGGCCTCAAGGATGTCTGGGACCCATTCCGGCTGGCTCTCGACGTCCCGGATGCTAGCCAGGACGCGCTTCATCGGTGCGGCGACGACAACCGTCTCAGTTGCATGGTCGGTCGGCACGGTTTCCTCCTCGGCGGTCGATCATTCGGCGCTGGCCGCGATACGCAAGAGCTGGTCCAGGTCCTGGTCGAAGGCGTGTACGAGCTTCTCGACGTCCGGCACCATGCCGGCGTCGACCTTGAAGCCAACGCGCACCACCCCGGCCAGGCTGAAGATACAGACTCCCATGGAGTGCCGGCCCGAACCGGGCACCCAGGCGACCGCGCCGGCGATCGGCACCCCGGCGACGTAGCGTTGCCGCTGGGGACCGATGACATTGGTCGTCACCCCGATAGCCTTGTCAGAGAAGAAGCCGACGATGGAGTTCGCCAGATGCGGCTCGATGCTCCCGATCAGCTCGTTCAGACCGAAGGTGATCAACGCCTCGGGGGAGACCTTGATCCAGTCCATCCGTCTCTTGGTCTCAGCCACCCGCTCCAGCGGTGCCCTCACCGCGCTCGGCAGCTTCAAATAGACCAAAGCGAACTTGTTGCCCAGCTCGCGTGGCAGTGGCTGGTCGGGGGGACGCACATTGACCGGGACCATGGTGGTCAGGTCGACCGGTTCGGCGCCGCGGTCGCGCAGGTAGGTGTTGACGGCCCCTGAGACCGCCGCAACGAGCACGTCATTGACGGTGGCCCCGGTGAGCCGGCTCACGCGCTTGACCTCCTCGATCGTCCGCGGCCCGGACCAGACCGCACGCTTGTCGACGCCAGGGGTCCCTTCCGAGAACAGGTTCGGCGGGTTATGACCGAGCAACAGCGTGTCCACGACCTTCCCTGTTCGCCATCCGAGCTCCAGGACGTCCCTCGCCCGGGACGGGCTGACCAACTCAGGAAGAACAGAGATGGCACCCAGGCCGCCCCGGACGGTCTGTGCGCCCGTGTCCAGCACNGCCCGGGCCGCGCCCATGACGCCACCATGGGGCTGCGCGGACGATTCCGGCTCCTTGAGCTCCTCGAGGTCGACTGTGGGTGAGGCGTCGGTCAGCGAGAGCAGCACCTGCGAAAGGGCCATGCCATCGGCAAGTGAATGGTGGAACCGCGACACGAGCGCGCAGCCACCGAGGTAGCCATCGACAAGGATGAACTCCCACATCGGGTGGGCGCGGTCGAACGGGACACTCATCCGAGTCTCGACGAAACGTTGAAGCGCCACCTGGTCGCCGGGGGCCGGCAGAGTGGCCCGTCTCAGGTGGCGGCTGAGCGCGAAGTCTGGGTCATCCTCCCAGTGCGGCATACCAAAAGGGATCGACGGCGGCACCGGCCGCTGTGAGAACACCGGGTAGCGATTGAGAAGCCGGCGCTGGAGCACCGAGCCGAGCCGTTCGAGGTCGATCATCTCGTCGAACCACATCACGCCGTCGATCACCATGAGATTGGTGGGCTGATCCCTGTTCAGCCACATGTTGTCCACCGGTCCGATGGATCGTCGCTCAGACATCGCACACTCCCGTCACGTTGTTATCAGGTGCAGTTTCGCACCGGGCAGCGGCGCGGCATAGGGCCAGAAGTCACATTGGAACGGACGTCACATCCGAACGGACGTCCCAGCCAGGGCTGAGAGCTTGGGTCAGCGGCGGCCGACGAACCAGCGCCGGATCGTCTCGATCCGCTGGCCGACCTGAGCAGCATTGGCTTGGTCCAGGGTGGGACCGCCACACGTCTGTCGCAGATCAGCATGGACGACGGCGTGCGGAGCACCCGACTTGCGCGCGTAGGCGGACACCAGCGAGTTGAGCTCCTTACGAGAGGCTGCCATGGCACGGTGGGTGGCCAACTCGGGGTCAGCCTTCCTGCGCGAGGACCCCTTTTGTGCCGACTGACGCGCGCGCAACAACGTCGCCACCTGGTCGAGCTCGAGCAGCCCGGGCAGTCCGAGGTACTCCTGCTCGTCGGCGCTGCCCACCTCGGCGTTGAGACCAAACTCCTGGGCGTCGAAGAGCACGTGGTCGAACTCGGCATCGGACTCCAGCGCCTCGAATGTCAGCGCATCAAGATCTGGCGTGGAGCCCGTCCGGTTCGCTGCGGCCAGGAGGTGGTCCTCGGGCGACCACATGGAGTCCTCGTCGCCAGGTTTGCGGGCCCGGTCCAGGGCGTGGTCGCGCTCATCCTCCAGGCGCGCCGCGTGCTCGAGGATCAATGGCACGCTCGGCAGGAAGATCGACGCCATCTCACCACGACGTCGCGCTCGAACGAAGCGGCCGACGGCCTGAGCGAAGTACAGCGGGGTGGACGTGGACGTGGCGTAGACCCCGACACACAGTCGCGGGATGTCCACGCCTTCGGAGACCATCCGCACCGCGACCATCCAGCGCTGGTTGCCCTCCCCGAACTCCTCGATCTTTCCTGAAGAGCCGGCATAGTCCGAAAGCACGACGACCGGCTTCTCCCCCGCGATGCCGTACAAGATCTTGGCGTAGGCCCGAGCCTGCGTCTGGTTGGATGCGATCACCAGCCCCCCGGCGTCCGGCACGCCGCACCGCACCTGAGTCAGCCGCTTGTCGGCTGCCGCCAGGACCGACGGGATCCACTCACCCTTGACGTCCAGCGCGGTGCGCCATGCCTGGGCGGTCGCATCCTTGGTCATCGGCTCCCCCAGCCGGGCAGACACCTCGTCGCCGGCCTTGGTGCGCCAACGCATCGAGCCGCCGTAGGCAAGGAACAGTACCGGGCGGACAACCCCGTCACGCAACGCCTCGGCGTACCCGTACGTGTAGTCGGCCTCGCTGCGGCGGATCGAGTCCGTCCCCATCTGGTAGCGCACGAACGGGATGGAGCTGGTGTCTGATCGAAAAGGCGTTCCGGTCAAGCCGAGCCGATGGGCTGCCGGCTCGAAAGCCTCGCGGATGGCATCACCCCACGACAGGTTGTCACCCCCGTGGTGGATCTCGTCGAGGATGACCAGTGTGGGCGCTGCCTTGGTGCGCGCCCGGTGCAACAACGGTTTGCTTGCCACCTGCGCGTACGTCACGGCAACGCCATGGAAGTCCAGGCCGTGACGCCCTGACGCGTTGCTGAAATGAGGGTCGATCCTGATCCCGACCCGCGACGCCGCATCGGCCCACTGGGTCTTCAGGTGCTCCGTCGGCGCGACCACCGTGACCCGGCTAATCAGGCCCGTCGCGAAGAGCTCGGTAGCCAGGCGCAAAGCGTAAGTGGTCTTGCCCGCGCCTGGGGTCGCGACCGCCAGGAAGTCCCGTGGGGTGGAAACCAGGNACTGCCTCAGTGCGTCAGCCTGCCATGCGCGCAGCTTGGAGGCGGTCCCCCACGCGGCTCGCTCCGGGAATGCTGGTGAGAGGTGGGATGCGGCCGCGGTGCTCATAGGCCGCTAACAGTAACGGGATTCGGGCGGCGACATGCCGGGGCACACCACCGCACCGGCGGCGCTACGATGTGCTAGTACACCTCGCAGTCACAGCATTGGTGCTTACTTTTGACCGTCCTGCGGGGCCCGAAGCCCGTCGAAAATCTCTTTGCAGGTGGGACAAACCGGGAACTTCTTGGGGTCACGTCCCGGCACCCAGACCTTGCCGCAGAGCGCCACCACCGGCTCGCCCGACATGGCGCTGTCCATGATCTTGTTCTTGCGGACGTAGTGGGAGAAGCGTTCGTGGTCTCCGGGCTCACTGGTCTGCTCCTCGACCCGCTCGCGCTCGATCACGGCTGTTGTCTTCGACGGCCTGGAGGGCTGCCTCTGTGGCGCAAGAGGGTCGTTAGGGTCGTCGAGTCCGTTGACGGGGATCCGCGAGTCTCTCATGCCCTCAAGTCTAACCAACCCGCATGTGGGTGTTCAGTTCATCGTCGGGTCTTCGGGCAGACTGGCGGCGAAGGCGAGATTGCCCCGTTGTCGACGCAACACGGCTGACCACAGCGTCTCCGGCTCGGAGGTGAACGCGTCGCGGGCTTCGGACTCCACCACATACCAGCCACCGTCGCGGATCTCCTGTTCGAGCTGACCCACGGACCACCCCGCGTACCCGGCAAATATCCGCAGGCCGGCCACCCCAGGCATCACAGCCAACGGCGGAACGTCCAGATCGACGAGCCCGATCCCTCGGAACAGCAGTCGCACACCAGTCGGCTGCTGCTGATCGCCGGGCACCGTCACCAGACCCATCGCCGAGTCCAGCGAGACGGGGCCGCCCTGGAAGACGTTCGACGGGTGGGTGACATAGTCGTGCCACGAAGGCAACACCGCTGAGACGGGAGCGCGCAACGGGTGGTTAAGAACCACGCCCTGCGCCCCGTCGTCACCGTGCTGCAGGACAAGCACGACACTTCGCCGGAAGACCTTGCCCCCGGTCCGCGGCGTCGCCACCAACAGCTTGCCGGTGGCGTTGTCCATGCTCACGTCCCAATTCTCGCTCAGGTCGGATCGATGTGAGTCCCCCGGGGCGGCGCGAATGAGTGCTCTTGCTCGTGGCTAACGTGGCGACCACGCTAAGTAGCCAGGCCGAGGTTGCGCCCGGCGCCAGCACCGTGCAGAACCTCCCATATCGCGATGCGCACCGTCGCATGACTTCTGCTGCCATCGGCCCGTGCGCATGCTCCATCGGCAAAGGCACGAAGGTCTGGCCAGCTGTGCTGGCCAGACCTTCGTGACAACTCCGGTCAATCAGTCGCGCGAACCTCGATATCCCCGCGGGCCGTCGTTATTGCGTCGCTGACCGCCACCCTGGCCACCGCGACTGCCACCACCGAAGTGGCCACGGTGAGGGCGCTGCGGAGCCTCAAGCAGACGGCGGGACTGGCTAGCCGGGATGGGAACCCCGCTGGGCGGGCAGGCACCTGTCGAGGTCAGCACGGCGTCACCCGGCACTGCCCGGGTCGCCACCACGTCGACTCCCGCCTCGCGGGCCATTCGTTCCATACCCTTGCGCTGGTGCGGCAGTGCCAAAGTGATGACGGAACCCTTCTCGCCGGCGCGGGCCGTACGCCCTGATCGGTGCAGGTAGTCCTTGTGGTCGGCAGGGGGGTCGGCCTGCAGGACGACGCCGATGTCGTCCACATGGATGCCCCGGGCTGCCACGTCGGTGGCGACAAGGACCGGCAGGCTGCCGTCCTTGAAGGCACTGAGCACCCGGTTGCGAGCGCCCTGGGCGAGGCCGCCATGCAGTGCTGCAGCGAAGACTCCCTGCTCACGCAGCTGCTCGGCCACGCGATCAGCCCCGAGCTTGGTCCGCACGAACACCAGGGTNCGGCCTTCTCTGTTGGCGACCTCAGCNGTGATGGACTTCTTNTGCTGAGGGTCGATAAGCAGGATGTGGTGGTCCATCGTGGTGACACTGGCAGTCACGTCATCTGTGGAGTGGGTAACCGCGTCATGAAGGTAACGCTTGACGACCGCGTCGATCCCACGGTCCAGAGTCGCCGAGAAAAGCAGCCGCTGGCCGCCCTCGGGGATGCCATCAAGGATCGCGGTGATCTCGGGCAGGAACCCCATGTCGGCCATATGATCAGCCTCGTCCAAGATCATGATCGCGATATCGGTGAGCTGGACAGCCCCTCGGTCGATGAGGTCGTTGAGTCGCCCAGGCGTCGCGATCAGCAGGTCGACCCCGCGGTCCAGAGCCATCAGCTGGGGTGGGTAGGGCATGCCGCCAGCAACCAGCTTGTGCCGCAGGCCCATGATGTGCACGAACGGCTCGAGAGCGTCGCTGATCTGCATCGCCAACTCGCGGGTCGGGGACAAGATCAACGCACGGGGGCGTCGGGCCAATGCCCGGTCGCCGGCGGCGAGCCGGGTAAGGGTTGGGAGACCGAAGGCGAACGTCTTTCCAGACCCGGTCTGTCCGCGACCGAGCACATCGCGCCCAGCCAGTGCATCCGGAATCGTGGCCGTCTGGATCGGGAACGGAATAGTGATTCCCTCGCGCGCCAGGCGCTCGACGAGTGGGGCAGGCAGCCCAAGGGCCGCGAACCCGTTGTCCTCGGCGACCGTCACTGGCGTTGTGTCGATGACCGGCGCGGGGTTGTACTTCTCGTACCTGCGGGCTGGACGATCCGTTCGCTTGCCGTAGTTCGCGTCACGCTTGAAGTCCGAGCGAGGTGCACCGAGCTCACGCTTCTCATAAGTGCGTGCCGGGCGGTCGCTGTACGAGCGGGGTGCCCGGTCGTCACGGGCGCCATCACTGCGGGCCGGACGGTCACTGCCGTACGTGCGGGGTCCGCGCTCGTCACGACCGTCACTGGAACGAGCCGGACGATCGCTGCCATAGGCGCGGGGTCCGCGCTCGTCACGACCGTCACTGGAACGAGCTGGACGATCATTGCCATAGGTGCGCGCCGGGCGGTCACTGCCGTACGTGCGGGGTCCGCGGTCATCACGACCGTCACTGGAACGAGCCGGACGATCGCTGCCATAGGCGCGGGGTCCGCGCNCGTCACGGGTGCTGTTGGGCCGGTCCGGACGGTCGTTGCCGTAGGCACGCGCCGGACGGTCGTTGTCGTATGTTCGACGTGCACGGTCGTCACGGCGGTCGGGTTGGCGGGGTGGGCGATCGTCATACCCGCGAGCAACCTGGGCCTGCCCCCTGTGCGCTTTCTTGGGGCCGGTCTTGGCGTCGGTTTTCTTGGCGGTCGACCAGCGAGGCTTCTTGGGCGCGCCGGAGTTATTGATGTGCTTATTCACTTGAATGTCCACTTCGGTGATCGAGGTAGGAACGCCTCGGGATCACCGGTCCAACGGCAACAATGAGAACGAACCTCAGGCGCGATGGT
>JGI24140J50213_10000668_pt1 | contig 15723 bp, 12 predicted proteins | sample BarGraIncu00222A_FD_50213 | JGI IMG/M metagenome (IMG submission 50213)
GGCCAACTGAGCGGCCGCATCGCGACGATGACGATCGCCCACGTCGACTTTCGTCTCTCGCGCGAAGCGAGCCAGAAGGTCGAGGGCGAGGTCGCTGCCGAGGCGGTCGCGCGCTATCGCGCCAAGGCGGCCGAGTACGCCAAGCAGTTCGGCTACACCGGCTACGCGATCCGTGAAGTGAACGTGACGACGGGCGACGCGCAGCCGGCGCCGATCCGCATGCGCCAGAGCGCACTGGCGGTGGCGCCGCAGTCGGAGGCGCTCTCGGTCGAACCGGGCAAGGCGCTCGTCACCGCGACGGTCAACGGAACGGTGCAGATGAAATGACGGCGACGAACGAATCGAACGGCGAAGTTCGCCTGCGTCACGTGCAGTGCCTCGGCGCGCGCGGGCTGCACCGCATGGCGTACTGGGAGTGGGGCGATCCGGCGGGGCGGCGCGTCGTCGTCTGCGTGCACGGCCTGTCGCGCCAGGGGCGCGACTTCGATTGGCTGGCGCGCACGCTGCGTGGCGACTTTCGCGTCGTCTGCCCCGACGTCGCCGGCCGCGGCGAGTCCGACCGCCTCGCCGATCCCGCGGGATATCAGCTGGCGGGCTACGTCGCCGACATGGTGACGTTGCTGGCGCGGCTCGATGCGACATCGCTCGCCTGGGTCGGCACCTCGATGGGCGGGCTGATCGGCATGGCGCTCGCCGCCTTGCCGAAATCGCCGATCGAGCGACTCGTTCTCAACGACGTCGGGCCGGCAATCGACGCCGCCGGCATCGCGCGGATCGCGGGCTACATCGGCCTGCCGCTCAGCTGGGCGAGCGAAGACGAGGCGGCCGACTATCTGCTCTCCATTTCGCAGGGTTTCGGCGTGCGCGATCGTGCGACCTGGATGGCGCTGACGCGGCCGATGCTGCGCCGCGAGGGCGAGCGCTTTCGCCTCCACTACGACCCGGCGATCGCCGTGCCGTTGCGCGCGGTCACGCCCGAAGCCGCCGCCCTGGGCGAGGCGGCGCTGTGGGCCGCCTATGACGCGATCCGCTGCCCGACCCTGGTCCTGCGCGGCGCCGATTCCGACATTCTTTCGTCGGCGACCGCAGCGGCGATGACGCAGCGCGGGCCGAAGGCGCGCCTGCACGAGTTCGCCGGCGTCGGCCACGCGCCGATGCTCGTCGTGCCGGAGCAGGTCGCCGTCGTGCGGGAGTTCCTGCTCAGCCCATGAAGACGCACGCGGCAAGTCGCGTCGACGCAGCCGCACCGATCGTTCGCCTTCTCGATGCCTCGGTCGATGCGGCGCGCGCGGGCGACGGCGCGAACCCGAAGGACGCGCCCGCGGCGCTCGTCGATCCGGTCGCACGGGCCCGCGAGTTCGCCGCGCCGCTCGTCGCCGGCCGTGCTCTTGCGACCGGCGAGAGCGTTGTCGACCATGCCGAAGGCGTGGCCGCGATCCTCGCCGAGATCGGCGCCGCGCCCGAGCTGCGCGCCGCCGCCTGGCTGGTCCACGCCGCCGACCAGCTCGGCAAGCCCGACGAGGTGCTGACGCCGCTCTTCGGCCCGTCGCAGGCCGCGCTCGTCGCCCACGCGCGCAAGCTCGGCGACCTGCAGCGCGCCGCCCAGGGCGCGCAGGTCACCGACGCCGAGCGGGCCGGGCAGACCGAGCGCGTACGCAAGATGCTGCTCGCGTTCTCGCGCGACCTGCGCGTCGTCCTGCTGCGCCTGGCCTCGCGCCTGCAGACGCTGCGCTTCTTTGCCGCGAGCAAGCGGCCATGCCCGCCGGAGCTGGCCGCCGAGGCGATGCAGGTCTTCGCGCCGCTCGCCAACCGCCTGGGCATCTGGCAGATCAAGTGGGAGCTCGAGGACCTGGCGTTCCGCTTTCTCGACGCCGCTGCCTATCACACGATCGCGCGCCAGCTCGACGAGCGTCGCGTCGACCGCGAGGCACGCGTCGCACGCTTGAAGCAGCAGCTCGGCGCCGATCTCGCCGCGCAGGGCCTCGCGGCGCAGGTGCAGGGGCGGCCCAAGCACCTCTACAGCATCTGGAAGAAGATGAAGAAGAAGGGCGTCGACTTCGCCGGAGTGATGGACGTGCTCGCGCTGCGCGTCATCGTTCCCGACGTCGCCGGCTGCTATGCCGTGCTCGGCCGCGTCCACGAACGCTACCGGGCCATTGCCGGCGAGTTCGACGACTACATCGCGCGGCCGAAGGCGAACGGCTATCGCTCCCTGCACACGGTCGTGGAGGACGACGACGGGCGCGCCGTCGAGATCCAGATCCGCACCGCCGAGATGCACGAGCACGCGGAATACGGCGTCTCCGCGCACTGGGCCTACAAGGAGGCCGACACGGCGAAGGCGCACGGATCGGCGGGAGCGGCGGGTCGCTTCGAGGCGAGCGTCGCCGAGGCGCGCCTCGTCGTCCTGCGCCAGCTGCTCGCCTGGCAGCACGACCTCGTGAAGGGAGGGGACGACACGGCGGGCGACGCGCCGCCGGCAGCGAGCGCCTCGGGCTTTGACGAGCGCATCTACGTTTTCACGCCGCAGGCCGCCGTTGTGGAGCTGACCGCGGGGGCGACGCCGATCGACTTCGCCTACGCGGTGCACACCGAGCTCGGCCATCGTTGCCGCGGCGCCAAGGTCGACGGCGCGATCGTTCCCCTCAACACGCCGCTGCGCAGCGGCCAGACGGTCGAGGTGACGGTGGCCAAGAGCGGCGGCCCGTCGCTCGACTGGCTCAACGCCGATCTCGGCTTCCTGCAGAGCGCGCGCTCGAAGGCGAAGGTGCGGGCCTGGTTCAACGCCCTGGCACAGCAGGCGACGATCACGCGCGGCCGCGACGCCGTAGAGAAGCTGCTGCAGCGCGAGGGCAAGACGGCGCTCAAGCTCGAGGACCTCGCCACGCAGCTCGGCTTTCGCAGCGCCGACGCGTTCTTCGAAGTCGTCGGCAAGGACGAGCTGTCGTTGCGCGCGATCGAGGCCTTGCTGCGGCCGGCGCCCGAGCCCAAGACCGACGCCACGGAGATCGCGCCGAAGCGCTCGCGCGCGTCGACTTCGGCGCCGGGCGGCGTTCTCGTCGTCGGCGTCGAGTCGCTGCTGACCAGCCTGGCACGCTGCTGCCGGCCGGCGCCGCCCGACGCGATCTCCGGCTACGTGACGCGCGGCAAGGGCGTCGCCGTACACCGTGCCGCCTGCAGCAACCTGCGCGAGCTCGCGGCGCGCGCGCCCGGCCGCGTCATCCCGGTCGCCTGGGGCGCGCTCGATGCGAAGCGGCCCGCGCTCTATCCGGTCGACGTCAGCGTCGAGGCCGCCGACCGTCAGGGCCTGCTGCGCGACGTCTCCGAAGTCTTCTCCAAGGAGAAGACCAACGTCATCGGCGTCAAGTCGAGCTCGGTGCGCGACGCGAGGGGGTCGACCGCCTTCATGACCTTCACCGTCGAGGTCAGCGACACGGCGCGTCTCGCGGCGACGCTGGCCGAGGTCCGTCGCGTCGCCGGCGTGCGCTCGGCGCGGCGCCGGTAGGCTCCTTTAGCGCAACGGGATCGGCGTCGCGCGGTCGACGGCAACGACGCTGACACTGTTCTTCGGCGAGCCGTCGATGAGGCGATCGGAGTAGGTGAGATAGACGAGCGCGTTGCGCTTCCTGTCGACCATGCGGACGACGCGCAGGCGCTTGAAGACGAGCGAGATGCGCTCGCTGAACATCTCCTCGTGCTGCTCGAGCGGCTTCGCGCCGAACGCGATCGGTCCGACCTGGCGACAGGCGATCGACGCTTCAGCCCTGTCCTCGGCGACGCCGATCGCGCCCTTGATCCCGCCGGTCTTGGCGCGCGAGACGTAGCAGGTCACGCCGGCGACCTTCGGGTCGTCGTAGGCATCGACGACGATCTTGTGGTCGGGGCCGACCAGGACGAATGCAGTGTCGACTTCGCCGATCGGATCGGCGACGCCGATCGCTGGGCAACCAAGGAAGAGTGCCGGAACGAGGCCGGCGATGAGCTTGTTCATGGAGGGTCTTGCTGGCGACGCGAAGCGCGGCAGCCAAGCCTACGCGCAATGCAATGGCCTCAGCCGGCGCTGCTATCATTCGCCCCTTCGCAGGCGCGTAGCTCAGCTGGTTAGAGCACCACCTTGACATGGTGGGGGTCGTTGGTTCGAGTCCAATCGCGCCTACCAGAAAACACAGTGAAAACAAGGACTTAGCGGATTCCGCAAAGTCCTTTTTTCTTGGACGAAGGCCCCGGATGCGCGCTCGACACAAGGAACAGCACAAGATCGAGAACGTCAACTGGCTTCGCGCCGCGGTCCTCGGCGCGAACGACGGCATCGTCTCGACCGCCAGCCTGGTTCTAGGCGTCGCGGCAGCCCACGCCGGCCATGCGAGCATCCTGGTCGCCGGGATCGCCGGCCTCATCGCCGGAGCGATGTCGATGGCGACCGGCGAATACGTCTCCGTGTCCTCGCAGCTCGATACCGAACGGGCGGCGCTCGACAAGGAGCGAGCCGAGCTGGCCGACGATCTCGAGGCCGAGCACCGCGAGCTGGCGGCGATCTATGTCCGTCGCGGCCTCGACCTCGGTCTCGCCAGGCAGGTCGCCGACAAGCTCATGGCACACGACGCGCTGGGCGCGCACGCGCGCGACGAGCTCGGCATTTCCGAAGTCACGCTCGTCAAGCCCTTGCAGGCGGCCGTGGCCTCGGCGTGCAGCTTCGCGGCGGGCGCCGTCCTTCCGCTGGCCGTTGCCGCCCTGGTGCCTGCGCCGACGCTGGTGCCGGCGGTCGCCGGCTCGGCGCTGCTCGCCTTGGCCCTACTCGGAGCGCTGGCCGCTAGGACCGGGGGTGCAAAGCTGGTTCCCAGCATCGTGCGCATCACCTTCTGGAGCGCGCTGGCGATGGCCGTGACGTACGGAGTGGGTGCGCTGTTCGGGACGAGCGTCGCCTGAAGGCCCGCCGCGCGGGAATCCCGCGGCCGCGGTTGAAGCAGCAACGCAACGAGGAAGCTAGCGCGTCACGGGCCCGGCGCCGCGGTCGGGCAGCTCGAGCCCGGCCGGCACGGTGCCCATCCAGCTGCGTTCCATCAGCTCGTACTCGTCGTAGTTCGTCTCCGAGACTTCGGGAACCTGGAGCGTCTCGAACTCCCGCTGCAGCGCTTCTTGCGCGAGGCGCTCGTCGGCTGCATCCTTCAGCTCGCGCAGGTTGTCGATGATCGTCGTCATCAAGGGCGCCGGCTCGTCGCAGGCGAGGATCTCCGCTTCGGTCAGCGCCCGGCCCAACACCTTGAGCGGCAACGCCTCGACGCCCGGCCACCCGCCGCTGCGAAGTGCGTCGTGGACGGCGAAGAGATTGCGCACCGCCTGGGTCGCCGGGTCGTGAACGAGCAGCCGCGCGCCGAGCTCGGCGCGCTGTTGCATCAGCAGCGACAGGGGCGAGTCCGCCGACTTGGAGCGCGGTTCGGACGACGCCCCGTTCTGCTGAGGGCGCCGCTGTTCTATCCGGATCGAGCGGCCCAGCACGTCCCGGACCCAGCCCAGAGAGCGGTGCTTGTCCTTGCTCGCCGGTGCGGCGCTCCGGTCGTCGACCGGCCGCGCGTCCGGCGCCTGGCGTGTCGGCGGTTTTGCGGACATGCGGCTTGGCCTCGCTCGTTCTTCGAAATTCGACAGATTCCGTTTCGGCCGCCGCGTCGTTTCCTTGAGACCGCTCGCCGGCCCGATGTCTCATTGCCGGTGCGAGTGTGAGAATCTTGGCGGGTCAGCCGCCCCCGGGACGCGGGAAGTGCGGCGAATCGTCGGCGCTTGCGTCCGCTACCATCGGCGAGCAGGCTTCGATGTCGCGCCGTGACGTGAGGTCCCCAGCGCGAAGGCCGGATGGAAGCCGAGTACCGTGTGATGCATGCGATCCCAAGGCCCTGGTTGCGGACGTCGGTGGCGTTGCTTTCGGCGTTCGTTTTGTGCGCGATCGCAGCGACCGGACAGGCAGTCGCGAAGACGCCGGACGAAGTCGAGATCGGACAGACGCTTCGCGACGCGACCCTGCTCGGCCTCAACGGCCCGTCGCGCAAGCTCTCGGACTTTCGCGGCAGGCCGCTCATCATCAATGTCTGGGCGAGCTGGTGCGGCCCCTGCAGGCAGGAGATGGCGTCGCTGGAAAGACTCGCCTGGCAGGAACATGCAGTGCCTTTCGCAGTCATCGGCATCTCGACCGACGACTATCCCGACAAAGCCAGGCGTTTTCTGGATGGCAGCAACGCGACCATCAGCCACTTTATCGACAGCAAGTTGCTGCTCGAGCACATGTTAGGAGCTTCGCGCCTGCCGCTGACCGTCCTCGTCGACGCCAACGGGCAGGTCATCGACAAGGTCTACGGCGCGAAGCAGTGGGACGGCCTCGAGGCCAGGGCGCTGATCGGCAACGCGTTCCGAAGCCGCCGGCCGGCCTCCGGGAGATAGCGAGCTGCAACGTCGCACCGGCTCACTCGCCGAGCCCTGGCGCGGCGCATCGACAGGCATCGCCGCTTGCCTGCTCGCCCTTGCGTGCGCCGCGTGCACGACGACCGCCGCGCCGCACAACGACTGGGAGAGCCGGCTGCAGGGCGATGCCGTCGTGCTCCTCGGCGAGGTCCATGACAACGCCGAGCAGCATCGGCTCCGGCTGGAGGTGTTGCAGCGCGCGCTCGCCGCAGGATGGCGGCCGGCGATCGCCATGGAGCAGTTCGACCGCGAGCACCAGGCCGACATCGACCGGGCCCGTCGCGAACGACCGGCCGACGCCCAGCACGTGATCGACCTGGCGGCTCCGGCGAGCGCGCGATCCGGCGCGGGCTGGAACTGGGACTTCTATCGGCCGTTCGTCGCCCTGGCGCTCCGCTACGACGTGCCGCTCGTCGCCGCGAACCTGTCGAACGCCGAGACGACGCGGATCGTGCGCGGAGGATACGCTGCCGTCTTCGACGACGCGAACAGGGCGGCGCTGGGTCTCGGCGCACCTGTCCCGGCCAGCTTGCAGGCGGCCCAGGAGCGCGAGATCGACGCCGGCCATTGCCATGCGCTGCCGCGCGACCGGTGGGCCGCCATGGCACGGGCCCAGTTCGCCCGCGACGCCGTCATGGCTGACGCGCTTCGCCGGCACGCACGACAAGGGGTCGTCCTGCTGGCGGGCAACGGCCACGTCCGCCGCGACATCGGCGTGCCGCGATGGCTGGAGGGGGACCGGCAACGAATCCTGGCGGTCGGCTACCTGGAACGCGACGACGATTCGACGCCGGTTGCGGCCTTCGACGCCGTCGTGCGGACGGTCGTGGCCGAGCGCGCCGATCCCTGCGCCGACTTCAAGGCCCGCGGCATCGACGACTGACACTGGCGTCTCAACGCATCGACCCGCTGCTGACCGTCCAGTGCGGCGGCCATTCGCAGAACGACGATTGCAGCGAGCGGCCCGATGCGTGCGCGCTGTAGAGCATCGCCTCGACCGGCGCGCGCAGCCGCTCGCCGTGCATCGCGTAGGCATCGATCGCGGCGCGACATTGGCGGTCGAGGCTCGGCGCCAGCGACAGGCTCACGAGCCAGGCATTGCGCGCGTCGCGTTCGCGCCCCGAAAGCGCATTGGCGACAGCCAGCGTGGCCCAGTCCTCGGCGCGGCCACGCGGGTTGCGCGGGTCGCGCAGCGTCAGCGCATACAGGGCCAGCTGGCGCACTGGCTCGGCTTGCACCGGATGCTGGCGCAGCAGCAGGAACGCCAGATAGCCCGCCACTTCCGGGTCGAGCGGGTTCGCGCCGAAGGCGCGCACCTGCAGCATCACCGCTTGCGACGTTGCACCGCGGCGCGCGAATTCGTTGCGCGCCGCGTCGTTGAGGAGTTGGGCATCGCGCGGCGACGCCGCCATCGCCAACACCGGATCGGCCGCAGGTCGGCCGATGGCGGCCGCCGCGTCGAGGATGTCGGGATCGCCGATGACATTGGCGGATCGGCCGGCGATAAACAAGGCGCGCGAGACGAGCCGCTCCGCGTGTTGCGCGAGCCGAGGCATGTGGTTGAGCATCAGATCGTCGGCCCGGGCGCCGAAGTCGGGCGGTGCCGCTGCCGTCGCGCTGTTGTTCCTGTTGTTCTCGGCGAGGGGAGCCGAGACCGTGAGCAACGGCGTCGTCGCAGGGGCTGCGGCGACAGTCGGCGCCGCGGCCGTGGCCGCCGCAGGCCCTGCCGCGCCGCGCGCCGGGCTGGCATCGGCCGCCGGGGCGACGAGTGCAGGGAGCGGCTGAGCGAGCGCCACCTGCGGCGGTGTCCTGCCGGCCACCGCCCAGGGATAGGCGTCGTCGCCACCTCGCGCCTGCGTCTGCACCTGCGTGCGTGCGGGCGTCGACGCATGCCTTTGGACCGACGCCTGCGCCTGCACCAAGGCCTGCACGCGGGCTTGCGCCAGCAGCGTCTGGCGCGAGGGGAAGGCGACGGCGCTGACGATCGGTCGCGAGCCATTGCGGGACGTGCTGGCGCGGGAGGTCGCGCTGCTCCCGGCCGTCCGCACGGCGCCTGAGGCGCGCCCCCGCTGCCCGCTTGCCGACGCTGCGGCGAAAGGAAGGGGACGTGACGACGCGGACGACGACGGCGTCGCCTTGCCGCGGGTCGTCGCGGCGACGGCGCGGGACTGCCCCTGCCGCGGGAAAGGCAGCGGTGCCGGCTTCGGCGCGACTTGTGCCGGCTCCGCGGCGGCCAGCGGGGGAGTTGCGATGGGCGCAGCGGCAAGCTGCCGTGGCGTTGCGATCTGCGCGGCAGCAAGCGGCGGTGGCGGCGTCGGCACGGCCGCGCTCGGGCTGCTGGCTGTCTGGGCCGGCGCTACCGGGGGCGTTGCAGGCCGGTCCGTTTGCGGGCGGAGCGCATCGGCTCGGGCGACGCGCACTACAGATGCTGCAGCAGCGTCTCGTCGCGCCAGCAAGGCCTGGCCGACCGGATAGGCGCTTGCCGCGGCGGCCGCCGCCAGGCCGACCGCCCACCAGGCCTTGCGCGTGTGCTGTCCCTGACGCTGCAATCGCGCCGATGCCTTGAGGTCGATGTCGCTCTTCTCGACGCGCATCGCAGCGTGACTGAAAGGCGTCGGACCGGGGAAGGCGATGGGCGGGCTCGCCGGCGTGACGAGCGGAGGCGCGATGCGCGTCACCGGCGTCGGCGCTGCGCCGGCGGCGGCTCCAGCTTCGATCGCCAGCGTCCAGCCGCGTTGCAACGACTGTCTCAGGTCGGGTTGCGCCAGCGTCTCACCGGCCTGCGCGATCAACTCCGCGTGCGGCCGCGTCGACGGCAGGTCGCGATCGTGCAACTCGATGAGCCGGCGGACGAGCGCGCGCGCCTTGGCGTGGCGTCGCCGCGTCCACGCCGGGCCCGCCGCATCGTCGACCTCCGGGAGATAGCGCCGGAGCATCGCCGCCAGGCTGTAGAGGTCGCATCGCCAGTCGAGCTGCCGGGTCGGCGCCAGGTTGCCGAGGCGGCCGGCGTCGAGGGCGCGCAGCAGGCGCGGCGACTGGTACTCGTAGTCGGGCTGGGCGGCGATGGGCAGCGCGCTCTGCAAGTGCTCGCCCGAGACGAGCGAGAAGGCGAAGTCGATCAGCGTGATGTCTTCGAAGCGCGGATGCAGCCAGCGTTCGCCGAGGAGCGGATCGAAGTCGGCCGGGCCGATCGGGATGCAGATGTTGTCGGCCTTGAGGTCCAGGTGCACGAGACGCAGCTCGTGGATCGCATCGAGCGCAACCAGGCTGTGCCGCGCGAGCGCCCACCAATGGGCGCAATCGGCGAACACGTTGCGCAGGAGCGAGCCGTCGCGCTCGAGAGGCAGCAGCGTCGCCCAGTGGTCGACCGTGACGCCGGCGTCGTAGGTCTGCACCAGCGCCGGCCGGTCGGCCGAGCCGCGGTCGAACTGCACGACGTCGGGCACCGGCTTGATGCCGTGACCGACCAGGCGCGCCAGGATCCGCCACTCGCGTTCGGTCCACTCGCGGAAGTCGCCCGCCGAGGTCGCGAGAAAGCGCTTGGTGTAGCGGCGGCGCTCGCCCGGCAGGGCCTCCTCGCGGAAGACTTCGACGTGGTCGCCGGTCACCATGCGCAGGCGCCTGCGCCCGAACACGCGGTCGATGTCGGCGGGAGTCATCGCTCGCCTCCTGCGCTTTCCGGGTGGTCCGCGACGGCGCCGGTCCGACTTCGGCGTCGCCACGCGGGCTCGGAACGTTCGATCAGTAGAACGGTGGCGTCGTCGACGCTGCCGTGCGCGCGGGCGAGCGCGAGCAGGCTTTCGCTTCTTCGCGCCAAGGGCTGGGGTCGGGCGAGAACCCGGCACCAGTCCGCGTCGTCGAGATGCCTGTGCACGCCATCGCTGCACAGGGCAAGCAAGTCGCCGGGGGCCAGCGTGTGCTCGGCGGCGTTCGCGCCCGACGTGGCGCCGTTGCCGACCATGCGCGCGGGATCGTCGGGCGAGCCGCCGGGCGGCGGCGCCTCGCCGAGGTGGGCGAAGGTGTCGTCACAGGTCAGCGGCGTGAGCTGCCCGCGCGCGCGCGGCGACCAGCGATAGACGCGGCAGTCGCCGACCCAGGCGACGAGCCATTTCGCCGCGAACCGGTCGAGCGGCGCGCACAGGGCCACGGTCGCCGCGCCCGGCCGATCGGTGACGCGTGCGATGGCGCCGGCGATCGCCCGGTCGGCGGCAAGCACGGCCGCATCGACGCCGCGCGCGTCGGGCCAGCGCGCTTCGAGGGCCTGGTGCAACGTTGCCACGAGGAGGCGGCTCGCCGTCTGCGCCATGGCACCGCCACCGACGCCGTCGGCGACGACGAACAATCGCCCGGCACCGTCGAGCGGGCTGTGCGCGTCTTCGTTGACGCCGTGCTGGCTGCCGCACGACGACGCCGCCGCCGCCTCCAGGCGGCGCAACGCATTCGCGTAGATCGCTTGCGCCGCGGCGCCAACCGTCGCGGCGAACCGGCGCGCGGCGCGCTCGGGCTCGAGCGGGGTGATGAGACTCCGGGCAGAAGGCGGGGCCATCTCAGTCCTCGCTTCGACGCGCCAACGTCAGGGTGCAGCGCGGCTCGCCCGGCAACGATCCGCCGAGCACCATCGTCTGCCCCGGCTTCCAGCGGAAGCGGTCGCCGGCGGCGTGATGCGAGGCATCGATGTCGATGCCGTTGTCGCCGTGGACGGTGCCCAGGGCGGCGCCGTCGTCGATGCCGTCGATCTCGACGTGGCGTCCGGACACCCCTTCGTGACACCAGTCGATCACGACCGTCTGCCCGCGCGAGCGGCCGACCGTGACGGGCAGCTCGCTGCGCCGGATCGCGTGGATTCGCGTGCCGCTGGCACCGGCCTGCGTGATCTCGTAGACGGGCTCGGCCGCACGCGCCGAAAGCACGGCCGTTCGCGGCGTCGAGGGCGCGACGAGCGACGGGCCGGTGCCCGGCGCGGCGACGGGGACGGCGATCGGTGTCGACGCCGTGGCCTTCGCCGCCGTCGGCGGCCGCAGGGCGATCCACGGATAGTCGCCCGGCGGACCCTCGGCCCGGGCCGAAAGGACGACGCGCGTGCCGGCACCGAGCGCAATCGCCTGCGTGCTGCCGGCGGCAACGGCACGCGCTTCGCCGGGCTTCGCGGCGCCGGGCTCGGCGCTCTCGACGCGGATTCCGTTCGTCGATCCGGCATCGGCGACGTACCAGGTGCCGCGCTCGAACCAGAGCTCGGCGTGCCGGCGGCTGGTGTAGGTGCCGTCGATGCGGATGTCGCAATCGCCCTTGCCGACGACATAGCGACGGCCGGGAACGACGGAGTTCAATACCGCCTGGCGCGGGCCGTCGCCGTCGTCGATGTCGAATTCGCAGCGTCGGCCGGCCAGCGGCGTCTGCGGCGTTTCGGCCGCTCGCCCGCCGTGCGACGGCGCGGACGGCACATCGCTTTCGGTCCAGCGGCCGAGCACGCTGATCTCGTACTGTCGCGGCAGCAGTGCGGCGGGTGTCGTCCGCAGCGCCTCCAGCAATTCGCGGTATTCGCCGCCTTCCTCGGCGCGCTCGCGCGCTTCCAGATCGCAAAGGCCCGCGAACTGCGACAGGTCGATGACGGCGGCGTTCGGCAGCCGGCCGATCACCTCGCGCGCGAGGTAGCGCTTGACCTGCTCGGGCCTGAACTCGTGCATGAACTGCTGCAGCAGCTCGCGCGCCGCCGCGCCTCCCGGCGAACGCACGCCGATGGCGGTCAAGGTGAAGCGGTCGCGATCGGCGATGACGACGTGCAGGCGGACGTGGCTGGCGACGAAGTGCTCGAGCTCATCGCGCACGGCGCCGATCAGCGACGTGTAGGCGCCGAGGTGCTCGGCGCCGGCGAGCACCGGTTCGGCGAAGGCGCCTATGTCGGCACGGTTGCTGCTGCCGCGTTCCAGGTCGGGCTCGCGTCCGTGCCCCTGCCCACGTTTGGGCAGGTCGGGACGTCCGGCGGCGCTGCCGATGCCTTGGACGCGATGAAGAACCCACGATTTCATGGACATGACGAGCTTCCCTGGTGTTCAACTTCGATAGGCCACGACCAGCGTGGCGAGCGGACCCCCCGAGCGCAAGTGGCGCACGCGAGGGAAAGCCGGAAATCCGTAGGCCGCGACGATGCGTTCGATGAAGCGGCCCCACGCCGGCTGCACGACGTCGCCGGCAGCGATGCGAAATTGCAGCGCCGGCAAAGACAGATCGATCAGCAGGGCGATCCTCGAGACGTCGCCGACGAGCACGATCGCCCGCCGCAGCGTGTCCTCGATGTCGGCGAGGACGCGCTCGAACGGCCCGTCGAAGGTCCAGACCAGGGGCACGGGAAGCGTCTCGCCCGGGCCGGCCTGGCGGCGCCGCCAGGCCGTCATGGTGCGCTGCCTTCGATGAGGCCGGTCTTCCTGCCGACGATCTGCAAGGCAATCTCGGCGGCCGGGTTGGGGCCGAGATCGCCGGCCCCATGGACGCGACCGCTGTCGCGTAGCCAGTTGCGCTCGGTCAGGACCGCGATCGCCTTCGTCCACGGCCCGTGTCGGGAACGGTCGCTGCGGTACGTCGCGACGTACCACTTGTACGGACGCAAGGCGCTGCAGACGCCGCGCCGGACATCGGCCGAGGGCGGCGCGCCGTCGCGGCAGCGAGCCACGATCGCGTCGAGCGACATGCCGTCGCTCGGAAAGCTCGGCGTCCCGGTCTTGCCGGCGAGCCAGTCGATGCCGCTGCAACGACGCGCGTCGAAGACCTGTTCGCACGCCGTCCGCGCCGTGCCTGCGCGATGGCTGTACGACAGGCCGCTCAGGATGACTTCGGCGGCAGCGCGGTCGATCGGCGGCGGCGCCGGTGTCGTCGCCCAGCGCGTCGCGTCGGCGCGGATCGCGTCCGAAGGCGAGGTCGTTACGCCGTGCATCGACTCGACGAGATGCGGCCGCGGCGCGCGCGCTTCGCCGTTCGCCGCCGAAGCGAGCGTCGCCATCATGCCCGCGACACCGAGCGCGCTGGCCCGCGCGTGGCCTTGCCCCCAGCCTTCGGCGACGACGTCGACGACGGCGCCGCCGCGGCATTTCTCCCAGTCGTCGCTGCTCAGGCGCCGGCCGTCGGGTCCGGCGGCGCAGCGGCGCAACACCTCTGCGTCGAGTGCCATCGGTGGCATCAGGTGCATCGGCGCGCCGAGCTTCTGCTCGATCGGCTGGCTCATCAGGCGGCCATAGGCGACGGCGGTTGGCGACGGCGCGATCGCGGCGTCGCCATCGGGACGATCGAGCGGCCGGCCGAACAGCAGGTCGGCCTTGCCGCAGCTGTCGCTCGTGTTCTCGCAGCCGGCGTTCCAGCCGAAGGCAAGCGCCGCCTTCTGCACGTCCCACGGCCGGCGGCATCCGTTGAACGACTTGTCGATGCAGAACATGCGGTCGAGAAAGCGCGCCGAGTCGGAGCGCATCAGCTGGCCGCGCAGGCTGTCGCGCGCCGGAACGCCGTCGTGCTGCATTCCGGCGCGCTCGGCGGCGAGCAGGCGCGGGCCCGTGCCGGGGTCGGCGAGGAACGCCGTCGCCATGATCGGCTTGATCGTCGACGCCGGCATGGCGTCGTGGTAGACGGCGGGGTTGAGCAGCGCATCGGGTCGATAGCGCACCGGAAACGGCAGGCGCGAATCGCAATCGGCGGCGCGCCGCGATCCCACAGCCTCCTGGAGCGCGCAAGGCGAGAGCGCGCCGGCGAGTGCCTCGATCCGGCCGCTCGCGACGTCGATCACGGCGATCGCCGCCATCCGGACCATCGCGCCTTCCAGCAGCTTGTCGCCGAGCGGCTGAGCGCCGTCTTCGTTGCGCACCATGGCCAGGGCGCGACAGAGGTCGTGCCGGCCGGTGTAGCAGGCGGCCGTCTTCTGGGCGAGCGCCTGCATCTGCGGGTCGATCGTCAGCTCGATCGAATAGCCGACGTCGATGGCGGCGCCGTCGAGGTCGACGCGGTTCGGCGTGCCGGCGTGGCCGATGCGGCGACCGAGCGGGTCGGCCGCGGCATCGGCGTCCGTGTAGAGGCGATAGAGCGCCCCCGAAGGCTGGCGCAGCGTCTCGAGCGGCTGCAGCAAGGTGAGGAGCGAAGGCGGGACCATCCAGCGCGGGTCGTCGGGCGGATCGGCGGCTCCCGGTTCTCCGGGCAACGCGGCGCGCCCGGCGGCGGCGCCGGCCGGCGCGACGGCGGCGCCGAGAGCCGGCATGACGCACAGGCGCCGCTGCACGCTGCGCGTCCCGGTCAGGAAATAACGCGGCGCCGACGGATCGTCTTCGTCGTTGCGGCCCAGGTAGATGCAGCCGGCCACGCCGCCCCAGGGATTGCGGCGCGTCACGTCGCGCGCCGAGATCTGCATCTCCTGATCGGGTCGCCAGCGAACCAACGCGGCGCTGCCTTCGCTGCCGCGCCACGCCAGCGCCTCGAGCATGCCGGCATCGGCGCGGCGCAGCGCCGCGAGCGCCCCGACCAGGTCGGCACAGCGCAGGCGGAATCGCTGCCCGGGCGCATCGCTCGTTTCGATCGGCGTGGCGAGGGCGTCGCGGGCCGCGGCGAACCAGCGCGTTGCGTCGAGGCCGACGCTGTGTTCGACGCGCGCGTTCGCGCGACTGCTGAAGCGGAGCAAGGCTCGGTCGAGCTCGCCGAGATGGGCGGCGATCTCGTCGGCCGGCGCGACCTCGGGCGCGCCGCCGACGACCCAGTGGCGCAGCCGTGGCATCGGCCCGTCGTCGGCGCTCCATTCGCGCCGGCACGGGGCGACTTTCTCGAGCAGCCGCGCTGCGCTGACGACGAGCGGAGCATCCGCCTGCCGCTTCACGATCGCACGTTCGAAGGTCTTCAGCGCGGCGATGTGGCGCACGCTGGCGTAGCGGTCGTTGCGCCCCTGCCGCCATGCGGCATCGGGATCGGCCGGGCGGACGAAGGCGACCAGCGCGACGACGCCGATCAGGACCGGCACGACGGCCAGGCTCGCGGCGATCGCGCAGTCGAGCAACGAGACCTCGCGCCGTTCAGCCATGTGGGCCACGCGCAGGCAGGTCGACGTTCAGGCAGAGCGACAGGAACGCGACGTTGACGAGCAGCGACGTCATGCCGAAGCTGACGAAGGGGAAGGTGACGCCGGTCAGCGGCAGGACGGCGAGATTGCCGGCGACGGTGACCGCGAGCTGGCACGAGGTGAGCACGACCCAGGCCACGGCAATCCAGCTGAGCAGGGCCTGGCCGTCGTTCGCGAGGCGTCCGTCGTTG
>JGI24140J50213_10000669_pt1 | contig 15718 bp, 15 predicted proteins | sample BarGraIncu00222A_FD_50213 | JGI IMG/M metagenome (IMG submission 50213)
GCACCCCGGTCCGGTGTGCGGCTGAACGCTCGCTTAACGACGAGGGGTCCGGCTGTGAGCGTGCCGGGGTCCGACATACACAGATTCTTAACGGAGCCCCTGATTGACCGGCCGCGCATCGTGGGCGTAGCGTGTCGGTGTTCCGCGCACGGGCACGGGGCTGCACGCCGCTACAGGGGATGGGGCACATCATATGAACGCTATCGTCGTCGGGTGCGGGCGTGTCGGCTCGCAGTTGGCCACGATGCTGTCGGTCGAGGGGCACAACGTCACGGTCATCGATCGCGACGACTCGGCATTCAAGCGTCTGGGCTCGACCTTCAACGGGGTCACCGTCAAGGGCCTCGGCTTCGACGAGGAGGTCCTCATCGAGGCGGGCGTGCGCACCGCCGACGTGTTCGCGGCGGTCACCGATCTTGACAACACGAACCTGATGGCCGCCGAGGTGGCCCGCAAGATCTTCGGCGTGCGTCACGTCGTGGCGCGGCTCTACAACCCGCAGCGCGAGCGTACCTACCAGCAGCTCGACATGGACTACGTCTGCGGGACCACTCTCGTCGCGGAAAGCCTCCTCGAGAAGATCGAGGCCGGCCACGGCCATCACGTGCAGACGCTCGGGGACGTCGAGGTCATCGAGTTCCGCGCGGGCGCCGGCGTGTCGGGGAAGCGCGTCCGCGACATCGAGATCGAGCACCAGTTCCGTCTCTCCGTGCTGTCGCGCGGCAACGTGACCTTCATCCCGCTTCCCGACACCATGCTGCAGCCGGGCGACGTCGTCGTGGCCGCTGTGAAGGAAGAGGGCTTCGCCCGCGTCGAACGCTATATGGAGAGCTGAGGCCATGTTCATCGTCATCAACGGGGGCGGCAAGGTCGCCAGCTTCCTCGCCAACACCCTGCTCGAGAACGGCCACACCATCGCGCTGATCGAGAAGCGTGAGGTGGTGGCCGAGAAGCTCGCTTCCGAGCTGCCGAAGCACCCGCTCATCATTCTGGGAGACGGCTGCGACGTCTCATTCCAGGAGGACGCCGGCGTCGGTCACGCCGACGTGTTCGCGGCGGTCACGGGTGACGACGACGACAACCTCGTGAGCTGCCAGCTCGCCAAGACCGCCTTCGGAGTCCCGCGCTGCGTGGCCCGCGTCAACAACCCGAAGAACCAGCACATCTTCAACGCGCTCGGCATCGAGGCCATCTCGTCCACCTCGATCATCGCGAGGATGATCGAGGAGGAGACGTCGATCGGCGACATGCGTACCCTCGCGAACCTGCGCAAGGGCAACATGGCGGTCGTCGAGATCGAGTTGCCCACTGACCGCTGCCGCGTGTGCGACAAGAAGGTCCGCGACCTCAACCTCCCCGTCGACTGCGTGCTCTTCGCGATCGTGCGGGGCGAGGACGTGATCACGGTNCACGGCGAGACGACGCTGCAGGCNGGCGACGTGATCGTCGCCTTCACNGGCGTCGAGCACGAAGCGAACCTCAAGCGCGCGCTGACCGGGGAGTAGAGCCATGGTGGACATGCCCCGCCCTGAGGCCTCGAGGCGCCAGCAGATCACCGACTACGCGCTCGGCATCATCCACGAGAGCCTCTGGATCCTCGGGATGACGCTGCTCGCCTTCGTCATGGCTGTCGTTGCAGTGGCGGTGTTCAAGTGATCGTCCGCCCGCGTAAAGAGGACCATCTCGTCATAGGCAAGTACACCGGCAAGGTCATCATCGGTGTCGGTCTGCTCATGCTCATCCCGCTCGCGACCTCGATCGGGTTCGCCGAGTGGGACACCGCGATCGACTTCATCGTCGCGATCATGGCCTGCTTCNTCTTCGGCTANNGNCTGCAGGTCGTGTGCCGCACCGCGAAGGACCTGTCCTGGAGCCACGGTCTCGTGGTCGCGTCCGGTTCGTGGTTCTTCGCCACGGCCCTCGGCGCCCTGCCGCACTTCCTGTCGGGACACGCGGGCAGCTACCTCGACACCCTGTTCGACGTCATGAGCGGCTACACGACGACCGGCCTGTACCTGCTGCAGGACCTCGACCACGTGTCGATGGGCCTCAACATGTGGCGCCATCTGCTCACCTACGCCGGCGGCCAGGGCATCGTCGTCATCGCGCTCACCTTCCTGTTCAAGGGGACGGCAGGCGCCTACAAGGTGTACGTCGGCGAGGGTAAGGACGAGCGGCTGCTGCCGAACGTCATCCACACCGCGCGTGCCATCTGGCTCGTCTCGCTGACATGGCTCGGCATCGGCACCCTGTTCCTGGGCGTGCGCGGCATGATGCTCGGCCAGGGCCCCGTGCGCGCGTTCTTCCACGGCCTGTGGGTCTTCATGGGCGCCTGGTCGACCGGCGGCTTCGCGCCACAGTCGTATAACACCTTCTGGTTCCACGATATCGGGTACGAGGTCATCTGCATCGTCATCATGATCGCCGGTTCGTTCAACTTCGCCCTGCATTGGGCGATGTGGACCGGGAACCGCAAGGAGATCCGGAAGAACGTCGAGACGATCTCGTTCTTCGTCACGCTCTCGATCGTCACCATGGTCACCACGTTCTTCCTCGCCAAGGCGAACGTGTATCCGGACGCGATGTCGCTGTTCCGCAAGGTGTTCTACCAACTCGCGTCGGGCCATACGACGACCGGCTTCTCGACGATCTACGCCCGCTCCTTCGTCACCCAGTGGGGCCCGGTCGGGCTGATCCTGACGACCGTCGCCATGGCGATCGGCGCATCCGCCTGCTCGACGGGCGGCGGCATCAAGGGCATCCGCATGGGCGTCATCAGCAAGGCCCTGCTGCAGGACATCCGCAGGATGATCTCGCCCGAGTCGGCGGTCATCATGGAGAAGTACCACCACATCCGCGACACGTGGCTGGACGACGGCCTCGTCCGTGGCGCCATGACGGTGACCATCGCGTACCTGACGCTCTACGCCGTCGGCACGATCATCGGCACGTTGTACGGCTACCCCCTCGAGCAGGCCGCCTTCGAGATGGTCTCCGCCGCGTCGAACACCGGCCTTTCGTGCGGGGTGACCTCGCCATTCATGCCGGCAGTCATGAAGGTGACCTTCATCCTCGGGATGTGGCTCGGCCGGCTCGAGTTCATGAGNGTGTTCGCNTTGATCGGGTACGGCTACGCGGTGGTGAGGGGCAAGTGAGCATGCGCATCCGCACACTCCTGATGGTTCTGGTCGCCGCGGTCTTCTTCGTGGCCGCGTCGGTCTCGGTGGCCCTCGCCCAGGTCGCGTTCCCGCCGAACAACCCGAGCAGCACCGAGCTGGTCAACCGCATGAACGTCCCCGGCGACATCACCAAGGGGCTGTTCTGGAACGGCAAGACGGTCACGTTCCACGGCGAGGCCATCGGCGAGGTCATGATCCGCGGCGACTACGCCTGGGTCCACCTCAACGACGACGCGTACATGGAGAAGAACGTCGAGGAGGGCGCCAAGCTCGCCGGCTACAACTCCGGCATGGCCGTCTGGGTCCCCGCGGCGTTGACGAAGACCGTCGACACCTACGGTGACTACAAGCACGAGGGCTCGATCGTCGAGATCACCGGGACGTTCAACGCGGCCTGCAAGGAGCACGGCGGCGACATGGACATCCATGCGACGTCGCTGAAGGTCCTTCGCGTCGGGCACGTGGTCGACGACCCGGTGCCCGCGTGGAAGGCGGCACTCGCCGCCGGACTGATGCTGCTCGCGGGCGGTCTCTACTGGCTCGAGCGCCGCACCCGCAACCGCATCAATCCCCACCGGGGGGTCTGACCGACGCGGTTTGCCCGACGGCACGTCGGCTGGGTACAATGACCGACGCCGCGGTGGTGGATCATCGAGCGGTGAACGCGGGCGTAGTTCAATGGTAGAGCGTCAGCTTCCCAAGCTGGATGTTGCCGGTTCGAGTCCGGTCGCCCGCTCCATACGAAGTGATACGAAGGCCGTCCCGTCGGGGGCGGTCTTCGTGCGTTGTCGCGGCCCGGTAAGCTCGCCGTCAGGTCCGGTTCATGCCCGGGGTGTCTGATCGGACCTGCAGGGACACATGCGTGCGCGGCCGCCCTCCCTCCGGCGCGCGAGGAGGAGGGGTGTTGCCATGTCGTGGACACGGTCGGGGCTCGCGATGATGTGCGCGCTGGCGATGGGGCTCTCGTCACCGGTGCCGGCACATGCTTCCGGCGACTGGGAGTGGCCCGTCGAGGGGACGGTTGCTGTCGGTTACGGGGCGCGCTACGTGTCGGAGCAGGGCGTGGCGTGCACGCACGGTGGCGTCGACGTCAGCGCCGCGGAGGGGACGACCGTCCGCGCGTGCGCTGCGGGCGAGGTGACCTTCTCGGGACTCGTGCCCGCCGGCGAGGGGGAGCGGGCGTGGGCGGTGACCGTGCTCACGGCCGATGGCCGGCGCGTCACGTACCTGCCCCTGAGCCGCGCGTCGGTGTCGAAGGGAGCGGACGTCGGCTCGGGTGATCCGCTGGGCGAGCTCGCGGCAACGGGTGACGCCTCGAGCCCCACGCCGCATCTGCACCTCGGCGTCCGTCGGGGCGAGACGAAGCTCGATCCTCTCGCCTTCCTCGGTGAGAGGGCCGTGGCTCCGCGCACATCTCCGTCCCCGCAGGCGTCGCCGCCGGCCGAGAGCGTGGCCCCGGCAGCGCCGGTCGCGCAGGGTGCCGCTTCGGCGGCTCCGCGGCCCGCGCACGCGCCCGTGAACGCCGCCGTGCACGCAAGCAGCCCCGTCGCCTCGGACGAACCGGCCGAAGCGCCGTCCGCGCTGCTTCCGGGCGCGCTTCCCGCAGCCTTGCCGGCGATGCCCCGAGTGCCGCAGGTCGCTGAGACACCGCGCGTGCGGTCGGACGTCGTGGCGGCCGACTTGGGATCGGTGCGCGAAGTCGCGTCGATCGCCCTCGTGTGCCTGGGTCTCGCCGGACTTGCGGGAGCATGTGTCTGGCCGGTGCTCCGCGGAGTGCTCGACGGCAGCGCCGCGAGCGCCCCCGCGGTCGCTCCGGCGCGCAGCGATCACGCGTGAGATCGCGAACCAAGAGGGGATGCCGAGGTGTCAGAGCGCGAGGTCATTGTGCGTGTTGTGGAGCACGCGGCGCGATGCTACACTTCGGAAGCTCATTTCCTGTTCCGGGCCGCTGCCTTCACAGTCCCGGGGCCGACATAGTCCGAGGGAGGTGAACCAAATGAAGGCTTACGAAGTCATGCTTCTCATCGACCCCTCGCTCGACGAGGAGTCTCACGCTGTCGTCGTCGACAAGACGACCGGCGTGATCACCGGCCAGGGTGGCACGGTGGACTCGACCGAGGAGTGGGGCAAGCGCCGTCTGGCCTATGAGATCAAGGGCTTTACGGACGGTGCCTACACGGTCATCCAGTTCCATTCGAACCCTGAGTCCGTCGCCGAGCTCGACCGCGTGCTCCACATCACGGACCCCGTAGCGCGCTTCATGATCGTCCGTCGCGACGATCTGGACTAGAGCGCCACGACCGGGGGCCTGATGTCTCCGGAGATAAACCACGCACGAGAGCAGGTGTGATCGACATGAGNATCAACAGGGTCGTCCTCACGGGCAACCTCACCAAGGACGCGGAGCTGAAGCAGACTCCCGGCGGCATGGCGATCGTCAAGATNCGCCTGGCCGTCAACGACCGCCGCAAGAATTCCACGAGCGGTCAGTGGGAGGACTCGCCCAACTTCATCGACGTCACCATGTTCGGTGCGCGCGGTGAGGCCGTCTCCCGCTTCCTGACCAAGGGAAAGCAGATCGCGGTCGAGGGCAAGCTCCGCTGGCGTGAGTGGGAAAGCCAGGCAGGGGAGAAGCGCAGCGCCATCGAGGTCGTCGCTGACGACATCGAGCTGCTCGGTGGTCGCGGAGACGCGCCCGCCAGCCCGCGGACCGTCTCTTCGGCCCCCGCGGACGCCCCCGCCGAGGACTTTTCCGATGGCGAGGACATTCCGTTCTAGACCGATGCACGACCGGCACCGGGCAGGCGGTACCCTCCCGCCGCCTCGGTGACTACCAGATACGCCTCGATCTCCACTCGTAGAAGCGAGCGAGACGGGTGAAGGAGGATAGGACGCACATGAGCGAATACAGCCGTAAGCCGAAGCGCAAGTTCTGCCAGTTCTGCAAGGACCACTCGGAGTTCATCGACTACAAGGACTCCCAGGGCCTCCGCAAGTTCATGACCGACCGCGGCAAGATCAAGCCGCGCCGCGTTACGGGCAACTGCGCGCAGCACCAGCACGCGATGTCGATGGCCGTGAAGCGTGCCCGTGAGATGGCACTTCTTCCGTACGTCGTGCCTGTTATCAGCACCAAGGTCGAGGGCCGGGGCCGCAGGGGCTAGTGTGATGCCGACCCCAGCCGACATGCGGAATGCAGTCCTTCTGAGCGTCGCGACCATCGCGGCGGGCTTCGTCGTGCCGGTGTTCCCCTTCGTGGGGATCCCGCTGGCCGGCTTCGCGCTCGGATGGATCGCCTACCGCTTCGGCACGTGGTCGTCCGTCGCAGCCGCACTCTCCGCGAGCGCACTGGTCGCGGTGTTCGGCCCGACCGTCTTGCCCGGCCTGCTTCCGCTCGACGCCCTCTACGTGGCGGTCGCGCTGCTTGCAGCCGGTCCGGCCGCGGCGTTGGCGCTGCGGCGCTACCCGGCCTGGAACGTGGTCGTGTTCGCGACCTTCGCGGCCACNGCNGCGTTCTTGGTCACGCCGNTCGGGATGCAGCTGATCAAGGACAACCTTGCGGCCGCACCCCAGGCGTTCGAGAAGCTCGCGGCCGGCGGCATGGTCTCGGACCCGACATTCGTCCGTCAGAACATGGCGACGCTGCTCACTGTCACCGCAGCGATGCTGCCTGCAGCCATCGCCTACATGACGGGCGTGGGCATGATGCTCGCGATCCCGCTCGTGTCGCGGGCGGGACGGACACTCGGTGTGGAGGTCAGCAGGTATCCGGTCCTCGCGGATGTCGACCTGAGCTTCCATGTGGTNTGGCCNACGATAGCCAGNCTTGCGCTGATGGCCGTGGGAACGTTCCAAGGGCACTCGCAGGGTTTCGTGTACATCGCTGGTCTCAGCCTGTTGATGATCGTGTTCCCGGCGCTGGTGTTGCAGGGGTTCGGCCTCGTGGCCGCGCTCTATCGCAGGCTCGGCGTGGGACGGTTCATGCGCACGCTGGGGTACGTGCTGCTCGTACTGAGCACGTGGCTCCTCCTGCTCTTGGGGGTGTTCGGGCTCGTCGACTTGTTCCTCAACTTCCGCAAGGTCGCACGGGGCCAGGCCGTAACGACGACCGGTGCCGTCCGATAGGACACAGCCGTTCGGACGCTCCATCGGACCGCCCGGCGGAAACGTCGCAGGTCGGTGGATAGTGTGGAAACCGCAGGAAGCGCCGATGCGCGGCCTGTGGATGGACCGGGATGCGGGCGTCAGGCGCCTTGAGTCGGCGCCCGGCCGGTCATAGAGTGAAGGACGCGCCGCGTGGACGGGACCGATCCCGGGCCGCGGCAGACGAAGGAGTAACGCAATGAAAGTCATCCTCACCGCAGAGGTGAAGGGCAAGGGCCATGAGGGCGATATCGTCGAGGTCGCCCGTGGCTATGCCGCGAACTACCTGCTTCCCCGCAAGATGGCGCTCGTAGCCACCCCGGGCAACATCAAGCAGCTCGAGTCGCGCATGGAGAACATCAACAAGCGCAACGCCACACGCATGGGCGATGCGCAGTCGGTTGCCACGTCGATCGAGGGCAAGTCGATCGTGCTCGAAGCGAAGGCCGGCCTCGACGGCAAGCTCTTCGGTTCGATCACGACGCTGATGATCGAGGAGGCCGTCGCCGCGCAGTTGGGCGCCGACATCGACCACAAGCGCATGGACCTGCACCGTCCCATCAAGACCACCGGCGAGCACCGCGTCGTCGTGAGCGTCTTCGGCGACGTGAAGGCCACACTGACCGTCAAGGTCGTTCCCGAGGGCGGCGCCGCCGCGCTTGCAGCCGAGGAAGCCGCAGCCGCCGAGGCTGCAGTCGCCAAGGCCGCAGCTGCCGAGGCGGCAGCCCTGGCCGCCGCTGAGCTCGCAGCCGAGGAGGCCGCAGCCGCCGAGGCCGTCGCCGTCGACGCTGATGAGACGTCCGACGACGAGTCTGGCGACAGCGACACCGAGTAGGACCACATGACCCGTACGTCGGGCGGAGCGCGGCCGCGGCATCACCGAAGCGCGGCGCGCCCGCACGACCCGGGGGCGTGACAAGAGTGAGGACTGGTGGCAGTGGCTGACGACAGAGCGCACGGCGCGGGAGCAGGTCCGATGTGGGCCGGCGACCGCGTGCCTCCGCATGACCTCGATGCCGAGAAGTCACTGCTCGGGGCCATGCTGTTGTCGGCCGACGCTACGGCGACCGGCCTGAGCAAGGCCAAGGTCGAGGACCTGTACCGCCAGGCCCACCAGCGCATCTTCTCGGCCATCTCCGCCCTGTTCGCCAAGGGCGAGCCCTGCGACGTCGTGACCTTGGCCGCGCGGCTCGAGTCGACCGGCGAGCTGGAGCAGGTGGGCGGCAAGACCTACCTTCTCGACGTCGTGAACACCGTCCCGCTCGCCGGCAACGTCGGCCAGTACGCGGACATCGTGAAGCGCATGTCGCTGCTCCGTCGCCTCATCCTCGCCGCGACGCACATAGCCGCGCTCGGGTACGAGGCTCCCGACGATATCGATGACGTTATCGAGACGTGCGAGAAGGAGATCTTCGACGTCACGAACGAGCGCGTCGAGACGACCTTCAAGCCGATCGACGAGCTCCTCACCGAGGGATGGAAGCACCTCGAGGAGCTCTACGAGCGCCAGGAGCACCTGACCGGCGTGACCACCGGCTGGAGCGAACTCGACCGCCTGCTCGCCGGCCTGCACCGCGGCGACCTGATCATCCTGGCGGCCCGCCCCTCGGTGGGCAAGACGGCCTTCGCGCTCAACCTTGCGGTGAACGCCGCGATGAAGGGCACGGCTGTCGGCGTCTTCTCGCTCGAGATGGCAGCCGAGCAGCTCGTCATGCGAATCCTTTCGTCGGAGTCGCGTGTCGATGGCCAGAAGCTGCGCACCGGGCGCCTCCTCGAGTCCGACTGGAAGCCGCTGATGGACGCGATGGGGCGGCTCGACGGGTGCGACCTGCACGTCGACGACACGCCGGCGCTGTCGATCATGGAACTGCGGGCGAAGGCGCGCCGCATGTTCCGCGGCAAGAAGGAAGGCCTGATCATCGTCGACTACCTGCAGCTCATGCAGGGCACCTCACGCCGGGCCGAGAACCGGCAGGTCGAGATCTCGGAGATCTCCCGTGGTCTGAAGATCCTCGCGAAGGAGCTCAACGTTCCGGTGCTCGCGTTGTCGCAGCTCTCCCGCGCGGTCGAGCAGCGCGCCGACAAGCGGCCGATGCTCTCGGACCTCCGCGAGTCGGGCGCCATCGAGCAGGACGCCGACGTCGTCATGTTCATCCACCGCGACGTCTACAAGCGGGACGAGACCGGCTACGAGGACGAGCGCCAGGCCGGGAACCAGCCGCCGAAGGGCACCGCGGAGATCATCGTCGCCAAGCACCGCAACGGCCCGACGGGCAACGTGAACCTGATCTACCACGAGCCGTACATGCGCTTCGTGAGTCCCCAGAGCCCGTCGGACGTGGGCGCCAGCGTGTCGCGGGCCGCCGTGCCGCAGCCGCCGCTCTGATCCACCGCCGACCCCGGCCCGAGCGGCCCGCAGCGCGGTCCGGTTCCTCGATCTCCGCACGGCCGCCCGCGCGCCGAATGTGAGAGGTATGCCATGACTCCCGAACACTACGACGTCGTGATCGTGGGAGCCGGCCCCGCCGGCATCTTCGCCGCACTCGAGCTCGTGCGCGGCGACTTCGACGGGCGCGTGCTGGTGGTCGAGAAGGGTCACGGGATAGAGAAGCGTCGCTGCCCGGCACGCGAACGCGGCTGCGTCGACTGCAAGGTCTGCGACATCATGACGGGCTGGGGCGGCGCCGGCGCGTTCTCCGACGGCAAGCTCACGCTCACGACCGAGGTCGGCGGGTGGCTCGCCGACTACACCGGCACCGCGGCGCTCGAGGGGCTGCTCGACCACGCGGACGACATCTGGGTCGAGTTCGGCGCGACCAGCGAGGTCACCACGCCCGACGCCGAGACGGTCGAGCGGCTCGGTCACGAGGCGACGCTCGCGGGCATGCGGCTCGTCCCGATGCGTGTGCGCCACATCGGGACCGACAAGTCGCCTGCGGTGCTGTCCGCGATGCGCGTCGAGCTCGAGCGCCGCGGCGTCGACGTGCGCACCGATATCGCCGTCGACCGCGTGCTCACCGCTGATGGGCGCGTCACCGGCGTCGAGCTCGTCGGCGGTGAGCGCATCGAGGCCCGCGCGGTCATCGCCGCGCCGGGCCGCGAGGGTGCCGACTGGCTGGCCGCCGAGGCGCGTCGGCTCGGCATCGGGCTCACCAGCAACGCGGTCGACATCGGCGTCCGCGTCGAGGTGCCCGCGCCGATCATGGAGCGCCTCACCGATCCGCTTTACGAGGCGAAGCTGATCTACCACTCCAAGCAGTTCGGCGATCGTGTCCGCACCTTCTGCATGAACCCGTACGGCGAGGTCACCACGGAGAGCTACGGCGGCATAACGACCGTGAACGGGCACTCCTTCTCGGACTCCCGCACGCCGAACACGAACTTCGCGGTCCTGGTCTCGCAGACCTTCACCGAGCCGTTTCACGACCCGATCGCGTATGGCGAGGAGGTCGCTCATCTTGCGAACCTGCTCTCCGATGGGGTCATCGTGCAGCGCCTGGGCGATCTGCGGGCGGGCAGGCGCTCGACACCCGCACGCATGGCGCAGTCGATCGTGACGCCGACGATGAAGGGTGCGGTACCCGGCGACCTGGCCTTCGTTCTGCCGTACCGGCACATGGCCGACCTGCTCGAGTTCCTCGAGGCGCTCGACAAGCTGGTGCCCGGCGTGAACGGCCCCGGGACGCTCCTCTACGGTGTCGAGGTCAAGTTCTACTCGTCGCGCGTTNCGGTGGGCCCCGACCTGCAGACGTCCGTCTCCGGTCTCTTCGCGGTCGGCGACGGCGCGGGCATCACACGCGGGCTCCTGCAGAGCAGCGCCAGCGGCGTCGTGGCCGCGCGCGCGGTGCTCGCGGCTCCCCAAGGCTAGCGCGCTCTCNCTCCGCGCGGCCGGTTCGTTGTGCCGCGGCACGGTTGCAGCGTATTGTTGGCCGCNGCGCGCACCTGCGGACTCGGAGGGTCGATGGAGCACGACGCGGCGAAGGCCGTNGCCGGATCTCNGCCTGACGGCATCGGNCTCGACGATATCGTGGACATCGAGGGGATCCGGGGGATCGCCGAGAACTTCCACGCCCTCACCGGACATGTGGTCTCGATCGTCGACCTCGACGACCGGTTCCTGGTCCGCGTCGGTTGGACGGACGCCTGCACGCGCTTCCACCGGGCCAGCGCCGACTCGTGCGNACTGTGCCGCCAGAGCGACCTCGACATGACCGGCGGCGTTCCCCGCGGCCAGACGCGCGCCTATCGCTGCAGGAACGGCATGTGGCACGTCGTCAGCCCGCTGTTCGTCGGCGACCGCCACATGGGCAACATCTTCACGAGTCAGTTCTTCTACGACGACGAGGAGATCGACTTCGCGTCGTTCGAGGCACGGGCAGAGTGTTTCGGCTACGACGTCGAGGACTACCTTGCGTCGATCCGTGCCATCCCGCGGTACTCACATGAAACCGTCGACACTCTCATGCGGTTCTACGTGGGGCTTGCAGAGCAGATCGCGGCGCTCGGGCTGAGCAGGCTGCAACTTGCGGAGACCATGGTCGCGCGCGAGCGGGCGCTCGAGGCGCGCGTCGAGAGCGAGATGCGCTACTCCGCTCTCGTGGAGGGCGCTCCCACCGCGATCGCGGTAAGCGACGCCGACGGCCGGATCGAGTTCGTCAACAAGGAGTTCGCCCGGCTCTTCGGATACACCCGGGATGACGTCCCGACGGTGCAGGACTGGTACGAGCGGGCCTACCCCGACGAGGCGTATCGCGTGGAGTCGGTCGCGCGCTGGGAGGCGGAACTCGGTGCGGCNGCGGGCGAGGGACGCTCGGTGCTGCCGCACGAGTACTCGGTCACGTGCAAGAACGGTGAGGTCCGCAGGGTCGCGATCTCGGGTGCGGCTGTGGGCGAGCGTCTGCTGGTGCTGCTGGACGACGTGACCGAGCGTCGGCGGGTCGAGGACGCGCTTCGCTTCTCGGAGGCCAAGTTCGCCGCCGCCTACCGGACGTCGCCGGNCGCCGTCAACATCAACCGCTTGTCCGACGGGCTGTACCTGGAGGTCAANGAGGGCTTCACCAACATGACCGGCTTCACGGCCGACGACGTCGCGGGCAAGATGTCCTCGGACATCCAGATCTGGGTCGACCCGGCGGACCGGGAGCGCCTCGTCGCGGGCCTCACGGCGAACGGCCTGGTCAAGAACCTCGAAGCGGAGTTCCGTCGCAAGGACGGGTCCTTGACGACGGCCTTGATGTCCGCGCGCGTCATGGAGATCGACCGTGAACCCTGCATCCTGTCGGTCACGCGGGACATCTCCGAGCGCAAGCGGGCCGAGATGCTGCTGAGCGAATCCCAGCGGATCGCACGCGTGGGCCACTACGAGTGGGACATCGTGCTCGACCACTGGGACGCGTCCGAGGTCCTCATGGACATCTTCGGGATCGACGGGTCGTACCCGCGACCTCGCGGGCTTCCTGGGCATCGTGCACCCGGACGACCGGGCAACCGTCGAGCGGTACGTCACGAACGACGTGATCGGCCGTCGCGCCCCGTTCAACAACGAGTACCGCATCGTCCGCGTCCGGGACGGAGCTGAGCGGTGGGTCCACGGACTCGGGAGCGTCACGTTCGACGAGTCCGGCGCACCGTTGTCGCTGTTCGGCATCATCCAGGACGTCACCGAGCGCAAGCGCTCGGAGGCCGAGGTCGAGGAGAGCGCCGCGCGGCTCGAGCGCATGGTCTACGACGTCGCGGAGACGATGGGGCGGATCGTCGAGGCGAGGGATCCCTACACCCAAGGCCACCAGCAGCGCGTCGCCAACCTCGGCAAACGGATCGCCCACCGGATGGGGCTGTCGCAGAGCGCCACCGACGAGGTCGAGATGGCGGGGCTGCTCCACGACGTCGGAAAACTGCGCGTGCCCACCGAGATCCTCACGAAGCCGGGCCAGCTGTCGCCGATCGAGTTCGCCCTGGTCAAGGACCACCCCGTCCAGGGCAGCGAGATCCTGCAGGCGATCGCGTTCCCTTGGGCGGTGGCCGACATCGCCCTGCAGCACCACGAGCGCATGGACGGCTCGGGCTACCCGAACGGGCTGAAGGGCGAGGAGATCCTGCTCGCCGCGCGGATCCTCGCGGTCGCCGATGTGGTGGAGGCGATGGCGTCGCACAGGCCCTACCGTCCGGCACTCGGGGAGGCCGCGGCGATCGACGAGATCGTGTCGCATCCCGAGTACTACGACGCCGACGTGGTCGCGGCCTGTGTCGCACTGCATGCCGATGGCGGCCTGGGTCTCTAGCGCTCCGGCGCGTGATCCGCGGCTGGCGCCGCTACTCCGACAGCCGCTTCTGGAACCGCGACACCGCGAGTCCGAAGATGCCCACCGCGAACACGACCATCGCGGTCAGGGGAGCCCACAGGTCCGCCACACCGGAGCCCTTCAGGAACGCGCTCCTGAGGACCACGAGCGCGTAGCGCAGCGGGATCAGGTACGTGAGCGGTACGATGGCCGCCGGCATCGACTCGATCGGGAAGATGAACCCGGACAGCACCATCGTCGGGATCATCACGAACATCACGGTCTGCTGGGCCTGCTGCTGGGTGCGCGACACGAGCGAGATGAGCAGCCCCATGCCGACCGAGGTCAACGTGAACAGGATCAACCCGAGTGCCACGGTCCATACGCTGCCGTTGAACGGCACGCCGAACCAGTAGCGGCCGATCAGGACGATGAAGGTCATCTGGATCGTCGCGATCCCCACGTAGGGGAGGACCTTCCCGGTAAGGTACTCGGCGCGCGTGATCGGAGTCACCATCATCTGCTCGAGCGTCCCGCGCGCCCGTTCGCGCACGACCGCCTGGCTCATGATCACCATGATCGAGAGCATGAGGATCGAGCAGACCAGTCCCGGGACCATGGCGTTCACGCTCTTGAGCGACGGGTTGAACATGACGCGCACGCGCGCGTCGATCACCGGCCCGCCCACCGCGCGGCCCGCCTTCTCGAGCAGCCCCCGGTCGAACGCGGCCACGATCTCCGCTGCGTACCCGCTCGCCACCGACGCGGTCTTGGAGTCGGCGCCGTCCACGATCACCCCGAGCGGCACGCTCTCTCCGCGCGCGAGCGCCGCCTCGGTGCCGCGCTCGATGATGATCGCGACGTTGACCCGCCCGCTGTCGATGAGCCCGCGGAGCGCCGCCTCACTCGTCGGCCGCTGCGTGATCACGAAGTAGCCGCTCGAGGAGAAGGCGTCCGTGAGGCGTTGTGACGTCACGGTGTGGTCTCCGTCGATCACCGCAGTCGGAAGGTTGCGCACGTCCGCGCCCACGACGTAGCCGAACATGATCACGTACATGATCGGCATGACGAAGATGAGCGGCAGCAGGAGGCGGTCGCGCCGTAGCTGCACGAGCTCCTTCCACATGATCAGGCGCAGCCGCCGCAGGCTCATGCGCGCCGCCTCCGATTCAGGAGGGTCGCGATCCCGAGGGCGACGAACGCGTAGACCGCCAGTGCCAGCACCTGCGGCCCCAGCACGCCCCACGAGGCGCCGCGGAGGAATACGCCGCGCGCGATCTCGACCATGTAGCGGGCGGGGAACAGGTACGACACGACCTGCAGCGCCATCGGGATCGAAGCGAGAGGGAAGGCCATCCCGGAGAGCATGAAGCCCGGCAGGAACGACACCAGCAGCGCGGCGATGTTGGCCGATTCGAGCGAGGGCGCGACCGCGGATATGACGAGTCCGAGCGAGAGTGCACACACGATGAACAGTCCGATGCCGACGGCCAGCACCGACACGTCGCCGCGCAGAGGGATGCCGAACACGCCCATCGAGACCCCCGTGATGAGGACCGTGTCCACCACCCCGAGCAGCGCCCAGGGCAGGATCTTTCCGACGATCAGCTCGCTGTGCGTGAGCGGCGACTCGAGCAGTTGTTCGAGCGTCCCGTTCTCCCGCTCCTTCACGAGCGTGACCGCCGTCTGCTGGATGGTCACGATCATGATGATCACGATCATCAGCCCCGGGATGAGGAAGTCGGCGCTGCGGCGCTCGGGGTTGTACCAGGCCTGGATGCGGGGCTCGATCGAGCCGACACGCAGGTTCCCGAGCCCCTGCGTCTCGGCCCACGTTGCGAGCGCGCGCCTCCCGAGCGACTGGTTGAGCGCGACGGCGTACGTCTGCCCGAGTTGCGCGGAGTTGGGCTCACTCCCGTCGATGAGGACGGAGACTGCCCCGGTGCCTCCGGCCGCCAGAGCGTCGCCGAACCCGCGCTGCACCACGATCGCGACGCGTGCCTCGCTCCGGTTGAACGCTCCGTCGATCCCCGCGAAGTCGGAGACCGATCCCTGCACCGCGAAGAAGCCGGACTTCGAGTAGGAGTCGAGGTACGAGCGGCTCGCCGCGGTCTT
>JGI24140J50213_10000670_pt1 | contig 15712 bp, 14 predicted proteins | sample BarGraIncu00222A_FD_50213 | JGI IMG/M metagenome (IMG submission 50213)
TGCNGCGCCCGCGGTCTCGCCATATCCCGGCACCACGTTGACGACGCCGGGCGGGATTCCCGCTTCCAGCACCAGTTCAGCGAGCCGCAGCGACGTCAACGGCGCTTCTTCGGCCGGCTTGAGGATCACCGTGCAGCCGGTGGCGATGGCCGGGCCGATCTTCCAGATGCTGGCGGCAAGCGGGCCGTTCCACGGAATGATGGCGCCGACGACGCCGACCGGTTCCTTCAGCGTGTAGGAGAAAATATCGCCGGGCAGCGAGTTTTCGATGGTCTCGCCATGCAGCGCGGTGGTCTGCCCCGCGTAATATCGGAGCATGCCGAGCACGCGCAGCTTGTTGCCCCGGGTGCGGCTGATCGGCGCGCCCATGTCGAGCGTATCGAGCTGTGAAAGCTCCTCGAAATTTTTCTCGACGAGATCGGCGAGCTTGAGCAGGAGCGCCTGCCGCTCAAATGGCTTGACCTTGCTCCACGGCCCTTCGAAGGCGCGGCGCGCTGCGGCGACCGCGCGGTTGATATCCTCGGCAGCGCCTTCGGCGACGGTGGCGAGAAGCTCTCCGGTGGCCGGATTATGGGTCTCGAAGCGTTTGCCGGAGGCGGCGTCGATCCATTGGCCGTCGATCAGCATCTTTTTGTAGGAACCATCCGCATACGGATGGCGCGCCATCGGTATAGCCTGCGTCACAGCCATGTCTGCACTCCCTTGANGTCGATCGATGTTGGGATCGTTATGTCTGAAGTCGTTATGCCTGAAAATGTACTGCGGCGGCGCTGCGCCGTAAAGCTGGCTCGATGCCCGCAAGATCGCCTCGAACGAAGGTCTCCCATGCCGTTTCGTACAGGGTGCGCGCACAATGCCGTGATCCATACCGGCGCGTCAGATGCGGGTCACATGGCGCGGGCGCTGCCCGGCAGACCATGAAACCCGCTGGCTAATTGGTCAGCAATTTCGCTTTCGGCGCTGGCTCGGCCACCAGCGCCTCGCCGAGTTCGCTTTGCTGCCGTCGCGGAATCGAAAAGCAGACACTGAAGCCATCGACGGTGTTCAGCGTGACCATGCCTTGCGCCGGATCGGACGACGGCTCGACGACCCAGGACGCCAGCGGGTAGGCATAGCGCAGGCTAGCATCGCCAAAGCGTGCCTGCAGCGCCTGGTCGATCAGTTTCGGCAGCGTCATCGCGAGCGCGCCGACCTCGTTCAACGACAGCCGGATGGTCGCCCGCTTGCCGCCGGAATCGAGGAAACCAAGCGAAACGGCGCCATCCGCCGCAACCTCGCAGGTGGTGAGGGTCTGAGTGTCGATTTCCATGGCGGGGTCCCGGCGAACTATCGTTATATACTTTCGAATATATCGCTTTGGCCTGTCCCGTCCAGCCCCTGTTTCTGGACCGTTTTGACGCGCCCCAACCGGGTAGTCGCCCGGCCGGATACGTGATATATACTTGGATATAACGAGACCTGAGACGAGGTCCGTTCGACAGGGAGAGCAAAGCCAATGAGTGATTACAACCTTCTCATCGACGGGAAAATGGTGCCCGGCGATCTTAAGATGCCCGTCCTCAATCCCGCGACCGAAGAAGTGCTGGTGCAGTGCCCGCGCGCTTCGAAATCCCAGCTCGATGCCGCGGTTGCCGCAGCCAAGGCGGCTTTTCCGGCCTGGGCGGCGACCCCGATCGCGGAGCGCCGCAAGCTCGTGACCAAGATGGCCGAAGCCATCGAAGCCAATACCAACGAACTGGCGCGCATCCTGACCAGCGAACAGGGCAAACCGCTCGCCGANGCCACCGGCGAAGTCATGGGCATGGCCGCCTTCTTCCGCTATCTCTCCTCGCTCGACCTGCCGATGAAAGTGATCGAGGACAGCGGTGACCGCCGCGTCGAAGCGCATCGCCGTCCGCTCGGCGTCGTCGGCGCCATCATTCCCTGGAACTATCCGCTGCTGATCCTCAGCTTCAAATTGCCTTCGGCGCTGCTCGCCGGCAACACGCTGGTGGTGAAGCCCGCGCCGACCACGCCGCTGGCGACGCTGAAATTTGCCGAACTGGTCAAGGACATCCTCCCCAAGGGCGTACTGAACATCATTACCGACGCCAACGATCTCGGCGACGCGATGACCAAGCACCCGGACATCCGCAAGATCTCGTTCACCGGCTCGACCGCGACCGGTCAAAAGGTGATGGCGAGCGCGGCCCAGACCCTGAAACGCATCACGCTGGAACTGGGCGGCAACGACGCCGGCATCGTGCTCGACGACGTCGATCCCAAGAAGGTCGCGCCCGGCATCTTCGAAGGCGCCTTCCAGAACTCCGGACAGGTCTGCCTCGCCATCAAGCGGCTCTACGTGCACGAGTCGGTCTATGACGAAATCTGCGACGAGCTGGTGGCGATCGCCAAGAATACCGTGGTGGACGATGGATCGAAGCAGGGCACCAAGCTCGGGCCACTGCAGAACAAGATGCAGTACGAGAAGGTGAAGGCTTTCCTCGAGGACGCCCGCAAGAACGGCAACATCATCGCCGGCGGCGCGGCGATGGATCGTCCGGGTTACTTCATCGAGCCGACCATCGTGCGCGATATCAAGGAAGGATCGCGGCTGGTCGACGAGGAGCAGTTCGGGCCGGTGCTTCCGGTGATCAAGTTTTCCGACGGTGACGATGTGATCCGCCGCGCCAATGCCACCACTTACGGCCTGGGAGCGTCGGTCTGGTCGTCGGACACCAAGCGGGCGCACAAGGTCGCGAGCCAAATCGAGGCCGGAACGGTCTGGATCAACAAGCATCTCGACATGGCGCCGCACATTCCGTTCGGCGGAGCCAAGCAGTCCGGCATCGGCACCGAATTCGCCGAGGAAGGTCTGGCGGAGTTCACCCAGCTTCAGGTCATCAACGAAGCTCGCTGATCAGGCGATGCTAATCAAACAACATGGACCATCGCGGCTTGCCGCCGCGGTGGTCCGCTTCGAACCTCGGTTCGCCAACAAGACGGCGCGAAACACGCAGCAAGACGCAAAGGTTTCGCCGCGCGCCCGATGAGAGTCCACGAAGAAGGCACCTCATGTTCGACTCGCAATGCGATCTTGCCGCCCTCGTCTATGAACGCGATGAGGACCCCGATCGAATCCTGCGCGACTTCGCCTCCGACCTGAACCGCCGCGGCTATCGGGCGGTCGGGCTGGTTCAGCTGGGCCATGATCGTCCCGATACCCGGCAACTGTCGGCCCTTTTGGTGCATACCGGCGAACGGCTGTCGCTGTTTCAGGATTTGGGAACCTGGGTCAAGGGATGCCGGATGGACGTCGGTCAGCTCCTGCAAGCCGCCGGCCAGATCGCCGAGGAGATCGACCAGGGCGCCGATGTCGTCATCGTCAACCGCTTCGGCCGGCAGGAGCGCGAGGGCAAAGGTCTTGCATATCTGATCGAGCGCGCCTTGAGCGTCGATATCCCTGTCGTGATCGCGGTGCCGAGCCACCGCTTTGCGGACTGGATCAAGTTCGTCGACGGCATGAGCGTCAAGCTGCACTGCAACCGCGACTCCTTGGATGCCTGGTGGAATGCGCTTTCCAGCCGGAATGCCGACCCGATGCGGTTCAGCGGCCATACCGTTTGCGAAGTTCTGAAGTGAAAACCTTGATTTAAGTCGAGCGACTGCGACGCGTGCTGCGTAATACCGAACCTACCGCTTTGGTCCTATAACGGGCACCTGTTCGACTCGTTATAGTCATTAAGCTATAACGTCGGAGTCGGCCGTGCGCGAGGCACGAGCCAGGGCCTTGGCGTTCCTTAAACCGGCGAACGCCGGAATATCAGGGAGAGTGTCCATGTATCATGAAGCAATTGAGAAAGTCTCCAAGCAGGTTCTGATCCGGGATCGATACGACAATTTCATCGGCGGCAAATGGGTGGCCCCGAAAGAGGGACGCTACTTCGATAATCCGTCGCCGGTCACCGGCAAGAAGCTCTGCTCGGTGCCGCGCTCCTCGGCGGCCGACATCGAACTGGCGCTCGACGCAGCCCACAAGGCCAAGGATGCCTGGGGCAAGACGTCGGTGACCGAACGCTCGCTGATCCTCAACAGGATCGCCGACAAGCTGGAAGCCAATCTGGACCTGCTCGCTCTGGTCGAGACGCTCGACAACGGCAAGCCGATCCGCGAGACCACCTATGCCGACATGCCGCTGGTGGTCGATCACTGGCGCTATTTCGCCAGCGTGGTGCGCGCCCAGGAAGGCGGTATTTCCGAGATCGATCGCGACACCGTCGCCTACCACTATCACGAGCCGCTGGGCGTGGTCGGCCAGATCATTCCCTGGAATTTCCCGATCCTGATGGCGACCTGGAAGCTGGCGCCGGCACTTGCCGCGGGCAATTGCGTGGTCCTCAAGCCCGCCGAGCAGACGCCGCTTGGCATCCTCGTGGTGATGGAGCTGATCGCCGACATCCTTCCGCCGGGCGTGATCAACGTCGTCAACGGCTTCGGCGTCGAGGCCGGCAAACCGCTGGCGCAGAACAAGCGGATTGCGAAGATCGCCTTCACCGGCGAGACCACGACGGGGCGGCTGATCATGCAGTACGCCTCCGACAACATCATCCCGGTCACGCTCGAACTCGGCGGCAAGTCGCCGAACATCTTCTTTGCCGACGTCGCCGATGCGGACGATGACTTCTTCGACAAGGCGCTCGAGGGCTTCGCGATGTTTGCCCTCAACCAGGGCGAGGTTTGCACCTGCCCGAGCCGCGCGCTGGTTCAGGAGTCGGTCTATGACCGGTTCATGGAACGCGCCGTCGCCCGCACCAAGAAAATCAAGCAGGGCCATCCGCTTGACGCCACCACCATGATCGGCGCCCAGGCCTCGAACGACCAGCTTGAGAAGATCCTGTCCTACTTCGACATCGGCAAACAGGAAGGCGCGAAGGTCCTGACCGGCGGCAAGCGCGCGCAGCTCGGCGGCGAGATCGCCGAAGGCTACTACGTCGAGCCGACGATCTTCGAAGGCAACAACAAGATGCGCGTGTTCCAGGAAGAAATCTTCGGCCCGGTGGTCTCGGTCGCCAAGTTCAAGGACGAAGATGAAGCACTCGCGATCGCCAACGACACGCTTTACGGACTTGGCGCGGGTGTGTGGACGCGCAACGGCAACCGCGCCTACAAGTTCGGACGTGCGATCCAGGCCGGCCGGGTGTGGACCAACTGCTATCACGCCTATCCGGCTCACGCCGCCTTCGGCGGCTACAAGGCCTCCGGTATCGGCCGTGAGAACCACAAGATGATGCTCGACCATTATCAGCAGACCAAGAACATCCTGGTAAGCTACAGCACCAAGGCGCTTGGCTTCTTCTGAGAAGCTAACTGAAGTAATGGAATAAAACAGAGACCGTCATTGCGCGCGAAGCGAGGCAATCCATCGCGCCGCGAAAGAAAGATGGATTGCTTCGTCGCGGAGCCTGTCATCGGGCGCGCATTCGCGCGACCCGTTGGCTCCCTTGCGCAAACGCTTCGCGTTTGTCGCAGACAATGACGAGGAGGATTTGGTTATGATCAATCGGGTCGAGATCACCGACAAGGCGGCCGACATCGTTGCACGGCTCAGGGATCAGCACGGAGCCTTGATGTTCCACCAGTCCGGCGGTTGCTGCGACGGGTCAGCGCCGATGTGCTATCCGGCCGGCGATTTTCGCGTCGGGCCGCAGGACGTGCTGCTGGGCAAGATCGCCGGATGCGATTTCTACATCGGCGCCGCGCAGTTCGAGTACTGGCAGCATACCCAGCTCATCATCGACGTCGTGCCCGGACGCGGCTCCGGGTTTTCGGTCGAAGCTCCGGAGGGCGTCAGGTTCCTGACGCGCAGCCGGGTGTTCACCGACGACGAAGTGACGGAACTCGAGACCGCCGGGCCGCCGTCGCGCGCGGCCTGATTTTCAACGCGGCCTTATTTTCAAAGCGACCAGAATTTCAAAGCGTCTCTTGCTTGTGGCCGCATTGCTTGCAGGCGAATTTCACGCGGGTCGCGCCTTTTTCCGCCGAGATCCGGTTTGGCGTGCCGCATTTCCCGCACGTCGACTCGATGCGGGTATTGCCCTGCTTGATGACAATGGCCTTGCGCTCCATCGTCTCGCGGATCAGGCGCTCGGCCTCTTCACGCATCGACTGCTTCGACATCCGCCCCTGCCCGTCACGAAAAAAATTGCCAAGTTAGGCCTATAGCACATCCGCTTCGCATTTTTTTGAAGGCGGACGTCAAAATTGTCGCAGCTATCCCGCCTCTACCCGGAATGTATCGCGGTGATCGAGGCCCGGATCGCTGCCAGCGGCGCGGTGTCGTCGAACTCAAGGCTTCCGCCCCCGAATCGCAATCCCAGATCGCGCCAGAGCGCATCGAGATCGGGCGTCACCGGCTTTGAGCCCCATTGGTCGTGGAGACGGGTCAGCACGTCCACGCCGACGGCCTTGTCCGCGGTGGTCAGAATGTGCCCGATCGACCAGCCAACCTCATGACTGCCGCCGGCCGCCAGCACGCCGCGCATCGCATCCTGCAAGCCAAGCCGGTTGCCGGTCGCTTTTCGAATTTCGATATCGGCGAACAGGCAGAACATGGCGCCGCCCCAGTATTTCCGCCCCCAGGTGTCGGTGTTGTCGAGGCCTTCGTCGCCGGCTTGCGGCAACCCCTTCGGCATGTCGCGGGCCATGGCGGCCCAGATCTCCTTGGCATTCATGTCGCCGGCCTGAACCCGCGCCACAGGCTCGACATAGACGGCGAGGCCCTCCGACAGCCAGTTATAGCGCTCCTCCATGTCGGGCAGAGCGGTATGAACCATCTCGTGCACCATGACCCAGTCGCGCCGAAGATCATCCTCGTCGGAATCGCGCCCCAACAGCACGCGAATGGCAGCACCACGATAGCCCCAGGTGGTCCCGCCGCGAACGCGCGGACCATCGACCGGCACCAGCAGCAGCCGCAGCGACTGGACGGGAAAGTGGCCGTAATAGGTCGCGACGGCCCGGGCCGACGTTTTGACCCAGTNCAGAATCTTGTCCTTGGGCAAGGCAATCTCGCCCGGCGCGAACCCGACATGAACCACGCCGCCGGGAACATCGAGATCGGTCTTGGCGAGCTTGTCGAAGGCGTCGTACGGCATTCGATCGCCGCGCAGGAATTCCGATTGCGTATTGGCGCGCCACGGCAGCAGGCCGAACAGCAACGCCACCACAGCCGCGGAGGCGATCCAGCGATGTCCCTTGATGATTTTCATCCGGAAGCGCCCTGACGTTTGATTCCTTGAGGGGCCTTACGCGGCGGCCCTTCCGGCGAGGAAAGCCGTCGCCTGTTCGATCAGATGGCGGTCGGTTTCCCGGCGCATGCGCCCGGCCCTCATTTGTCGCCGGAAACACCTGTCAAAAGTCCGGCCGTGATCCAGCCGTGCAGGTAGCCGGCGCCGCGTGCCGCCGCGCTATCGGGATCGTCATAGGTCGCCAGCATGGAGCAGAGCACGCCGAACGGAATCCCGCGCGCGGCCTCGTCCCACATCATCGCTTCTTCGACGGTCAGTTCACGGAACACCGGCGTCACATCGCGGCGCCATATCAAAAGGCGGCAGGGCTGCTCCAGCGTGACCGCATCCGGCGGCGTCTCGTCCTTCTTGAGCGCCAGCCAGATGGCGGACGCATTGGTCGAAACGTCGAGCCTGAAGGCGCTGGGATGGGGCCGGAATGTGAGATCGTTCCAGAGTTCCGGGGCAATGCCGGCCATGTCGGCCAGCGCCAGCACCGGCGCATCAGCGGCGTCGAAGGCGTCATTGAGCGCTTTTTCAAGCGCGGCCAGATCGGCTATCACCGGATAATCGCTATAGGGTTGTGCCGAGCGGAGAAAATCGGGAACGTTTTGCGAAAACCAGCGCAGGTTGGGGTGCTGCGACGGGTTGGCCGCGACATAGGCCTCGCCCATCGCATCGAACATTTCGTCGCCGAGATAGCTATGCAGCAATTTATGGTCGTTACGCATCGCCTCGACCAGCCGCGAACCGTAGGCGTATTTGTAGACGCCAAATAGCACTTCGCGCTTTTCCCTTGGGCTGTCGAGGATTTCAGCCAGAACCGAATCGTCGCCGGTCAGGATGCCGCGCTGAAAATCGCTCTGCTGCCGCGCGAAATCACTCATCCGGCTTGCCGGCCAAGTTCTTGCCGGCCAAGTTCTTGCCGGCCAAGTTGCGGCAAGGATTGCGGCAAGGCTTTCGGCAAGACTTCCGGCAAGACTTGGGCCGCGATCTCCCGGGTCCGGTTGACTTCGACGATCAGTTCATCGAGCGGCGGAATGTTGTCGTCGCGCTCGATCATGGTCGAGACCCGGCCGAAGCGCTTTAAGGCCGCGATGTAGAGATCCCAGACATCCTCGCACACCGGATGATCGTGGGTGTCGATGATGTGGGTGCCCATATGGCTGTGCCCGGCCATGTGAAACTGAACCACGCGATCCGCTGGAATGCCTTCAAGAAAGGTGCGCGGATCGTAGCCGTGGTTGAAAGCGCTGACATAGACATTGTTGACGTCGAACAGCAGCCAGCATCCGGAGCGGNGCGAAAGCTCGGAGAGGAATTCCCACTCCGTCATCTCGGAATTGTTGAACTGCACATAGGTCGATACATTCTCCAGCACGATGGCGCGGCCGAGATAGTCCTGAACCAGTTGAACCCTGCTGATCACATGATCGAGCGACTCCCGCGTGTAGGGAATTGGCAGCAAATCGTGCAGGTTCTTGCCGTGCACGCCGGTCCAGCACAGATGATCCGAAATCCATTTCGGCTCGACCCGCTTTGCCAGCTCCCGCAGCGCCTGCAGATATTCGAAATGAGGAGGTGCTGTGGACGCGATCGACAACGACACGCCATGCATCACCACCGGGTAGCGCTCGCGAATCCGGTCGAGCACGCGAAGCGGCTGGCCGCCCGGCAGCATGTAGTTTTCGCTGATGACCTCGAACCAGTCGATCGGCGGATTGCCGCCCAGAATTTCGTCGTAGTGCTGCGCCCGCAGACCGAGGCCAAAACCGAGGAACGGCGGCTTGGCCGTGTCCACCTGGCGATCCGCCAGCGATGGCACGGAAGGTTGCGGCAATTTGTTGGCGATGTTCATACGGCCTCCGCGGATGGCCGGCCGGCAACGGATGCTGGCCAAAACGCACTTAGAGCCTTCGCACGACCCAAATTATCACGAAAGCCTATCACGAAGATCGGCCCGGCGCATGGCCGGGCCCTTAACTTCGATTTGAAGCGGATCAAGCCGGCTCGAACTTGCCCTTGGCAGCGGCGCACTGGCCCTTGGTCATCGCCGAGAAGCCCTGACCCTTGCAGGCGTTCTGGCCCTTGCAGGCATGGTTGCCGCCCTTGCAGGCGCTCTGGCCCTTGCAGGCATTGGCGCCGACGCAGTGACCTTCGTCGGCCGCGTAGGTAGAAGTCGACATGGTCGCACCCGCCAGGAAAAGGGTGGCAGCAGCGGCGGCGATAGCAGCACCAGACTTAGAATTAAGTTTCATGACATTCCTCCAAAAGGATGTTGGCAACGATGCACCGACTGTAGACCGCGATGGAATTTCCCGACGTACAGACCTGCATCCAGCGATAGCTACGTTGGAGATCGATTTTGGTTACACAGCCAACCAAAATTTATTTCATCAGCTCCAGGTTCGATGCAAGATTTCATCTGACTTGAAAGCCAACTTGATAACGATCTCCAGATGCCCATCAAATCGCGAAGGTCTGCTGGAAGTTCGCATGCGCGCAAGTCTCCGGTTCGAACGGGATCGACCGTCGGCTTGTGTCATGCACTCCAGTTGATCTCCGCCATTGGATTACTCATCCAAAGCTAACTACGGACGAGCGGCAATCTGGTTACAGCGGTTTCGAAAGAAAAGTCTCTTTTTTCGGACTTGACAGCCCATCCATGCCTAACCCCGGCGGGATACCGATATTTCATCGCGCGTCAGGCGCCGCGCGCGCCATTGTCGAGAAAGCGTTGTGATTCAAGCGATTAGAGCATGATCCGGAAACGTGTAAACCGGTTTTCTCAAAAGATTAAACTCAAAGAAAGAAGTCAGATCATGCGCAACTTTAGTTGCGTTGCACAACAACACTTGTGATCGATCAGGATTTTTTTATCGAGGATGTCAGTTCAATGACGCCCGCGATGGCCTCAACTTCGCCATCTGCTTGACCGTTGCTTCAAGCTCGGCCGCGCTGAACGACGGATAGGAACAGATGCGGTTGCTGCAAGCGAACGCCGCGGGCTCGCCGAGGTCGGGATATTCAACATCGGCGTTAGGCAGTTTGCCTTCGCGCAGATCCAGCCATTCCAGCCGCTTGTATCTTGCCGGGAAAGCCCGGGCGACGGCGTGCAANGCCTGAGCNCGAGCATCGTCCTTCTGGCCGACAATGGTCATATGGGTCGGCTCGACGGCGAGNTCCTGATCGGCGAGCAGCACGCCGGGCAACGGACGCGGCATGTCGGCCGAGGCGCTGGTCAGGTAGCGCATCGCATGCGACGCCAGTTCGCGATAGGATTCGCTGACGAAATAGCGATTGAGAAGATTCATGAAGCGGGCGACCTGGATCTGGTCATCCACCAGCTTTGCCGGCTTGGCGAACACGCCGGATTTGGCCTCCGATGTCTTCGAGGTCAGGAAACCTCCGGCTGTGTCCNTGAACGTCNTGCCGANGTAGTCCCCGGCCCTGGCAGCGGCCGCCAGCCANTCGCGGTTGCCGGTTGCGGCGTAAAGATCGAGAAACGCCTGTCCCATCGCCATTGTGTCGCCGAGATACGGACCGCCGCGATCCTTGTCGCCGTGGCNGAATCCGCCGTCCGGCAATGCGCGATGGTCGTTCACCCATTTCGCGGCCTTCTCCGCGATNGCCAGAACCCTGGGATCGTTGGTGACGTCGTAGAGCGCGATCAATCCGCTGACCGCCCAGCCGTTCTCGCGCGCATAGATGTTCTTGTCGATACGGGGCATTCCGAGTTCGCGGCGATCCGTGTCGCCCAACGCGTAATATGTGTGTCCATCGGTGTCGTGATCGAGATCGGCATCCTGGCTGACATAGAATGCGCCGTCAGGACTTGCGAGGAAGGTCGTGAGGTAGCGCTCGATGTCGCGGGCCGCGGCGAGATATTTCGGGTGCTTCCACAGCGCATAGGCCTGGCTGTATTGCCGGATGTATTGCGCCTGGAACGACATGATCTTTTCGAAATGCGGATGCGCCCATGATCCCGCTTCGGAGTACTGGAACACGCCACCCCAGACCGGATCGATCAGTGCAATGGCTGCGTCAAGGGTCTGCCGGGCGCGCGTGGTTGCCACAGCATCGCCGGCTTCGGCGCGGGAAATCGCGTAATCCATGCTGTCGGCGTCGATGTATTTCTGGCTGTCGCCCCAGCCGCCGATCTTGTCTTCGTAGGATTCGTCGTAATTCTTGACGAGCGTCGCCCGTTGTTCCCTGGTCAGGAAGGCCGAGGCGGACGGCTTGACCTCGAAGGTCTCGCCGACGGAGGGTCCCGGCGATGGATCGTCGATCACGGCCTTGAGCAGCGCCTGCATCCGCTCCGGCTCGATGTATCCCCTGATTTTGGCGATCTCGGTGCCGTCAGGACCGAACACGATGGTGGCCGGCCAGCCCCAATCGCCGTACCGGCTCGACAGGTCCGGATTGGCGTCCTGATCGACGCGCACCGGCAGATATTTCGACGCCAGCAGATCCTCCACCTGAGGATCCGCATAGGTGGTCTTTTCCATCACGTGGCACCAATGGCACCACACCGCTTCGAGATCGAGAATCACGAAACGCTTTTCGGCGGTGGCGCGGGTAAACAGATCGTTATCCCAGCCGTTCCATTTGACCGGCTCGGATGCCAATGACGGCGATGCCGCAACAGCAGCAATGGCGAATGCGAGCATGCGGACAAATTTCATGACATCTCCCGGAGGCGCGATTGTTCTGGCGGTTACGCCGAGTTACGTAAGGCGCAAAAATCCGGCTCAGTTTTTAAGGGATGTCACGCGAACGTGAGATCGCGCGTCAGGTCGATTCAGAGTGGTGACCGGCGGCATTAACCAGCAGCCGATCCAGCGAGGCCGCACCGGGGCCGGCGATCGCCAGCCAGAGAAACGCTGCAAAGTAGGTCACTTCCTCGAAACCCAGTAGCGTTTCCAGGGAATCGACGTCGCCCCATTTCGCCGACTTGATGGCAACAACCATCACCACCGCCAGCATGGCAGCCGGAATCCGGGTGAACAGGCCGAGAATGAGCATGATGCCGCCGAAGCATTCCACGCCGGAGACGAACGGCGTCAGGATCTTGGGGAACGGAATGCCCCAATCGGTAAAATTCTGGATCATCTGCGGGAGATTGTTGAGCTTGCCCCAGCCGGTCAGCATGAAGACNTAGCCGACAACCAGCCGCATGATCAGCGGACCCGCCCAGGCGAAATNNGACGCAATGCGCGCGGGCAGCAGGATCAGAAGATTGACGATGAAATTCACGGTACCNCCCTGAAGCGCTGTTAAGTATTTGATTCACGTCATGCGATAGGTGCAGCCCANCCCGATCTAGTGCGCCCAGACAGCGCCGTCCGACGGACGTCGCCACGGCACAATGCCGCGTTCTTGTCCAAAGTTTCGTTGCGGCAGGTGTCCTTGTTACGCGGTTCTAGCCAAANTTCTGCAAGGCCGGGAATGTGTCGAGCAGCCAGATGCTGATGGCGGAGACGCTGCCGGTGAGAAAGCCGATCCCGGTGATGACCATCAGCACGCCCATCGCCCGCTCGACCGTGGCAAGATGCCGCTTCATCCGCGAAAACAGCGACGAGAACTGCTCGACCATGAAGGCCGCGATCAGGAACGGAATTCCAAGGCCTGCAGAGTAGACCGCAAGCAGGCCCGCGCCCTTGGTCATCGTCGCCTCGGCGGCGGCAACCGACAGGATCGCCGCGAGAATTGGCCCGATGCATGGGGTCCAGCCGAACGCGAACGCCAGCCCCATCACATAGGCGCCCCACAGCCCGACCGGCTTCGGCACGGTCAGCCGGCCCTCGCGCATCAACAGCCCGATCCGCGTCAGCCCAAGAAAATGCAGGCCCATGATGATGATGACGATGCCGGCGAGAATCGAAAGCTGCGCCGACCAGGCGCGGATCAGGCTTCCGATGAGGCTCGCACTGGCGCCGAGCGCCACGAACACGGTGGAAAAGCCCAGCACGAACGTCACGGCTGCAATCATCACCGCGCGCCGCGACGACGCCTCGCTCTCGTCATTGGCGACATGCTCGATGGTGGCGCCGGTCAGATAGATCAGATAGGGCGGCACCAGCGGCAGCACGCAGGGCGACAGAAAGCTGATGAGGCCGGCAATCAGTGCGGCCGGGACCGAGACATCGTGCATTACGTGACCTTAGAATTGACGCCGGCGCAGCCTCGCATCGGCGGTAAGCTTTCATGGTACGAAGGAGGCGTTCTCCGGGTTTCAGGCCCCCAGCGCTTTAGCTGATGTCGCGGGCCGATGAAACGCCCGGCCGGATATCTTTCCGGGTTCGATTGACGGTATAATCCGTACATGTTGCGGTACAAACCCGCGAACCAGGACCCTGCATGCGCATCGGAATCCGCAGCGCCATTTCAGGCCTCGTGCTGGCATCGATCATGGTCAGCGCCGTCGGCGTTAATCTTTTGTGGTGGCGGACCGCGCGGCAGATCAGCCAGACCCTCGCCGACACCATCAACGATCAGATCGTCTCTGCGGTGGGCGACGAGTTGCAATCGATCACCACCGAGGCGACGTCTGCTTTGATCGCGGTACGCACCCTGTTTATTCAACATGTTCTGGATACAAGCGAGGCCGAAAAGCGCGAATTTGTGTTCCTCTCGCAGCTTCAGGCCCAGCCGACCATCTCCTGGGTCGCGTTCGGATCGCCGGACCGGTCGTTCTTTGCCGCGCACAAGCTCGGCGATACCGCCATCGAAATGCTTGACATCGCCGGTGGCGAAACGAGGCTTCGGATCGACCGCTACGGGTTTGCGGGCTACGACGTCGTGTTGAAAGGCCGCCGCTTCCAGGACAGCAGCTATTCGGTGACCGACCAGCAATGGTATCGCGAGGCAAGCCAGTCCGATGAGGCGCACTGGTTCACGCTGACGACCCATCCCGACGGCGAGCGGCCGGCGGTGGCACTCGCCGGACCGGTCGACGTCGATCACAAACGCGCAGGCGTCCTTGCCATCATTATCGAACTCACGCGGGTTTCGAATTTTCTGTCGCAACTCACCGTGGGAAAATCGGCCGGCGCCTTTATCCTCGATCGCGGCGGCACCGCGATCGCAGCACCCGATCCGGACGCGGACGAACAGAATGCACTGAAAACCAACCATCCGCTGTTTCCGGTCGCGGTGGACGCGATCCGGCAGGCCGGCAGCGGCTACGACACCGACAAGGGCGAAGCGTTTCACACCCGCGTGACCCGGGACGGCAAGAGCTATGAAGCGGTGCTGACGCCGATCTCGTTTCCGGGCTGGTCCCTGGTCACGGTGGTCCCGGAGTCGGAATTTCTCGGCCCGGTGGAGGCGACCATCCGCAAACTGCTGATCGGCCTCGCGATCCTGATCGTCATCGCCGGGCTGCTATCGGCGTGGCTGGCGCAGCACCTGATCGCGGCACCCCTGCTCAAGGTTGTCGATGAGGTCAGGCATGTCGAGCGCTTCGACCTCGACAAGGTCGCGCGGCATTCCTCGCAACTGACCGAGATCGAGAACCTCTCGGGCGCGATTGCCGATATGGCGCTGGGGCTCGCCGCGTTCAGAAAGTACATTCCGGCCGATCTGGTGAAGCGGCTGATCAGCGACGGCAATGGCGCGCAGCTCGGCGGCGCGGTGCGGCCGATGACCGTGATGTTCGTCGATCTGGCCGGCTTCACCGGCATGTCGGAGCGACTGGGCGACCGGATCATCCCGTTGTTGTCGCGCTATTTCGAATCCGTCTCAGCGCAGGTTCAGGCCAATGGCGGGACCATCGACAAGTTCATCGGCGATGCAGTGATGGCGTTCTGGGGCGCGCCGGCGAATAATCCCGATCATGCCGTCGACTGCTGCCGCGCGGCATTGGCGTGTCAGCGCGCGGTTCTGGAGCAAGGTCTGGTCGACGATGAAGGCCAGGCGGTGAAAATCCGGATCGGCATCAATTCCGGCGACATGCTGGTCGGCAATATCGGATCGGAAGTCCGGCTGAATTATACGGTGATCGGAGATGCGGTGAATATCGCCAGCCGCCTCGAAAGCACCAACAAGCTCTATGGATCGCAGATCATTATCGGTCCTGAAACACGCCGGCTCGCAGGCGACCGGATATCGGTTCGCGAACTGGACCGGCTGGCCGTCTACGGGCGGTCCGGCGGGCTGCAGATCTACGANTTACTGGGCATGGCCGACGAGCCANTGGATTCACCGGGCTGGGTTGAACATTACGAAGCCGGTCTCAAGTCCTATCGCGCACGCGATTTCACCGCCGCGATTGCCGATTTCGAGAAGGTGGTGAACCTTCGAAAGCAGGACCAGGCATCGGTGCGGATGATTGAGCGCTGCAAGCAGCAGTTGGAGGCGCCGACCGCCGACGGCTGGGACGACACCACGGTCGCGCTGACCAAGTAGCGGACTCATCCTTCGAGACGCGCGCAAGAGCGCGCACC
>JGI24140J50213_10000671_pt1 | contig 15705 bp, 13 predicted proteins | sample BarGraIncu00222A_FD_50213 | JGI IMG/M metagenome (IMG submission 50213)
TATCCCCATTACGATTTCAAACATTTAACGAAAAGTATTTTGAAATCGGAATGAAGCTAAATGATTTCTCGATCCAGTTGGTGAAGTACTGTAATTGATCACTGCATATCCTGTCGCGCTAGGATCTTTTGTGCGCTTCTGAGTGTTTACGATTACGTTATTACGGACAATGGTCGTGTATCCGCTTTTCGGTGAATAAGCTGATGGATAATTACCATTGGGATACATGTGAACGACAGCAGCATGGTATATGCCGTCAAAGACGTTATTTTCGATGAGAGTGTTATTAAATCCGCTTCCCAGAACGCCCCCTACCCAGGTAATGCTGGGATTAGNGCCTGTGCTATANAAAATATTGTGATGAATATGGATATTTTTCCCTTGATCTCTAGTTACGGGAGAAGTATCATAGTTGAAAANCCAGATTCCAGGCCCATAGGTGTTATGGATAGTATTATTGTAGATTTCGATATTATCCATAATACCAGCACTCTTTTCNATCTGAATNCCCGGCCCACCTGCACTCCAGTGATAGAAAGAGTCGATTACATTATCGTGCAGTTTTACTTTATTAGAGTTCCATATTCTAAGAGCACTGTTAGTTCTGCAGGTTATGCGGTTGTTCCAGGCCTCTACGTTCTCACACCCAATTGCAAACATGGCGTCGTGTCCGAGTTTATACACTTTATTATTGTAAAACTGAACGTTTTTACCCTGGTTTATTCTCAGACCGTCCCCCATTCCATCGTGCATATACATATTGTATACTTTTACGTTATTACAGCTAGTAAAGTACATTATATTATAGTACCCTCTTCCCAATGTGATTTCACTATTACCTTCATAGTTTACATCGACCTCGAAGCCTCTTATTACAATATTATTGTTTCCCAAACTGCTCATCTGCTGGATAAGGGGTTTCATCGTAGGCCACCCTGCGTGATTAGCAAGTTTGATCACGGCAGTGGAGTCTCCTTCAAGAATTGTATTACTGCCAATTAGAAGAGTATCGTCAATAACGTACGTAAACGGACCTTTAAGGTGGACAGTTGTGTACCCAGGGTTTTCTGCCACAAACTTAAGGGCCTGGTTTATCTGTACATGATCGTCTATTCCATCGCAATTAAAATCTCCGCTACCATCTCCTGCAACATAAATTACTGGCACGGGACTCCGGCATAAAGCAGTAGGAACGCTTGCAAAGATAAGGCAACTAACCAGAAAAAGAATCACTAACTCTCGTCTTAGCATAAATATCACCTGGGATTGATAATAACGAAGTTTAGCAATATTCAAATTGAATAAATATTTATACAGTAATGCGTTTACATTATGATAAAATTTGCGACTGTGAATCAAAATATGATAAATTTATTACTCTATTTCCGACATGTTGGATAAGAATCTGTAATTAGAATCCACTCTCTGAACTTAAGAAATATAGAAAACACTAATGCTAAATTATCCATACCAGAGGCTATTGGATCCAATAAAAATAATAATATTAAATTCGGAATAAATCTCTCTGTTATTCAGGCAAATTCCTCCAATTTACACAAATTCCCCCGCGAAAACACAAATAATAGATTAAGTTTGAGTCTTTAAATATATTTTTATAGTTACTACTATAATATACTCATTATATTAAAAAAGTATTTTGCACATTATTTTAATTCTTATTGAATTATTTGAATTATTAGAGGAGCCAATAGATGCGTGTGAGAAGAAAGCGTAACGTCTTGAAGCACGTAGCAGACTTTACAGCCAATACCCGCACTGGCACAAACCACAAAGTCATATCCATAATTCTGTGCTGTTTTTGCAGATCGATTTTTTGGGACTTGTTTTCTGTGGAGTTGTACGGAAAAAATATAGTAAGACTTAAACGGTTGAACTGAGAAACCAGTAGCATTAAACATTTAAATGTTTAAATTCCGATAATTTTGGCAAGGCTTTTCTTGATTCCAAATAAATATCTTTTTATCAAAGAACGTTCGTGTTCGCTGAACCCTCCCAACAGAAACATCACAAATAGATAAACAAGCACACCCATTACTGCCACCTCTAAAAGCCTACGGATGCTTAAGATCTCGAAATGGGAAACGAAAAAGTACATAGCCACAGAGGACAGAATGCTTTTTGCAATATCATGAAAATAAAAGTCATGTTTAAAATATTTTAGAGACATACGTGTGCAGAGAATAGCCATAAAGAAGTATGCGAGTAGAGTTGAGATGGCAGCTCCGACAATGCCGACTGAAGGTATTAGGAGGAGGTTGATCAGTACATTCAAAACTGCCGCAGCAAAATTGATATAAGTTTGCACTTTCGTTTTTTTGACAATTAATAGTGTATTGATAAAAATTTGAACGATTCCTGCTAGGAGGCCGGATAAAGCGATAACCGGGATCACAAACCAACCCGAAAGGAAATCCTCCGTTGTAAAGATACTAAGCAAAGGTTTTGCAAGAGCTGAGAGCCCAAAAACTGCAGGAATTGAAATAAGAAGGAAATATCGCAAAGAATGAGACATATAGATTGTTACTTCGTCAATTTTATTTTCATCATATAGTTTTGTGAGTTCTGGGAGAAGAATAAGCTGAAGAGGAGTTACTAAAAGCTGGATAAGGCTACCGAAGGAACAAGCTGCCGAATATATGCCCACACTTTTGAGACCGAGAAAGTAGGTAACCATGTATCTATCGCTGGAATCCGTAACCCATCTTATAAGAGCATTGGGGGTTAGCGGTAGAGAAAATTGTAGATACTCCTTTATATGGGTAAATCGAGGGATAACAAATCCTATCTGTGATATGATGGTCAGAAAAGCGATTGAGATAATGACGCCCTGTACCAGTAATGTGGCTGCTATCACGCCAAGAAGCCCATACCCCATTTTGAGAAGAACAAGAATAAAAAGGAATTGCCCGAACGCTTGAAAAAGAGTAAGGTAGGAGAATTTTTTGATCTGCCTGGATACTCTGAAATAAAAAAGAGTTACAGGCCCGATTACATTCAAGAGAATCATAAAGGAGCCTGCCTGGATGAAATAAGTTGCCCCGGGGTCCTTAAAACCGAAAGTTGCAAGAGATCCTGCAAACGCATACAGCGAAAAAGAAGCAAGAAGACCAGATATAGTCACGAAAAAAAGTATGGAATAGACAGCTTCCCTTATTATTTTCTTATCCGTTTCAGAAGATAAAAATCTGACAAGACCCATTGAAAGACCCATCAGTGCAAAGGGAGAAATGAGGGATACAGTAATATTGATCTGGGCCCAGAGGCCATAATCATATGTTCCAAGGCTTTTTGTGATTATCGGAAGTAGAAGGAAATTACCCAAGTTTGTAAGTACCTGAACTATCCCAATAAAGCCAACATCCCTTGCAAACTTTTGATATGACATCAAATAACCTTGAAAAAAATTCTGTTTTTAATATTTTGATTGAAAAAACTTACGCAAATAGTTTTACAAAAGTTACTCTTCCGAGTTAACCAACTCGTTGCCAAAAATTGGTATTTAAATCCTTTTGAAAGCTGATTTTTCCGCTCGGGTTTTACTCCATCCGTAGAAGTTTTATTCTAGCCAGAGTATAGTGATTTTTCTTCATAAAAAACACCGTAATTTTTACTTTGAATTAAAAAGTTCGGAGCTATTGTACTCATATTCAGCGTTAACTTAAAGTTTATTTCAATAGCTTTATTTCAGCAAAAAGCTGTTCTAATATATCCCAATAAGATATCCACAATATATAAAAGTCTTTATATTCAACCTACTTTCGGCAGGTTGACATTAAATTTCAAGAATTTTTAATGATAGCTTTTTTGAAATAATGCATCATAATTATACGTGGTTGTTGGGTTTACATATAATAGTATATGAGTCCCCAATACTAAACCTATTGCAAAAATGTTTCATTGTTTATATATTTCGTGGGGGTTGAGCCATATGTTAACCGGCTTTAAATCAATATATTTTATCAAATGTTCAAAAAACGGCTTCCAGAAGAATATTCTAATTCCTTATGTCGATCTGTCTAAAGTAGGTTTGATTTCTAGTGCTCTATCTTTTTCTTCGATTTCTATTCGATCCACAACAAAATGATCCACATCGGCACATAAATATGCAAATGCTTCATCGCACGCTGGATCAATCGGAGAAGAACCAATTAAGAACCATATTCATGCAATCCTCATCTGCTCTACAAGGCATTGTAATGGAAGGTCACAGTTTACTCAATTCCTTCTTTTTTAATTAGGGAATATAAATCCTAGCATGCTTAGAAAACGTCCCTTCTGGCATAATTTTCGTCTGTGACTCTCTGGTAAAATGACCAAGGGCTTTCTTTAGAATATGTGACCGTTCCCCCAAACCCTTGAGGCATTGGACTCATCACCTTGGAGCTCATCGGCATACCATTTGTCTCAAACTGTCTAAAGCAACAGTATGGAGCAAAAATAGATTTGAAACTAGATAGAAAAACAGGTTAAACAGTTAAAGTTCATTGCTATTGATTTATCATTCCAACCGCGTAAGCCCCACTCACTTTAGACTAAGAAACTCCCAGGAGTTGCACGAGAGAAGATCGGAAGTGAAGGAAGAAGCTAAGAATAGTTACCGCCAAGCCATCTTATCAAGCATCCTGGTTAAGTTATTTGCCTCTTCAAAAGATAATTCAGTCCACCTCTTCTCGTTTTCATCGCAATACTGACTGATTTTTTTACGTCTATCCATATACCTAAGAGAATTTATTACTAAATTTTTTTGCCTTAAAGTCATCGAAGAATCCATAAACTTCATAATATACTCCATAGATCATGTCTTCATTTTTCAGTCTTCTGTAGCTGTAATCAATCAAAAATCCCGAAAATACTAAAAACATTACACTCTTTGATTGGTATTTAGATGGGTCTCATACTATATATATAGATGTTTTACGATAATATATCTATTGAATAAAAATGTCAAAATATAGTCATATATATGTATATAAAAATCCCCTCGGTATCATAATTCAGAATCGATAAAACTAAATCTCATTTAATTTTAAGAAATTTACATCGAAAGATGTAGGAGGATGAAAACACGAGGCTGGAAAATATGGCCTTGTCCGTGAGTCATTAATAAAATCTGACAAAACGGGCACATTCACTTTGATAGATTTGAGGGAGAGTTTTCTGCTTATGCATTTCAGTAACTTATACCTGCAAAGTCAATCGTATCTGATTCCTCAGTTCAAGCACATAAGTCCTAATATGATCTCTTCTTATTTCTCCTCACCCCTGCCAGCATGTGACCTCGTCAACCGGAGGGCGGATGGAAAGTTTCGTGGTTCAACATTAAATTCAAGATTAGCGGAGAAATGTGTGTACTTGATGATAAACCCATATTCCCCAGTTTCTAAAGTGTTGACTTTTATTGTGGGAACTATAAGATGGGCTATGAGACAAAACAACTATTTATATATAGTCACTTCTGGGCATAATGCGACATAATTATATTTAAGATAAGTATATTAGTTGACTTATGATCCTGGATATGTTTACTACGCATGATATTACTAAGGCGGCTATTAATTCCTGCAACAAAAACGAGCAGATTAGACTTCAAGCATCATCATTAGTAAAAAACGGTTTAAGTTCATCTGAAGTTGCAGAAACTTTTTCAGTGTACCGTTCAACGGTTTATCGTTGGATAAAGCGTGCTTAAAAAGAAGGTTTTCTCAGCCTTAAATGTAACCGAATTTGACAGAAGCATACATTTCATAATGTATAAATGGGCTTTGTGCTTATGTTTTATTCATACAATTCAAAATATATCTTGTGTTTTTCGATTTTTGACATTTTTCATTTTTCCGAAATATTCTGTGCCAATACAATGCGTTTTTCTTAAGAGAATACTGTATTAATTAGTAGAATCTGTTATATTAAGGTTAGAATGAACATTAATCAGTAATAAAGGTCAGAAGTTATATTACTTAAATAATTATATATTGGTCATCTATTCTAATAATATAATAATTAACCAAATAATTCAAAACATGGACCAAATGATTACAAATAAACTAAAATTAATATAAATTTATGCTNTTATAATAAGGTCAGTAAATATTTGGACCTTATAAACGGTAGATTAGCTTTGAAAGATGAATGCTACTTTGGGGGAAGATAAATGAGTAGCAAAGTTATCTCACTATGTTTAGTTTTTGTGTTCTTGATTTCAATAGCATCTGCGGCATCTGAGGTACCATTAGAGCCAACAAGTCCTGAAGCTGCATTTACGGCAAATATAGCTTACGGAAACGCACCATTGAAAGTAACATTTACTGATATTGGTACCGGAGGAGTACCGACATCATGGTATTGGGATTTCGGAGACGGTATCAACTCAAAACATGCCCAAACAGCTACTCATACCTTCACTGACCCAGGTACATATACAGTTACTTTAACTGTANATAATGACGCTGGCAGTGATACGGCAACTAAGACTGATTACATAACAGTATCTTCAGAGTCTGAAGCATCCGAGNCATCTGAGGTANCCGAGNCATCTGAGGCANCAGCAAAGCCAACTGCTACATTCACTGCTGACGTAACAACAGGATATGCGNCATTAGGCGTTCATTTTACAAGTGAAACAACTGGCAACCCGACAAGTTATTTTTGGGTTTTCGAACCAGAAACAAACAACGATTGGAATTCTAACCACACTGTAACTGCTGTTCACACATTCAAAAATCCCGGTGTTTATACTGTTAATTTGGTTGTAAGCAATTCTGCAGGTAGCTCTACAGTGACGGAAACGAATTATATCACTGTTCTGGCTAAACCGACACAAAAACCAACAGCAGCCTTCACTGCCGATGTAAAACGCGGAAAAGTGTCACTAGTAGTTAAATTCGCTGATACCAGTACCGGAGGAGTACCAACTTCATGGTATTGGGATTTTGGAGATGGTACTTACTCAGAGGATGCCCAAACAGCTGTCCACACCTTCACTAAACCCGGTACATATACGGTTACTCTAACGGTAACTAATGATGGTGGCAGTGACACGGTAAGTAAAGCCAATTACATAACGGTATCTGCGGCATCTGAGGTGCCAATTGCGAGTTTTTATTCTACTCAAGCAGAAAAGGAAGTTGCATGCGGGGAGTCACTAGATGTGCCAGCAACTGTATCATTTATAGACAGCAGTACAGGTTCACCTACTTCTTGGTTTTGGGACTTTGGAGACGGTGAAACATCTACAGTTAAAAATCCAACTCACAAATATGTTGAAGCTGGTAGTTATACTGTTACATTGACAGTAACGAATGACGCTGGAAGTAATAAGGTATCTAGAGATGCTTATGTGCTAGCAGTTGCAAAAGAACAGCCTGAAAACACCCCAACGGATCCACCCGAAAATAAAGAAACGGGACAAACTGTAAACACAGAAACAAATATTGTAAACAACTATTATAATACACACACAGACTCACCTGAAGATAAAGTTTCAGGACAAAATGCAGACATGTCAACATTATCTGAAGAAAACAGAAAAGAGTCAACTTCTGCAAGTTTCAGTCTTCACGGTGAAAAAACAGACGTTGTTTGCGGAGAAGATATTCTACTCAAGCTTTCAGCAGTGAATTTTATCACAAAACCCCCTATGCATGTCCAGGTCATTATTATTCCACCTTCAGGAATGAGTGTTTCGTCGTCGGAATTTGTTCAGTCGGGTGCAGGACAATATACGACAACATATGATCTGGATCCTGGACAGGGTAAAGATATCGAGATAAGGATCGAATCTGATCAACCGGGGAATTTTAATGTGGAAGGTAAGGTTATTTATTATTTTGGGGAAGACATTAAAGGTGCGGAAGACTACAAGCTCGATCTTCATATAAAGGTAGAACCTAAATCAGATCCTCAACTCATATCTAATCCGGCGTCTTATCCCATACCTGGACTTGGAGTGGCAAGCTTAGTCTTCATATTAATGACGGTATTTATCTTTAAAAGGAAACAAAAATAATATAAAAAGTCTGGATAATATCGTTTTGCCCTTTAATACCTGAAAGGTTCGTGCCTCTAAAGAGCTTACCTTTTTTATTTTTTGAAAAATTAAAAACTTCGTTTTAGGGTTTTTACTTGGTATGGTTTAGGCTGATGAAGATGCTCAGCCGACAGAGAAATGATAATTGTCAAAGAACTTACAGGTTAATTTTTAGGGGGAAATATCTTTTCTAAACATATTATCTTTCACCCATCTATGGCGAAGAGTCTGTCACCAGTTAGAAATTTACTGTCAGTCTTCTGAAAGCCATTTTTGACTATGATACCGTCCTGTGGATTTGAATTATCAATTTTCATCTCGATTCCAACCTTAGAGAATGTGCGTGACTTCTGACCACGTTTGCGATAAGTTGTAAGCTCCACGTAAAAAATAAGTATAACATTACCTAATATATTAGTGGGTTATACCATGTCGTCACATTGTTATATTAACGAAGATTTCGAAGCAGAAGTCAAACGAACTCGAAAAGCAATTGGTAGCTTGAAAGATGTCATTGAAGTCCTGAAAGGTGAAATTGAAAGTAGAAAAGCTAGTGGAGAGGATGTCGATACTGAGGAGCTTGAATGTTATGAGGAAGCGATGAAGAATTTGGTCTGGCGTGAATTTGAAGCAAATGATTTTCTGATGAAAGAAATATCTGGCAAAGTGTCAGCGGAATGGTATAATCAGGGTAAAGAGCAGTCCAACCTAAACCGTGCAGAAGAGATTGAAAAGCGGATTATGCAGTTGGAAATCTTGAATGCCGAAATCGAAGCCCACCATACACGGTTCTATAGTGGTGAAGCCGATGAGTGTGAAAGGAATCTGCTGACAAATCGCTCTCTGGTTATCCAGGACGAAATGAGGTACATTGATAACAGAATATCTGAGCTATTCAATGAAATTCCAGAAGACGACCCCAAAAGAGCCGAGCTTCTTAAGAATTATGAAAATTTCTGGGCGGCTTACAGACAGAAGCTGAAGCTTAAAGTGGATTACTAAACGCAATAACAATCAGTTAACTGTCCCTCATCGCTACTTTACCTTCCAGCCTATGAATACGAAATTCGGATATAAGGCACACCCAGCTATGCACTGAAAAAGGGACGACCAAAAAAGCTGAACTAAATGCCCTGTGGACAAATCTCTCTACAGAATAGTATTCTGCTGAATATTACCCTGAAGATTCTGCGGGAAGAACCTATATTGACCATATTTGCCTGAAAAACAACTACAACTACTACTCTGCCAGTTCTAGTGAAATCATTCAGGGATATAACAATATTCTGAAGTTAGGCAGGATTGGTGGCTCTCATACGCCCACTCCTGTACGGATCTTTTCTCCTCATTTTTCTGCCTTACCGGCGCGCACTACCCCCAAATATCTACGAGTCCTGGCATTGTTTGCCCGAAAGGGAAGGTTGCACCAACGACCTATTAAACGTCAGTAGTAGGTTGCGCTGTAAAACCTGTTTTCTTAAATTCGTAACTGGAAGAAAAGTAAAAAAATAAGATGAGGATGTCAATACCTCATCCTTTTTTGATAAACTCTGTTGTCCATTATATTTTCTTAATTACCTTTTCTTACTTTTTTTTATGCAGAAATACGGCAAGCAAGCAGACTATCCCAAAAACCGCTTCAAAGCCAGGAGTTTTTGTACTTTTTTCCCCAGAAGTGTTTGGATTTTGCGTCTGCTCAGGCGTCTGTTCAACATTTGTTGCATTACTTACATTGCTTTGTTTAAGACCCTTAGTGCCAGGTTGAGACTGTGTTTCATTCACAGTTTTGTTTGCTGCTATCTTACCAGTAATTGCAAAGGGAGAGAATCCCGGGGTTTCGGCTGTGAAATACAGGTACTCGTCATCTTCCCCTGACAAGTTGATCGAAAGAGGATTCCATTTTGTATCATTGTACCTGTTGAGGGTGATAGAAGACTGGTCTATATTTTTATTCTGCAGCCAGTATTTTTCAACTTTGAAACATACAACCGCATTTTCGATACTATTTTCAGTTCCATACCCGCTGTTTCCAACCCATATATTCAGAAATTTGTAGACTTCGTCAGAAGGAAGCCCTGAAACCAGGGTGGATTTTCCTTTCAACATTTCAACTGTAGCTATTGTCTTACCTACGGTCCTCTTTGCGTCAAAAATCACATAAACAACACAAGTTGCATTCCTGGGGAAATCAAACTGTACAGGGTTTTGGCTTGCGATGAACGTCTGTGAAAATTCTTTAACTTCAACATTGCTTGCAGGTTCAGGAGAGCCGCCTGAACCTCCACCACCGCTACTGCTGTGGCTGCTACCACTACTGCTGCCGCCATTGCTGTCACCGCTGTTGCCGTCGCTAGAGCTACTTTCTTGCAGTACAGTTATTGCAGCAGTTTTTGAGTCCATGCCGTTTTCATTGTTTACTGCAAGATTAACGGTATAATTTCCTGCTGCAGGGAAGTTATGCGTTGGATTCTGCTCGTTTGAAGTATTTCCATCCCCAAAGCTCCAGTTAATTCCGGTTGCATTTTGCGAGAGATCTGTAAACTGCACAGAAAGAGGAGCATAACCATATGTGACGTTGCTACTGAAGTTTGCTACAGGAAGTACTAGTTGTGATGAAGGAGGAACTATAAACTGCCCGAAAGAAACAGGACTTTTTCCTACATTCACTGTGGATGTAACGGTGTCTGTGGCAGTGTCAATTACAGAGACAGTGTTGCTTGCCCGGGTTAGCCACATATACCTTTGTTCCCGCGGGGTTTACTGCAACTCCTGCAGGATTGTATCCTACATTCACAGTGGATGTAACATTTTTTGTGGCAGTGTCAATTACAGAGACAGTGCTGCTGCCTATATTAGCCGCATATACTTTTGTTCCCTCCGGGTTGACTGCAATTCCCAAAGGATTGGTTCCTACATTCACAGTGGCTATGACAGTGTTTGTTGCAGTGTCAATTGCAGAGACCGTGTTGCTGCCGGTGTTCGTCACATATACCTTTGTTCCCTCTGGATTGACTGCAACTCCCCAAGGATAGATGCCTACGTTCACAGTGGCTGTAACATTTTTTGTGGCTGAGTCAATTACAGAGACAGTGTTGCTGCCGGTGTTCGTCACATATACCTTTGTTCCCTCTGGGTTGACTGCAACTCCCCGAGGATAGCTGCCTACAGACACAGTGGCTGTAACATTGTTTGTGGCTGAGTCAATTACAGAGACAGTGTTGCTGAGGTAGTTCGTAATATATGCATATGAAGCCGTGGGGGAAGCACTTTTTACATTTATAACACCTGTTTTTGTACTCTGACCAACTGAATTGCTTACTGTCAGATTAACATTAAAGGTTCCGGCTGCAGAGTAAGTATGTTCTGGATGCTGCTCAGTTGAAGAATTTCCATCTCCAAAATTCCAGTTCCATTCTGTTGCATCTTCCGACCGGTCTGTAAACTGGACAGAAAGGGGAGAATAACCCTCGGTGAGATTGCTGCTGAAGCTGGCAACAGGAAGTACTGTTGCACATTGATCTAAGGTCGTTATTGTAGCAAGTTTTGAATCAGTACCTTTTTCGTCGGGTACGATTAGGTTACCGTTGTAGGTTCCTGCTGAGGAATAGCCGACATCTACTATATCTGTAACAATGTTTGTGACTGTGTCAATTATAAAGAAGTTTTTGCTATCATAGTTCGTAATATGTGTATATGGCGCCGCGAATGAAGCGCTTTGTGCAGTAGCTGCCGATGCAGTAGACGAAACGAGAATTAAAAATAAAATCGTGGCCATTGAAATAAAAGTTATTGAATACGATTTTTCTTTGTTTTCCATTTATTTTTTATCCTTTATTTTTTCATTTAAAAAAAATATATGAACTAAAACTAACTCAAAATTTTTAAACATTTCGTTAGAATTTTGTTTTTACAAAGATTCTCTAATTTGAGACTATTTATCAAGTGATAAAGGTTAGATAAAAGCAAATCTGCACAGAAATGTCAAGGTATTCCGGCATAAAAAAAGTAAAAGGGAAATTTTGCACAGTTAAAATGAATTAAAAAAGTTAGAATTCGGTCTTGGGAGTCAGTTACTGAGAACCACAAACAGAAGAGTAGTTCTCAAATCTGACCAAATAAAGATAAAGGGTTTGATCAGATTTGATCAATGAACCTCCACACTACCTACAATAATTCACTCTTCTTTACCTTTTTTATACAAGAATACGCCAAGCAGACAGACGATACCAGAAGCTATTTCGAATCCAGGCGTTTTTGTACTTCCTTTATCAGAAGTGTTTGGGCTTTGGGTCTGCTCAGATGTCTGTTCAACATTTGTTTTATTACTAACATTGCTTTGTTCAAGACCCTGAGTGCCAGGTTGAGACTGTGTTTCAGTCAGAGTTTCGTTTGCTGCTGTCTTACCAGTAATTGCAAAGGGAGAGAATCCCGGGGTTTCGGCTGTGAAATACAGGTACTTGTCGTTTTCCCCTGACAAGTTGGTTGAAAGAGGGTTCCATTTCGTATCATTGTACCTGTTGAGGGTAATAGAAGACTGGTCTATACTTTTATTCTGTAGCCAGGATTTTTCGACTTTGAAACATACAACCGCTTTTTCGATATTCTTTTCAGTTCCGTATCCGCTGGTTCCAACCCAGATATTTAGATATTTGTAGACCTCGTCAGAAGGCAGCCCTGAAACCAGAGTGGATTTTCCTTTCAGCATTTCGGCTATAGCCGTTGTCTTTCCAACGGTCTTCTTTGAATCGAAGCTCACATTCACGACAGGCGTAGCGTTGTTTGGGAAATCAAACTGTACAGGGTTACCGCTTGCGATGAACGTCTGTGAAATCTCTTTAGCCTCAACATTACTTTGAGGTTCAGGAGAAGCACCGCCGCCACCTCCGCTGTGGTGACTGCTTCCTCCACTGCTGCTTCCACCGTTATCGCTACCGTCGCTACTGCTTCCTCCGTCATTGCTACTGTCGCTGGAGCTGCTNTCATCCAGAACATTTATTGTGGCAGCTTTTGAGGCATCTCCGTTTTCATTGCTCACTTTCAGGTTGACATTATAGTTGCCTGCTGAGGAATAAGTATGCGTTGGACTCCGCTCGGCTGAAGTGGCTCCGTCTCCAAAGTCCCAGTTCCATGCATTTGCATTTTCCGACAGGTCTATAAATTGCATAGTAAGGCCNCCGGTATTTCCGGAGTTGAAGTTTGCAACAGGAAGAACTTTTTCTTGCTGAGTTCCCTGGACAATTATTTCTTGATCTGCTGTGTCCCAACCTCTTGTATTATTTACTACCAGGACAACACGATATTTTCCTGGTGAAGAGAAAGTAAACGTTGGATTCTTCTCTGTTAAAGGACCTTTGTTCCCAAAATACCATAACTGTGAACTTGCACCCGTACTGTTGTCAGTAAATGCTACGGTCAATGGCGCGCTTCCAGAAGTGGGGGATGTAGAGAATGCAGCAACTGGCAGGCCTGTGGTGTTTTTATTGGCAGTTACATAGGCTATCTTTTTAAGTGTATCATTTCCACCTGGCCCTGATACGACTAACGTAACATCAAAAACTCCATAAACACCAGTTCTTCCGAAAGTGTGTTTAGTTGTCCGATTTGCCGCGCTATAAGAAGGCTTATCAAATTGTGGATTATAAAATTCCCATAACCATTTGGTAACGTCACCGCTAACGTTAGCAGTTAACCTTGCATCTAAGGGGATAGTCCCTTTTGTAACGTCACAAGTAAAATCATTAATTGTTACATTGCCTGCCGCCGAAGCTACTGGAATTGATGATATAATAGCTAAAGTTGCTGGCATTAAAAGTAGAACAAATAAAAACATCGTCAGAAAATATTTTTTCATTTTGAATTCTCCTTAAGGGCTAACGCACTTCGGTGCAAAATAAAGCACTGGCGGGTCAGTCATAAATATCGTTACTTGAATTATTTGAAGTATTAGGCTACTGATTTTCAGTTCGTTGCGAAGTCCTATTTCATTCCAATTGTCTGTCGGCTATCCAACGTTTGACATTTCCAAAAATTGGCTTGATTTATATTTAAACTTATTTTTTAAAAATAAAAAACTTAAAAGAGCTTAACTTGTAAAATAGACTTTATTGAACGTTTAACTTCATAAAAACATTCGAATTAAGTAATGATACTTATCCATTTGTCATCAGTTAACGAATTTTAGCACAAGTTTGAATGCCACTTGTAGCGATTTTTTTATTTGAATGTTAGATATTTAATATAAAAAACACTTTGGGCTTTTTGTCTCTTAACCGAATACAAATAGAAATCTTTATTATTTGGAATGAAAGTACGTGAGGCTATCTTCCTCGCGTACCCTTTCCTTCCTCTTTTCCCATAATTGCGATTATTCCACTAATTATTTTTATACGTTCATCAACCGAAAAGATCTCAGTTTCAACAATGTTCCTCTTTTGAATTTCTCCCTTTTGATACCCTGTTTCATCTTTGTACAAGTCTCATCATTTGTAATAAGATGCCATATAGTTGTGGCAATTTTCCTTGCCATAGCAATCAAAAATTACGAACTTAATAGCTTATGCTATAAAATTACTCGAGGAGATCTTACTTTTTGTAAAATGTCAGTAGAAGTTATAGCTTAAGAATTTTAAGCTCTTATCAATAATATAGTATATTTTGAAAATTTGTGGGTAAAAAGTAAAATCAATATGTTTTTGTCATTCGGAGGTAAGTCTGATCGGAAATACTGACTTTTCGGATAGGTTCTAAGTCAAACTAATTCAAACTAATTCAACTATAGCCGATTTCCTCATTTCCTACACTACACCAAAAGAAGGATTAACAGCAGAAAACGCAGAAAGAAGCGGAATCTTTCATCCAATGAAGCAATTTTTCGAGATCAGGTGGAGGAGAAATTGCAGTATGCAGATGATAAGTTATATAAAGACGAATATATATTATCCAATGGGGATGTATTTTTATATGCATATTTATCGAAAAGAGGGATGAGATTATGAGGAAAATAAGACTTGTTGGTGCTGTGCTTGTTACAGTGCTGGTTATTTCAGTAATGTTATTCGCTTCCGGTTGTGCTCAAAAAGCGGTGAATGAAACTAGAGGCACAGAGGATGTAAAGAACTTAACAAATGAATCTAAAAAAGTGCCTCAAGAATTTGGAAATGTTGTGAAGAAAAGTGACAGAAATATTGTGCAGACATTAGCTGATGAAAACTACACAACGCTGGTTAAGCTTATTAATGTCGCAGGGCTTGAAGAAGTTCTAGCTCAACGTGGGCCATTTACAGTTTTTGCTCCAACTAATAAAGCCTTTGCCGCACTTCCGGCGAGTACGGTTCAGGCACTTATGAACAATACAACTGAATTAAGAAAAGTACTCGTCTACCATGTTGCAGCTGGAGAACTGATGGAAAATGATCTTGTAAACATGACAAGCGTCAAGACACTTGAAGGAGGAGTGCTTTCCGTCAATAAGACAGCTGAAGGCTTGAAAGTTGGGGGCGCAAACATAACAAAGGCAAACGTCCTGCCCAGCAATGGGGTAATTCATCAAATAGATAAGGTCTTGATCCCTCCGAAGTGAAGAGTGAATAACAGGAGCGTCTAGAGAGTCGCGAAAAAAAACTCTCGATTCCTTTTCATTTTTTATTTTCTTTTTTGAT
>JGI24140J50213_10000672_pt1 | contig 15704 bp, 13 predicted proteins | sample BarGraIncu00222A_FD_50213 | JGI IMG/M metagenome (IMG submission 50213)
ATCAGGGGAAACATTTACCGTTGGTCGGTGGCGAAGCGGACGATGCCAATCTTGAAATGTCGCTTTGTGCCCGCGAATATATTTTGCGAGTTCGACTTTAGTGCCGGCCGGTCCGAGGATGAGGATTTCGCCGGCATCGCTCACGGCGTCCAGCACCTGTTTCAGGAATTCCTCGCTTTCATGGACGTGGCCGCTGCCGATCGAATTGGCCTTGTGATGAATATGCCGCGTCGGCATGTGGGGATGAAGGACGATCTCATCGAGGCCGGAAAGACCGAGATGGAAGACCCGGGCCTGCAGATGGTCGATCCAGACGACCGCGTGAAAATGATGCTGCATGGCTTTGGCCCGTCCGTTGATGAATTAAATCACTCGTTTCAGCTGCTTAGCATCAGTGGATTAAAAATATGCGCCCGGGATGAGTTCAACCCAGCAAAGATGATCGTGAATTTTTTTGACGCCGGAAACGCTTTCGGCTGCGACAATTGCCGCCTGCCTCGATCGTTCCTCGGAGATGACGCCACCAAGGTGCACGACGCCGTTACGTACGGTGACGGTGAGCGCAATCGGACTCCAATCATTATTTTCGATCGCTGCGAAGACGCGGTTGCGGATGTGGTCGTCGTCAGCTGTCGGATCCGGCACGTCGCGAGCAAGGTCTGCGACGGCCTGAAGGAGGTTGGCGCGCGTCACGATACCGACCAGGTTATCTTTGCGTAACACAGGCAGCCGCTTGACGTGTTTCTTTTCCATCACCTCGACGATTTCGTCGAGCGTGGCATCTTCCGTCACGGTGAGAGGATCGGGGGTCATGATCTCTCCGACTTTGCGGCCTCGCTCACGCACGTAATCGTTGGCAGCCCGACCCGGTCCAACCAGAATTCTTAGCCATCGGCCGCGTTTCCGCTGGGTTCCGATTTCCGCGCGGCGAATAAAATCACCTTCCGAGATAATGCCGACCAAGTCACCGATCTCATTGACCACCGGGAGTCCGCTGATGTGTTGCTGCAGCATGATATTGGCGGCATCGGTAATGGACGTGCCGGGTTTCACCGAAATAACCTTGCGGGTCATGATTTGATGTGCGCGCATCGATATGCTCCGGATGTCGGGTGCTTGGATAAACACTACGCGGCCTGCACTCTCATGCACTTGATTCAGGTCAAATCCTAAAATCGAAAGAGAAACTCCGGCTAGAGCTTGATCCGGATCAACACTTCAACAGCCCTCATATTTCAATCTCGATTTGCAATGAGGAATTGGAGGCTCGTGATGGCAAAATCGATGAAAGCCGCGGTCGTTCGACAATTCGGCAGGCCGCTGAACATCGAAGAGGTTGCGATACCATCGCCGGGGCCCGGCGAGGTTCTGGTCAAGATCATGGCGACCGGCGTTTGTCATACTGATCTGCATGCGGCGGATGGTGATTGGCCGGTAAAGCCCGCGCCACCGTTCATTCCGGGTCATGAGGGCGCGGGAATTGTGGCGGCTGTAGGCGCCGGCGTTACGGCNCTAAAAGAGGGTGATNCCGTCGGCATCGCCTGGCTACACGACGCCTGCGGCTGCTGCGAACATTGTATTACCGGTTGGGAAACATTGTGTGAGAGCCAGCACGACAGCGGCTACAGTGTTGACGGCAGCTTCGCAGAATATGCCATCGGGTCAGCGGCTTACGTGGCGCGTCTGCCCGCGAATGTGGATTTCGTGGCGATGGCGCCGATCCTGTGCGCCGGCGTCACGACTTACAAGGGAATCAAGGAGACCGAGGCCCGACCCGGGGAGTGGATCGCGATTTCGGGAATCGGCGGGCTGGGCCACGTCGCGATCCAATACGCGAAAGCCATGGGACTTCACGTTGTCGCGCTCGACGTCACCGACGAGAAGCTTGCATTGGCACGGAGTCTTGGGGCCGAACTGGCGATCAATGCCAGAGCGCCCGACGCTGTCGCACAGGTCTTGAAGCATACCGGCGGCGGCGCGCACGGCGTGCTCGTGACGGCGGTCTCGCCGCCAGCCTTTTCCCAAGCCCTGCAATTTGTGAGGCGAAAGGGGACGGTTAGCCTGGTCGGACTGCCGCCGGGGGATTTTGCCACCCCGATCTTCGACGTGGTCCTCAAGCGCATCACGTTGCGCGGATCAATCGTCGGTACGCGCAAAGACCTGGCCGAAGCCATCGAATTCGCCAGCGAAGGGAAGGTGAAGGCTCATATTCATCAGCGGTCGCTAGAGGATATCAACAGCGTCTTCACGGACCTCAAAGCCGGCAAAGTGGATGGGCGCATCGTCGTCAAATTTTGAGCAAGGCGTTGAAGGCAGCCCCGCGCGATCGAAATCCGGAGTTTCGTCTCACTCAAGATGCCGTCGGCAAGCCGGAATAATTGAAAGTCGATGAAAGAAAATCAACAGATCCCGACACCCGCTCATCCGGTTAATCGTCGCGAACGGTTGCCCTGGCAGCTGCCAAAGGCAATCGAAGAGGATGCCGAGGCCGCGCGGCGGGTGCAAGCGATTCTCAAAAGCCCGAGTTACCGTCCTGCCGATACCGATACCGAGTTTCTTGCAGAAGAGGACCTGCGCGGCGTGCGCTTGCAGATTGACTACCTCAAGCCTGAATTGTTGCTCCGCGAGCACGAAATCGAGCAAGCGATCGTGGTCTTCGGCAGTACGCGAATCTGCGAGCCTGCGGCGGCGCTTCGCAAAGTGCAGGGGCTACGCGAGCGGCTGGAAACCGACAAGAACAACAGCGAGCTTCGGCGCCAGCTCGCGGTTGCCGAGCGAATTCTGGCCAAAAGTGCTTACTATGAGGTCGCGCGCGAGTTTGGACGTCTGGTGGCGACGGCAAATCACGGCGCAGGCAAGCGCCATACGGCCATTATGACGGGCGGCGGACCGGGGATCATGGAGGCAGCCAACCGCGGAGCATTCGACGTCGGAGCCAAGTCCGTCGGCCTGAATATCAGCCTGCCGCATGAGCAATATCCGAACCCCTATGTCACGCCCGAACTCTGTTTCAGCTTTCATTATTTCGCTCTGCGCAAGCTTCACTTCCTGCTGCGGGCCAAGGCGTTGGTCGCGTTCCCGGGCGGTTACGGCACGCTGGACGAATTGTTCGAGGTTCTGACCCTCATACAGACACGGAAAATCAAGCCGATCCCTGTGGTCTTGGTGGGCGAAGCCTATTGGCGTCGTGCCGTCGACATCGATTTCCTCGTCCATGAAGGTGTTATCGATGTTGAGGATCGGGAATTGTTCTGGTTTGCCGAGACCGCCCAGGAGATATGGAACGGGATCCTGTGCTGGCATGATGCGAGCGGCGAGCCTTTGCACGCGGCATCATGATCGATGGCCGCATGCCGATCAGGCCCATGCGAATTTAGTCTGAACGAACGAATACAAGGGAGAGTGATCTGAAAATATCCTTTCATGGCGCGGATCGAAGCGTCACCGGTTCCTGTCATTTGGTTGAATGCGCCGGAAAGCGGATATTGATCGACTGCGGGCTATACCAAGGTGGTCGCGAGTTGGACGAGGAAAACGCCGAACCTTTCGGCTTTGATGCCGCCAGCATCGACTATGTGTTGCTGACCCATGCGCATCTGGATCATTGCGGGCGTCTGCCTCTGTTGACCAAGCGGGGGTTTCGGGGCGAGATCATTACGACGTCTGCCTCGCGCGAGTTGACGCGACTGGTCATGCTGGATGCCGCCTATCTGCTGGAGGAAGACGCGCGTCACCGCGGGCGGAAAGCTAGTCATGGAGGTGCGAACAAGGACACGAAGAACCCGCTCTATTCGACCCTCGACGCACTAAATTGCCTCGACAATTTCGGGCGGACTGCTGCTTACTCCGAGAGTCTTGAAGTTACTCCGGGTGTGAATGCTACCTTCCTCGACGCTGGCCATATTCTTGGCTCGGCCAGCATTTTTCTGCAACTTTCTGAACAGGGTCGTTCCACCAGCGTGCTGTTTTCCGGCGATCTGGGCAACGCCGGTCGCCGACTGCTGCGTAGCCCCGTGACGCCGCCCCGCACCGAGAATGTTGTCATGGAAACCACGTATGGAGACCGGTTGCACAAGCCATTAGGTCCATCCATCGCGGAGCTCTTTGAAGCGATAAACGAGACCTTCAAACGAGGAGGAAACGTCATCATTCCGACCTTCGCCGTCGAGCGAGCGCAAGAATTGCTCTATTTCCTCGGTGAAGGTATCCGCAAGGGGCAACTCTCGGAATCGACGCAGGTGTTCCTCGATTCGCCGATGGCGATTTCGGCCACTGAGATATTTCGACGTCATCCCGAGTGTTTTGAGCCCGCGACTGCGAAGCTGTTTCAAGGTACCCACGATCCGTTTGACTTGCCGGGGTTGCATTTCACACGAGAAGCCGCCGAATCCGTTGCGCTTAACAACATTCATGGCGGCGCCATCATCATGGCCGGATCGGGCATGTGTACCGGCGGCCGCGTGCGCCATCACTTGCAGCACAATCTGGGCCGCGACAAGTCGGCCATTGTGTTCGTCGGCTACGCAGCCACCGGTACTCTCGCGCGACGGATTATCGATGGCGCCGAGCAGGTGAAAATTTTCGGCGAAGACGTTCCGGTCAGGGCGCGCATCTATACCATCAATGGTTTCTCCGCCCATGCCGACCAGGCGGAACTGTTGGCGTGGCAAAAGCAGACCGGCGCTAAACGCACTTTCCTCGTCCACGGCGAGGAAGACTCAATGACAAAGTTCGCGGCGCATCTTGGCGATACGCATGTCGAAATGCCAGCACGGAATCAATCTTTTGAATTGTGAGACTGCAGGGAAAACATTTGCGCGCGCACGCCACGGCTAACCGCAGAGTTCGTTTCAGAAGTTGACCCGCTGGCGTGCATTTGCTGGCGTGCATTTGCAAGTGACAGGCCGATAGCCGTAGCGGCTCTTTTCCCAAAACAGGCATTCGGCGCTCCCGTAGCCCGGAAACCAGGACTTTTGCCCCCGACCGAGGCGGCTCATGCGTCCCGCGGAATCCATTGATCGCCGCGCTTCCGATATATGTGCTTGACTGCCGCCCAGGCGACGCGGTGCGCGGTCGTTTCGCGCTCCGGGGGACTACGTGCCGCGTACTCCGTCCACGCGTTGTTGAAGGCGCTGCGGTAGATATTCTGTGCATGCAGCGGCAAATGAGCCTGTATCGGCGGAGGAAGGTCTTCGACTGACACGTAAGGCAAGCAATATCCCTCCGCGTTGCAAAGCAGGCGTCACACAAAAACACCAAGCAAAACAGCATAGACTACGCGCGCCCATACGAATTGATTCAGAGCAAATCACTATGAGTCGAAACTGCTAAAAAATCGAGGTCGTCGCCAACCTGTGTCGATCATTTTGCAATTCGCCTTGACCGGAGAATGAAATGGCTTTGGATCCCTCATCGCGCAAGCAGACCGTTGCCATCGGCTATTTCGTTGCTGCCGGCATCGCTATGCTGCTACTGCAATGGGTCCTGGCAGCCTATAATACGGTCGATACCATTCCATTTAGTGAATTCGAGCAGCTCGTCGCGCAGGGCGGCGTCACCGAGGTGGCCGTCGGACAGGATACGATCCAGGGAAAATTGAAGGACAAGCTGCCGAGCGGCAAGTCGGCCTTTGTCACCGCGCGCGTCGATTCGGCCCTGGCCGAAAAACTGGAAGCCAAGGGCGTCGTGGTGACCGGCGTGCCCTCGGGTGGGCTGTTCCAGACCCTCTTGTCATGGGTCGCGCCTGCACTGATGTTCTACCTGATCTGGATCTTTCTCGGGCGCCGGCTGGCCGATCGCCAGGGCTTTGGCGGAATGATGTCGATCGGAAAGTCGCGGGCCAAGGTCTATGTCGAAAAGGACACCAAAGTCACCTTCGCTGATGTGGCTGGCGTCGAGGAAGCAAAATTCGAACTGCAGGAAGTAGTGTCGTTTCTGAAGGACCCCAAAAGCTACGGTCGGCTCGGCGCTCATGTTCCCAAGGGGATTTTGCTAGTGGGGCCACCGGGCACCGGAAAAACTCTGCTCGCTCGTGCGGTGGCCGGTGAAGCCGGGGTCGCATTTTTCTCCATTTCCGGTTCCGAATTCGTGGAGATGTTCGTCGGTGTCGGCGCGGCCCGCGTTCGCGATCTCTTTGAGCAGGCGCGCAAGGCTGCGCCCTGCATCATCTTCATCGATGAGCTCGATGCACTCGGGCGCAGCCGCTCGCCCGGTGCTTTCGGCGGCTACGACGAGAAGGAGCAGACACTGAACCAGCTGCTCGCCGAGCTTGACGGCTTCGGTCCCAGCGCCGGCGTCATTCTGCTGGCGGCCACCAACCGGCCCGAAATCCTCGATCCGGCGCTGTTGCGGGCAGGGCGGTTCGATCGGCAGGTGCTGGTGGACCGTCCCGACAAGAGCGGTCGTGTCGCCATCCTCAAGGTGCATATTCGCAAGATCAAGATCGGCAAGGATGTCGATCTGGACAAGATCGCGGGCCTTACCACCGGTTTCACCGGAGCCGATCTTGCCAATCTGATCAACGAGGCGGCCATCGCCGCGACCAGGCGCGAGGCGGACGAGGTATGCTTTGACGATTTCACGGTCGCGATCGAGCGGATCGTGGCCGGCATCGAAAAGAAGAGCAGGGTGCTTGGCAAGGATGAGCGCCGGCGGGTCGCCTATCACGAGATGGGCCATGCCCTTGTCGCCGCGAGTCTGCCTGGCGTTGATCCCGTGCAAAAAGTCTCCATCATCCCCCGCGGCGTCGGCGCGCTCGGCTACACCATGCAGCGACCGACCGAGGACCGCTTCCTGCTTACGGCAAGCGAACTCAAAAACCGGATTGCGGTGCTGATGGGCGGTCGTGCCTCCGAGCAACTGATCTTTGATGGCGACATCTCGACCGGCGCCGCGGACGACTTGCAGCGGGCGACGGAAATTGCCATCGAGATGGTCACCAAATATGGAATGGATGCAAAGGTGGGGCAGCGGACTTATGCGCCCCGGCCCCAGACCTTCTTGCCGGCAATGCAGGACGCGATCGTCAGTGCCGCGGAAGCGACAGGGCGGGAGATTGATCTTGCGGTCAGGGAATTGATCGAGGCAGGCGGTGCTTGTGCTCGAGGTATTCTCGAAAAGCGCCGAGGCGATCTCGACGCGGGCGTGGAGCTTCTGATCGCGCATGAAACTGTGACAGCAGAGCAATTCGCACCCCTGCGCCCGGCCGGCACTGGGCAGGTTGCAGCGTAGGGGGGCAATTACCTTGGATCAGTAAGCAAGTATCGGGCTCTCCGCGAGGTGATCGTTGACGGCAACGACTCCCGGAATGTTTTCTGCCGCCACGCGGATCGCCTTCCGCTCCTCATTGGATTGAGCATCACCCCAGAGGTCGACAACTCCGTCCGTAACCGTCACGCTCAGATTGTGGGTGTTGTGCGCCCAGGACTGCTTCTTCAGTTCGCTAAGCAGCTTCTGTCGAATCGTGGTATCGGGAAGGCTCATTTCGAGCTTCGGCCGAGCGCTCGCAACAACCTGGATCAGGTTCGCGCGGCTGACGATCCCGACGAGATTGCCGTCCTCGCTGACGATCGGGACACGCTTGATCCGGTGCTCCTCGAACAATGACGCGATTTCATGCAATGGCGTTTCCGGGGTAGCTGTTACGACGTCGGAGGTCATAACATCCTCAACCCTGGCCGCATGCGATTTGACGTAATCGGCTGCAACTGTCGCATCACCCGCGAGGAAATGCACCCACCACGAGTAGGGATGCTCAGTCCCGGCCTCCGCGCGACGCATCAAATCGCTTTCAGTTATCATGCCGACAAGCTTGCCGATATTGTCAACCACAGGAACCGCACTTATACGCTTCTCAAGCAATATCCTGGCGACTTCACGAACGGTCGCGCTCTTCCTTATAGTAATTACCGGAGAAATCATCACGTCGCGCGCTTGCATGGTCAAGCCTCCTTGGTGACCTGTTAATGCCCCTTTTAGAGGTTTCGCTCGCTCCAAGTTTGATCCTCGCGGACTTTAGCGGCGACGACGGATGCAGGGCTCAGTCGAGAGCGATGATCGCGAGGATCCATCGAAAAACTTCCCAGCCGGCCGCGACCAACAACATACTGACGATCAAAAGACGGCCATACCACGATACGGGAGCTTCCGTCCGACGGTGTGCCCGTTCGGAAATCTCCTCTTTGGTCGTTTGCGGCGATTCTGTTCCAATCGTCTTTTTAACGGCACGTGGAGGAGCCGTCGAAGCTGTCGTCATGGTCCTTTTGATCCAAGATGATTCAGATGTGGCACGAGTGGATTCCAATTTCGGCAACGCCAGTCAATCCCAAGTGTTTTCCAAGCCAGCCTGAACAATTCCCCGCCGTGCCTTGCAGCGTCCAGTTACCGACGCTGCAAGGCGGGGATATTCACGCAATCGTCAGACGATCGTCGACGTCGGAAACCCCGGCTGCCGACCACGCGGCATTCTCAACCGCGCGACGTTCGTCCCAATTGTCAACCTTCCCTTCCAGTACGACCTTGCTGCCGTTTTGGATGGTTACACGGATCGCCTTCGCTTCAACCTCCGCATGCCTCTTCAGCGCGGATTCGATTTTGCTTTTCACATTCGAGGTATCGACACTGGGTTTGATGGCGATCTTGTTTGTCACACCGCGTACCCCGGATAACTTCCGCACGTCATCTTCGGCTGCCCTTCGTTGGTAATACCAATCGACTGTCCCGGTAAGCGTGACCCAGCCGTTGTCCTGTACCAAAACATCCACAGCGCCAGTAGGGATGTGAACGTCCCAACTAATGATGTCGACCGCCCGCTTGGCGATCTCATCATCCGCGGTCTTGTTCTGGTAGGGGTAACGTACTTCGACATTCTCCGCGATAGCATGGACGCCCTTGATGCGGCGAACCGCAGCAATCGCAGCAAGCTTTTCCGCATAGCTGTTGACGTGGCCGCTCAAGGTCACGACGCTCTTGTCGACGGCAACACCGATGTGTTCCCCGCTAACGCTCGGGTCGAATTCCAGTTCGTCTATAATGTCTTGCCGGAGTTGAGAGTCAGTCATCTTTTCCTCCATCGATAGGCTCATCGAAATATTATTTACCTATGAAGAGCTTTGACATTGATCCGGATCAAGGATCGAACGCAAATCCCGCGAAGCATGCGACCGGAGGATAATGTGCGATCGGATCGAAACGGGCACCCCACTCAAGACCGTGGGTGGCGGAGTCGTGTCGCTTGTCCACCAGGGAGTGTCAAACGTTTGAACTCAAGGCAGACCGCAGCGGCGACCGCGGTCGCTTGGCGAGCAGCCGAAAGCCTACGAAATCCAGTTAATCTTCGGAGTGTTTCTGGGAACCGGGGCTGCCGCCGTCTTGGGGTAGCCTACGATAATAGGCGCGACCGGAACGTTGGTGTTGGAAAGCTTGAGCGCCGCCTTGCCGTCGGGTGTCCCAAGCCATGACTGTGCGAACCCGATCCAGCACGTTCCCAGACCTGCGGCGCAAGCTGCCAACATCAAATTTTCCGCCGCCAGCGCACAGTCCTCTGCGGCCCAAGGACCTTCGGCCGCGGCCGAAATGACGACGAGGGCTGGAGCGTGATAGAAGATATCGAAATCCGGATTGCTCAGGATGCTCTGGAAATGATGCGATGCCGCAGCCATCGAGGTCTTGAGCATATGGGCTTTCGCTTCGGTTGAAATGCGCGCAAGCAAGGCCTTGTCCTGCACGACCGAAAACAGCCACGGCTGCTGATTGACCGCGCTGGGCGCCTGGATGGCGGCATCGATGAGTTGGCGTAATACTTCTTCCTTTACCGGTTCCGCGGTGAATTCGCGCACGGCCCGACGACCGTAGATGGCCTCTTTGAGTTCCAAGACTTCTCCGATCGATCGCGTGCGAATTTGAGCGTGATTCAATAACAATTATGGTTCGATCTCGCGGGCCGGACTTGACTTCGATCAAAGTCGGCAAGCCGAAAGAGTTGGAGGTTATGGAAGCAGGGAGTTATCGTCATGGCATTGCTGACGTCGAAAGAAGACCGACCCATTGAAGCGAAGTCGTTCGCCTTGCGCCGCAAAGAGATGGTTGACCGGACTGTCGCCGCACGGGGTGTCCGCGATGAACTCGTCCTTGAGGCAATGCGCAAGGTGCCGCGTGAGTTGTTCCTGCCGAAAAACCTCCGCGAATTCGCTTACGAGGATTCGCCGCTTCCGATTGCGGGGGAGCAGACCATTTCTCAGCCCTATATCGTCGCCTTCATGGCGGAGTCCCTGATGCTGAAGGGCGGCGAGAAAGTCCTCGAGATCGGCGCGGGTTCAGGCTACGCCGCTGCGGTGCTGTCTGAAATCGCTGAAAATATCTATACGGTCGAACGTCTCGGCCAGTTGGCGGACAAGGCGGCGGCAACCCTAGCCGACCTCGGCTACGATAATGTTCACGTCCTGCATGGCGACGGCACAAAAGGGTGGCCGGAACATGCTCCCTATGATGCCATCGTCGTGGCAGCCGGCGGACCGCAGGTTCCGGATTCCCTCAAGGAGCAGCTGAAGATTGGCGGTCGACTGGTGATCCCGGTCGGTGCGGATCAGCGCAGTCAGGAGTTGGTCCGGGTCACGCGCATTTCGACCAGTGAATATCGCAGCGAGGACATTGCTGACGTCCGTTTCGTTCCATTGATCGGAGAGGAGGGCTGGTCGACCCCTGGGGAAAGCAAGGGCCGAGTAAGCGTGCGCCCGCTACGGCCGGGTTTGCCTGATGACGAAGCGCTGGTCCGGAACCTCGCCGACGCGGCTGAATCGTTCCCGTCGATCGAGACTGCCGATCTCAATCCGTTATTGGAGCGTATCGGATCGGCGCGCATCGTGCTGCTCGGCGAAGCAACCCACGGAACATCCGAATTCTACAAGATGCGCGAACGCATCACCCGCGAACTCATCGTCAAGAAGGGCTTTCGGTTCATTGCTATCGAGGCGGACTGGCCGGATGCGGCGCGCGTCGATCACTATGTCCGACATTTCCAGCATCCACCGTCCGAGTGGACCGCGTTCGCCCGGTTCCCGACTTGGATGTGGCGAAACACCGAGGTACGCGATTTCGTGAGCTGGCTGCGCAAGCACAACGGCACAGTGGAGAAAGGCAAGCGTGTCGCATTTCACGGCCTCGATCTCTACAGCCTCTATGATTCGATCCGGTCGGTTTTGAACTATCTTGACGAGGTCGATCCTGAATCGGGGAAGGTGGCTCGCCAACGCTATGGTTGCCTGACGCCGTGGCAACGTGACCCGGCGACCTATGGCCATGCCGCGTTGACCGGATCTTATCCGACCTGCGAATCCGATGTGGTGCGTACGCTCACCGACCTCTTGGCAAAACGTCGGGCTTACGCCGAGCATGACGGCGAGCGATTCCTCGATGCGGAACAGAATGCGCGTCTGGTAGCCAATGCAGAGCGCTACTATCGCATCATGTATTACGGTTCGCGCGCGTCCTGGAATCTGCGCGATAACCACATGTTCGAAACTCTGAAGAACCTGCTGACGTTTCATGGCGCCGACAGCAAAGCCGTTGTGTGGGCGCACAATTCGCATGTCGGGAACGCCGGGGCGACCGAAATGTCCGCCCGTGGTGAATACAATATTGGTCAGCTCTGTCGCAGAGAGTTCGGTGACCAGGCCTATCTGATCGGCTTTGGTACCCACAATGGGACGGTTGCGGCCGCATCCGAATGGGGCGGGCCGATGGAGATCAAGACCGTTCGGCCGGCGCCGCCGAACAGTTATGAGCGGCTGTGCCACGCGACCGGTCTGGCGCGTTTCATGTTGGGGCTGCGCGGTCGCGGCGATCTGTGTGGCCCGACTGGTCTTGGTAAGGAACGTCTTGAGCGGGCGATTGGCGTGATCTACCGGCCAGAAACTGAGATGGCGAGCCATTATTTCCGGGCGAACTTGCCGCAGCAGTTTGACGAGTATGTCTGGTTCGACCATACGCATGCCGTGACTCCGCTCGATACCGCGGAAGTAAAGGGGCTGCCGGACACGTATCCATTCGGGGTGTGAATCGAAATCAGGCGTCCATCGATTTAGGGCCGCGATCTGCAACTGAGTCGAGTCGATAGGATGATTTCAAAACACGAGACGAATAAGCCGGGATGGCGACTGGAGGACCTTCCGGAGCGCTACCGTGGTCGACCTCGGCACTGGAGACTTTTTTGCATGGCCGCTCACGGAGGGTTCTTCTTAATCCACCGGCCCTCGACCCGGCGAGGCGAAATGAGCTGCACGATGTGGGTTCGGTAAGGCCGTCACCTGGCAGCGCGCTGCCTGCCTGTCAACGTGAACCAGGTGGCGGCTCGACTTTCTGGAGCATCGCGGCGCATTCGGCATCGAGACCTTCCGCCTCCAGTTTCTGCGCGAAGGCGAGCGCTGTTTCCACGTCTTTTTCGGCTTCGCTCGTCGCGTGTGCCACGGATTGTAGCGTTGGTTGTCGGTGGAGGCGCGCGGCGGTCGATTCGGGTACAGTTCCTACGATCTTGCCGTTTGCGCGCGCTTGATTCAGCAACGATTCGATACGCGCGATTTCCGTTGGGCACAGTCCAGGCTTGGCTGCCGATGGCCGACGACCAATGGGAACGGCAGGTGACTGCTTGGGCAAACCCAGTAGATACGCTTCAACTTGCTTCGTCTGGAAATCGGTGAGCTCAGGGTTCGGCATTCCGGCGGGATTGCTGATACCGCGGTGGGTCGTTGCGAGAAAAGAACGTATTTGCTCGGCATTGGTGGTGTTGCGCTGAGCAAGGGACTCGAAAGAGGGCGCCGGAGGCCGCAGAACTGGTTCGATGGATTGATCGGGGCCGATAACATGACAAGTCGAACACATGAGCACGGCCAGATAATGACCGTTCCGGATGTCGTCGGAGGCCGCCTGCTGCGCCCGTGCGGAGCCGAGCGCTGAATATGCCGCAATCGCCAGAGTTGCAAGAGGTAAAAAAAACAGCTTGCGCATAATGCCCTCGTTCAGGTTGCCAACGGCATGAGACCAGCCTCAGTTAGATAGGTGCGAAACTGTTCGTGGCCATAATGCTCGCCTCGTTGCCTTTTAGCATTTTTAGCTGACGGGGATCTGCAGAAATTGACCTGCATCAACCCAAGGTAGGCTCCGCGTCAAGAGCTGCCAATTGATACTACCTTGCCGCTGAGAAAGGCTATCCGAGAGCCGCAGATTGCACCGACATGGCAACGTCATGCTTAAACGGCGCCAATACGCCGGGTTAATTTCATATTAATCGTATGAAGGCCGGTTCCCGTTCGCTTGACTTGGATCAAGCGCGATAAAAAGATTATCTCGACATGACTTGATTTGTAGCAACGCAGCGAGCTGATGCTCGATCAATGCTTACTGATCGGGCTCTACAGTGGTGCCGGGGCAAAGGGTTGAACATGGCCTTGATCGAAAATCGGACGTTCGCCGAAATCGCGGTCGGCGATACAGCGAGCTTGGTGCGTGAGCTCACCTATAAGGATGTCGAGGTTTTCGCGGCCATGAGTGGCGACGTGAACCCGATGCATGTCGATGCGGCGTTCGCCAAAAGCGATGTCTTTCACAGAATTGTCGCGGACGGCATGTGGGGCGGCGCGCTGATCTCGACCTTGCTCGGCACCGAGCTTCCGGGGCCGGGAACGATTTGGGTTACCCAATCCCTGAATTTCCGACGTCCGGTCGGTCTGGGCGATGTCCTTACGGTCAGCGTGACCGTGACGCAAAAGAAAGACGGCAATCGCGTCGTCCTCGATTGCAAGGCGATCAATCAGGCCGGTGAGGCCGTGATCGATGGCGTCGCCGAGGTCGTTGCGCCGGTAGAAAAAATCTCACGGCCCCGCATCGATATGCCGGAGGTTGCGCTGCTGGATAGAGGTCGCCACTATCGGCGTCTCATCGAAATGACGCGCGGCCTTGCGCCAATCCGAACGGCCGTCGTGCACCCCGTCGATGCCCTATCGCTAGTCGGTGCCATTGAAGCCGCGCGAGAGAAGCTCATCGTTCCGGTCTTGGTAGGGCCCGCTGCAAGAATCCGTGCAGCCGGCGAAGCGGCCAACCTCGATCTTTCATCTTACGAGATTGTTGCTACCGAGCACAGCGATGCCGCTGCGGTCGAGGCCGTGGCGATGGCACGGGCCGGAAAAGTAGAAGCCCTGATGAAGGGCAGCTTGCATACCGACGAGTTGATGCACGCCGTTGTCAACGGCGATCACGGCTTGTGCACTTCCCGACGCATCAGCCATGTCTTCGCTCTGGATCTGCCGAACTACCCACGGCCCCTTTTCATTACTGACGCGGCGATCAACATTTACCCCACGCTGGAGGACAAACGCGACATTGTCCAGAACGCCATCGATCTCGTTCATGTGCTCGGGATCGCTATGCCGAAGGTAGCCATTCTGTCTGCGGTCGAAACGGTTTCGCCAAAAATCAAATCGACGCTCGATGCCGCGGCGCTCTGTAAGATGGCGGATCGCGGCCAGATCACCGGCGGCGTTATTGATGGTCCATTGGCTTTCGACAATGCGATTTCAACCGAGGCAGCTCGAACCAAAGGTATCGCTTCTGTCGTCGCCGGAGTGGCGGATATCCTCGTTGTTCCTGATCTGGAAGCCGGTAATATGTTAGCCAAGCAACTCGAATATCTGGCTGGTGCCCAAATCGCTGGCATCGTGCTCGGCGCGCGCGTTCCGATCATTCTTACCAGCCGTGCCGACAAGATACTGGCACGGCTCGGATCTTCCGCCATCGCGCTTCTACTCGCGCGAAGAGGCGGTGCGTCATAACGGGCTCCGTTGCGGTGCAGCGTTTGGAACCGGGGTCAATGCGACATCAGTGTCGGCACGGTCATGGATCGAAGCATGCCGCGTGTGACACCTCCCAGGATGCGTTCGTTCAGGCGCGAATGGCCGTAGCCGCCCATGACGATCAGCTCCAGGCCGGAATCGGCCGCTATCGATAGGATCATCGGCTGGATATCCGTCCGGTCAGCACTCATACGCACGATGCGCGCGGTCAGCTCGTGCCTTGCCAGGTGGGCCGCCAAGTTCGCCGCGGGTACTTCCGCAGGTATTTCCTTCTCGTTGACGCTGATGATGGTGATTGTTTGCGCGCGAGCCAGAAACGGTGCGGCGTCACGAAGAGCGCGTGCGGCCAGGCGGCTTCCATCCCAAGCAATGCCGATGTGCTTCGGTTCAAAAGGGCCCTTATGCGTGTAGGGAATGAAAATGACCGGACCGCCGGATTGGAAAAGTATTTCCTGCGGTACGGTGTTGTCGAACGTATCGCGGTCGGGCTCGGGCTGCAGCACGACCGTCAAGTCGTAGAGCCGTGCCAGCGCGCCTACGGTTGCTGCGGTTTCGGCCGGATTGCCTGTAAATGGCAGGAGGCCGTAGGTAATACCTGCATTCCTGGCTTCGGTTTCAAACACCGCGAGCGCGGCGTTAACCCGCGCTAATGCGCTTTCGTGATCGATCTCAAACGCGGCAGCGAGCGCAGCGCCACCATCGAGCGCCAAACCCACATTCGTGGTTTCAAAACCAATCGAAACCGCGTCAAGATGCGCCTTGCACATCACCGCAAGTGAAATCGCGCTGTCGGCGACAGGACGTATCAGCCGTTCGGAGGGGACGTGAACCAGAATATTTTTCAACATGACAGCTCTCCATATT
>JGI24140J50213_10000673_pt1 | contig 15703 bp, 14 predicted proteins | sample BarGraIncu00222A_FD_50213 | JGI IMG/M metagenome (IMG submission 50213)
CGATCAGCCCCTATCTCTTTTTCTGGCAGGCCGACCAGGAAGTCGAAGAGATCAAGCGAGTCACCGCCGACAAGCCGCTGCGTAGCGCGCCGGAACAGGTGCGGTCGCAGGTGCGGCGCCTGCGCATCGACACCTTCGTCGGGATGGGCTTTTCCAATCTAATCGCTTTCTTCATCATCTTGGCGACCGCAGCCACCCTGCACGCGCACGGAACGACGAACATCGAGACGACATCGCAAGCCGCCGAAGCCCTCAAGCCGATCGCCGGGCATTTCGCATTTCTGCTGTTCGCCGCAGGGGTTGTCGGCACCGGCTTGTTGGCGTTGCCGGTGCTTGCCGGCTCCGCGGCTTACGCGGTGGCCCCCCTGTTTCGCGTGCGCAAGGGCCTCGATCGGCCGTGGGCCAACGCCAAGGCCTTCTATGCAATTCTTGGGGCGGCGATGGTCATCGGTCTCTTGATCAGCGTCTCGGGATTGAACCCGATCAAGGCTCTCTACTGGTCGGCGGTGATCAACGCCGTGATCTCCGTGCCGATCATGAGCGTAGTCATGGTCGCCGCCTCGAGACCCGAGCTCATGAACGACCTGGTCCTGCCGACGCCGTGGAAGCTCCTCGGCTGGTTGGGGACGCTGGCAATGGCGACGGCCACCCTTGCGATGTTCTGGACCATGCTGTCTTGACTGTCGAGGGCGGCGTGCGCGCTCGCGACGATGTGAATGCCCGCGAACTCGCAGAGTCGTCGTAGCAGCCAGACTGCCCGCGCTGGCCTGAGCCGGCCAGTGTCCTACGCCGTAACGGGCCGTCGTCCGACTTCCCGGAGACAAATTTGGGTGTAGGAAAATCTCCCCAGTCCGTGCGGCGGCGCACAGAAGGAAGGCCGCCCGAGCCTCACTATTTCGTTTGACCCGACCAGAAGTCGCCGATGCGCCCACGAAGTGGCAACTTTGCTTCGCGCAAAGACGAAGTGGCAACTTTGCTTCGCGCTGCGCAAGACTAAAGTTGACCACATTTGATTGCGCTTACCAGGGCGCGGCCGGTGGCAACTTCGCTTTGCTCTACGACCCGCGCACAAAAGTTGAGCCGGCCGCGTTAAAGGCGCGCCGGCCCCTGCGATCACTAATCAGCAATGCGGTCCCAGCCAGCCCGTGTGGCTGATTTCGCGTGTTCCCACGTCATGCGCGACTTGCCCTTGGCGCGCTCCCAGTCACCGGCGAGGTTGCTTTCGATCGCGCTGAACGGCCTGCCCTTGTATTTCCCTCGCGCCTCACCGCCAAGACGATAAGCAGGCCCATAATCATCATAGGTGTACTCTCGGTTGTAGTAGGGCTGCTTCGAATAGTTCTCTTTCCAGTAGCCGTCCTCGACAGTCGGGTCGTAGTGTTCTGCTATGGCCTTGCCGGCGATACCGCCGACCACCGCACCGACAGCGGCTCCGACGAGGGTACCCACTGGACCTGCTGCCGTCCCTACCGCAGCGCCGGTCGCTGCCGCGGTAGCGACACCCGCTGCAACACCACCAACTGCAGCGCCGACGCCGACGCCGACGGGGTGCGCGCCCGGGGCTTTGGTGATCGGGTCACGGTTTGCCGGATCGGCGGGGTTGGGATTCTTCAGTTCGTTCATGACTGCTCCTTGATGCCGCCCTTTGTCGGGCAGTGGTTCAGACATTACTTGCCGATGGTGACCAGCGAAGTCGCCCGAGTTCCCGCGTCGTCGCTCCAGAATTCCCGGCACCAGGTAGGAGGCATCTGACGGTCTCGGCGCGAAGTAGCTGTTGTTCCTCTTCTCGCTCGCCGCCATACGTCAGATGCAGATAGGGTCGAGCCGGCCGGAGCCCCCGGTCATTGGACAGCGTGGTGGGCGCGCAAGCCGAACCCGCCGGTCGTCACGGACTTCGTCGCGTGCGGAGAGTGGCCAAATTTGGGGGCTCTCCTAGGAGGCTCGNTAAGCTCCCGGGATCGGCGCGTAGGGCTGACCCGGCGGGAACCAGCGCTTGAAGTTGCGGANGTCCTGGCCATTGAGAACGGCGCTCCTGCCCTGCAGCAGCGAGCTAGCCCCCTCGCGAGTCCAGCGCATGTGTCCGTTTCGTTCCTCGGACTCCCACGAGAGGGCGGCGATTCGAGCCCAGCCCGAGCAGGAGACGCGAATGGACGATGCTCAGCTCCGGAAGTGAACCGGAGCGTCGAGCCAGTCACTTACCTGCAGCGCATCGGCCGCCCGTAGATCACTTCGGATCGAGCCCGCGGATCGGCTTCTTGCCCGGTCCCGCGGGCGGGATGGAGACGACCTTCTCGGCTGTCTCCTCGTCCTTGTAGCTGCCCGGCTGCCGCCGGCTGGCGTCCTTCTCCGATCGGGCGAGTGCCTCGCGCTCGGGGGATCCGGTGCTGGTGGTCGACTTGCCGGTGCTGGTCTTCATGACGGGTGTCGGTTTCAGTTCATCGTGTCACTTTTAACCTGTTTATCATCTCATCGGCTCGTTCTCCCGATGCCCAATGCTCCGGGGTTTCGCGAAAAGCACCCGCTAACTTCTACGCAGAAGGCCAGCCGCCACGCGTAGTTCTTTTTGTACCTTTCATTTGGCACAACCTTGCATTTGACCTGTTCAATCTGTCACCACGTGCAAAGGAGAAAGTCGGAGGCAGGTGCGCGTGACGCGGGCGCCGTGAGCCGGGTGACACGATGAAATGGTCGTCAGTGCCACGATGAAAAGTTGGAAGTGACACGATGAACTGAAACCGACAGTAGCCTTCGGCGGGCTTCTGGGCAGAATGACCTGAATGACCGGTCCACCTTGGAAGTTGACCTTCGCAGAAAGCCGTCGAGCAAGTCCGAGCCGGCGATTGCGGTCGTTCGCCCACGCCGACCGACGACCGCGAGAGAGAAATTGCAGCCGAACGGCTGCATCCGAAAGTTGCGACCGGTCGCGACCGACCCCACACCCGCCGTCGAACTCGGCAAGTTGGCTTCCGCACAGCAGTCGCTCGACAGTAGCATTGACGGTTGCCATCGCACCGGCCACTGTGAACGTCAAGGTGCGGATCTGCATCCACCCGATTGCGCCTCAGGGGGCCGTCGCTCGCGCCGGCAGCAGCGTTGCGGCGCACTGCCCGAATCCAATCCGCACGGCGCCAGCCCGTTCGCACCAGCCGCGGATCACCACGGTATCGTCGTCTTCCAGGTACACCCGCTGCTCGCCATTGGGCAACTGCAACGGATGCTTGCCGCCCGAGGTGAGTTCGATCAGCGCACCTGCCTGGTCCAGCGTCGGTCCCGAGAGCGTGCCGCTGCCGAAGAGGTCTCCCGGTTGCAGGTTGCAGCCGCCCACCGTATGGTGGGTCACCATCTGCGCCACGGTCCAGTAGGCGTGCCGGTAGCTGGTGCGGCAGATCGGGGCGTCGGGCTCGGCAGCTGCGCGCATCATCGGCGTTTGCAGACCCACCTGCAACTGGATGTCGATCGAACCCTGGCGGCGATTGGCTTCGGAGTCCAGGTAAGCCAGCGGTTGCGGATCATCGGCCGAGCGCTCGAACGGCACGCGGTAGGGCGCCAGCGCTTCCAGGGTCACGATCCACGGTGAAATCGTCGTGGCGAAGTTCTTCGACAGGAACGGCCCCAGCGGCTGGTATTCCCAGGCCTGGATGTCCCGTGCCGACCAGTCGTTGAGCAAGCAAAGGCCGAAGACATGCTCTTCAGCCTCGGTGATCGCGATCGACTCACCGAGCGCGTTGCCGGTGCCGACGAAGACGCCCAACTCCAGCTCGATGTCCAGCCGCTGGCAGGGGCCGAGCGTCGGCTGCGCCGCGCCGGGCGCCATGGTCTGGCCGACGGGGCGCCGCACGGCCTGGCCGGACACGCCGATGCTCGAAGCCCGGCCGTGGTAGCCGATCGGCACCCACTTGTAGTTGGGCAGCAGCGGGTCGTCCGGGCGGAACTGCTTGCCTATGTTGGTGGCGTGGTGGACCGAAGTATAGAAATCGGTGAAGTCACCGATTCGCGCCGGCACGTCGTACTCGGCCTCGGCTTGCGGAACCAGGCATGCCTGAAGTCGGTCTCGCTCCTTCGCCCCTTCGCGCAGCGCGCGCGACAGCGCCGCGCGTAGCGCGCTCCAGGCCTTCGGGCCGCGCGCCATCAGCGCGTTGAGTTTGTCCTGCGCGCCGGCTTGCACCGCAGCGTGGGCTTCGCCATCGAAGACTGCGCCGTCGGCCACGGCAGCAAGATCGAGGACCTGGTCGCCGATGGCTACGCCGCCGCGGAAAGCGGTGCCTGAGCCGCGGCGGCGAAACACCGCAAACGGCAGGTTCTGGATCGGAAAGTCGCCGCCCGGCTGATTGGCCAAAGCCACCCAGCTGCGCAGCGCAGGATCGTGGGTCTCGTTCAACACGCTCATGAAACTCAGGCCGGCGTGGCCAGCGTGTTGTCGCGCGCCAGCGTGATGGCTTCGGACAATACGGCCCGATCGCCGACGTGGTTTGACAGGATCAGCACCAGTTTGGCCAGCATCATGTCGGCCTGCTCGTCGCTGAGATCGCGCTGGCCATTGATCAGCTCGGCGTAGAAGACGTCCTGGTCAAGGATGTTGGGTCGGCGGTTCAGAGCCATGGCTTTCCTCACTCTTCTATTGCAGCTTCAGGGCGCGGCACAGAGCCGTCCGCACCAGGGCAGGATCGAACTGACGCCAGCGGGCTGCCACATACTGGTCCGGACGGACCAGATACACAGTGCCAGGCTGGCCGTCGTAGCGCGCGGTCAGCACGCCCTGCGTGTCGATGATGTCCTTGCCGACTTCCAGCACCGTCGCGGTGATGTTGCCGACGGTGACTGGAGCCGCCGGGCCAAAGCTCAGTAGTACGAAGCCCTGGCCCAGTTGTTCGAGCAGCCAGACGTTGCGGCCGTTAACCTTGATCGGCGCATCGGCGCAATTGGTGCCGGGCAGCATCTTGCCGGCAAAGGCTGCGCTGTCGGGAGTGTTCAGCGAGGAGCGCAGATACGGCGTCGGCGTCGACAGGCGTCCGCTGTTGACCAGCGGACGTGCGAATGGCTCGGTTCGAGCCAGTTCCAGAACGGCATTGCGCAGGCGCAACGAGCTGCGGCTCTTGGGCGTGATGAAGTCGGTGGCGCGCGTGGAGTGACCGATGTTGTCGTCGGCAGCGTAGGCGCGTTCCTCGTGGTACGTGTCCAGCAGCGCCGCGGGCGCGACGCCGTCGAGCACCGCCTTGAGCTTCCAGCCCAGGTTGTCGCAGTCCTGCACGCCGGTGTTGGCACCGCGCGCGCCGAAGGGTGAGACCTGGTGGGCCGCATCACCCGTGAAGATCACGCGGCCGTGGCGGAACTGGTCGATGCGTCGGCAAGCGAACTGGTAGACCGACACCCATTCCAGTTCGAACTCGACGTCCGGTCCCAGCATGGCCTGGATGCGCAGGATCACCTTCTCGGGTTTCTTCTCTTCCGTCGGATCGGAATTCCAACCCAACTGGAAATCGATGCGCCAGACGCCGTCGGCCTCCTTGTGCAGCAGCACGCTTTGGCCGCGATGGAACGGCGGGTCGAACCAGAACCAGCGCTCGGTCGGGAAGTCCGCCTTCATCACCACGTCGGCGATCAGGAAGCGGTCTTGGAAGAACTGCCCCGTGAAGTCGGCACCGACCATGCCGCGGGTGTCGCTGTTGGCGCCGTCGGCGGCCACCACCCAGGCAGCTCGCATCTTGAAGATGCCGTCGGGCGTCTGGACGGTCAGCGTCGCAAAGTCATCGCTCTGTTCGACGGCCAGCAGCTTGTGCTTCCAGCGCAGGTCGACAAGCGGCGACTCGTCGCAGGCCATGACCAACCGCTCTTCGAGGCAGTACTGCTGATAATTGATCATCGCCGGCATCTTGTGATGCTCTTCCGGCAGCAGGTCGAAGCTGTAGGCCAATTCGTCGTGGAAGAAGACCTTGCCGACCTTCCACTGCACACCTTTGGCGGCGAACTCTTCGCCGACGCCCAGGCGATCCCAGATTTCCAACGCACGCTTCGCGTAGCAGACGGCGCGCGATCCGATGCTCACGGTGTTGTTGTCGTCGAGGATGACGGCCGGTATGCCGCGATAGGCGAAGTCCAGCGCCTGGGTCAGGCCGATGGGTCCAGCGCCGATGATGACCACGGGGTGGTGTTTGAGGGTGCCCGAACGTTGCTCTTCGCTCTGGACGTAGGCGAATTCCGGGTAGGTGTAGGTTTGCGGCATGGTGTCTACGGCTCAGTGCTCTTTCAGTCCAGCGCCTTGAATTCCTTGTCGTGCAGCCAGGCGGCATGCTTGGGTGCGCGCTTGGTCTTGTTCCACTCTTCCAGCATCTGCCACTTCACCTCGTCCAGCGCCTTGTACATGTCGGGCGTACCCACGTCGGCAACCAGTTCCAAGCGGTGACCGTTGGGGTCGAAGAAGTAGATGCTCTTGAAGATGGCGTGGTCGGTCACACCCACCACGGGGATACCGCCTGCTTCCAGCCTGGCCTTGGCTTCTTCCAGCATCTGGACGCTGTCGACCTTGAAGGCGATGTGCTGTACCCAGTCGGGGGTGTTGGTGTCGCGGCCCATGGCGGGTGCGTTGGGCAGTTCGAAAAATGCGAGCACGTTGCCCTGGCCGGCATCCAGGAACAGGTGCATGTAGGGGTCGGGGACTTTGGTGGACGGCACCTGGTCTTCGGCAATAGCCAGCACGAAGTCCATGTTGAGGTGCTTGACGTACCACTCCACGGTTTCCTTGGCGTTTCTGCAGCGGTACGCGACGTGGTGAATGCGATCGAGTTTCATGACGGTGTCTCCTTTGAGTTTCAGCCTTCCAGGGTTTCCCACATCACGCGATCGCGCTCGGCAGTCCAGACACGCGGGTCCGGAAACTGCGTCGCTTCGTCATAGGCGCGCGTGACATCGAAGGGCATGCAGTGATCGAAGATCACCCAATGTCCGTACTTCGGCTTGAGCCTGGCGTAGGTGTCCTTGTAGACCGCGTTCAGGTCTTTGCCCGCGGCCACCCCCGCCGCGACGCTGTCGCGCACGTCGGCGATGAAGCTGCCGGTGGCCTTCAGGCCGGCGGCCACCTGCATCTCGCCGATGAGCGCCGGGCCGCGGCCAGGCACCAGTGCCCGAGCACCCAGCTTGGCGACGCTTTCCAGCGTTCGCGGCCAGTCCTTGAAATAGGCGTCGCCGGCGTAGGGCGTGGCGTCGAACTCGACCAGGTCACCCGACAGCAGCACCCGATCCTGCGGCAGCCAGACCACGGTGTCGCCCTTGGTGTGGCCACGACCGAGTTGCAACAGCTGGACTTCCAGCTTGCCCAGCCACAGCGTCATCTTGCCGCTGAAGGTGATGGTCGGCCAGGTCAGGCCGGCCGGCACCGTTTCGACGTTGCGGAACAGGCGCGGAAAGCGGCCGATCTCGCTGGCCTTGTCGGCCTCGCCGCGCTCGACGATGAGGTCGTAGGTGTCCTGGCTGGCCAGGATCTGCTGCGGCTGGTAGGCGCTGGCACCGAGCACGCGCACCGCGTGGTAGTGCGTGAGCACGACGTACTTGATCGGCTTGTCGGTGACCTCGCGAATGCGGCGGATCACGTCGGCAGCCATCGCCGGCGTGGCCTGCGTGTCGGCCACCAGCACGGCATCGTCGCCGATGATGATGCCGGTGTTGGGATCGCCCTCGGCGGTGTACGCGTAGGCGTGCTCCGACAGCTTCGTGAAGGTGACCTTCTTTTCTTCCAGGTCGGCCTGGGATGCGAACTTCTTTTCCGTACTCATGACGAACTCCTTGCTGGGATGGAATAGTCCTCGGCTCACATGCCGAGGTAGGCGGCCTTGACTTGCTCGTTCTTCAGCAGCTCTGGCCCGGGCCCGGTCAGGATCGTGTGGCCGATCTCGATGACGTAACCGATGTCGGCGATCGACAACGCTGCATGCGCGTTCTGCTCGACCAGGAAGATCGTGATGCCCTCGGACTTCAGGCGCTTGACGACGCGGAAGATCTCCTCGACCAGCAACGGGGCCAGGCCCATCGAAGGTTCATCCAGCAGCAGCAGCTTCGGACGACCCATCAGCGCGCGCGCCATTGCCAGCATCTGCTGCTGCCCGCCGGACAGCGTGCCGGCCGGCAGTTCGCGCTTCTCCTTCAAGATCGGGAAGAGGTCGTACATGCGCTCCAGGTCGGCTGCAACCTCGCCATCCCTGCGGGTGTAGGCGCCCAGTCGCAGGTTGTCCTCGACGCTCATCGGGCCGAACACCTGGCGTCCTTCGGGAACCTGGCAGATTCCCAGCCGCACGCGCTTTTCGGGTGCCAAGCTAGTGATGTCCTGACCGAACAGGCGGATCGTTCCGCCCGAAGCCGACTGGACACCGGAAATCGTGCGCAGCAGTGTCGTCTTGCCGGCGCCGTTGGCGCCGACCAGCGCGACCAGCTGACCTTGCTTCACGTCGAGGTCGATGCCATGCAGGGCCTGGATGCGTCCGTAGTGGCTGGTGACGCCGCGGATTTGGAGCACGCTCGACGCGCTCCCGACCGGGGTCGCGACCTGCGGGCGTGCCGGCGCTGCGGCCGCGGAGCCGCCCAGGCCTACCGGCTCGGGCGCAAGGGCGACGATCCTGGCTTTCAGGGCCTCGAATTCCTCGCGCACGCGCACGCCGAACAGGGGATCGTCGTTGGCGAGAAAGGCCGCATCGATGGCGACCCAGTCCTGCTCGGAAAGCGCCCTGCGGGCCGCTGGCAGCACAGCCGTCTCTTCCAGGCGGATGTGCGAGCGCAGGTGATCGCTGAACGAAGTCACGGCGGCGGCCAGGCTGCTGGCATCGCCGCTGCCTTCCGCGAAGGCGCTGGCCAACTGGCGCAGGTCGTCGCGGTAGCTAGGGCCGTCGCGGTGCTCGGCCTGCAGCCGGTCGATGTCCTCGGCCGCTTCGGCGTCGCGCCGCAGCAGCGCGGGGAACAGGAACTCGTCCTCTTTTGGATGGTGGACCTTGTCCACGTACGCGTCGACATAGCCCAGCAGTTTGGCGATGGTGCGGGCACTGGCCTGCTCCGTGCGGGGGTCGCGTAGTGTCGCAGCGAGCGCATCGAGCGCCGCCGTGACACGCCACATGCCGCGATGCTCGGCTTGGATGATGTCCAGGGCTTGCATGTCTTTCGGGGCTCCTCAGGCCGACGCTCCGAGGTACGCGGCGATCACGTCAGGATTGGCGCGTACCTCGGCGGCCGTTCCTTCGGCGAGCTTCTTGCCGTAGTCGAGCACCAGGATGTGGTCCGACAGGTTCATCACCAGTTTCATGTCGTGCTCGACCAGCACCACGGTCACGCCCGAATCGGCCACCTTGCGGATCAGCACGTCGATCTCGCCTGTCTCGGTGTGGTTCAGGCCCGCGGCGGGTTCGTCGAGCAGCAGCAATTGCGGTTTGGCTGCCAGCGCGCGGGCGATTTCCATGCGCTTCAACGCACCGTAAGGCATCTGGCTGGCATGCGCCTTCAGGTACTTTCCGACCCCGGCGAACTCCATCAGCTGGGTGGCCTCCTCGCGGCAGGCGGCGTCGGCGCGGCGAAGGCTGGGCCGGCGGAACATCGCGCTGAGCAGGCCTTGGTTGAGCCGCAGGTGCGCACCGACCATCACGTTGTCGATCGCGCTCATGTTCATGCACACCTGCAGGTTCTGGAAGGTGCGGTTCATGCGCCTGCGAGCCAGTTCGTCCGGCGACTTGCCGGCGACGTTCTCACCGTTGAAGACTATCTCGCCGGTCGTGGGCGCGTAGACACCCGTGATCAGGTTGAGGAGCGTCGTCTTGCCAGCGCCGTTGGGCCCGATCACGGAGTGGATGGTGCCGGCCTGGATAGTGAATGACACTTCCTGTACGGCCTTGACGCCGCCGAAGGTCTTGGACAGCCCTTTGACTTGCAACATCACGGCTCTGCCTTCGAGAACTTCAGGCGAAGCGTGGGCACCAGGCCCTTGGGCAGGAAGATCATGGTCAGCATCAGGATGACGCCAAACGCCACCGTTTCCCAGCCTTCGAAGGTCGAGAGCAACTGGGGCAACATCGTCAGGATCACTGCACCGAAGATCGAACCAAACACTGAGGCCATGCCGCCCACCACCACCATCGTCACGAATTCAATCGAGTGCGAGAAGCCGGAGACGCCAGGACTGAGGAACCCGACGTAGTGCGCGCTGAGGCTGCCCAGCACGCTGGCCAAGACGGCGGACAACACGAAGACCCGGACCTTGGAAGCCGTGACATCGACACCGGCCACGCGGGCAGCGATTTCCGATCCGTGAATGGCTTGGAGGGCACGCCCCGCCGGCGAGTCAATCAGGTTCAACGCAAACCAGGTCACCAGCAACAGTAGCGCGGCCATCAGCCAGTACCACATGTGTTCGCCGTTCAACTCGAAGCCAAACAGACCGAAGGGGCCGACCTGCATGCCGTCGGGCCCACCCGTCCAGGCGCTCTCGTTGATGATGACGATCGAGATGATGATGCCCAGGCCGAGAGTGGCCATCGCCAGGTAGTGGCCCTTGAGCTTGAGGATCGGGCGCGCGACGCCGAAGGCCAGCAGTCCGGTGGCCACTGCGCCGGCCGCCAGCGCGACCATCGGCGGCCAGCCGAAGCGGCTGGTCAGGATGGCCGATGCGTAGGCGCCGAGTCCGAAGAAGCCGGCGTGTCCGAGGCTGATCTGACCCGTGTAGCCCATCAGCAGGTTCAGGCCAATCACCACGCAGGCGTTGATGGCGATGCGGATCGCGACGTCGTAGTAGAAGGCGTTGGGCAGCACCAGCGGCAGCAACGCAAGCGCCGCTGCAAGCACGGCCACGCCACAATTCGATTTGAAGATGTTCATCATGGTCAGACCCGATCGGTGCCCTTCTTGCCGAACAGGCCCTGCGGCCTGAAGAAGAGGATCAACAGGATCAGCACGAACGGCGTGGCGTCCTTGTAGGCCGAGGACACATAGCCCGCCGTCATGGCTTCGACGACACCCAACAGCAGGCCGCCCACGACAGCACCCATGCCGGCGCCCAGCCCGCCCAGCGTCGCGGCGACGAATCCCTTGAGGCCCAGCATGATCCCGGCGTCGTAGCTGGTGTAGTTGATCGGTGCGACGAGGATGCCGCCGACGGCGCCGAGCGCTGCGGACAGCGCGAAAGACAGCAGCAGGATGAAGCGCACGTTGACGCCCACCAGTTGCGCCGCCAACTTGTTGTGGGCGGTGGCGAGCATCGCCTTGCCCATCCGCGTGCGACCGAAGAACCAGGCCAGCGCGGCCACAACGATCCCGGTGACGCCCAGCACCCACAAGCTCTGCGGCAACAGGGTCGCACCAAGAACGGCAATGGGTGCTTCGCCCGAAAACGCCGGCAGCGCGTGGTTGCCCGTGCCGAGGAAGACCTGCACCAAGCCGCGGATCGTCAGGGATGCACCGATCGTGATGATGATCAGGGTCACCACCTCGGCATTGCCTGCCGGCTCGATCGCGAGCTTCTCGACCAGCACGCCCGCCAGCGCGGCCAGCGCGATCGCCAGCACGATGGCCAGGGGCAGCGGTAGGCCCGCCTGCGCCAGGAAGACCGCGCCCATTCCGCCGAGCATGATGAACTCGCCTTGGGCGAAGTTGATCACGCCCGAAGCGTTGTAGATCAGCGTGAAGCCCAGTGCGGCCAACGCATAGGTGGCACCCACGGTGACGCCGGAAAAGAGGAACTGGAGAAACTGCGACTGCATGATCGCTTCCTTGGTGGACGAGACGGCCGGACCGGCCGGCGGTCCGAGATCGAACGGCGCCAGTCCTCAGTCGATCAGCGTCCAGTCGCCCTTGCGGATTTCGAGCATGCGGAAGGCCGAGGGATCGAGTCCCATGTGGTCCTTGTCAGAGAGGTTGAAGACACCGGCGGTGCCGACGAAGCCCTTGGTCTTCTCGATCTCCGCGCGAACCTTCTCCTTGTCGACGGAGTTGGCACGCTTCACGGCGGCCACATAGATCGCCAACGCGTCGTAGGCGTGGCCGCCGAAGGTCGACACGTCGGTCTTCCAGCGCTCGGCGAACTCCTTGCTGTAGTCGCTGACCATCTTCTTCTGTGGGTCGGTGGCTGCCAGCTTGTCGGCGATCAGCAGTGCCGCAGCCGGCAGGCGAACGCCTTCGGCGCTGGGACCGGCGAGCTTGATGTACTCCTCGGACGCAACACCGTGTGACTGGTAGATGGGCTGCTTGATGCCCAACTGCGCGGCATTCTTCGTGACGACCGCAGGACCTTGTCCGGCACCGAAGACGAACAGCGCCTGCACGTCGGCACTGGCCTTGATCTTGGTGAGTTGCGCGGTGACGTCGGTGTCCTTCGGCCCGAAGGTCTCGTCGGCGACGACGGTGATGCCGAACTTCGGCGCCACGGCCAGCGTCTCCTTGCGGCCCGACTGACCGAAGCCACTGGTTTCGGTCAGCAGTGCGACCTTGAGGAGACCGCGCTTCTTCATGTCGGCAAAGACGCGTTCGGCAGCCATACGGTCGGTCGGCGCGACCTTGAAGACCCACTTCTTGACTGGTTCGATGATCGGCACGCCGGCCGACATCGAGATGAAGGGCATGCCGGCCTTGTCGATCAGTCCCACCGCGGCCATCGTGCCGCCGGTCGTCGTGCCGCCCAGGATCACGTCGACCTTGTCGTCCTCGATCAGGCGCTTGGCGAAGGAGTTGGCCTTGCTGGCTTCACTGCCGTCGTCATAGTGCACGAGTTCCACCTTGCGGCCCAACAGCCCGCCGCCCTTGTTCAGCTTATCGATCTCCATCTGCAGCGTCTTCAGCTCCGGGTCGCCGAGGTAGGCCGCGGGGCCGGTCACGGACAGGAAGGAGCCGATGCGAATCGGGGCTTCGGCTAACGCCGGGCCTGCGATGACACAGAGCGCCGCTGTTGTCAGGTTGACCAGGCGGCGGACCCGGCTGAAGCCCTGGGCGCGAGCGTTGCCGACAGCTGCGAGCGAAGGGGCAACCATGCAACGGTGGGTCGTGGCGAACAAGGGGGACGAGGGCTTGGGCATCGAGTGTCTCCAGGGTTATTGCTGTCTTGCGATCAGGTTGCAAGATTTGCTGTTAACAAACCGATTTGCAGTGTACCGCGGGTTTTCGCCATTTGCAAATGGATTCGTATTAGGCAAACTACCTAGAAGCAGAATAGGAGACAGACGGTGCGCAACTTAGGGAGAGACCCGGGGGAAAGGGGCCAACGAGCCGTGCAGTCCATTGAGGTTGGGGGTCGACTCCTACTGGCGCTGGCCAACAGCCCAGGGCCGCTGACGCTCAAGGACCTCGCCGCGCAGTCCGATCTGCCACCCTCGCGGGCTCACCCCTACCTGGTGAGCTTCGGCAAGCTGCGGCTGGTCGAACAGGATCCGACCACGGGGCAATACGCCCTGGGGCCTGCAGCGCTGCAGCTGGGCCTGACCTGCCTTCACCAGCTCGATCCACTGAAGGCTGCCTTGCCGGTCGCGCAGGAATTGGCTGCCTCGACCGGGCATGCCGTCGCGCTGGCAGTGTGGGGGAACTTCGGACCCACGATCGTTCGCATGATCGAAGCGCGCCAGCCCCTGCACGTGGCGATGCGTGCAGGCACGGTGATGTCGATTCTGGGTACGGCGACAGGGCGAGCATTCGCGGCGGTGATGCCGCAGGAGCGCATCGAGCACGCAATGTCAGGCCCCCTGGGCGATCCGGACGGCCAACGGGCGCCGCTGCTCAAGCACCGGGCCAAGGAACTGCGCGATGCCGCCGACGAGGTCCGGGAGCACGGCGTGGCGCGGGCAGAGGGCCGCCCCATCCCGGGCGTCAATGCGTTCAGTGCAGCGGCCTTCGACCACGAGGGCGAGCCCGCCCTCGTGATCACCGCGCTGGGACATCAGGACAGATTCCCGGCCGACTGGAACTCCAGCGCGGCCCAGGCGGTTCGAGTGGCTGCGGCGGAGATATCGACCCGTCTTGGGTGGCGAGCATCTACGCAGTCCTTGCGGGGGTAGTCGTACTTTTCGTGCAAATTGGTGCGCTTCGGCGCCGTAAAACGAAGCAAGTGTGTCCCGCTTGCAGACTGACGTCTACGCGGCGCCCTCAGACCGATTGGGACACATTTACCCGCACGGTTCGCGAAGCAAATGTGTCCCTTCGCATTTGCGCGAGGCAAATCCGTCCCTGCGCGGATCCAACCGCCCCAGCCCTGCGTAACACGTTGATCCATAAGGATCCGAGGGTGATCGCGCTGTGCGAGCGTCCAACGCGTGTCGGCCCGAAGACCAATGACCGGATCGTCGACTTCTGGGTTCGCCGCGCAGATACACAAGAACTGATCGTCGTTCAGACAACGGCGTCAGATACGTTGCCGGCGCGAGTGGCTGGCCTGCCCTTGCACACGGTCAGACTGGGCGACCTTGCAGCTGCTTCTGCGTGGACCTACCGCTTCATGCGGTACAAGAAGAACCTCGACGCCGTCCAACGCGGAGTACACCCGCGGCCCGGGCAAGATTTCGTGTTCGTGACCACGATACCGGCAGCCGACGGCATCGACATCGTGGGTGCCGGACGGTACGTGCGTGCAAGCGAAGGCGATGACAGGACCTGCGAGTTCGCGGTCACCGTGGCCGAAGACTGGCGCGGCATCGGACTCGCCACCCGGTTGCTATCCAGCCTCATGCGCCGGGCGCGGCTCGATGGCTATGAAACGATGGAAGGCTGGGTGATCACCCAGAACACACCCATGCTTGCCGTGGCGCGCAAGTTCCACTTCAAGATCGAGCCGGTGCCGGGGGATGCCACGGTGTTGCACGTACAACTGGCGCTGTAGCGCCTGGCGCCGCAGCCCACCGTGTCACGGCGAGTGTCAAGGAGCATCCGCTGAATGGAATGCCCTTGCATTCTGCCTGCCGGTTTGGGATGACGCAGCCCTATTCGCCTCACACGGAAGCACGAATTCGCGGCGGCGTGCGAAACCTGATCGGACGATTCAGCTGCCCAGCGCGCGTGTCGGACCGCTGTCCGTCGATAGCGCGTCGGCGCAGTGATGCGGTCGCACCAAGCCTTGCGCCGCGTCCTCGACGGCCAGCGCCCGAACGGTCGGCCGATGCGATCTGACGCTGCCGAACATAGTGGCGAAAGCCACGTCAGCCGCGTCGCGCCCGGTGCCAAAGCGTACGAAACCCATCGGAATGGCAGTGCCCGACGGATCGAAGATGTACCAGCTGTCCCCCAGGTACACCTCGACATAGGCCTGGAAATCGGGCGGGCCAAGCGCGACGTCCGCACCGTAGTCGGTACCGGTCGCGTAGCGTGCGGGGATGTTCATCGCACGGCACAGCGCAATCATCAGGTGCGCGAAGTCCCGGCAGACGCCGACCTGATCGATCAGGGTGTCGAGTGCGGAGGTGTTCGTGTTCGAGGAATGGAACGTGAACTTGACGTGGCCATTCACCCAGTCCCGAATGGCCTGCACCCGCCCGTAGCCCGGCTTCAGCGTTCCGAACGCGTTAGACGCCAGCGTCAACAGGCGATCCGACTGGCAGTAGCGACTGGGATACAGATACTCCAGCAGCTCGGGGGGAAGGCGGTCTATCGGCACCTCTTCGAGGTGCGCCGGGTCGCAGTGGAGATGTGTCAGATCGACGGTCACCGCGTACGAGAGTGCCAGCGTGCCGGGGGCGGCGTGCACCCGCAGGTAGCGATTGCCGGT
>JGI24140J50213_10000675_pt1 | contig 15681 bp, 13 predicted proteins | sample BarGraIncu00222A_FD_50213 | JGI IMG/M metagenome (IMG submission 50213)
AGAGCTACAGTTATCCACAGCCGACGATCAGACGTCGGCTTCTACCCCTGGCTCAATATTGGGTCGGCACGGTGGCTCAGAATTGGATCGGCGCGGACACCCGATCGGTGTGTATGACCAGACCCTGGATCGAGCGCCGTCGTCCCACGCCGTGGGGTCTGGCGCTGCGCGATTCAGGGCGAACATGACAGAGTGATCGCGCACGGGCGGACGATGGACACTATGACCTCGCCAACGGTGGACCCCTCAGTGGACCCCTCGAGCCCGAAAAAGAAGAAAAGGGCTAGCCCCTTGTGAGAGCTAACCCGTTGATTTTATTGGCGCGGCTGGCAGGATTCGAACCCACGACCCCTTGGTTCGTAGCCACACTTTTTGTGATTTCTAGAGGTCCAGTCGTGCCGACGGCGATCGTCGCCGGGCGCATCGCCGCGCGTCGGGCACCGGCCACTGCTCGTCCTCGGCAGCATCGTCAACGCGTGCGGCGGCCCGTGGTTCTATGCGATGCCGGGCCTCGAGCCCGACGACCTGCATCTCTGGCTGCCCGGCCTCTTTCTCACCGGCACCGGCGTCGGCATGGTGCTGCCGTCGCTCTCGGGCGGGGCCGTGTCGCAGCTCGCGGCGAACCGCTTCGGCATCGGCAGCGCCGTGAACCAGGCGGTGCGCCAGGTCGGCTCGTGCTCGCGTTGCCCTGACGATCATCCTCGTCGGCAAGGCGGCGCCGCAGCTCGCCGACTTTCGCACCCTGTACGCCTGCCACATCTCGCTAGCGCTGCTCACGGGAGCGCTGTGCCTGCGCGTGCAGACGCGGCCGAAGCCGCGGACCTGATCGGGCCGCGGGCATACTGTCCGGACCTCCGCCGACGGCCGAGCCGAGCCGAGCCGAGCCGTGAACGATCAACGAATCATCGTCCTCGCCGTCCCCGTGTTCCTGGCGCTGATCGGTTTCGAGCTGCTGATCGGCCTGGCCCGCGGCCGCAACACCTATCGACTGAACGATGCGCTGAACAGCATCGGCCTGGGCATCGTCAGCCAGCTCGTCGGCGTGTTCGGCAAGCTGTTCGCCATCGGCCTCTACACGATCGTCTGGTCGCACTTCGCGCTCTGGCCTCTCTCGCCGCGCTCACCGTGGGTCTGGCTCGGCGGCCTCGTCCTCTACGACCTGTGCTTCTATGCCTATCACCGCGCCGAGCACCGCGTCGCCGTGCTGTGGGCGGCGCACGCGGTGCACCACCATAGCGAGGACTACAACCTCTCGACCGCGCTGCGCCAGCCCTCGAGCGGCTGGATCGCCGGCTGGCTCTTCTACCTGCCGATGGCCGTGCTCGGCTTTCCGCCGCTCGTCTTCGCGACGGTCGCGCTGATCGATCTGCTGTATCAGTTCTGGGTCCACACGCAGCAGGTCGGCAAGCTCGGCTGGTTCGACCGGTGGCTATGCGCGCCGAGCAACCATCGCGTCCACCACGCGATCAACGAGCGCTACCTGGACCGCAACTACGGCGGCATCCTGATGGTTTGGGACCGGATGTTCGGCAGCTACGCGGCCGAGGCCGACGCCGAACCGTGCATCTACGGCAAACGCAAGCCCCTGCACAGCTGGAACCCGGTGTGGTCGAACCTGCAGGTCTACGCCGACCTCGCGTTCGATGCCTGGCGGGCGCGCCACCGGCGCGACAAGCTGCGCGTCTGGCTCATGCCTCCGGGCTGGCGGCCGGCGGACGTGGCGGCTCGCTGGCCGCGCCCGGCCTTCGACGTGCGCCAGTTCCGCCGCTACGACCCGACGGTGTCGCGCCGCTCTGCCGGCATGGCGCTCGCGCTCTTCGTCGTCATGCTGGCGGCGACGCTGGCCTTTCTCTGGAACGCCGAAGCGCTTTCCCTCGCGCAGCAGGCCGGCAGCGCCGCAGCCATCGTCGCCGGCGTCTGGCTGGTCGGCGTGCTGTGCTCGCCGCGGCCGGTCGAGCCGGCCGGTGTCGACGTACCGGGGGCAACGCGCCGGGCATGATCGGCGCGCGCTAGGCTGGCTCTTCCATCTCGCGCAGGTCGCGGCCGCGCGTCTCGGCGCAGTAGCGCATGACCAGGCCCAGCGACAGCGCGATCGGCAGCAACGTCAGCGCCGCACCCCAGGCGAGGCCGGGGATCAGGCCGAACACACCGAGGCCCTGGGCGATGAGCCCGCCCGCCTTCGTGCAGGCGGCGATCCAGCCGGTCGCGCGGCCGCGCACCTTGAGCGGATAACTCTCGGCCGCATACGGCAGCAGCATCGCGATGATGCCGTTGATGCCGACGATCAGGACGGCGATCGGCATAACCGGGCTCGCGTCGGCGGACGACGCGATCTCGAGGTGGATGAGACCGAGGAGCCCCGCCGCGCTCAGCGCGATCGAGGCGAGCAGCGCGCCCTTGCTGCTCCAGCGTCCATACAGCGCGGCTGCGACGAAAACCGTCGGCACGGCGATCAGCGCCGAGGCGGCGAGCAGCTGGCTCGACACCGCGACGCTGTAGCCCTTGGCGACGAGCAGCGCCGGCATCCAGAGGAGCAGGCCGAAGTTGATCAGGCCCCAGGCGAGCGCCGCGATGCTGAGCGCCCAGGTCTGCGCGACGTAGCGGCGCGGCAAGCGGACGGCCGCCGCGACGCCGGCGCCGACGCTCTCAGCGACGGCGACTCCGTCATCGCGAACGACACAGCCGAAGCTGCGCAGCACTGCGTGCGCTTCGGCGACGCGACCGAGCGCGAGGAGGAACTTCGGCGACTCCGGAACGTAGATGTTGAGGAAGATGAGGATGAGCCCTGTCGGAAGATTGAGGAACCACAGGATGCGCCAGCCGAAGAAGGGCTGCAGCCACGCCGAGCACGCGCTCGCCGCGAGATAGCCGCCAACCGCGCCGAGGCCGCCGACGAGCACCAGCGCCCAGCCGCGCTGCTTCGACGGCATCGTCTCGGCGAGCAACGCGTAGGTCACGGGCAGCATGCCACCGGCCGCGGCGCCCATGAGAAAGCACATCGCAACGTTCCACCACAGCGACGGCATCGCGCCGCAGATCGAGGTGCCGACGAACATCACGGCCGACAGCAGGATCGAAGCGCGCCGACCGTAGAGGTCGGCGAGCCAGCCCCACAGCACCGAGCCGACAACCGTGCCGCACAAGGCGGCGAACGGCAGCCACGCGACGGTCGCCGCCGAGATGACGTATTCGGTGCGCATTCCCGGAACGACGAAGCCCAGGCTCGCCGGCTTCATCACGTCGATGACGAGGGCGACAGTGAGGACGATCATGAGACGCCAGTGCGCCGGGCCGAGCGGCGCGTCTTCGCCGGCGCTGATCGACAGCTCGTGCGCCGGCTCGGCGGCGGGCGTGCGAACGCGCTTCGGCAGCAGCCCGTAACCGGCGACGCCGATGCCGGCGACGATCAGCGCCATGCCCCACAGCATGGGCGCGTCCATCGCCATGTCGGCGAGATGAAAGCCGTTGTCGCGGCCCATCCAGAACATCGGCAGGTGCAGCAGCACGCCGGCCGTGACGGCGACGCATCCTGCGACGAAGGCCCACAGATGACGGCGGTCGGCGAGGACCCGCGCCGAGTTCATGCGCGGAGATCTTATAGCGCGTGCGCTATTTGTCGAGCTTCCACTTGTTGTCGACCACCTTGACGACGACGCGCGCCCGCTGGTCGAGCCCGAGGTGGTCGTTCTTCGACATATTGACGACGCCGTTCGACACGTGCAGTCCCTGGATTCCTTCCAACGCGTCACGCAGCGCGGCGCGGAACTCGCGCGTTCCCGGCTTGGCCTTCTTCAGCGCCACCGGGATCGCCTGATTCAGCTCGAGCCAGGCGTCCCACGTGTACGAGCCGAACGCCGAGACGCTGCCCGCGCCGTAGACCGCCTCGTAGCGCTTCTTGTAGTCGAGCGCGGCGGCCTTGGCGACGTTGTCGGCGGGCAGCGCATCGGCGACGACGACCGGACTGGTCGGAACGTAGGCGCCCTCGATGTCCTTGCCGCCGACGCGAAGGAAATCGTTGTTGGCGACGCCGTGGTTGAAGTAGACGCTGCCCTTGTAGCCGCGCTCGGCGAGCGCCCGGGCCGGCAGCACGGCAGGCGTTCCGGAAGCGCCGATCACGACCATGTCGGGATTGGCGGCGACGAGCTTGACGACCTGCCCGGTGACGCTCGTGTCGCGCGGCGCGAAGCGTTCGCTGGCGACGATATGGATGTGGCGCGCCTCGGCGAACTTCTCGAACTCGGCATAGAACGCCTCGCCGAGCGCGTCGTTGAAGCCGATGTAGCCCATCGTCTTCATGCCGCGCCTGGCGGCGTGCTCGAGGATGGCGAGGACCATCATCGTGTCGGTCTGCGGCGTCTTGAACATCCACGCCTTCTTCGCGCTCATCGGCTCGATGATCCGCGCCGACGAGGCAAGCGAGATCACCGGCGTCTCGTTCTCGGCGACGACGTCGATCATCGCCAGCGTGTTCGGCGTCGTCGTCGAGCCGATGATGACGTCGACCTTGCTTTCGCTGATGAGCTTCCTGGTGTTGACGACGGCGGCGCTCGAATCGCTGGCGTCGTCGAGGACGATGTACTCGATCGTCTGCCCGGCGATGGTCTTCGGCAGCAGCGCGATCGTGTTCTTCTCCGGAATGCCGAGCGAGACGGCCGGCCCGGTCGTCGACAGCGTCACGCCGACCTTGACCTGCGCCGCAGCCGGCAGCGACAGCGCCGCGGCGACGGCGAAGAGGGAAAGGAGCGCGCCGAGGTGGCTGCGATGCATGGTGAGGTCTCCTCTCAGATAGCTGTTGTCGATCGACGAGGCAAGAGCACGGCCGGCAGCCGCACGTGGCCGCGAAAGCGGGCGCGCCGGCTGCGCACCGGCCGTCCGGCCAGGGCGTAATCCGGGAAGCGCGCGACGAAACGGCCGATCGCGATTCTCGCCTCGAGCCGGCCGAGGCCCATGCCGACGCATTGGTGGATTCCCGAGCCGAAGGCGACGTGCCGGTTCGGATGGCGCGCGATGTCGAGGCGATCGGGGTCGGCGAAGGCGGCCGGGTCGCGGTTCGCCGCACCGATGCACAGCGTCACCTGCGTGTGCGGCGCGATCGCCTGGCCGCCGATCTCGCCGGCGCTGCGGGCGATGCGATTGCCGAGCTGGTTCGAGCTTTCGATGCGCAGGAATTCCTCGACGGCGCTGTTCGTCAGCTCGGGATTCGCCAGCAGGCGCGCCCTTTCGCCAGGCCATTCGGCGAGCAGGCGCAGCCCGTTGCCGATCAGGTTGGTCGTCGTCTCGTGGCCGGCGTTGAGGAGAAAGATGCAGTTGTGGAGCAGTTCCTTGGCGGTCAGCTTCGCGCCGTCGGCCTCGCCTTCGATCAGGCGCGTCAGCACGTCGGTCTCCGGGTCGCCGGGTGCGGCGCGGCGCCGTTCGACCAGGCCTTCCAGGTAGACGAGCATGTCGCGAACGGCGCCGTTGCCGAGCGCGTGCTGGTCGGGCGTCAGCACCGGCTCGAGCGCGCCGAGGATGGCGAGCGACCAGCCGCGCAAAGGCCCGCGCTCGTCGCGCGGAACGCCGAGCAGGTTGCCGATCACCTCGACGGGGATGGCGCCGCAGAACGCCTCGATCAGGTCGATCTCGGCGCCCTCGCCTGCGCCCGCCATCGCATCGAGCAGCGTATCGACGAGGCCGACCAGGCGCGCCTCCATCGCCGCGATGTGCTTCGGCGTCAACGCGCCGGCGATGAGGCGGCGCACCCGCGTGTGCAGCGGCGGGTCGTTGAAGACGAGGCTCGTCGTGTGGTGCTCGAAGAGCGGCGTCGCGCCGTACTTCGGGAAGAACTCCTCGTGCTTGTCGGAGCTGAAGGTCGCGACGTCCTTGTAGACGGCGACGATGTCGGCGTGGCGCGTCAGGAAGACGCTGCCGTCGGGCATGCGCCTGACCGGCTCGTTCTCGCGCAGCGCCCGGTAGGTTGGAAAGGGATCGTCGTAGAAGGAGTCGGGCAGGCGCTTCAGGTCGAAGCCCGCGGCGAGCGCGGCAGCGTCGGCGCTCACGACGCCTCCTTCGCCGCGAGCTCGCGCCACACGGCGACCAGCACGGCGAGCAGCGTCGGGCCGAGGAAGAGGCCGACGATGCCGAAGGTCTCGAGCCCGCCGACGATCCCGAGCAGGGCGAGGACGAGCGGCAGCTTCGTCGCACCGGCCATGAACAGCGGGCGGACGAAATGGTCGGCGACGAAGATCACCACCACTCCGAAAGCGCCGAGCCAGAGCGCCGTCACCGTCGCTCCGGCGGCGACGAGATAGAGGACGACGCCGGCGATGACGAGGACCGCGCCGAACGGCACCATGCCGAGCAGCCCGGTGGCGAGACCCCAGGCGGCGGGATGCGGGACGTCGGCGACGATGTAGGCGATTCCCATCACGACGGCGACCCCGGCGCCGACCATCACGAGCCCGTTGACGGCGCCGCGCACCGCCTCGATCGCGAGATCGCGCGTCCGCGCCCCCGCCGTGCCGACGTAGCGCGCGAGCACGGCGTCGATCTGCGCCGCCAACGCGTCGCCCCCGAGATAGAGAAAGAAGAGCACGGCGATGCAGAAGAACAGGCCCATCGCGTGGTGGCCGGCGATCGCGATCAGAGTGCGACCGGTCGTGATGCTGAGTTCGCCGGCCAGCGAATGCAGGTAGCCGACTAGCGCGCCGGGCTCGCCGAGCGTCGCGTCCCACTGGCGCTGCGCCCATTCGCCGATACCGGGCAACGCGGCGAGCCACCCGGGAGCCGGCAGCCCCGCCTCCTCGCTCGACGACCACAGATGGATCAGCGCCGGAATCTCGCGCAGACCGCGATAGAAAAGGTAGCCGAGGGGAATGAACAGGAAGAGCACGACTGCGCCGGTGAGGAGGACGGCGCTGAAGGCCTCGGCGCGCCGGCCGAGGCGCCGGCGCAGCCGCTCGTGCAGCGGCCAGGTCGCGACGGCAACGAGGCCCGCCCAGGCGATCGGCGCAAGCAGGCCGCGCAGCAGATACGCGCACGCCGCGAAGACGGCGAGGACGGCGGCGGTCCGGACGGTTTGCTGTTTCATGCGCGTCGCGGAGCGAAGGGTACGCGAAGCGACGCGCCGCCCGTTTTTGCAGGCAGCCGGCGGCGCAGGAGATCAGCATCGATTTTCGAGTGGCTCGACAGGCGGACGATGGGTCTACGGCGAGGGCTGCTCCGTCGTGCGCGGACAAGCCGACTGCGGCCCCGGTCGCGACGAAGTCGGCGGCGAAGAAGAAGGCAACGGCGCGCCGCGCCGCATGGAGGTACGCTGAACAAGTCCTCGTGGCTGCGGCGTTGTTCAGCGCACCCCTAAACTCCGCGTCTGCTGCGCTGCCGCCCCGGCCGCGGCGCCCGCCCACGAGGCGCGAACGGAGGAGCTTGCCATGCCGGTGCCCGAACGCGACGCGACGACCGCGAGCGGGTCGCGACCGACGCGAGTCGCGGTCGTCGCTGCGGTGCTGCTCGGCGCGGCCGTGACGGCGCGTGCCGCGCCCGACGACGAGCCCTCGACGACGCCGTATCGGCCGAGCGTGTCGACGCCCGCCGCGTTGTCGGCACCGGGCTGGCTCGAGATCGAGGCCGGTCTCGAGCACGATCACGCCGGCGCCGGCGCCGCGCGCGACAGCGTGCCGCCGACCTTTAAGCTCGCCTTCACGCCCGACTGGGGCGTGCGCATCGGCGAAAACTGGGTCCAGCAAAGCGCCACCGGCGAACCGCGAACGCGCGGGTTCGGCGACACGAACATCGTCCTGAAGCGCCGTTTCGCGATCGACGATGCCCAGGCAGCCGGCCTCGAAGCCGGCGTGACGATCCCGACGGGGCACCGCGGCATCAGCAGCGGCAAGCCCGACTATGCGATCAACGCCATCTACAGCGCCGACTTCGCCGGCGACTGGCACACGGATCTCAACCTGGTGACGACGCGAATCGGGCAGATCGACCCGGGCACCGCGCGGATGCAGGTGCTCTGGGCGGCCGCGCTCTCACGCGCGCTCAACGAGCGCTGGGGCGTCGTCGGCGAGCTCTCGGGGACGCATCAGGGCGGCGCGCCGGGAACGAGCCAGTTCCTGCTCGCGGCGAGCTGCAACGTCTCGAAGCGGCTCACGCTCGACGCGGGAGCGGCGCGGAGCCTCCGCTCCGGGCCGCCCGTGTGGTCGGCCTTCACCGGGCTGACCTGGCTCGCGGCAAGACTCTTCTAGCGCTCGCGCTCCTGGCCGGGGCCGCCACGCCCTTCGCCGCGCCCGCCTCCTTCATGCGGCGGGCCGCCGCGTTCGACGTGCGCGGGCTGCTGTGCTCGGCCCGGCGGCGGGCCGCCGCGCTCGACGTGCTGTGCTTCCATCCGCGCCGGCGGCGGTCCGGCGCGCTCGACGCGCTGCGCTTCCGTCCGCCGCGGCGGCGGGCCGCTGCGCTCGACGCGCTGCGCCTCCATCCGCGTCGGCGGCCGCGGGATGCCAGCGCTGTGCTCGATCGACGGGCGCGGCATCGCGGCCAGGGTCGGCGCGCCGTGGTTGAACGAAGCACGCTGCTCGGGCGCGCGCATCGCGACCTGCTCGTGCTGGTGCTGCAGCGGCGTCGGCGCGACATGATGCTCGGTGCGCGCCGCCCGCTCCTCGGCCGTCTCGCGCGCGACGAGGCCGCCCTGCCCGCCGTGGAAGCTGACGCTCTCATGGTTCTCGACGACCCGCTCTTCGTAGATGTTGCGCGCAAACCTCGGGTCGAGGTGGTTGACGCTGCGGTTGTAGTTGAAGACGCCGCCGCGCCAATAGCCGCCGTGATAGCCGCTGCCGTTGTAGCCGTAGCCGTAGTTGACGCCGCCATAGAAGCCGACGCGCCGGCCCCAGTAACCGCCGTGCCAGAAGTAGCCGCCCGTGCCCCAACCCCAGTAGCCCGGGGTCCAGAGCAGGCCGACGACGGGCGGCGCGACCCACGTGCCCGGAACCCAGTAGTAGTCCCCCGCGATCGGATCCCAGGCCCAGTAGCCGGGCGTCCAGAGGTAGCCAGGAGCGGGAATCGCCGGCTGCACGTAGACCGGCAGGGGCGGCGGCGCGATGTTGACGAAGACCGAGACGGCCGCCTGCGCCGCCATCGGCAGGACGAGCGCAAGGATCCCGGCACAGAGAAGGTGGCGGTACTTCATGAGTTCCCTCTTTCATGCGATGCGCGATCGGCATCGCGATAGCCATACAACGCGCGGCGGCCGGGCCGCGACGACCCGGCCCGCCGTCAATCTGTAAAGATCCTTTGCCACGAGCACTCGCCTGCGCCGCGGCTATCCGGCGATGAGACGATAGCCGACGCCTGTTTCGGTAACGAGCATCTTCGGCTGCGCCGGATCGTCCTCGAGCTTGTGCCTCAGGTTTCCCATGAAGACGCGCAGGTAGTGGTTCTGCTCGACGTGCGCCGGACCCCAGACCTCGCGCAGCAGGTGCCGGTGCGTCAGGACGCGGCCGGCGTTGGCGAGCAGGACGCCGAGGAGCCGGTACTCGATCGGCGTCAGGTGCACCTCGACACCGGCCTTCCTGACGATGCGCGCGGCGAGGTCGATCTCGACGTCGCCGATCGTGACCATCGACCCACCCTCGCGCGTGTGCGACTGCCGGCGCAGGTTGGCTCGGGCGCGCGCCAGCAGCTCCGAGACGCCGAACGGCTTTTCGATGTAGTCGTCGGCGCCGGCGTCGAGCGCGCGCACCTTGTCGCCCTCGTCGGAGCGCGCCGACAGCACGATCACCGGCACGTGCGACCAGGCGCGCAACTCGCGGATCAGGTCGACGCCGTCGCCGTCGGGCAGGCCGAGGTCGGCGATGACGAGATCGGGCTTGCGCGTCGCTGCGTCGACGAGTCCCTGGCGCATCGTCTCGGCCTCGAAGACGCGCCAGCCCTCGGCCTCGAGCGAAGTGCGGACGAAGCGGCGGATGTGGCGATCGTCCTCGACGAGAAGGACGACGGGAATCGGATCGGCCATCACGTCGCCGCGGCCGCGGCGGCCTCCGTCGCCGCGCTGCCCGGAGCGTCAGCCACGGCGGCATCGAGCGCGGGCGCCGTGCCGAGCGGCAGGGTGAAGCTGAAATCGGCGCCGCCGCCGGCGCGGTTCGCGACGACTATCGTTCCGCCGTGCGCCTCGACGATCGCCTTGCAGATGGCCAGACCCAGGCCGACTCCGGCGACCGCCGATTCGCGCGTCCCGCGAGTGAACTTCTCGAAGATCGCCGTCTCCTGGCCGGGGCGCACGCCCGGGCCGGTATCGGCGACGCTGATCCGCATCGTCCCCGCCTCGGCCCGGGCCGAGAGGTGGACGCTCGCCGTCGGCGGCGTGTACTTGGCGGCGTTCTCGAGCAGGTTGACGAGGACTCGCTCGATCAGCACGGCGTCGCATTCGACGAGCGGCAGGTCGGCCGCGAGCTCGGTCGAGACGGCGCGCGGCGCGAGCACGCGCGCCGTCGCCCGCACCGCGCTGCCGACCATCTCCTCGACCGAGTGCCATTCGCGGCGCAGTCGCACCTCGCCGCTCTCGATGCGCGCCATGTCGAGCAGGTTGTTGACCTGCGTGCTGATGCGCAGCGCCTCGACCTGCAGCGCCTCGGCGATCTCGCCCTGCTCGGCGCTGAGCGGAGGTCGGGTCAGGCGCAGGCTCCCGGCGAGGCCGACGAGGCCGGCCAGCGGCGTTCGCAGGTCGTGCGACAACGCGGCCAGCAGCGAGTTGCGCAGCCGCTCCGATTCGATCTGCAGCGTCGCGCTCTGCGCCACCTCGACGTAGTGGACGCGCTCGAGCGCGATCGCCGTCAGCGCGGCGAAAGTCTCGAGCTGGCGGCGCTGTTCGGGAACGAGGAGCAGGCGCGGCTCGTCGGGGCACAGGGCAAGCACGCCGCGGGTGCGCATCGGCGCCTTCAGCGGCAGGTAGAGCCAGGCGCTTCCGGGCAGCGTATCGGTGCCGAGCCCAGCGGCCTGGGCGTGATCGAAGGCCCAGCGTGCCGTCCCCGCGTCGAGTCCGGCGCCGTCGGCGGGCGGCGCCAGCGAGCGCAACCGGTCTTCGGCATCGAGAACGAACACATGGGCGCGGGCGCGGAACTCGCGAGCCACCGCCTGCTCGGCCGCCTCGACGACCTGCTCGGTCGCGAGAACGCTCGACAGGTCGCGCGCCACCTCGAACAGCGAATGCGATCGCCGCTCACGATGCGTCGCCACCCGCGCCTGGTAGCGCAGCCCTGCGGTGAGCTGGCCGACGATGAGGCCGACGGCGAGCATCACGCCGAAGGTCAGCAGGTACTGGACGTCGGAGACGGCGAACGACCAGCGCGGCGGGACGAAGAAGAAGTCGAAGGCGGCGACGTTCAGGGCGGAGGCGAGCGCCGCCGGACCGCGCCCGTAGCGCAACGCCACGCCGAGCACGGCGAGGAGAAAGAGCATGACGATGTTCGGCAGGTCGAGCACCTGCTCGAGGCTCAGCGCCACCGCCGTGAGAACCGCGCACACGGCGACGGCGACGAGGTAGCCGGCCGGACGCAGCCCACCGCCCTCGCCCCGGGCGCCCGCGGCCGCCGGTCGGGCGCGATCGGGCCGGGCCGGAGCGCCGACCTCGATCAGGTCGACGTCGGGCGCCAGGCGGCCGAGCTGCTGCGCCAGCGTTCCGGCAGGCCGCCACACGCTCGCCTGGTTGTGGCCCATGACGATCTTCGACAGGTTGTACTGGCGCGCATGCTCGATCACCGCCTCGGCGACGCTGGCGCTCGGCAGCACCGACGCGGTCGCGCCGAGGTCCTCGGCGAGCTTGACGGCGCGCAGGATCCGCTCGCGCTTGTCGTTGGGCAGGCGTTGCAGCGCCGGCGTCTCGACGTAGACGGCGTGCCATGAGACGGCGAGCTGCTGGGCGAGCAGGGCGGCGCTGCGCACGATGTGCTCGCCGCCCTCGCCTGGGCCGACGCAGCACAGGACGGCGGCCTCGGTCTTCCAGACCCGGCCGATCGAGCGGTCGACGCGATACGCCTGCACGTCGTCCTCGATGCGATCGGCGGTACGGCGCAGCGCCAGCTCGCGCAGCGCCATCAGGTTTCCCTTGCGGAAGAAGTTGGCGCCGGCGCGCTCGGCCTGCGCCTCGCCGTAGACCTTGCCGGCCTTCAGCCGCGCGATCAGCTCTTCGGCCGGCGTGTCGACGAGGACGACTTCGTCGGCGCGATCGAAGAAGGTGTCGGGCAGCGTCTCGTGGACGCGGACGCCGGTGATGCCGCCGACGACGTCGTTCAGGCTTTCCAGGTGCTGAACGTTGAGCGTCGTCCAGACGTCGATGCCGGATGCGAGCAGCTCCTGCACGTCCTGCCAGCGCTTCGGATGGCGCGAACCGGCGACGTTCGAATGTGCGAGCTCGTCGACGAGGATCAGCGTCGGCCGGCGCGCCAGCGCGGCGTCGAGGTCGAACTCGGCGAGCATCGTGCGGTTCGCCGCGGGAAGCGCTTGCCGCGGCAGCACGTCGAGCCCCTGCAGCAGCGCCTGCGTCTCGGCACGGCCGTGCGTCTCGACGACGCCGGCGACGACGTCGATGCCCTCCGCCTTCGCCGCGCGCGCCGCCGCGAGCATGGCGAAGGTCTTGCCGACGCCGGCCGATGCGCCGAAGTAGATGCGCAGCCGGCCGCGCGCGGCCTTCGCTTCTTCCACGCGGATGCGCTCGATCAGCGCGTCGGGGTCGGGGCGCGAATCGTCCATCTCAAGAGGTGACTAGAGCCATTTCGCCTTGCGGAAGCGCCACCACATGAAAACGCACGACAGCGTGATGATGGCGAGCGACGCCGGGTAGCCCCACTCGAAATTGAGCTCGGGCATGTTCTTGAAGTTCATCCCCCAGATCCCGGCGAACGCCGTCGCGACGGCGAAGATACCGGCCCACGCGGCGAGGCGCTTGGTGATCTCCGTCTCCTCGATCGTCACCGTCGAGAGGTTGACCTGGATAGCCGTCCCGATCGTGTCGCGCAGCGTGTCGAGCGAGGCGTTCATTCGCGCCAGGTGGTCGAAGACGTCGCGGAAGTATTCGCGGTTGTTGCTGCAGACCTGCGGCACCCGGCCGCTGATGAGCTTGGCGACCGCTTCCTGGAGCGGCGCGACGGCGTGCTTGACGACGCCGATCTTGCGCTTGAGCGCATAGAGCCGCTCGATGTTGGCGCGCCCCAGTTTCGGCTCGAAGATCTGGTCCTCGATCGATTCGAGATCGGTTTCGAGCGCGTCGATGATCGGGAAGTAGCGATCGACGACGGCGTCGAGCAAGGCGTAGAAGACGAACGCCGGCCCGTGCTGCAACAGATGCGGCTCGCGCTCGGCGCGGGCGCGCACGCCGAGGAAGCCCTGCTGCGTGCGATTGCGCGCCGAGAGCACGAAGTTGCGGCCGACGAAGATGTCGACCTCGCCGACGAGCAGCTCGTCGGTCGCCTGCATCTCGACCGTGTGCAGCACGGCGAAGAGCGTGTCGTCGTATTCCTCGATCTTCGGCCGCTGGTGGCCGTGCCGCGCGTCCTCGATGGCCAGGTCGTGCAGGCCGAATTCCTCCTGCATCTTCGAGAGCTCTTCGGGCGTCGCGTCCTTCAGCGCGACCCAGACGAAGCAGCCCGGGCGCTTGAGGTATTCGCTGATGTCGTCGATCGGGCAGTCGGCGAGCTTCGTGCCGTTCTCGTAGGCAACGCAGTTGATCAGCACGGACGGCTCCTCGGCAACGATGGGGCACGCGCGATTCTAGGAGCCGCCCGGGTGCCGTTCGCTCGTCGGCTCGGCGAGTGTCTTGACACCGTCTTGACCCGCGCCGCGACGATCTTGTCGACGTTTTGTTCCTCGAAGCCCTAGATTGATCTTTCCGAGACCGCAGCACGCCAGCGCGTGCACCCGAATGAAACCCGTCGCCATCTTCCAGCACGATCCCCTGCAGCGACCCGGATACCTGCTGCGTTACCTCGACGAGGTGGGGATCGAGTCGCGGATCATCCGCCCGAGCGAAGGCGACGACGTGCCGCCTTCGGCGCGCCCTTTCAGCGGCCTCGTCTTCCTCGGCAGCGATGCCAGCGTCAACGACCCGCTGCCGTGGATCGAGCAGGAGCTGCGCCTCACCCGCGACGCCGTCGCCTGCGACGTGCCGGTTCTCGGCCACTGCTTCGGCGGGCAACTCCTGGCCCGCGCCCTCGGCGCGACAGTGCAGAAGAGCCCCTGGCCGCAGATCGGCTGGACGCCATTGCGCGTCACTCCGGCGGCGTGGCAGCTGTTCGGATCGGACGCCCGGGTGCTGGCCTTCAACTGGCACTACGAGACCTTCGCGATCCCGCAAGGCGCCACCCGCACCCTGTTCGGAGAATATTGCCTGAACAAGGGCTTCATGCACGGTCGGCATCTCGCGTTCCAGAGTCATCTGGAAGTGACCGAAGAGATCGTCCGCAGCTGGTGCGCGGCGCATCGCGACGAGCTTGCCGCCGCCGAAGGCCCCGCTGTTCAGCACGAGCCGGTGATCCTGGCGCACCTCGACGAGCGCCTGGCGGCGGTGCACAAGGCCGCGCGCTGCGCCTACGCGAAGTGGGCCGCTCCGATGGTCCGGCCGCCGCGCCTCGTTCACGTCGGAGTGTGAGCCCCGACCCTCGATTCAACAGACCCATGCAAACAAGCTCTGCCGTGAGAAGGTCCTCCTTCGACGACTCCTGTCCCCCGGAGCCGGGCGTCGGTTCGCGACCTGAAGCGCAACCTGAGACGGAAGAGAGCCAGCGGCCGTCATCGGTCCCTCTGCTGCTCGCCGTTGCGGCCGTGTTCGGCACTCCGTTCCTCTACTGTGTCCAGGGCGCCGCGCGGGGCCGGCTGTTCATCGGCCCGCACAGCTTCTTCGCCGACGCTCCGCTTGTGCCCCACTTCATCGCGTGGTCCGTGACGGCTGCACTCGGATCGTTGTGGCTCGGCGTGAGCCTGCACTTGGGCCTGGCATCGCGACTGCCGGAGCGAGTTCGCAATGTTCTGGGATTCGTGCTGACGCTGGCCGGACTGGTTGTCCTGGTTCTCAGCGCTCGCCTGCTTCGCTAGGACCTGCCGGCGAGGGCGCCTCGCGCGACCTGCGGCGCGTCGGGCTGCCAGCTCGTCAGCATTCGGTGCAGGGCGGCCGAGTCGCCTTCCTTCTTCGCACGCTCGCGCAGATCGCCGTCCGCCAGCATCTCGGCGATTCCCGAGAGGATCTCGAGATGGCGCTGCGTCGCCATTTCCGGGACGAACAGGAACACGAGAATCGCAACCCGCTCCTCGTCCGGCGCGTCGAAGGCAATCGGCTCGCGCAGGCGAAAGACCGCAGCGACGGGATGCTCGAGGCCCTTGATGCGCCCGTGCGGAATGGCCACGCCGTGACCGAGACCCGTCGAGCCCAGGCGCTCGCGCGCCAGGAGGTTCTCGACGACGATCTTCTTCGCGATCGAGTGGTTTCTCTCGAACAGGGCGCCGGCTTGCTCGAACAGATCCTGCTTGCTCGTCGCGACGACGTCGACGAGCACGTCGCCGGTGCTCAGGGTCTCGGCGAGCTGGTTCATAGGAAGTGCGGGATCGGAATTCGGCACGCTACAGAGTCTTGCCNAGCGTGACGATGAAGCGCGTCTTGTTGACGTCGCCCCAGACGCTCTTGTTGCTCGCGCCGACGAAGGCGCCGGCGACCGTGAAGCCCGA
>JGI24140J50213_10000676_pt1 | contig 15678 bp, 14 predicted proteins | sample BarGraIncu00222A_FD_50213 | JGI IMG/M metagenome (IMG submission 50213)
ATTTCCGGGGGGGGGGGCTGGACCGACCTCTTGCCGGATCAATATTGCAGAGCAGCATTGCCAGCTTTGGCGCGGCGCATCGAGGTTATTATGGACGATCGTTCGCGGCCGGCTGCGGCAGCCTCATCCCCGGCCGCGATAGGGCGCGACGCCTTGATCGGGAATCCACATTCCGTTCGGCAGTTTGCCGGTCTGCCAGAACACGTCGATGGGAATGCCGCCGCGCGGATACCAGTAACCGCCGATGCGCAGCCATTTCGGCTTGATCTCGGCTGACATCCGTTTGCCGATCGCCACCGTGCAGTCCTCATGGAAGGCGCCGTGATTGCGGAAACTCGCGACATAAAGCTTCAGGGATTTCGACTCCAGCAGCCACTGGCCCGGCACATAGTCGATCACGAGATGGGCGAAATCCGGCTGGCCGGTGACCGGGCAGAGCGAGGTGAATTCCGGCGCCGTGAACCGCACCAGGTAGTCGGTATCCTTCTGGGGGTTGGGCACGCGGTCGAGCGTTGCTTCGCCAGGCGAGGTGGGCCATGCCACGGCGCGGCCGAGCTGCAGGCCTAGCGATTTCGACGCGGACACTGGTGATTTGCGTGGCTTTCTGGGCATTGTGGTCTCCGTTGCCGCGTTATTAGAGCGTTTTCCAGCGAAGTGGATACCGGTTCGCGTGAAGAAAACGCGTCAAAACAAATAAATAGAGCCTCGGTTCCGATTCTATCGGAACGGAGGCCAATTGTGACGCCAACGTCACCCGAGGACCCGGCCTTTTCGGCTTCCAAGCCTTGCTGTAGAAGCGGCGCCAGCCACCCACTCCCGGCAATCCCCGAAGAGGTACCCATGACCGCCATTGTCGACATCATCGGCCGCGAAATTCTCGATAGCCGCGGTAATCCCACGGTTGAGGTCGATGTCGTGCTCGAGGACGGCTCGATCGGCCGCGCGGCCGTGCCCTCGGGTGCCTCCACCGGCGCGCATGAGGCGGTCGAACTGCGCGACGGCGACAAGAGCCGTTACCTCGGCAAGGGCGTGCAGAAGGCTGTCGCCGCCGTCAACGGCGAGATCTTCGAGGCGCTGAGCGAAATGGCGGTCGAAGAGCAGGTCCAGATCGACCAGATCATGATCGATCTGGACGGCACGCCGAACAAGAGCCGGCTCGGCGCCAATGCGATCCTCGGCGTGTCGCTCGCCTGCGCCAAGGCGGCGGCGGAATCCTTCGACATGCCGCTGTACCGATATGTCGGCGGCACCTCGGCGCGGACCCTGCCGGTACCGATGATGAACATTATCAACGGCGGCGTGCACGCCGACAATCCGATCGACTTCCAGGAATTCATGATCATGCCGGTCGGCGCCGCGACGTTCGCCGAAGCGCTGCGCTGCGGCTCGGAAATCTTTCACACCCTGCGCGGCGAGTTGAAGAAAGCCGGCCACAACACCAACGTCGGCGATGAAGGCGGCTTCGCGCCGAACCTGCCGTCGGCGGACGCCGCGCTTGAATTCGTCATGGCCGCGATCGGAAAGGCCGGCTACAAGGCGGGCTCCGACGTCATGCTGGCGCTGGATTGCGCGGCGACCGAGTTCTTCAAGGACGGCAATTACGTCTATGGCGGCGAGAACAAGACCCGCTCACGTTCCGAGCAGGCGAAATATCTGGCCGATCTCGCCGCGCGCTATCCGATCGTCTCGATCGAGGACGGCATGTCCGAAGACGACATGGACGGCTGGAAGGAGCTGACCGACCTTATCGGAAGCAAGTGCCAATTGGTCGGCGACGATGTGTTCGTCACCAACGTGACCCGGCTCGCCGACGGCATCAAGCACGGCCGCGCCAATTCCATTCTGGTCAAGGTCAACCAGATCGGCACGCTGACGGAGACGTTGAGCGCGGTCGAGATGGCCTACAAGGCCGGCTACACCGTGGTGATGTCGCACCGCTCCGGCGAGACCGAGGATTCCATCATCGCCGACCTCGCGGTCGCCACCAATTGCGGCCAGATCAAAACCGGCTCGCTGGCGCGCTCCGACCGCATCGCCAAGTACAATCAGTTGCTGCGGATCGAGCAGGAACTGGGCACCCAGGCGAAATATGCGGGCAAGGCGGCGCTGAAGGCACTCGCATAAAGTGGAGAGGGCGTTCGATCATTGCCGTAAGCCCTGATAGCCAGCGCCCACTTTGGCAATCATCTCGCGATGTTCCGAACATGGAACCTCGGAAAGATTGGAACTCACGCGAGTTCGAAACGACGCGGCTCTCAAATTTTTGCGAAACACAAAAATATTGAGAGGAATGTCTTAAGAGGAATGTAAGGCATCGCGACCACCGTCAGGCAAAGACGGAGTTCGATATCCGTCCGACAAAGACGGAGTTCAAGTGTCAAATATCTTCGACGTCCAAGGCTTCGGCGCCTTGTCCGAATGGAACGGGCAATTCTCCAGCGCCGCCGCAAGTCAGGCATTTCAGACGATCGCGTCGCTCGGGTCCAATTCGATTGAACTGACGGCGCGTATCTGGACCCAGACCGGAACCACCGACACGGTCATTGCCGACCCCGCCAAGACAGAGAGTGACGCAAGTCTGTTGGCGGGCTTTCAGGCCGCGCACGCCGCGGGTCTTTCCGTGGTCTTCAAAGCCGCGATTTCTCCGCTCGATGGAACTGCGACATCCAGTATGGCGCCGACGGACGTCGCTGCCTTCTTTGCCTCCTACAAGGCCGAAATCGTCCATCTCGCCACCGTCGCGCAGGCCGGCGGCGTGGAGACCTTCGCCATCGGCAACGAGATGAGCAGCCTGACCGGCTCGCAATATCGCGGCGATTGGACTGACCTGATCTCGGCGGTTCGCCAAGTCTATCATGGCGAACTGACCTATGCCGCCGCGACCGACGAGGCCTCCAAGGTCAGTTTCTGGGATCAGCTCGATACGATCGGTGTGAATACCTATCCGCCGCTGACATCGAGTGAGAGCCCGACCGTGCAGGATCTGGTCCACGCCTGGACCGAGGTGCCGATCAACCCTTATTACGCGGCCGCCTTCGACAACAAATCGCCGGTCGATTTTCTCCACTCGCTGTCGGAGCAATACGGCAAACCGGTACTGATGACCGAGGTTGGCTATCGCAGCATCGACGGCACCGCGATCAACCCGGGGGCATGGAACACCAGCGGCACCTCCGATCCGACCGCGCAGGCGGACGCCTATAACGCCTTTTTTCAGGTCTGGACCGCGCAGGGCGGTAGTTGGCTGAAAGGCGTCGAATTCTGGCAATGGGATCTCAGCAATCAGTATTCCGACACGGGCTATTCCGTGATGAGCAAGCCCGCCGAGGCCGTGGTCTCGCAATATTTCCATGGCGATGGCGCTGTACCCGGCCTCACGATCCATGGATCATCTGTCGCTGACGTCATCGATGTCGGTTCGGGCAACAACGTCATCTATGCCGGGCTGGGCAACGACGTCATTCGCGTCGGAAACGGAAACAATACCATCATCACCCCGACGACGACGAAGCTCACGACCACGACCATAACCCTGACGGGCTGGGGCTCAGAGGTAAGCGGCGCGGGCGCGCAAGCGCAAATCCTCATTAACGGCAAGGCGGTATCCGGGATATTCGAATTCAAGCCGGCGACCGACCCGTCCGGCTATCAGACTTACACGGTGAGCTTCGATAATACGACTACCGGCCCCGTCGACAGCGTCGATATCGCGCTGCTGAATGCCACCCCGGGGCGGGCGCTCCACGTCAAGGATTTCTCGATCAACGGTGTCGCCCTCAGCCCGAGCGATGCTACCAATGCGAGTTCGCCCGGCACATTCGACCTCTACGTCCGTACCATCCACTTCGATACCACCAGCCATCAGGACTGGTTTGTCGGTGCATCGACGGACAACGACGTCATTTACGGCGGTGCCGGGAATGATGTGATTTACCTCGGGGTCGGCAACGACACCATCGATGGCGGCAGTGGAATCAATACCGCGGTATTCCAGGGTAACCTCAGCGACTACAACATCAGCTATGTTGGCAACCAAATCGTCGTAAGCGACAAGGTCGCCAATCGCGGCGGCACGGATACTCTCACGAACATGGAGTACCTGAAGTTCGCCGACACCACGATCGGCACAAGCAGTTTTGCGGCGAGTCAATCTGCGCTTGCCGCCGGCGATTCGCTTCAGATTCTGTCGGCCGACAGCGCCGGAAACATTACGGGCGAGACGGTTCGCCACGCCAACGGCTCTTCCGACGTCTACTTGTTCGGGATTGCCGGCAAGGATTACGCATCCGAGCATGATGCCATCAATGCCAGCGGCTTTACCGCGCTGGTCGAACGCTTCTTTGCCGACGGCGATCTTGCCTTCAGGCAGGCGGTCAATAGCGACGGCTCGGTCGCCAGCTCCGATTACGATGCCGCCAGTCATCTCACGACATTCGCAACGAGGTATGTCGATGGCTCGTTCGATCAATTCAATTTCGAACCGTCGGGAGCTGAAGCAGGCGAGACCGTCCGTCACGCCGACGGCTCGCGCGACATCTACAGCTACGGCGTCGTCGGCAAGGATTACACCTCCCAGCATACGATCAACGACGCGTCGGGACACAGCGTGCTGATCGAAGACTATCGGGCGGATGGATCGCTGACCCTGAAGCAAACCGTCGACGCCGGTGGCGTCAAGACGCTCGATCAATATGACAGCCTCGGTCGCGTCGTCCAGGAAACGGTGACGCAGAAGGACGGGTCTCTCCTTCAGTCCAGTAACGCCTCGGACGGCACCCTGACTGCCGAAACCCTCCGTCACGCCGATGGTTCGCGCGACATCCACAGTTACGGCATCGTCGGCAAGGACTACACCTCCCAGCATACGGTCAACGATGCGTCGGGACACAGCGTGCTGATCGAAGACTATCGGGCGGATGGATCGCTGACCCTGAAGCAAACCGTCGATGCCGGCGGCGTCAAGACGCTCGATCAATATGACAGCCTCGGTCACGTCGTCCAGGAAACGGTGACGCAGAAGGACGGGTCTTTTCTTCAGTCCAGTTACGCTCCGGACGGCTCCCTGATCGCCGACACCGCCGGTCACGCCGACGGCACCCGGAATGTCGATACCTACGATATCACAGGGCAGGCCTATTCGGCGCGACATGACGTGATGAACGCGTCGGGACACAGGGTCTCGACCACCTTCGACAACACTGACGGGTCGCACACCATGACGGCCTATGCGCCGGGTGTTACATTGACCTCGACGGCGACGAACGACGTCATGAATAGCGCGGGTGGCGACACTTTCGTCTTCAAACAGACATCCGGGCAAGATGTCATCAATAATTTCAGGCCGGGAGATTCCGCCGGCCACGACGTTATTCAGATCGCTTCGTCGGTCGCCGTCGACTTTGCGCATCTTTCTGTCCACGTCGTCGGTCACGATACAGTCATCGACCTTGGCCACGATGCGTCCTTGACGTTGGCCGGCGTGATCACGCCGCTGACCGCACATGACGTGCTGATCGTGTAGTCCGCAGAGGACCTGACCGAAATCGGCCCAGCCGGGATTCGGAGGCCGGCGAAGCGTCGCATGGAGCACGATGGGCTTGCCTTCTCGCCGTAACCTGCGAACACTCCCGGCCAAATTCGGTAGCGCCGAAACGGGGAGGCATGTCGTGAGTTCAGACCACAAAACAGGACTTCAACTACGTTCTTTGCTCAAGAAGAACGGCGAGCTCGAGATATCGCTGGTCAGCGTCGCGACGCCCGAACCGTCCGCCGATGAAGTCGTGGTCCGGATCGAGGCCTCGCCGATCAATCCGTCGGATCTCGGGCTTCTGATCGGCGCCGCCGATATGGCCACCGCCAAGGCCTCCGGATCGAAGGACGCACCGGTGATTACCGCCCAGGTGCCGGAGGCAGCGATGAAGGGCATGGCGGGACGGCTCGACGAGTCGATGCCGGTTGGCAATGAGGGCGCCGGCGTGGTCGTCAAGACCGGGTCGTCCGACGCGGCCAAGGCGCTGATGGGCAAGACCGTCGCATTGATCGGCGGTGCGATGTATGCGCAGTACCGCACGGTGCCGGCAAAGGATTGTCTGGTGCTGCCGCCGGGGACGACGCCTGCCGAAGGTGCCTCGTGCTTCGTCAATCCGCTGACCGCGCTCGGCATGGTCGAAACCATGCGGCGCGAAGGCCACAAGGCCCTGGTGCATACCGCGGCCGCATCCAATCTGGGCCAGATGCTCAACAGGATCTGCCTCAAGGACGGCATCGGTCTCGTCAATATCGTCCGCAGCCCGCAGCAGGCGGACATCCTGCGCAAGATTGGCGCGAAACATATCTGCGATTCCACCGCGCCCGCGTTCATGGATGATCTGACCAATGCGCTGGTGGAAACCGGCGCGACGCTGGCGTTCGATGCCATCGGCGGCGGCAGGCTGGCCGGGCAAATTCTCACCTGTATGGAGATTGCCGCCAACAAGACCGCCAAGGTCTACAGCCGATACGGATCGAGCGTGTACAAGCAGGTCTATATCTATGGCGGTCTCGACACTCGTCCGATCGAGTTGAACCGGGCGTTCGGCATGGCCTGGGGGGTCGGCGGCTGGCTGCTGTTTCCGTTCCTGCAAAAAATCGGCGCCGCCGACGGGATGAGGCTGCGCCAGCGGGTCGCCGCCGAGCTCAAGACGACCTTTGCCAGCCATTACACGCAGGTGGTGTCGCTGCAGGAAGCGCTGCAGCTTTCAAATGTCGCCGCCTACGCCAAACGCGCCACCGGCGAAAAATATCTGATCAATCCGAACAAGGCCGGGTAGTGTTCGGGTGCCCGCGAGCGGTCGAATGACCCAGGCAGGCTTGTTTCTGACCGCAAGCTTATTTTTGACCGATCGGTTTATCGATTTACGGGAGTTGTTGAAGGACTTTTAAAAAGGGGGAAATTCAATGTCGACAGATCTGAAATATCTCGCCTTAACCGCCATTCTGACCGCCTCGCTGTGGATACCTTACGTCATCGCGCAGGTGAGGACCAACGGACCTCTGACGCCTCCGAACTATTCCGATCCAACGCCGCGGGCGCTGCCGCCGTGGGGCAAGCGCGCCGACCGCACCTATATGAACGCGGTCGAGACCTTCGCTCCGTTTGCGGCGCTGGTGATCGTGGCTCATCTGGCCGGCAAGGCCGAGGCGACGGCGTTCTGGGCCGTCAGCTTTTTCTGGCTGCGACTTGCCCACGCCGTGGTTTATCTGCTTGGTATTCCCTATGTGAGGACGGTGATCTTCACGCTCGGTTATGTGGCGGTTGTCGGGATTTTCTGGGAAGTCATCAGATAATTGCCGACGCCTTCATCGGCAACGCATGTATTTTCCGACTCGATTGTCTTGCGCGTGTGCAAGACAATGCGGGTTGCGTTTTGCCGGCAACAGGGCGAACCTTCGCACCGAAAATGCGAGGGCTAGCCGGAGCCAACCATGCTCGACCATGTGACGATCGGAACCAGCAATCTGGCCCGCGCGGTCGAGTTTTACGACCGCGCCTTGAAGCCGCTCGGCATCGAGCGGCTTTTCGCAGATGGTCAGACCGCTTCGGGATATGGCGTAGGCAAGAAGGCGTTCTTCTGGATTGGCACGCGCGATGCGGTGATGACCGGCACGCATGTGGCCTTTGCGGCGCCCGACCATGCGACCGTCGACGCGTTCCATGCGGCAGCCCTTGCCGCCGGCGGGCGGGACAATGGCGCGCCAGGCCTGCGACCACATTACCATGCGGATTATTATGGTGCCTTTGTGCTTGATCCGGATGGCCATAATGTCGAGGCCGTGTGCCGCCGTTCGCCCGGTGCCGGGGGCTAAAACGCGCAGCGAAGCCACGCCCCCGTCAATTCATGCACTTGCATCTTTTTAGAAAAGTGCCTAGTGGTTGCGTGCCGGCCACCCAGGCTAACCGAATTCAGCGAAGGAAATCTCGATGCCCACCCCGTACAGCGTTGCCGTCATTGTAGGCAGCCTTCGCAAAGAGAGCTTCTCCCTCAAGATCGCCAATGCGCTGGCCAAGCTCGCGCCCGATACGCTGAAGCTCAACGTGGCGACCCTGCACGGCATTTCGTTTTTCAATCAGGATATGGAAGCCGCCCCGCCGGCAGACTGGGTGAAATTTCGCGAGATGCTGCAGGCATCGAACGCCGTGCTGTTCGTCACGCCCGAATACAATCGTTCGATTTCAGGCGTGCTGAAGAACGCGATCGACGTCGGATCGCGGCCGTACGGCAAAAGCTCCTTCAACGGCAAGCCGACCGGCATTGTCAGCAATTCGCCGGGTCCGCTCGGCGGCGTCAGCGCCGCCAAGCACTTGCAGAATATCCTGCCGGGCATTTGTGGACCGATCATGCAGCAGCCGGAGATTTACCTGAACAATGTCGGCGACGCCTTCGACGACAAGGGCGATCTCATCAAGGAACCGCTGCAGAAGGTGCTCAAGCAATATATCGACGCCTTTGCCGTCTTCATCGAGAGACACCACAGATAGCCGGAACTAACGGCGGGCGGAAACGGGGCAGGGTCTTGTCTTAGGATTCCGTTAACCGGAGCGTCGCATGCTCAGGGCCATGGTCTCTCGCAGCCGACTCAAATCCGTGCTCACCGGGCTTGCCCTCTATGCAATGGCGGCGGCGATGGTCGGCTATTTCGGCGTCAACGCCTATACCGGCAAGTATGGGCTGAATGCGCGCCAGGAACTCGATCAGGAGATCATCGCGCTGACGTCCGAATTGGCGCGGCTGAAACGGGAGCGTGTCGAGGGCGAGCAGCGTGTCTCGCTGCTGCGATCCGACCGGGTCGACCCAGATATGCTCGACGAGCGCGCGCGCTATCAACTGGACTATGCCAATCCGCACGACCTGGTTCGGCTCACCAATCCGAATTGAAGCCGTCTTGGATTTAATTGGAGCCGGTTGCCTGGCCAATCCCGCTAATTTCAAAACACGGCAGAATTGGATGCGAAAATTTCACGCCGGGTTGCACTGCGGTATGGCGAAATTTCCCCGCCGTCACGCAATCCTTTCACCGCGGTTTGAGTTGGGATAGAGAGGGCTATCCACTCTCGCATCCGGAATCGCCATGGCCGCACCGAAAAAAAGCGTCGCTCAGGAAAAGGGCGGAGAAAAAACTGGAAACAGCGCCGGCAAGCCCTTGGAATTCACCAGAGATCAGGAGCTGAGCGCGCTGCGCGACATGCTGTTGATCCGGCGCTTTGAGGAAAAGGCCGGCCAGCTCTACGGCATGGGCGCGATCGGCGGCTTCTGCCATCTCTATATCGGCCAGGAAGCCATCGTTGTCGGGATGCAGATGGCCTTGAAACAAGGCGATCAGGTCATAACCGGATACCGCGACCACGGGCACATGCTGGCCTGCGGAATGGACGCCAAGGGCGTGATGTCCGAACTGACCGGCCGCCATGGCGGCTATTCCAAGGGCAAGGGCGGCTCCATGCACATGTTCAGCAAGGAGAAGAACTTTTTCGGCGGCCACGGTATCGTCGGCGCCCAGGTTTCGCTCGGCACCGGTCTTGCCTTCGCCAATCGCTATCGCGGCAACGATTTTGTCAGCCTGGCCTATTTCGGCGACGGGGCCTCGAACCAGGGCCAGGTCTACGAAAGCTTCAACATGGCGGAGCTCTGGAAGCTGCCGGTGGTCTATGTGATCGAGAACAATCGCTACGCGATGGGCACGTCGGTGACGCGTTCGTCTGCCCAGACCGATTTTTCCAAGCGCGGCGCCTCGTTCAATATTCCGGGCGAGCAAATCGACGGCATGGACGTCCGCGCGGTCAAGGCCGCCGGCGACAAGGCGGTCGCATGGTGCCGCGCCGGCAACGGGCCTTTCATCCTGGAAATGCAGACCTACCGCTACCGCGGCCATTCGATGTCGGACCCGGCGAAATATCGCACCCGCGAGGAGGTCGACAAGGTACGGCACGATCACGATCCGATCGAGCAGGTGCGCAACCGGTTGCTGGCGGCAAAGATGAGCGAGCAGGATTTGAAGGCCATCGACGCCGAGGTGCGCGAGATCGTCAATGCGGCCGCCGACTTCGCGCAGCAAACCCCCGAGCCCGACGCGGCTGAACTCTACACCGATGTCTATCGCTGAGCGCGCGAAGCCTGAAGAGACAAAGCAAGCCTGAAGAGACCAAAGAGTAAATCTCCGGAGCCACTATGCCCATTCAAGTGCTGATGCCTGCGCTGTCGCCGACCATGGAGAAGGGCAACCTTGCCAAATGGTTGAAGAAGGAGGGCGAGGCGATCAAGTCCGGGGATGTCATCGCCGAGATCGAAACCGACAAGGCGACGATGGAAGTCGAGGCCACCGATGAGGGCACCCTCGGCAAGATACTGATCCCCGAAGGCACCGTCGACGTTGCGGTCAACACGCCGATCGCGACTATTCTGGCCGACGGCGAGAGCGCCGCTGATCTCGGCAAGACGCCGACCAAGACACCGGATAAGGCTCCGGATAAGGTGCCGGCTCCGAAGGCGGCCGCGCCCGCGCCGGATGTCGCGCAGGAAGTGGCCGAGTCGCGCGCGCCGGTCGGTGAAGGCAAGCCGATGATCGGCGCGCCGCAGGCGCCGGCTGCGCCGAAAGCCGCCACTGAGCCCGATCCCGAGGTGCCCGAAGGCACCGAGATGGTGACCATGACCATCCGCGAAGCGCTGCGCGACGCCATGGCCGAGGAGATGCGGCGCGACCCCGATGTTTTCATCATGGGCGAAGAGGTCGCGGAATATCAGGGCGCCTACAAGGTCAGCCAGGGCCTGCTGCAGGAATTCGGCGCCAGTCGCGTCATCGATACGCCGATCACCGAGCATGGCTTTGCCGGCATCGGCGTCGGCGCGGCGATGGCCGGGCTGAAGCCGATTGTGGAATTCATGACCTTCAATTTCGCCATGCAGGCGATGGACCAGATCATCAATTCCGCGGCCAAGACGTTGTACATGTCCGGCGGCCAGATGGGCTGTTCGATCGTATTCCGTGGACCGAACGGTGCCGCCGCCCGCGTCGCCGCCCAGCACAGCCAGGANTACTCGGCCTGGTATTCGCAGGTNCCCGGCCTCAAGGTGATCGCGCCGTTTTCGGCCGCCGACTACAAGGGCCTGCTGAANGCCGCGATCCGCGATCCCAATCCGGTGATCTTCCTTGAAAACGAAATGCTGTACGGCCATTCCGGCGAGGTGCCGAAGCTCGACGATTATGTGATTCCGATCGGCAAGGCGCGGATCGTGCGATCAGGTAGTCACGTCACCATCGTGTCATGGTCGAACGGGATGTCCTATGCGCTGAAGGCCGCCGACGAACTGGCCAAGGAAGGCATCGAAGCCGAAATCATCGACCTGCGCACACTGCGCCCGATGGACACCGAGACCATCGTCGCTTCGGTCAGGAAGACCGGCCGGGCCGTCACCGTGGAGGAAGGCTGGCAGCAAAACGGCGTCGGCGCCGAAATCGCAGCAAGGATCATGGAGCACGCCTTCGACTATCTCGATGCGCCGGTGGCGCGGGTATCGGGCAAGGATGTGCCGATGCCCTATGCGGCCAACCTCGAAAAGCTCGCACTGCCGTCGGTGGCCGAAGTGGTCGCAGCCGCCAAAGCCGTTTGTTATCGCTAGACCCGGAACCGAGGCGTGACCTGTGACGGTTGAACCCTATCATTTCGACTTCATGGCTGAAGCCATTCGCGAGGCGGAGATCAGCATCTCCGAGGGCGGATTGCCGATCGGCGCGGTGCTGACGCGCGACAGGAAGATCATTGCGCGGGGCTATAATCGCCGGGTGCAGGAGCAGAATGTCATCCTTCACGGCGAGATGTCATGCATGCGCAACGCCGGGCTGATCCCGTTTCATGACACCGTGATGTACACGACGCTGTCGCCCTGTTCGATGTGCGCGGGCGCGATCGGACTGTTCAAGCTGTCGATGCTTGTCATCGGCGAGTCCGTCACCTTTCCGGGCAGCAAGGATATCCTTGCTCAATTCGGCATTCCCTATATCGATCTCGAGGACGAACGATCGGTCAACATGATGAAGTCATGGCGATCGGTTCCCGCTAACGAACGCCTTTGGCAAGGCGATATCGGCAATTGACGCGGATCTCGATTTTTCATCGGGTGCCGATAGCACCCAAACGGTCTTTGGTTGGCTTTCCCGGCGAATGGAAGACCACCTGCAAGAATATCCTGTGAGGTCATCATGCCGATCAACATTCTGATGCCCGCGCTGTCGCCGACGATGGAGAAGGGCAATCTCGCAAAGTGGCTCAAGAAAGAGGGCGACAAGGTCAAGTCCGGCGACGTGATCGCGGAAATCGAGACCGACAAGGCGACCATGGAGGTCGAGGCGGTCGATGAGGGGACGCTGGCGAAGATCGTGGTGCCCGAAGGCACCCAGGATGTGTCCGTCAACGACGTGATCGCGGTTTTGGCCGGCGATGGCGAGGACGTGAAGGCGGCAGGAGCGGGGGCTGCGAGCGCGCCGCCGAAGGCCGCTCCGGCGCCTGCCGAAGCTCAGGCTACGGCCAAGCCGGCGCCGACGCCTGCACCGGCCGCGGCGCCTGCGGCAAAGGCCGCGCCGACGCCGGCCGCCGCAGCACCTGCGCCCCAGGCGGCAACGGCGTCTCAAGCCAACGGCCATGCCCGCATCTTCTCTTCGCCGCTGGCGCGCCGCCTCGCCAGCGAGGCCGGCATCGAGCTTGCGCGCATCACCGGTTCCGGTCCGCATGGCCGCGTCATCGCGCGCGATGTCGAGGAAGCCAAATCCGGCAAGGGGCTCAAGGCGCCCGCGGCTGCGCCCGCCGGCGCGCCATCGATCGCGCCCGGGGGCGCGGTTGCGCCCGGGATGTCGGACAAGCAGATCCGTGCGCTGTTCGAAGACGGCAGCTACGAGGTGATCCCGCACGACGGCATGCGCCGCACGATTGCCCAAAGGCTGACCGCATCGGTGCAGACCGTTCCGCATTTCTACCTGACGATGGACTGCAACATCGGCAAGCTGGTGGAGGCCCGCGAGGAGATCAACGCCGCGGCACCCAAGGACAAGGACGGCAAGCCGGCCTACAAGCTTTCGGTCAATGATTTCGTGATCAAGGCGCTGGCGATTGCGCTGCAGCGGATTCCCAACGCCAATGTCAGCTGGACCGATGGCGGCATGCTGAAGCACAAGCATTCCGACGTCGGTGTGGCTGTCGCGATGCCTGGCGGCCTGATCACGCCGATCATCCGCAAGGCCGAGACCAAACCGATCTCGGTGATTTCGGCCGAGATGAAGGATTTCGCGGCAAGGGCGCGGGCGCGCAAGCTCAAGCCCGAGGAATATCAGGGCGGCACCACCGCCGTTTCCAATCTCGGCATGTACGGCATCAAGGATTTCACCGCCGTGATCAATCCGCCGCACGCCACCATCCTCGCGGTCGGCACCGGCGAGGAGCGCGCCATTGTGAAGAACGGCAAGATCGAGATCGCGCAGATCATGAGCGTGACGCTGTCCTGCGATCACCGCGCGGTCGACGGCGCGCTCGGCGCCGAACTGATCGGCGCCTTCAAGATGCTGATCGAAAATCCGGTCATGATGGTGGTGTGAGATGCCGTTGGCACGGATTTCGTTGCGTCAGGGAAAATTCGCCGATTACAAGCGGGCGATCCGGCATAAGCCCAACTTCGTCGATCGGTAGCAAAGGCGATCATGCGGCTCGCGGGAGCGTTGATCCTGGCTTTTGTCGCCTCTGCCTTCGCCGGCGCGCTCGCNTACGGCGCGGTATCGCTGCTGCCGGATTGGGACGATGCCGCCGGCCGCGGTCTTGGCGACGCCCTCCGCGCATTGCTGATCGCCGTCTATCTGATCCTGAGCATGTTGCTCTTCGGTTTGGCGCTCTGGCGCAACGATCGAGAACACCACCTGAAACGGGCGCTCTCCATTCTGTTGCTGGCGCCGCCTCTGGTCGTCGTCCTCGGCGTCGTCAACAATGGCATTTACGGCATCCACTGGCTGCGGGAAGCCGTTGACGCGGTGCAGATGTTCGTGCCGCTGTGGGCGGTTGCGCTGGTGCAATGGCTGATCCTGCATGGCTACCTGTCGCGGGAGAGCACGGCTGCGGAAGCTATTTCCACAAACCATTGAAACGTCGCGCGCGCGGCACTACCACTGTTTGAGCTAACGGGAGCTTCGTATGGCCGATACATCCTTCGACATCATCATCATCGGCTCCGGACCCGGCGGTTACGTCGCGGCGATCCGTGCCGCGCAGCTCGGTTACAAGACCGCCATTGTCGAGAAATCCTATCTCGGCGGCATCTGCCTGAACTGGGGCTGCATCCCGACCAAGGCGCTGCTGCGCTCGGCGGAAATCTTTCACTATATGCAGCACGCGAAAGATTACGGGCTGTCGGCGGACAACGTCGCGTTCGATCCGAAAGCCGTGGTGCAGCGCTCGCGCGGGGTGTCGAAGCGCCTCAATGACGGCGTCGGCTTTCTGATGAAGAAAAACAAGGTGACGGTGATCTGGGGCGAGGCCACGATCGATGCGCCCGGCAAGATCACGGTCAGGAAATCCGCCGTCGAGGCGCCGAAGGGCGCGCTGGGCGAGGGCGCCTATCAGGCCAAGCATATCATTCTTGCCACCGGCGCGCGGCCGCGCGTGCTGCCGGGGCTAGAGCCCGACAAGAAGCTGATCTGGACCTATTTCGAGGCGATGGTCCCTGAGAAGATGCCGAAGTCGCTGCTGGTTGTGGGCTCCGGCGCGATCGGCATCGAATTCGCCTCGTTCTTCCACACCATGGGCGCCGAGGTGACCGTGGTCGAGGTGCTGCCGCAGATCCTCCCCGTCGAGGACGGCGAGATCGCGGGCCTCGCCCGCAAGCGGTTCGAGAAACAAGGCATCAAGATTCTCACCAATACCAAAGTGACGAAGCTTGAGAAGAAGAGCGACAGCGTGGTCGCCACCATCGACGACGGCAAGAAGCCGCAAACTGTCGAATTCGACCGGGTGATTTCAGCCGTCGGCGTGGTCGGCAATATCGAAAATCTCGGCCTGGAGAAACTCGGCGTCAAGACCGACCGCGGCTGTGTCGTGATCGACGGCTACGGCAAGACCAGCGTGCCCGGCATCTATGCCATCGGCGATGTCGCGGGGCCGCCGATGCTCGCCCACAAGGCCGAGCATGAAGGCGTGGTTTGCGTCGAAGCCATCAAGGGCCTGCATCCGCACGCGATGGACAAGAATCTCATTCCCGGCTGCACCTATTGCAATCCGCAAGTCGCTTCAGTGGGTCTCACCGAGGCCAAAGCAAAAGAGGGCGGCCGCGAAATCCGCGTCGGCCGTTTCCCGTTCGTTGGCAACGGCAAGGCGATCGCGCTCGGCGAGGATCAGGGANTGGTCAAGGTGATCTTCGACAAGAAGACCGGCCAGTTGCTCGGTGCGCACATGATCGGCGCCGAGGTCACCGAACTGATCCAGGGCTACGTGGTCGCCATGAACCTCGAGACCACCGAAGAAGAACTGATGCACACCGTGTTCCCGCACCCGACATTGTCGGAAATGATGAAGGAAGCGGTGCTCGATGCCTATGGCCGGGTGCTGAATATTTAGCGCGCGGGCCGTTGAAGAAGTGGTCTACCCCCACCACCCGGACCGCGAATTGG
>JGI24140J50213_10000677_pt1 | contig 15658 bp, 17 predicted proteins | sample BarGraIncu00222A_FD_50213 | JGI IMG/M metagenome (IMG submission 50213)
TGTTCGTCGTCCGCTCCAGACTGGAACAAAGCGCACCCCCGGCACAAGGCCGCAAGCGTTCAAGACGTGCGATGCACAGCAACTACGGGATGGAGACTACCCCAAACGGCGGAAATACCTCGTGTTGTGAAGCACAATGTTTCACTGTCTGACTGTCGGCGCCTCGGTCCTTGCGCCCAAGGCGGCCTGACCGTCCCACCGGGCCTGTGTCATGTCCACCCGGCGTCCGCCGAGCGCACCCTGCACCAACGCGGTGCCCTCCGTGCGCCAGTGCGCAAGCACCTCGTCCTGCAGACCCTCGGGTGCCTCGCCGCTCTCGCGGATAACCCGCCACCAGGTCACCGATGAGCCGTACCGGGACATCACCGACCCGACCTGGCGGGGGCCGCCTTGCCCGAGCAGCTCGGCGACGTCCCCGTAGGCCAGAACCTTGCCGACGGGGATCTGGTCGACGATGTCGAGCACCGCCTCCGCGTACTCCGGGAGGCTGCCGGAGCCGGTGGTCATCCTTGGGCAGCCCGGCTCAGTACCTGGGCTGGGCGGGGTCGACGTCGCGAACCCACGCGAGCACTCCGCCCTGCAGGCTGCGAACGTCCGGGTGTCCGGCCTCGATCAGAGTCCGGGAGGCCTCCTCCGAGCGGACACCCGCCCTGCAGAAGATGACGACCGGCTGGTCGAACGGAATCTGCGAAATCGCTGCCCCCGAACGAAACTCGTCACTGTGGATCGCCCGCGCTCCCGGGATGGCGGCGATCGCCCGTTCCTCGCTCCCGCGCACATCGACCAACACGACACCGGGGAGGCCACCCTGGCCGGAAAGCAGATCAGCCAGCTCCAGAGCCGAGATCTGGGGCACTACAGCGGCCTCGACTCTGGCGAGCGAGCCACCCGACACTTCAGCGAGGGCAGGAGGCGTCACGGCGCAGAAGTCCTGGTAGTCGACCAGTTCGGTCACGGTCGGGCTCTCACCGCACACAGCGCAGCCAGGATTCTTGTGCACGGTCAGGACGTCCCAGCTCTGACGCAGGGCGTCGTGCACCATCAACCGACCAACCAGCGGATCCCCGATGCCGACGATCAGCTTCACGGCTTCGGCGGCCTGGGTGGATCCGATGGCCGCGCAGAGAACGCCGAGCACCCCGCCCTCGGCGCAGGATGGCACCAGACCAGGTGGTGGCGGCTCGGGGAACACGCAGCGGTAGCAGGGGCCATGGCGCGCCCACCAGATGCTGGCCTGACCGTCGAAACGGTAGATCGACCCCCAGACGTTCGGCTTACCCAGCAGGACGCAGGCGTCGTTGAGCAGATATCGGGTCGGGAAGTTGTCCGTCCCGTCCAGGACGAGGTCGTAGCCGGCGATGATCTCCAGGGCGTTGGCCGAGTCGATCCGGACGTCGTGCCGCACGACACGCACCGACGGATTGACCGATGCCAGTCTCCGGGCGGCGGACTCGGACTTCAGCCGGCCGACGTCCGCGACTCCGTGGACGACCTGCCGCTGAAGGTTCGACAGCTCCACCACGTCGTCGTCAACCACGCCGATGGTTCCGACACCGGCCGCTGCGAGGTAGATCAGTGCCGGGGACCCCAGACCCCCAGCACCGACGACCAGCACCCGCGCGTTCTTGAGACGGCGCTGGCCCTGCATGCCCACCTCGGGGATGAGCACGTGCCGGGCGTAGCGCTCGATCTCCTGGGCGGACAGCGGCGCCGATGGCTCGACGAGGGGTGGAAAGGCCATGCGGGTGAGGTTACTCCCGCGTAAGATGCGTTTCGCCAGTCGTATGGCCGTCAGCCTGCCGCGTGGGCGCCACCCTTGTGGCGTCAAGGCGCAAAGAGATCGGTCACGTGAACCGGCCGAACCCTNGGTCAATCGCCCAAGGAAGGGGACGTCAACAGTGTCGATGCGCTCTGACACACGTAGCCGCGGCGTGCGGCTGCCTCGCTCTGCACGGCGGGCGCAGCTGCTCGAGGCCGCGCAGGAGGTATTCGTCGAGTCCGGCTACCATGCCGCAGTCATGGACGACATCGCCGATCGCGCGGGGGTCTCCAAGCCCGTGCTCTACCAGCACTTCCCGGGCAAGCTCGATCTCTACCTGGCACTGTTCGACCAGCACTCCGGTGAGCTCCTGGATCTGATCAGGACAGCCCTGGCGTCCACCACGGAGAACAAACAGCGCGTCGCCGCCACCATTGGTGCCTACTTCGAGTTCGTGGGTCGTGACGGAGCACCGTTCCGCCTGGTCTTCGAGTCCGACCTGACCAACGAGGCTGCCGTCCGCGAACGCGTCGACAAGATGTCGCAGGACTCCGCCGAGGCCATCGCCGAGGTCATCAAAGAAGACACCGACCTACCCGACGCCGAGGCGCACCTTCTTGGCATGGCACTGTCCGGGATGGCCCAGATCTGCGCGCGATTCTGGCTGTCGCAGGGTTCGTCGATTCCCCGCGACGAAGCCGCCCGACTGGTGGCGACGTTGTCCTGGCGTGGGTTGGGTGGCTTCCCCAAGATCGAGCGGGAAGGATCTGGCTCCGACGCAGGTTAGCCTTCCACGAGGGTCGGCCTTCAACACTGGTTAGCCTTCAACGCCGTACGAACATCAAAATCTGAGGAAAGGCTTTCCCGTGGAGGTCAAGATCGGCGTGCAAAACGTCGCGCGCGAGATCGTGGTGGAGTCCGAGCAGTCCCCTGAGGAGATCGAGGCCCTGGTGACCACGGCGTTGACCACAGGCGGGCTGCTCAACCTGGTCGACGACTCGGGCCGTCGCGTGATCGTCCCGGTGGCCACGATCGGCTACGTCGACCTCGGAGCAGCCAAGAAAGGCTCCGTGGGATTCGGCACCATCTGAACAGGGGCCAGGGCCAAGGAGTGCGGCGCGCGGGTCCACACGTCACGCTGAGGGACGTCAGGCGCTCAGACCGAGTTGGCCCATCCGCCGAATGTGTTCGTCGGTGAGCCTGGAGAACATCCGCCCCATCTCTGCGAGGTCAGCACCGGGGCGGTTGATCCCGCCCACCAGCAGGCTGGCCAGGGCATCGCGCTCGACGGCTACGCGCTGCGACTGNGACAGCGCCTCACCGACCAGGCGCCGAGCCCACAGGGCAAGACGTCCAGCAATTCTCGGGTCGGCTTCGATGGCCTCGCGGACCGCTTTGACCGCGAACTCTGCCTGCCCAACGTCCTGCAGCACCGACCGAACCAGAGTCTGGGTCCAGGGGTCCACGTACGCCGAGATCTCGCGGTAGAAGTCCGTCGCGATGCCATCGCCCACGTAGGCCTTCACCAGACCCTCGAGCCAGCCGGATGGCCGGGTGCGGTCATGGAACCCGTCGATCGGCGCGATGAATGGCTCCATCGCCACATCGGGGTCGGCGCCCATTTCAGTGAGCCTGCTGGTCAACGCCTGGTAGTGATGGAACTCGGCCACAGCCACCTGTGCCAGAGCAGCTTTCGCCGGTTGGTTCGGAGCCATCTCGGCATCGGCAGCCAGCCGCGAGAAGGCCGTCAGCTCACCGTAGGCAAGTGCTCCCAGGAGGTCGACGACCGCAGCTCGATAGGTGGGGTCATCTGCAAACGGATCGCCCGGCGCAGGGGTGCTCTCGACCGGNGCAGTCTCGCCCTCGGGCCCATCGGCGAGGGATTCCTGCTGCTCTTGATCGTCCATGAACGCAAACAGTAGTGCTCACCGCTAGAATGGGACCTGACATCGGTGCCCGGTCGGCACAAATCAGCAGCCACTGAGACTGTGCTGCGCCCACGAAGAACTCCGATCGGCCCGCTTTGCAGCGTGGCCTGCAACCTGCCGAAATCCTCGGACATGCGTGCGGCCCTCGCCCGATCGAGAGAATACCTATGACCACCGAAGAAGCCACGCCAGCCCCTGAGGCTGCCGAGACCCCTGTCGTTCCTGCAGTCCCCGAACCCACGTTTGCCGACTTCGACGTCCACCCTGACATTGTCGCCTCACTGGCTGAGGCCGGCATCATCCACCCGTTCCCGATCCAGGCGATGACGTTGGCGGTCGCCCTCGGCGGCCACGACATCATCGGCCAGGCCAAGACCGGCACCGGCAAGACCTTGGGATTCGGCATCCCGATGATCCAGCGGGTGATCAGCCCCAGCGACGAGGCGTTTGCGACGCTGAAGACTGCCGGCAAGCCGCAGGCCCTGGCGGTCGCACCAACGCGCGAGCTCGCCGTCCAGGTCTCCAGCGACCTCGAGCACGCAGGCAAGGCTCGCGGCGTCCGGGTCCTGACCATCTACGGCGGCCGCGCCTTCGAGCCGCAGATCCAGGCGCTCCAGCGCGGTGTCGAGATTGTGGTCGGCACGCCGGGCAGGCTCATCGACCTCGCCAAGCAGGGCTACCTCGACCTCTCCCACGTCAAGAGCGTCGTACTCGACGAGGCTGACGAGATGCTCGACCTCGGCTTCCTTCCGGACATCGAGAAGCTTCTCGCGATGACCCCGGCCAGCCGCCAGACGATGCTCTTCTCTGCCACGATGCCGGGCGCCATCGTCGCACTGGCCCGTCGCTACATGACCCAGCCCACACATATCCGGGCCATGGGCGGGGAGCAGGACGGTCACACCGTGAAGGCGGTGGAGCAGTTCGTCTACCGTGCGCACGCCATGGACAAGGTCGAGATGCTGGCCCGCATGCTGCAGGCCAAGGATCGTGGTCTGACTCTCATCTTCAGCCGGACCAAGCGCACCGCCGCGAAGGTCGCCGACGATCTTACCGAGCGTGGCTTCGCCGCCGCGGCCATCCATGGGGACCTCGGCCAGGGGGCTCGTGAGCAGGCCATGCGTGCATTCCGAAACGGCAAGGTCGACGTGCTGGTCGCCACCGACGTGGCGGCCCGCGGTATCGACGTCGACAACGTCACGCACGTCATCAACTACCAGTGCCCCGAGGACGACAAGACCTACCTGCACCGCATCGGCCGCACCGCACGTGCGGGCAACACCGGTGTTGCGGTCACATTCGTCGACTGGGACGACCTGCACCGCTGGACCATGATCAACAAGGCCCTCGACCTCGGCATCCCCGAGGCGGCAGAGACCTACTCCTCCTCTGAGCACTTCTACAAGGAGATGAACATCCCCGCGAGCGCGACCGGCCGGCTGCCCAAGTCCAGCCGGACCCGCGAGGGCCTGGCCGCCGAGAAGGTCGAGGACCTCGGGGAGACCGGCAAGAGCCACAGGGGTGGTGGACCATCGGAGCGTGCTCGTTCCTCCGCCGGTCACGGCGGCGGCGGCCACTCCGGTGGACCTTCCAGCCTCGGCAAGGGCTCAGGCAAGGGCTCAGGCAAGGGCTCAGGCAAGGGCTCAGGCAAGGGCTCAGGCAAGGGCACCTCAGAGAGCCGCGAGCGTCCCCCCGCAGAGCGCCCCAAGAACACCGAGGACAGCAAGCCACGACGTAGCCGTACCCGTCGCCGTACCCGCGGCGGCCAGGGCCCCTCCGCCGGCGCAGGCGCTGCCACCGTCTGAGCGCTCAGATACGGGGTAGGAGGCTTACCGCGACGTCGCGGTAAGCCACGGCGCCCTTGGACGAGCGTGACGTCGTGAGGATCGAGCGACCCAGCGCCGGCGCCTCGGCGAACCGCACGGTCTTGGGGATCGGGGGGCTGAGCACCGGCAGGCCATAGCGCTGCCCCACATCGGCCAACACGGCCCGCGCGTGCTTGCTTCGGCCGTCATACAGCGTGGGCAGTATGCCGAAGACCTCCAGACCGGGGTTGAGGATGGTTTTCACGTCGGTAACAGTGTCCAGCAGCTGCCCCACCCCGCGATGGCTGAGCATCTCGCACACCATCGGTATGATCACCCCCTGCGATGCGGTGAGCGCATTGAGGGTCAGCACCCCCAGCGACGGGGAGCAGTCCACCAGGATCACGTCGTAGTCGTGTCGCAGTGGCTCCAGGATCGAGCGCAGCACATACTCACGACCAGGCCTGGGCAGCAGCTGNGCCTCGGCTCCCGCAAGCTCGATGACGCTAGGGATCAGGTCCACACCGTCCGCGCACTGCACGATGGCGTCCCTCGCCGAGACACCGCGTCCGACCAGCACCTCGTTGATACTCACCTCGACCGCGTCCGGGTCAACTCCGAGGCTGAACGTCAGGCAGGCCTGCGCATCGAGGTCAACAAGCAGCACCCGCTTGCCGAGCTCGGCGAATGCGGCCCCCAAAGAGGCGACCGAGGTGGTCTTGGCGACCCCGCCCTTCTGGTTGGCCACTGCCACAATCGTGCCCAGGCGCGTTGCCGGGCCGTCCTGTTCGCGGCTCTTTTCGCGGTCCTGCGTTACCTGAGTCACTTGTGAGGCCTCTCCGACTGCCTTGGGATCGGGCACAGTCTGTCAGCGGGCCGATGTGACGTCCACGGGAACCACTGTTCCCACCCTAAGTGTGTGGACCAACACCATGCCAAGCCGGTCGAGCCACGGCTAGCGTCGGGGTATGACCCCNGCCCCGCAGCAGATACTGCCACCTCTGGTTGGTCGACGAGCGCTGGTGACCGGTGGGGCCTCCGGCATCGGCCGGGCGATCGCGGTGGCGTTCGCCGACGCCGGCGCCGGCGTGACGATCCTGGACCGCGACGTCGCCGCCAAAGCCGTCGCGGACGAGATCGGGGGCCTGGCCGTGGTCGCCGACCTGTCCGATCTGGACGCCATCGCAGACCTCGACTTCGATGTCGACATCGTGGTCAACAACGCGGGAGTGCAGCACATCGCCCCGCTGGAGTCGTTTCCGCCGGAGAAGTTCTCCTTCATCCTGCGGGTCATGCTCGAGGCGCCGTTCCGCATCATCGGGGGTGCTCTTCCCCACATGTACGAAAAGGGGTGGGGCCGGATCATCAACGTCTCCTCGGTACACGGGCTGCGCGCGTCTGCCTACAAGAGCGCCTATGTGTCGGCCAAACACGGTCTGGAGGGCCTGTCGAAGGTCACGGCGCTGGAAGGGGCACCACACGGCGTGACGTCCAACTGCATCAACCCCGCCTATGTGCGCACAGCCCTGCTGGAGGCCCAGATAGCNGATCAGGCGCAAACCCATGGCATCTCCGAGAGTGAGGTCCTGGAGCAGATCATGCTGGCGCCCACCGCAGTCAAGCGGCTTGTGGAGCCGGCGGAGGTCGCCGCCATGGCGCTGTTCCTTTGCAGCAAGAATGCGGACTCGGTCACGGGTAGCTCCTTCTGTCTGGACGGTGGCTGGACCGCCCACTGACAGTCGCGATGACACCGCCTGCACCGATTCCGCCCAACCGAGGCAGAATCGGGCACATGTCCACACTCGCCCTGCTGGAACTACTCGTCCGGGAAGCTGCCCCGGTGGAGTTCGAGGCTCCCGTCATCGCGGCCCGCTCCCGCGGGGAGGACCCCGAGGTGATCGCCGAGCTCGAACGTGCCCGCACCCTGGCCCTACGGGTCCGCGCCATCCTCGAGCAGCGACGTCGCCGCGAGGCCGAGCTCAGTGCGCTCTACGAGACCGCCAACGACCTGGCCGCGTTGCACGAGGTCGACGCGGTACTCCAGGCGATCGTCCACCGGGCGCGGCTGCTCCTGCACAGCGATGTCGCCTACCTCTCGCTCAACGACGAGACCATGGGTGACACCTACATGCGGGTCGTGGACGGCATCACCTCACCGCTGTTCCGCAGTGTGCGCCTGCCGATGGGTGCGGGCCTCGGCGGCCTGGTCGCCCAGACGGCAACTCCCTACGCCAGCGCCCGCTACTTCGAGGACAAGCGGTTCCATCACACGAGCCCGATCAACGACGCGGTCGCCGAAGAGGGCCTGGTTTCGATCCTCGGCGTGCCCCTGGTCCTGGGTGTCAACGTGATCGGCGTGCTGTACGCCTCCAATCGAACCGAGCGCCCCTTCGACCGCGATGATGTCTCACTCCTGGTCACCCTGGCAGCGCACGCAGCGATCGCCCTGGACAACGCCCGTCTGCTCAGCGAGACCAGCACGGCCCTCAAAGAGCTGAACACCGCCAGCACNCTGCTGCGCGAGCACACAAGAGGCATCGAACGCGCCTCCGACGCGCACGACCGGTTCACCCATCTGGTTCTGCGAGGCGGGGACGTCAACGACGTGGCTGCATCCGTATCCGAAGTGCTCGGAGGTGACCTGTGGGTCCTGGACACCGAGGACCGGACCCTGGCCACGACCGCCGGCACCTCGGAGCACCTGAGCATCGAGGTCCCGGCTTTGACCGGTGCTGCCCGCACCGCGAATCGAGCAGTGCGGCGCGACGACTGGTGGGCGGTCTGTGTGAAGGCCGGGCCCGAGTCTCTCGGGACGCTGCTGCTGCACACCCAGCACAAGCTCAACGAGTATGACCAGCGCACCTTCGAACGAGCGGCACTCGTCACGGCACTCCTGCTGTTGCTTCGCAGGTCGGTGGCAGAGACCGAGAGCCGGGTCAAGGGCGAACTCCTTGACGACCTGCTGGACGGGCCGCTGCGTGACATCGACAACCTGCGCGAGCGGGCCCGTCGGGTCGGCGCTGACCTGGACGTGCGCCATACCGTCGTCGTGGCACGGAGCGCCTCCGGTGACCGGTCACGCCTGGTTGCGGCAGCATCGTTCCTAGCCGGCCAGCTGCGCGGTCTGTCCACAGAGCGGCAGGGCACGGTCGTGCTCCTGGTCCCGCTGGACGACCCGGGCGAGGCGGTCCGCAAGGTATGTGCAGAGCTCGCGGGGGCATTGTCGGTCCCGGTGACCGCCGGCGCATCGGCGGCCATTGAACGACCAGAGCAGGTGCCGGCAGCCCGCCAGGAGGCGAGCCGCTGCCTTGAGGCGCTGGAGGCGCTCGGGCGAGACGGCGAGGGTGCGAGCGCTGCCGAGCTCGGATTTCTCGGCGTGCTGCTCGGCGACCGCCGTGACGTCACACCGTTCGTGCGACGCACCATAGGATCACTGCTGGACTACGACCACGAGCGCGGCACGGATCTGGTCGGCACCCTGGAGGCCTACTTCAGCAACGACCGCAACCTGGCGCGCACCCGTGAGGCACTTCAGATCCATGTCAACACCGTCACCCAGCGCCTGGAACGGATCACCAAGCTGCTCAATGACGGTTGGCAGCAGCACGACCGTTCGCTTGAGGTGCAGCTCGCCCTTCGCTTGCACCTCGTCTCGGGTCCGTCCGCCGATTGAGGCGTGCCCTCACTCGCCTGGGTTGGGCCGGGGGTCCGTTCGTCGGTGCAGCAGGTCTGCGACCGTGCCCCAGATCCCGTGCCGGAACAGCAGGACGATCACCACGAAGATCGAACCCAGAATGATGCCGGTGCCCTCGAAGCCGGACGAGGTCAGCTTGTCCTCGAGGGTGACCACGATCGCCGCGCCCAGCGGGCCACCCCAGAGGGTACCGATCCCACCGAGAACCGTGATGAGCACGACCTTGCCCGACGTGGTCCATTCCAGCTCTTGCAGCGAGGTGAAACCGTGGCTGATGGCGAACACCCCACCGGCCAGCCCCGCCAACCCGGCCGACAGGACGAACACGATGATCTTGTACCGATCGACGTCGTAGCCCAGGGCCCGAGCGCGAGCCGGATTGTCGCGAATGGCGACCAGGACGCGCCCGAACGGCGAGTGGACGATCCGCCAGGCAGCCCAGGTGCCGAGCAGGATCAGCGCGATCGCGGCGTAGTAGAAAGTAAATGAGTCGTTCTCAACGGAGTCGATGCCGAAGAAGCTCCTCGGTATCGCCTGGAGGCCGTTCTCGCCCCCCGTCAGGTCGCTCAGCTGGTTGGCGACGAAGTAGACCATCTGGGCGAACGCCAGGGTCACCATCGCGAANTAGATGCCGGTCCGGCGCACGGACAGATAGCCGATCGGGACGGCGATCGCCATGGCGAAGAGCATGCCACCGAGTATCGCCAGTGGGAACGGCAGGCCCCAGTGGATCGCGATGAGACCTGTGACGTAGGAAGAGGACCCCCAGAACGCGGCGTGCCCGAACGACAGCAGACCGGTGTAACCCAGCAGCAGGTCGACCGAGATGGCGAAAAGGGCCCAGGCCGCGATGTCCATCGCCACGGGCGGGTAGATGATCCACGGCAGGGCGAGGGCGGCAATCAGACCGACCGCCAGCATGAACCAGCTCAACCGGCTCCGGGCAGGGCCTGCAGGCAACGGCCCCGCGACCTCAGGGCCCCTTCTGTCGAGCTCGCCGGTGTCGAAGGTAGCGGAAGTGCTCTTCACATGTTGGGTCATGCGCTCTCATCCCGTCCAAAGAGTCCAGCCGGCCGGAACAGGACCACCCCGGCCATGAGCACGAAGATGGCGACCTGGGCGAACGTCGGGGCGTAGGCCTGGCCGTAGGCCTCGACGAGCCCCACCAGGAATCCGGCCACGACTGCGCCGAGGATCGAGCCGAGACCGCCGATGACGACCACAGCAAAGAGGATGATGACGAAGTTGCCGCCCATGTCGGCGGTGATCGCGCGAAACGGCGCGGCCATGACACCCGCGAGCCCGGCCAAGGCAATACCGAAGCCGAAGACGGGAGTGACCCAGCGGCCGACGTTTATGCCCAGAGCGCGGGTGCGATCCGCGTCCTCGGTGGACGCGCGCACGATCATGCCCACCCTGGTCTTGGTGAGCAGGACCCAGACAAGGCCACAGACGACCAACGAGAGCAGACAGACGAATACCGAGTACGTCGGCAGGCCGATGCCGCCGAGGTGCAGCTGACCGTCCAGCCCCGCCGGGCGTTCGTAGGGAAGGCCCGAGACCCCATAGCGGCGCTTGACCACGTCGACGAGGATCAACGAAAGACCGAAGGTGAGCAGGAAGTTGTAGAGCGGGTCCAGTCGTAGCAGCCAACGGATGAGCAGCCGCTCCATCAGCACGCCAACGAGAAACAGCAGAATGGGGACGACTGCGAGAGCGACCCAGAAGTGCACATGNAGCACGTCGAGAAGGACGGCAGCGGCCACCGCCCCGAGCATGTAGCACGCACCATGTGAGAAGTTCACGACGCCGAGCACCCCGAAGATCACGGCGAGCCCCAGCGCCGCCAGGGCGTAGAAGCCGCCTGCGGCGAGCCCGCCTGCACGCTCAAGGAGACGTCCGCCAAGACGCGCGCCTCGCCGTACCAGGCGGACAGCCCTTGAATCTCAAGCATGTGCGTGCCCGAGGTAGGCGGTGATGACCTTGTCGTTCTTGCGCACCTGTGCGTAGGTTCCCTGGGCAAGGATCTGGCCCTGTTGCAGCACGGTGACCTGATCGGCCAGGCTGCCGACAACGTGCATGTTGTGGTCGACGAACACGACGGTGCGACCTCTGGCGACCTGTCTGACCAGGGCGATCGTGCGGTCGACGTCCTCCAGGCCCATACCCGCCGTCGGCTCGTCGAGCAGGAGCAGGGAGGGATCCAGAGCCAGGGCCAGGGCCAGCTCGAGGGCACGTTTCTGGCCGTAGGCCAGGCGGCCCCGGCAACCTTGTCAGCCAGGTGAGCCAGCCCGACCTCCTCGATCAGCTCCAGGGACCGCCCGCGGAACTGACCCATCGCTCGTTCCGAGCGCCAGAACCGCATGCCCAGGCCAGTGCGGCTGGCCAGGGCCAGCTCGAGATGCTCCAGGGCGGTCAGTTGGTCGAAGAGGCTGGTGATCTGGAAGGACCGGGCGATCCCGAGGTGGGCGATCTGCTCAGGCGCCTTGCCGGTGATGTCCTAGCCGCGGTACACGATCGAGCCCGCGGTCGGCTCAAGGAATCCTGTCAGCAGGTTGAAGAGTGTGGTCTTGCCCGCACCGTTGGGTCCGACCAAGGCGTGAATGGTGCCTGAGCTGATGGTGAGGTCGACCCCGTCCACCGCCCGGAAGCCCAAGAAGTCCTTTGTCAGGGCTCGTGTCGCAAGCAGCGGGGTACCGGGGCTCACCTGCGCTGGCGCGACGCCGTCCATGCAGCCCTCTTTGACCATGAGCCACAAAGGTCCGCGGGGCACACATGGTGGGCTCTACGGGCGGCTCGCAGACAACGCTATGGAGGAAGTGGATGCACCTCCATATGACCATGACCCACTTTCGCCTGCAACGATGTGGCGATAGTCCACACTCGGGTTCGGGCCGAGCATCACTTCGGCGACCGACTGCCCATCGAGGAGTCGGTCTCCAACCCTGCCCAGTCGGACTTCTCCGGACCGACCAGCTGGCCGTCCGGGCAGTGCGCCCGGAAGTCGCACCACATGCAGATCGGCGAGGTGCGCGGCTCGAAGAGCGGCGAATGGACCCCCAGCTCGGCATAGTCGCCATCAGCTCTGCGCAGATCCATGGCAATCGACTCAGCCTCGGAGACCTTACGTTGCAGGCTCTGGGGGGTGTGGTCGTGGGCGAGCACCTCTCCCGTCGGCACGTGGTGCAGCTCGACCCGTGCGCAGGGGCGACGGAACATGGCGGCCACCGCTACCGCATACAGCGCCAGGGGCAGCGAGGTGCGTGCGTCGTCGTCGGTGAGCTTGGCCCGTCCGGTCTTGTAGTCGACCACCACCAGCTCACCGTCGCGGTCATCGAGGCGGTCAAGACGACCGGTCACGGCCAGCGTCTGGGTGTGCAGCGAAACGGTGCGCTCGACGCCCAGCGGTTGTCTGTCACGGTCCATACGCCGCAGGTATTGCGTCACTGCCCTCGTTGTGCGGACGCGCCAGTCGGCGGACTGCTCGGGATCGCGGAAGCCGACGTCTATCCATGACTTCCCCACCAGGTTCCCCACCGACGTCGGCGTGCGCTTGACCGGTGCCAGGTCCCAGAAGTCTCGCAGGGCGTTGTGCGTGGCCACCCCGACAGAGGTGTGCGCCCGTGGCCTCCGGGTGGCGGGCCTGGGCCGGTCGAGGTACTGCATGCGGTAGCGGCGAGGACAGTCGAGCCAGGCCAGCAGCTTGCTCGGGCTGGCTGAGTAGAGACGTTGCGGCATACCGCTGAAGCTCGGCTGGACCGGCGGGTCACTCACGCTGGCAGACTAGCTTCCGGTGGTGACAAAAGCGCGCACGCTGTTCGCGATCCGACAGCAGCAGACCGGCTATCCGGGTGACCAGCATCGTGCCGCTGTCTCGAAGCACCCGGTGCACCTGCCCGGCAAATCGCAGGAACAGCCACACGATGAGCAGCGCGATGACGAGCCCCACGGCCACTGCCAGGAAACCCGCCACGCCATTGGCCGCTCGCACGGCCAACATCGTCGCCACAATCGCGCCCGGGCCCGCGAGAATCGGTGTGCCCAGCGGCACCAACGCCACATTGACCCCAGCATCGGCATTGACACCCGACTCCTGGCCGACGAGCAGCTGCAGCGCCACCAGGAGCAGCAGCAGCCCCCGGCACCCTGCAGCGCCGGCAGGCTGATGTGCAGGTAGGTCAGGATCTGCTGGCCGAACACGGCGAATGCCGCGATCACCCCCAGCGCCACCAGCGAGGCGCGCCGCGCCGCGACCACCCGCTGTCTGTGCGTCANCGACGCCGTCAGCCCCAGGAAGATGGGCACGGCCCCGGGTGGGTTCATGATCACCAGCAACGTCACGAACACCGAGAGGAAGAGCTGCACATCGAAGTAGGAACTCACCGGCGCAGCACCGATGCGCCCGTCGCCAGATCCTCTATCTGCGCCAGCACCGCGGGATCAGTGGTGTTCTCACCGAGCCGGTTGGGTTTGCCATCACCGTGGTAGTCCGAGGAACCCGTGACGAACAGGTCCAGCGATGAGGCCAGATCCAGCCCGTGACGCACCTGGTCGCCAGAGTGGTCCCGATGGTGCACCTCCAGGCCGGCCATCCCGGCCGCCGCCATGGCCTCGATGACCGCGTCAGACACGACCCGGCCGCGAATACTCGCGAAGGGGTGAGCCATGACCGCAACGCCACCGGCCTGCCCCACCAGGGCCACCGCCCGGACGGGATCCGGCGCATAGTGCGAGACGTAGTACGCGGACCCGTCACCCAGGTAGGTGGCGAACGCTTGCTCACGCGAGGCGACGATCCCCTTGGCCACCATCGCATCTGCGATGTGTGGGCGACCGATGGTGGCTCCCGGCTCGATGTGCTCCAGGACGTCGTCCCAGTGCAAAGGAACATCTTTGGACAACAGCTCGACGATGCGTTGCGCCCGGGTCTGACGGCTCTGTCTGGAGCGGTCCAGCTCAGCGAGCAAGCCCGGCGCCGCGCGATCCTGAAGATAGCCGAGCAGGTGGATGCTGATGCCCTCGTGCTGGCACGAGATCTCGATCCCGCGAACCAGGGCGATCCCGTGATGCATCGCGGCCGCCACAGCCTCGTCCCAGCCCGAGGTCGTGTCGTGATCGGTCAGGGCGAGAACGTCCAGACCAGCCTCGGCGCCGGACTCCACGACCTCGGCCGGTGACTGGGTTCCGTCACTGGCCGTGGAGTGTGTGTGGAGGTCGATACGCATGGCCCAAGGTTAGGGCACCGCAACAGGTCTCAGATGGAGGCACCGAAACGGGTTTCAGCTCTTGGCTGGAGGCTCCAGCATGGTCGGCCGGCCCGGGTGCTCGCCACCACGGGCCTGAAGGTAGCTGTTCTTGGGGACCATGACCTTGCGCCTGAAGATGCAGACCAGCGTGCCGTCCTGCTTGTAGCCCTTGGTCTCGACATGGACCACGCCACGGTCATCCTTGGACGTGGACTCCCACTTGTCCAAGACGGTGGTCTCGCCATAGATGGTGTCCCCGTGGAAGGTCGGCGCCACGTGACGCAGCGACTCCACCTCCAGATTGGCAATGGCCTTGCCGGAGACGTCAGAGACGCTCATGCCCAGCAGCAGCGAGTAGATGTAGTTCCCGACCACCACGTTCTGCCCGAACTGCGTGCTCTCCTGGGCGTAGTGCGAGTCCAGGTGCAGCGGATGGTGGTTCATCGTCAGCAGGCAGAACAGGTGGTCGTCGTACTCGGTGACAGTCTTTCCGGGCCAGTGCTTGTAGACCGCGCCGATTTCGAACTCTTCGTAACTGCGTCCAAATTGCATAACCGCCATCGTGCCCGAACAACGGCAATGAGGGCAGGGGCGCGCTGCGTGCGTTTGCTCACGTCGGCTCTGCTCGAGCGGGCCTGACCTCTGGCCTACTCGCGAGCATCACCCGCCGAACGTCGCAGGGCCCGTCGCTCGCCACGACCAAGTCCGACGCGCAGCGGCCGGGCCAGGAACGTGCCCATGCTGACGCCGGCGGCCAGTCCCATTCCGATCCCGGCGGCACCGAGCAATGTCGTGAAGCCGGTCGAGACCCCTACACCCGGCGCGCTCCGAACGATCTCGTAGAGCCCTTGGTAGACCGCCAGTCCTGGCAGCAGCGGCACAATGCCCGCCATGGTCAACGCAAGCGCGGGGACCCGCAGGCGACTGGCGACCAGTTGTGCCAGGAAGCCGGCCACGAGCGCGGCCGATGAGCTGGCGGCTGCGGGCCCCATGCCGACACGGATCGCGCCCAGGTAGGCCAGCCACCCCAGACCCCCCGTCAGCGTCGAGTAGAAACCCGCGCGCGGACCGGCGTACGCCGACACGGCGAACCCCCCCGACACCACCATGGCGGCGAGCACCTGCACCACGGTGTGGGTGGACAGCTGCGCGGCGACTGTGAACCGCATCGAGACGCCGGCCCGTTGGGAGATCGCCAGGATGACACCGATTCCCACCACGATGCC
>JGI24140J50213_10000678_pt1 | contig 15658 bp, 9 predicted proteins | sample BarGraIncu00222A_FD_50213 | JGI IMG/M metagenome (IMG submission 50213)
GATCGCGCAGGTACGTGAAGTCCATGTCCGCCGCCCAGCGCAAGGCGGTCTCGGCGATGATCTCCCTCGACATGATCGGGGTTGGGTCCACGCTCGTATCGCGCACCATGGGGATCGGCCCGAAGTCCCTCTCGAACCTGCTCGTCGCGCGGGCCAAGACCGCCGGATTCAAGCTCTCCTACCTTCGCGATCCCAGCACGGTCGGCTACAGCGACCACGAGCCCTTTGAGCGGATCGGGATACCGGTCTCGTGGATGGAATGGCGCAACGATCCCAATTACCACACGACTCGCGACACGGCGAACCACGTGAGCGCGGCCAAGGTGGCGCGCGCCGGGCAGCTCGTTCTGGACTTCGTGCTCGCCGCTGACAAGGCGATGCTGGCCGGCCTGCGCAAGTAGCGGTGGGCCACATGCGCGGGGCGTTCCTCCTAGCTCAGCTTCAGCGCCACCAGCACGATCCCGCTCAGGAACGCGGCCATCCACAGCGCCCAGACGTGGATGCTGAACTTGTGGAAGCTGCGCAGCACGCCCTCCTTCTTGAGCAGCAGGGCGATAGTCGCCCACGCGGAGTGGGCGAGCATCAGCACGATGGCGAGGACGCCGGTGACTCCGCGGACGTCCCACCTCCAGCCGCCGGCGATCTGCGACATCAGCGTCGTGCCGGTCGTGTCGAACACCAGGCCGAACCAGAACAGCGCCNGGTGCCAGGGCNTGAGNTGGCGTGCGGTGCGCTCNCCGAACACGGCGACCGTGTACAGTGACGCTGCCAGCAGCATCGATCCGATCGCGAACACCAAGGTCGGGCTCATCTCGTCAGTACCTCTCGTGTGTTCCCGCCCCGAGGGCCGCTTGGCTTCCGGTGCTATGTGGGAAAGTGTCTTGCGAGCGCTCGGTTCCGAGACGCTTCGTATCCGGTGGTGGTGGGGGGCGATCCACACGCTGCACGTCGTGACCGACAGCTCCTGCGATATACCCAACGGGCTGCTCGAACGGTACGGCATCACGCTGGTGCCCATGTCGGTCGACATCGAGGGGGCCGACTACCTCGAGGGCATCGACATCACTCCGGGCGAGTTCTTCGAGAAGATGGCGCGAAGCCCGGAGCTTCCCAAGACCTCACAACCTGCGCCAGCCGCCTTCTCAGAGGCCTTCGACGCGGTGTCCGCCGACGGCCCGGTCCTGTGCCTCACGGTCTCGTCGAAACTGAGCGGGACCTACCAGTCCGCTTGTCTGGGCGCCGGGCTGTCGGGAGCCGACGTGACGGTCTTCGACTCCCTCAACGCCTCGATCGGCCACGGGCTGCAGGTCCTGAAGGCGTGCGAGCTTGCCGCCGCCGGGCGCACGGTCGACGAGATCGTTCCGCTCCTCACCGAGTACCGGGACGGGCTGAACACCCTGGTGCTGCTCAACACGCTCGAGAACATCGTTCGGGGAGGACGCCTGAGCCGGTTCGAGGGCAGCGTGGGCAAGGTCCTGGACATCAGGGTGCTGCTCCACAACGATCGCGGCGAGGTCATCCTGCTCGAGAAGGTCCACGGCAGGAAGCGGCTCATCGAGCGGGCAGTGCAGCGGCTGCGCGACATGCGCCCCGACCTGTCCGGCCGCGACGTCGGGATCACGCACTGCGACAACCTCGAGGACACGGAACGGTTGAGACAGGCGATCGGCGAATGCTGCAGTCCGCGCAGTTTCATCGTCAACGAGATGGGCGCCGCGATGGCGACCTACGCGGGGCTGGGCGGGATCATACTGTCGTTCTGATGGCGCCGGAGCTTGCAGTCGTCCCTATCGCCGGCCCGGATGCCCGCCGCGTCCGCCGAACATGAGCATGAGCAGCGGCAGCACGGAAGCTCCCATCAGCAGCCGGCCGAAGCCCGGGTCGGCGCCGTACAGGACCGCGCCCGCGATCAGCAGCGCCGCGAACACGAGCCCCGTGGCGATGCGTCCCACCGAGCGTTCGAGCCGTCGGATCCGCAGGTCGAGCATCGGGGTCTGCACGCCGAGCTCGCCGCGCTCCATCTGGGTCAGCACGCGGTCGGCGCGCGCAGGCAGCGCCACCATCGTCTTCAGGATCTTGGTCCCCTCGGACAGGACCGTGTCCCAGGTCGAGCCGCCCTCTTCGGATATCAGCGACGTCGCGTATGGCGCGATCGAGTCCCAGATGTTGAACTCCGGCTCGAGCCCCGTGCACATGCCCGACAGGATCGCGATCGACCGCCCCAGCAGAAGGAGGTTCTCGGGCAGCTGGAACGGCAGGTTGAGCATGAGCTCCTGGAACTGCAGGCCGAAGCTCATCATCTCGCTGTGGTCGATGCTCTTGAGCTGGTCCATCGCCATGCCGCCGAACCGGTCGAACACGGCCATGCTCGCCCGCTCGATCAGCGCGAGGTCGGCGGTGGGCAGAAGCACGTCGAGCGTCTTGAAGGCGCGCACGAGCCGGGCGCCGTCTTGCGTCCCGACGGCGATCACCGTCTCGCGCAGGCCCTCCCGCAGGTTCTCCGGCACGCGGCCGACCATGCCGAAGTCGATGAACGTGAGCTTCCAGTTGCGGTCGCCGTCGGCGTCGACGCCTTCCAATGGTGTGACGAACAGGTTGCCCGGGTGCGGGTCGGCGTGGAAGAAGCCGTCCTCGAAGATCTGCTTGAGGTAGGTGTCGGCCAGCGTGGCCGCGACGTCGGACCGCGCGATGCCGGCCTCGGTGATGGCGTCGTAGTCGCCCAGCTTGATGGCGGAGACGTCCTCGAGCGTCAGGACCCGTCGCGTGGTCAGGGCCCACACGACGCGCGGAACGCCCACGAACTCGTCGTCCGCGAAGTTGGCGGCGAACGTCTCGGCGTTGCCGCCTTCGGCCAAGTAGTCGATCTCCTGGCGCGTGGTGGTGGCGAACTCCTCGATGAGCGCGGCGACGTCGGCCCGGTCGCGGACCGGCTTGTAGCGTTGCAGCCAGCCGCCCACGCGGCGGATCGCGGCCAGGTCGACCTCGACCACCTGCTCGATGTGCGGACGCTGGACCTTGACCACAACGTCGGCGAATCCGACCTCGGCAGCGTCGGTCTCGCGCAGGCAGGCGCGGTGCACCTGTCCCAGCGAGGCGGCAGCCAGCGGGGTCTCTTCGAAGCTGGCGTAGTGCTCCATGAGCGTGAGGGCGAGTTCGGACTCCGCCTCGATACGGATTGCGGCGAAGCTCTCCGCGGGCACCTCGTCCTGGAGGCCGGCCAGCTCGTCGGTGATCTCGGGAGGCAGTATGTCCAGGCGCGCCGACAGGAACTGGCCCACTTTGATCATGAGCCCGCCCATCTTGATGGCGAGCGCGCGGAAACGGACCGCGATGGCCTGGTTGCGTCGCGATCGGTTGCGGTCCGCCCAGCGGCCGAGGCCGACCTTGCGTAGCACGAGTTCCCAGAAGATGAAGCCGAGGGTCACCCGGCCGAAGAACAGGACGATGCGCCAGTAGCGCGCGCGGAGCTGTGACGCGTTCATGGGTCCTCCGGGGGAGTTCGTTCGTCGGTACGGCGCAGCGGGCGGCGGCCCGGTGGTGCGGCGCGAGACTCCGGCGCCGTACGGGCGCGAGGGCCCGGCCCTCTAGCGAGAGCCGGGCCGTTCGCGCTCCGGGTGACGCCTAGTCCTCGGCGAGGATCGCGTAGAGCTTCTTGCGAGCGTCGTCCAGGACCTCGAGAGCGGCGTCGGTCTGGGCCTTCGTGCCGTTCTTGCCGATCTGGAACACGGCACCCATGAGCTTGCCGACCGCCTCGCGGTAGTCGCTGTTGTGGATGCCGCCCTGCGCGACCGCTTCCCAAGGTGCGGGCTGGCCGGCGGTCTCGGCGACCGCGGCGGTCCCTGCCTCGGTGAGGCTGAAGACCTTCTTACCCGCGGACTCCTCGGAAACGATCAACCCTTCGTCGGCCAGAAGCTGCAGGGTGGGGTAGACCGAACCGGCGCTGGGGCTCCAGGCGCCACCGCTGCGCGCGGAAAGCTCNTGGATGATCTGGTAGCCGTGCATCGGGGCCTCGGAGAGCAGGCGAAGGACGGCCGCGCGGATGTCGCCGCGGCGAGCGCGAGGGCCGCCGGGGCCGAAGCCGTGTCCGCCCATGCCGCCCATACCGCCCATACCGAACGGCCCCTTGAAGCCGCGGTGGCCGAATCCCTCGTGGTTGCCGTGCATCCCGCGGCCGCCGGACTCGTCGCTGTTGTGTGGAGTGTGCATGTCAGTTCCTTTCGTTGCTGTTGTAACGCGATATATCGCTACCTGTCGTGATAGTAGCACGGCGCGTGCCAGGACCATGCTGCCGGAGGTGCGCCGAACGGGGTCCTCGCGTATGTAGGTCTGGCAACGGCCGCGCCCCCGACCGGCGTCCGGCACCCGCGTTGCTCTCCCATGTGCATGCGAATCCATAGAATCCCGGGCATCTTTGCCTACAGCTACCTGATCGAGACCGTTGAGACCTTGTTCCTCGTGGACGGCGGCATGCTCGGCACCGGCGACCGTATCCTGCGCCGGATCGCCAAGATCGGGCGCCGCCCCGAGCAGCTCAAGTTCGCCTTGGTGACTCACGCTCACATCGATCACTTCGGAGGGCTTGCCGAGGTCCAGAAGGCGAGTGGCTGCGAGATCGTGTGCCATCCCTCCCACGTGGAGACCCTCCGCGCCGGTGGCAGCCTCGTCTCGCCCGGCCTCAACTTCTTCGCGAAATGCTACGAGGTCATCGCCGGCTTCGCGCTTCCGAAGATGCGGCTGCCGCGCCTCACCCGGGTCTCCGGGGTCGAGGACGGCGCCTCGATGGAGCGCTTCGGGCTGGACGGCCGCATCCTGTACACCCCCGGTCACAGCAGCGGCGACCTGACGGTCGTGCTCGACGACGGGTCCGCGTTCGTTGGCGACCTCGTCCAGGGCCCGCGTCTGCCCGGGGTCACGCCTCCGGAGTTCTCGATCATGGCGGTGGACGAGCCGGCGATGCTCGCGAGCTGGCGCGCGCTGATCGACTCCGGCGCCCGCAAGCTGTTCCCCGGGCATGGAGCGGTCGTGTCGCTCGACCGGATCATGCCGGTGTTCAGGCGCGCCCACGCCGACAAGGACCTTCGCGACCTGCGCGCTTCTGCCGCCGCGGCCGCCGACGCCCTCGCCTAGAGGGTCAGTCGCGCGTCCGGCCGTGCGCGGGCCTCACGGCGCGTGACGCGACCGAGCGCCGGGCCGGGGCCAGTTGCACGACCCATATGTAGCCCGCCACCGCGCACATGAACGCGATGAACGGCCAGTCGGCGCGCGAGAGCAACATCATCCCGACCAGCAGCGGCAGCATGACGATCCCCGCCGCGCTGTCCGACCGGGTCAGCAGGAACGCCACGAGCAGTACCGCGAGAAGAAGGCCGAACTCCGCACCGGTCAGCCAGCCGTGCGCGGCCGCCTCGCCCACCCCATAGACCAACAGTCCCGCGGACGCCGCCATCCCTTGGCCGCCGCCGCGCAGCGCGCTGAACACAGGGAACCGGTGCCCGACGATCGTCGCGAGGCCGGCCAGGTAGCCGAAGCCCGCGGGGACCGCGAGAAGGCCGGCGATCCAGACGGCGACCACCCCGACCGACAGGTCGTACACGGCGGTCAGCAGGCCCGGTCCCCAGCCGAGCACCCGGACGGCGTTGATCGTTCCGGGATTGCCGTCGCCGCGTCCGCGTATGTCGACGCCGCGGCCGCGCGCGAGCGCGTTGGCGGGCAGGAACGACCCGAGCGCCAGCGCCGCCGCGATCGCGACGAGGATCCGCAGCATGTCGGTGGGCGGCATCATCACTTGTCTCTGCCTGCCCTGCTTGCAGCATCGGCCAGGCGGGCCGCGGCGGCAGCAGCGTCGTCGATCGTCGTGCGGACCCTGCGTCCCTTCCAGTCGACGCCCCGGCCGAACCCGGTCCTGACCATCGACGTGTCGAGGATGACCACCAGGTCCAAGAACACGAGCGGGTACAGGAAGAAGGCGGTCAGCGGGATGTCGCGGTCCCACGTGACCAGCGCCCATTGCAGCGCGAAGAGGACCATGGCGCCGGTGACGGCAGTCGGCGGCATCGCGAGCCTGACGTTCGATGAAAGTACCCAGAACGCCGGCGCGACGATGATCCCGACGATCACCACCGACACTGCGAGCGCCCCGAACGGGTTCCCGCCGAGCGCGCTGTAGATCGAGCGCGAGATCCCGTGGAAGGCGCTGGGGTACCCGTCGTAGAGGCGGCAGCGCGCCGCCTGCCTCGCGTCGAGGAACACGTTGCGGAAGCCGGAGTCCTTCATCCGGATCGCCATCGCCATATCGTCGACCACGGATCCCTTGATGGATTCGAAGCCGCCGACCGCATCGAGGGCGCTGCGGCGCAGTACCACGTACTGCCCGATGGCGAACGCGATGCGCGAGCTGCGCACGCGCGGAACGAGGAAGAGCGGGACCAGCAGCATCATCGCGTACATCGTCGGCACGACCAGCCGCTCGCCGAAACTGCCGTAGTCCTGCCGGAGGTAGCCGGAAAGGATGTCCGCGTGGTGGTCCTGAAGGTTCGTCACGGCCCACGAGACGCTGCGGGGCGTGTGGACCGCGTCCGCGTCCGCGAGGAGCAGGATCTCCCCGCGCGCGACCGCGGCCCCCTCCGACAGCGCATGCGTCTTGCCCATCCACCCGTCCGGGAGGGGGACGCCGCGCACGAGCCGTACGCGCGGATCATGAGCGGCGTAGCCAGCGACGATCTCGGCCGTCGCGTCGCTCGAGTCGTCATCGACGACTATCACCTCGAAGTCGGCGTACTCCTGCGCGCTCAGCGACTCGAGGCAACGGGCGATGGAGCCCTCCTCGTTGCGCGCCGGCACGATCACCGAGACCAAGGGGCCGCCGGTGACCCGGGGAGGCTTGGTGGCGAGCCGGAAATAGACCACGTTCGCCAGCGCAGTGAGAAGGAAGTACGCGTTGGCGCACAGCAGTGCGATGAGGTACAGATCGGGCATCTGCGACCCCCACTCGCGCTCGAGCGGCTGACACCTCTGTGTGCAGCTTCAAGGCGTCACCAGCGTACTACCGGTGAGTGTTCCGCGCCTCACCTCCGTCCATACGCAGGATCCGGCAGATCTTTCGCGCGCCGGCCGGACCTCGCGGCTCGCCGGTAGGACAATACCCGTGCGTGAAGGGCGGTCCCGGTGGGAGAATGGGCAGCGAGCGTCCCGGCTCCACGAATCCGATCGGCTTCACCGACGAAGGAGTCCCGTGTCCCACAACTCCCTGAAGTCCGGCTACACAGATCTGGTCGATCGCCTGAACCGGTTCCCCCAAGGCGCCCCGCCCTCCGAGTCGCTGTACAAGATCCTGTCGGTCCTGTTCAGCGAGCGTGAGGCGGCGGTCGTCGCCCAGCTGCCGATCAAGCCGTTCACGGCCGCCAAGGCCGCGAAGATCCTGAAGATGGACCTCACCGAGACCCGCAAGGTGCTCGATGAGCTGGCCGGCCGCGCGATCCTGCTCGACTCGGAGCACGAGGGCGAGACCCACTACATCCTGCCGCCGCCGATGGCCGGCTTCTTCGAGTTCTCGATGATGCGGACCCGCGGTGACGTCGACCAGAAGCTGCTCGGCGAACTCTTCTATCAGTACCTGAACGTGGAAGAGGAGTTCATCAAGGCGCTGTTCGCCACCGGTGAGACGCAGTTGGGGCGCGTGTTCGTCCACGAGCCGGTGCTGTCCAACGACAACGCCCTGCATGTGCTCGACTACGAGCGCGCGAGCGAGGTCATCCGCACCGCCACGCACCGGGGGGTCGGCACCTGCTACTGCCGACACAAGATGTCCCATGTGGGGCGCAACTGCGACGCTCCGATGGAGATCTGCATGACGTTCAACGGGACCGCTGACTCGCTGACCCGGCACGGCTACGCGCGCCCGGTCGACGTGAGCGAGGGGCTCGCCCTGCTCGACCAGGCCTACGAGAGCAACCTCGTGCAGTTCGGCGAGAACGTGCGCGAGAGCGTCAGCTTCATCTGCAACTGCTGCGGATGTTGTTGCGAAGCGATGATCGCCGCTCGCAAGTTCGGGATGCTCAACCCGGTGCATACCTCGAACTTCATGCCGGTGGTGGCCGACGCGGCCTGCAACGGGTGCGGGAAGTGCGTATCCGCCTGTCCGGTGGAAGCGATGACGATGGTCTCCGCGAACGACCCGGCCCACCCGAACGCGAAGCGGGCCAAAGTCAACGAGGACCTGTGCCTCGGCTGCGGCGTGTGTGTGCGCGTGTGCTCGCGCGCAGCGCTGGGGCTGAAGTCGCGCCCCTCGCGCGTCATCACGCCGGTCAACTCGGTCCACCGCAGCGTGGTCATGGCGATAGAGCGCGGCGACCTGCAGAACCTCATCTTCGACAACCACGTCATGTGGAACCACAGAGCCATGGCGAGCGTGCTCGGGGTCATCCTGAAGCTGCCGCCGATCAAGCAGGCGATGGCGAGCAAGCAGATGAAGTCGCGCTACCTGGAGTACCTGATCACGCACGTGAAGGTGTAGGCGCGCGGGCGCGCGATCGTCCCACGCGCCGGTGTCGGGGCCGCCGGCTTGGTGTAGGGTTGATTCGGGCATGCACCACTGTGTCGAGCCCCCGAAGCGAACGCCACTGGAGGACCTATGCCCGGACCGGCCACGGCCCGGCGCGACTCCGCTCCGGAGTCGCCCTTCCGCGATGAGCTTCTCGGACCGGACCGCCTGGCCGAAGAGGCGCGGCGGATCGCGGCGGGCCAGCGCACGGCCGCTGGCGGCAGATTCCGCACGACGCCGCTGCTGTCCCTGATCGCGCGTGCTGCGAAGGACCTGGCCGCGGACAACGCTGCGCTGAACCGCGCGGCGCAGGGCCCCCGCGCGGTATCCCCGGCGGGCGAGTGGCTGCTCGACAACTACTACCTGATCGAACAGCAGGTCCGCGAAGTGCGCGAGGACCTGCCGGTCCGCTACGGCATGGAGCTCCCTCGCCTCGAGTCGGGCCCGAATGAGGGGCTGCCGCGGGTCTACGAGGCAGTGGTCTCGATCATCTCCCGCACCGACTCGCGCTTGGACGTCGGCGCGCTGCTCGGGTTCGTCGACGCGTTCCAGGAGGTCGTGCCGCTCACGATCGGCGAATGCTGGGCCGTGCCGATCATGCTCCGCATCGGGCTCGTGGAGAACCTGCGAAGGCTCTCGCGCAGCGTCCTGCAATCGCATCTCGACGAGGACGCGGCGGACGCGTGGGCGGACCGCTTCACGCTGGCCGAGCAGAACGATCCGGACTCGCTTCCGGAGCTGCTCGCGCGCATCGGTACCGAGCCAAGGCACGACTCGCCGGTCTTCCTGCTCAGGCTCGCGCAGCGGCTGCAGGCCGCCGAGCTCGCGGCCGACGTCGTGAACTCCTGGCTGGCGGGGCGGCTCTCGTCCCTGTCGATGAACCTCGAGGGCGAGGGTGTCCTGCACCAGCGNACTCAGGCGGCCGACCAGGTCTCGATAGCCAACGCCATCGGTTCGNTCCGCCTCCTCAACGCCCTGGACTGGAACGACTTCTTCGAGGACGTGTCGCGCGTCGAGCGGGTACTGCGCCGTGACCCCGCGGGTGCGTACGCCGGGATGGACTTCGCCAGTCGCGACCGCTACCGGCACTCGCTCGAGGAGTTGTCCAAGCGCTCCCCGCTCGGGGAGATCGAGCTGGCCGAGTCGATCATCGCCCGGTGCGAGGCCGCCATCGCAGCCGACCCGGAGGACGAGGTCGCCGGGCACGTCGGCCACTGGCTGATCAGGTCCGGCCGGTACGAGGTGGAGAGCGCGATAGGGTATCGGCCGCGCTTCCGCGAGCACCTGTTCAGGGGGCCGTTGAGGTTCCGGCGCACGTTCTACTTNGGCCTGATGACGCTTACGACCGCCGGCTTCGCCTCCGGACTGTGGTTCTACGCTTCCGAGCAGGGGNTCAGGGGCTGGCCGCTGGTCGGGCTGCTCCTGGTGTCGCTGGTGCCGCTCTCGGATCTGGGCATCGCGCTGACCAACCGGTTGGCGGCGGCGGCGTTCCCGCCTCGCGCGCTGCCGAAGCTCGACCCCCACGCACCTGTCGCCGACGAACGGCGCACCGTGGTCGTCGTACCATCACTGCTGCTTTCGGTCCCGAACGTCGCAGGCGTCATCGACGGGCTCGAGGTCGCCTATCTGGCGAACCGGGATCCCAACGTCCATTTCGCCTTCCTCGGGGACCCGGCGCCGGCGGATGCGGATCAGGTCCTCGCGGACGGCCCCGTGTGCGAAGCGGCCCGGCGCGGCATCGAGGAGCTCAACGAGCGCTACGCGGCGGAGGTGGGAGAACGGCCGTTCCACCTCGTGCTGCGTGGACGCCGGTTCAGCGAGAGCGAGCAGTCCTGGATGGGGTGGGAGCGCAAGCGCGGATTCATCGACGAGTTCGTCTGGGAGCTGCGCAACGGTCCATCCACATCGATCCACACGCGCATCGGCGACCAGGAGTGGCTTCGCAACGTCACCTACGTGCTGTCGGTCGACGCCGATACCGTCGTGCCCAGGGACGCGGTCAAGCGTCTGATCGCGACGATCGCCCACCCTCTCAATCGCGCGCGGTGGCAGCCGGGCGACGGCCGCGTCCGGCGCGGCTACGGCCTGATCCAGCCTCGCGTGGGCATGTCGCTGCCGGGCGCCCACAGGTCGCGCTTCTCGCTCATGTACTCCAGCGGCACCGGCATCGATCCCTANGCGTCGGCNGTCTCCGACACCTACCAGGACGTCTTCGCCGAAGGTTCGTTCACCGGCAANGGCATCTTCGAGGTCGACGTGTTCCTCGGCGTGCTGCACGGAGCGTTCCCCGAGAACGCGTTGCTGTCGCACGACCTGATCGAGGGCTGCTTCCTGCGCACCGGGCTTGCCAGCGACATAGAAGTGATCGACGACTACCCTGCGAACTACCTGTCGAACGCAGGGCGTGTCCATCGCTGGGTCCGTGGCGATTGGCAGACGCTGCCGTTCCTCGGCACGAGGGTCCGCAACCAGGACGGCGACCTCGTGCCCAACCCGATGTCGGCGCTCCACCGATGGAAGGTCGTGGACAACCTGCGGCGCTCGCTCGTGGCGCCGGTCACATTGCTCGTGTTCACGGTCGGGTGGCTCGTCCTGCCCGGGCGGGGGCTGGCGTGGGCCCTGTTCCTGCCAGCGGTCGTGCTGTTCCCCGCGTACTTCTCGCTCGCGGACTCGGTGATCTCACGGCCGAGGTCGATGAGCCTGAGGTCGCAGATCCCGGACATCATGCGCGACTTCTTCGCGAACTCCGTTCGCGGCTTGTACGAGATGGCCGTGCTCCCGCACGAGGCGTTCCTGATGGTCGACGCGATCGTGCGCACCCTGTGGCGCATGGCCGTCAGCCGGCGGCACCTGCTCNAGTGGGTCACAGCCGCCGAGGCCGAGCAGAGCGCCGGGCGGACGCCGGCCGCCTTCTGGAGGGCGCTCGGCCCGTCGGCGGCCGTGGCGATACTTCTGCTCGCGGCCGGCGCGTTCGCACGTCAGGAGCGCTTCGGGGTCGCGGCGCTGTTCGCGATCGGGTGGCTCGCCGGNCCGGCCCTGGCGCTGTGGATCTCGGAACCGACCCCTTCGCGACATGAGACGCTCACCACGAAGCAGCGGCGCGCGCTGCGCCGGGCCGCGCGCAAGACGTGGCGTTTCTTCGACACGTTCGTCACCGAGCGCAGCCACCACCTGGCCCCGGACAACTTCCAGGAGGACCCTGTCGGCATGGTCGCGTGGCGCACCTCGCCCACGAACCTAGGCCTCCAGCTGCTGTCCTACCTGAACGCCTACGACCTGGGCTACGTGAGCCTCGCGGACATGACCGGACGCGTGGAGGCGACGCTGACCACTATGGCGGGGCTCGCCCGCCACGAAGGCCACTTCTACAACTGGTACGACATCGAGACTCAGGAGCCTCTGCGTCCCGCNTACGTGTCGACGGTGGACTCGGGCAACCTNGCCNGCCACCTCCTGACGCTGCGGATCGGTCTGCTGGAGGACACGGAGGCCCCGCTGCTGGGCGACCAGCTGCTGTCGGGAGTGCGCGACACCGTGGTGCTGGCGATCGAGGACCTGCGCGACGAGAGGCATGCGCTCGGGCGCGCCGACGCGGTGCAGGGCCTGCGTGATTCGCTGGACGCCGTCGCGCGGGCGGTCGAGGCCGCCGAGAAGCCCGACGACCTGGGTGGATGGCACCTCTTGCTGGAGCGGTTATCGTTCGACGCGGCTCTGGTCGAGCGGCGGCTCGAGGGGCTGGGGCGGGAGGNGGATGCGGCGACCGCGGGTGNGGCGACCGAGGCGATGGCGGATGCGGGCGGNCAGCCGATGGCTTCCTCGCTCGCCGAGCCGTCCCTGTGGCCGTCCACTCCGCTCGAGCGGACCCGCGCCGCGTGCCTGGACNTCGTTCGCTCAGTTCGCGGGCCGCTGGACATGCTCAACGACCTCGCGCCGTGGGCCGGGCTGATCGGACAGGCACCGGCCGAGGTGCGCGGGCGGCCTGAGCTGCGCCCCTTGCTGGAGTTCGTGCCGTCGCTGGTCGGACTCGCCGAGGGACTGGACCGCGCGCTCGCGGCGCTCGATGAGCTTGCGCAGAACGCGGAATCCGACGATGCGCGCGTGTGGGCCGAGCGGGTCGGCCGAGGCATCCGCGACGGCCGCGGAGTCTGCATGGGCCTGCTCGTGCGGGCGCGGCTGTCGGCCGACATCGCGCGCGAGATGTGGGAGCACACCGACTTCGCTGTGCTGTTCGACGAGTCGAGGCTGCTGTTCTCCATCGGCTACAACCTGACGGAAGGGCGCCTCGACGACTCCTTCTACGACCTGCTCGCGAGCGAGGCCCGGCTGGCGAGCTTCCTCGCGGTGGCGAAGGGGGACGTACCTCAGGCGCACTGGTTCCGGCTCGGCCGGCAGCTCACCGACTCGGGGACCGGGCGGGCGCTGGTGTCGTGGTCCGGCTCGATGTTCGAGTACCTGATGCCGCTGCTCGTCATGCGCTCGTGGCGGGGCACGATCCTGGACGAGACCTACGAGACGGTGGTCNNGCAGGCAACGGCAGTACGCGGCGGACCGCGGTATCCCGTGGGGGGTCTCGGAGTCCGCTTTCAACGCCAGGGATGCCGACTCCACCTACCAGTACCAGGCGTTCGGGGTGCCCGGGTTGGGGCTCAAGCGCGGCCTTGCCGACGACGTCGTCGTGGCGCCGTACGCCGCGCTGCTCGCCCTGCCGATCGACCCGCGCGGGGTCGTCGCCGAGTTCGAGGCGTTCGCCGAGCAGGGCGCCGAAGGACGCTACGGGTTCTACGAGTCGATCGACTACACGGCCGGCAGGGTGCCGGCCGGCAACCGGCGGGCGGTAGTCCGCGCTTACTTCGCGCACCATCAGGGCATGGCGTTCGTGGCGATCGGCAACGAGCTCACCGGCGAGAAGATGCGCACCCGCTTCCACTCGGACCCCACGGTGGCCTCGGCCGACCTGCTCCTCCAGGAGCGCGTCCCGCGCGGCGTCGAGATGCTCGCACCCCGGNCCGCGGAGGTCGCCCACGTACGGTCGGTACGCGAGCTGGCGGTGCCGGTCGCGCGGGTCTACCACAGCGCGACCAACCCGGCGCCGGCGACACGCTTCCTCTCCAACGGCCGCTACTCCGTCATGGTCACGAACGGCGGCGGCGGTTACTCGCGATGGCAAGGGCTGTCGGTCACGCGATACCGCGAGGACGTCACTCGCGACTGCTGGGGCACGTTCTTCTACGTGCGTGACCTGGACAGCGCCGAGGTCTTCTCGGTACCCCACAACCCGTGGATCAAGCAGCCCGACGAGTACCGGGTCTCGTTCGCCGCGGACAAGGCCGAGTTCACCCGGCTCGACGGCAACCTCGAGACGCACATCGAGGTTGCGGTCTCGCCGGAGGACGACGTGGAGGTGCGGAAACTGACCTTCACGAACCGCGGGCACCACCGTCGCGACATCGAGGTCACCTCGTACCTCGAGATCGCGATGAGCGCCCAGCGCGGAGACCAGGCGCACCGCTCCTTCTCCAACCTGTTCGTGGAGACGGAGGAGCTGCCCGACACCCACGCGGTGCTGTTCACGCGCCGTCCTCGGAGCGCGGATGAGCGGCTGGCGTGGGGGCTGCACATGATGGCCTGCGAAGGGGAGTCGTGCGAGCCCTCGTTCGAGACAGACCGGGCGGCGTTTCTCGGCCGTCTGCGCGGTCCCGACCGGCCCCTCGCGCTCGAGCGCAGCGGCCCGCTCGCCGGCGGCGTCGGCCCGGTGCTCGACCCGTGTGCGGCGATCCGCGGCCGGCTTCGGATCGAGCCGGGCGAGAGCGCGCGCGTGGTGTACGTGACCGGCGCCGCCGACTCGCGCGACAGGGCCGTCCGGCTGACCGAGAAGTACCACGACCCGGCCAGCGCGCAGCGCGCGATCAACCTCGCGTGGACCGCCGCGCAGGTCGAACTGCGCGACCTCGGGATCTCGCCGGAGGAGGCGATCGCGCTCGAGCGCCTCGCGTCCAGGCTGCTGCTCACCGACCCCTATTCGCCACTCAAGGTCCAGACGCCGCGCGAGAACGAGCTGTCGGTCAACGGGCTGTGGTCGCTCGGGGTGTCGGGTGACTACCCCATCCTGCTCGTGCGCGTCGAAGACCTCGAGCACGCGCCGCTCGTGCGCCGGGTGCTGCTCGCGCACCAGTACTGGCGTCACAAGGGGCTCATCGTCGACCTGGTCGTGCTCAACACGAAGCCCAGTGGCTACAGCGACGAGTTCGATGACCGCCTCCGCATGCTTATGCGCACCGGACACGCCCTGCAGCTGCTCGACAAGCCCGGAGGCATCTTCCTGCGCCGGGCCGACCAGATGCACCCCGACGTGCTTAACTTGCTCATCTCCGCCGCCCGCGCCGTCCTCGAAGGCGATGGCGGGACTATCGAGCTGCAGCTCGACCGACGCCGGCGCCCGCCCGCGACCCCGAAAGCGCTCGCGCCCATGCACGCGCCGCGGCTCGACATGCTGCGGACCGAGGTGCGCCCGCAGCTGCTGTTCGACAACGGGACCGGTGGCTTCGACCCGGAGACCGGCGACTATGTGATCGTGCTCACCGACGGGCAGAACACGCCTGCGCCGTGGATCAACGTGATGGCCAGCCGCGAGTTCGGCTGCATGGTGTCGGAGGCGGGGATCGGGTGCACGTGGGCGTTCAACAGCCACGAGAACCGCATCACCACTTGGAACAACGACGCCGTCAGCGACGGCACCGGCGAGACTTTCTACCTGCGCGATGAGGAGACGGGCGAGTTCTGGAGCCCGACGCCGATGCCCGCTCGCGCGCCCGGCACGTACACGATCACCCACGCACCCGGATGCACGACCTTCCGGCACGCGTCGCACGGCATCGAGTCGGTGCTCGAGTGGTTCGTGGCAGCCGACGACCCGGTGCGCTTCGTTCGAGTGAAGCTGCACAACACGACGGACCGCGCCCGCAAGCTCACGGTGACTCACTTCATCGAGTGGGCACTCGGATCGTCGCGTTCGGGCGCGCAGCAGCAGGTCGTGACCCGCTTCGACTCTGAGGCGGACATGCTGACCGCCCACAACTGGTTCAACCAGGACTTCCCCGGGCGCCCGGCGTTCCTCGCGTG
>JGI24140J50213_10000679_pt1 | contig 15641 bp, 12 predicted proteins | sample BarGraIncu00222A_FD_50213 | JGI IMG/M metagenome (IMG submission 50213)
TAGGCCAATTGTATAACGGTTTTACCCCAGTTTTATCTCAATTAACCTCTCCTGATTCCAACCACCTTCCGGAAAAAAAAGGATAAAAGGCCATTGGTTGGGTCTAGTTCCATTTGCGTATGGGTGTAGGGTGTGTAGGCTGAAAAACCGAGGTAGTATATATGTATACGAAGTGTGATACACATACGTAATAACCCCTTTTGCGTGTATTATAATAATTACCTAACGCACTCTACATCCCTACGCAAAATGTGATAATGATATCTAACTCCATTTTCCTCCAGGAACATAAACGAGCGACCAATTTTTTTATTTAAAAATAATTGCATACTTTTGAGTTACCTTTTTGAAATAATTGGATTAAGCATTGAGAGGTTATACTATAGACTAAGAAAGAGGGCTCTCATTTTTTCCGGACTAAAGGATTTTAATTTGTTAAAGATTGAAAATATTCAATCATCTGCCCGCATTGTTGTGTAAAAAAGAATTCAATATCTTTACTATAAATTATTACGCCTAAACTATAAATATCTAACTTAGAATATTATGAGTTTTGAAGAACAGACTACACGAATTGAAAGGCTAATCTGGTTTATTAACAACTCCAATACCGGAACAGCGGAAGAACTGGCCCAAAAACTGGGTGTTTCCCGCAGAACAATATTCAGTGATCTCGAATACTTAAAGGGAAAAGGTCATCAAATAATTTTCTGCCAAACAGGGAAGAGCTACCTATTTATAAAAGAATAAACTTTTTTACTATTTTTATAGAGTGCAGTGTCACTGCACTTTCACTTTTTATCTTTATCCCGGATTTTACTTTATAAAATTTGGATGATGAAAAAAACGCTGATTATTATTTGCCTCTTGTTCCTTTATGTTAATATCAGTTTAGCTCAGGAACGGAATTCAAAAGGGTTGTTATATGGCGATCTCAGCTATGGATTTGAGAACAATATGGGGAATCCTGGCACGCTCATGGGTATTGGTTACCAGCGAAACTTGTCACGAAAATTTATATTCCAAACAGATATTCACTACTTTACGACCAAGATAATAGACAGTAAATGGGCAGAACAGAAACAGATAAATGAAGAACGTTTTTACAATGCTGCTTTTTTGTCGGTCGGATTGGGTTATGCGGTTATTGGCAAGACCGATCAATTTAATATTACGATAAAAGGAGGATTCTCACTGTGTCATCTATATTCGGAAGATTTTTTTAAACTTGGTTACACGCAACTCGTTAATGGTGTGATGGTAAATGTACCAACTTTCCAGGCTTTTTATGAAAACAGAACTGTCGGAGCTTATAATTTAGGGCTTGATGTCAATATCCCGACCTATCAGAATCAATTTCTGACTATTGGTTTTTTGTCCTATTCACACGACATCCCTCTTCAATTTCTTTTCTTCCCTCTTCCCGTTATTTCTTACAAGGTGAGGTTGTAATTAGTTTAAGACTCCATATAGTTAACAAATGAAAAAAACTCTGGTTTTAATTTGTCTGGCCTTGCTAAATGCTACATTCGTGAATGCTCAGGTAAAGACATCACGAGATTATTTATATGGAAATTTCGCCTATGGAGTTGAGAATCATTGGGGGAATACCGGTTTATTAGTGGGTTTAGGATTCCAGAGGAACCTGTNTAAAAAATTAATCTTCCAGACTGATTTCAACTGGTATGATGTAAAATTACTTCCTCTTAACTTACAGCGTGACACGAAATTAAATGAAGAATATTTTTCCAGAGATGTTTTTTTATCAGGAGCCTTAGGATATGCAATTATTGGCAAATCAGATGCATTTAATGTTACAATAAAAGGTGGATTATCGCTTACCTGGTTGTGTGCAAAAGATAATTTTTTCTCTAATTATACAGTTGTTGTAAATGGTGTTCGGACTGTATTATCGGTATATCCTGGGTATTTTGAAAACAGGAATGTAGTATCCTATAATCTTGGAGTTGATTTCAACTTCCCGATAATGAAGAAACAGTTCTTAACCGTCGGATTCTTAACTTATTCTCATAGTATTTTTCCTCAATTCCTTTTCGCACCCCTGCCTGTTATTTCTTACAAAGTGAAGCTGTAAAGGTGATTAATACCATTTTCTTTTAACTTTGCCGCCCAATAAATTTAGCGATATGGATTGTTGTATGCTGTTTTCGGGAATCAACTGGTGGGCGGTACTGGTTGTTACGGTATTATCTTTTGCCATGGGGTCATTGTGGCATTCTAATCTGATGTTTGGTAAAGCATGGAAAAAAGAAGCAAAGCCGGTTTTTGATCCTTCAGATAAAGCAAGTGTGGTAAGGCTATTCGGGCTTTCTGCGGTTCATCATTTTATTGCTATTGTTGCGCTGGCTGTTTTTATTGGACATTTCGGGACGCCCTTAACCGGGTTGTGGAAGGGATTTATAATTAGTTTAGTTTTTGTTTCTTCAAGTATTGGGGTCACCTATTTATTCCAGGGCCGGTCATTTAGATTGTTTTTTATCGATGCCGGGTTTTATGTGGTGTTTTATTCTGTTGCAGGGTTGATATTGGGGGCGTGGTAACACCGCTACATTTTCAGGACTTTAAATACTTTCTGGCGGTGGTTGGAGGCTATGATGGTGAGGATGTAGATGCCGGGGGATAGGGTGGAGGTGGATATTGTCATGACGCTGCTGGTCAGCTGACCGCTTACCAATAGTCTGCCAGTTAGGTCGGTCAAATGGGCCAGTGCTGGATTTGCAGCAGAAATGGTTGAGTCGGAAGTGATGGTCAGCACATCTGCAACCGGATTGGGGAAGATCGTAAAGCCGGTTGTGGTTGAGGGAATGGGGATTACATAGGGAATCTGGCTGCCCTTCAGATAGGTGATCCCTCCTGCAAAGTTGCCTACAATGAAATCCATGATCCCGTCGTGATCGAGGTCTGCAGAAGCAAGGGCTGTCCGCATCCCGAAAGCCATATCACCAAATGGGGAGGTAATTTCCTTAAAACGACCGTTCCAATTGCCATCAATGGGTCCATAGGTATGAAAAGTCCCTAGACCGCTGCCACAATAGAGCCGGGTAGAGTCGTGGTAGTCTCTCACAAAGTGAGGAATGCTGTTGCCCAGGTAAAGCTGCTGATCAGAGACATTGACATGCCCTACAGAATCACTGACCAGCGTAAATAAAGGATTTAAAAGCGTCCCTGCAATCTTATACCAGCTGATCTGACCATTGGATTTCCCGCAAAACAGGTCCAGCTTACCGTCATTGTTGGGATCAAAGAGCTGAGGGGCGCTCTCGGTGCCAATCTTTAACTTGCCCCAGTTATCGGTGACCAGATAAAAATCAGGGGGACTACCTTTTGGCGCCCTGTTCTTGAGTAATAGAAACGATCCATCATTCTTTCCAACCAAAACTTCCAGTTGTCCGTCATTATCGATGTCTCCGACAGTAGGAATCAACGAAGTGAGTTTTAATGAAGATAATCCGGCCACGTCGTCACTGATCATGGTAAAGGCCGGATTGGTCTTCGTTCCGGTGTTTTTAAAATAAGCAATGGTTCCTACAAAGTCACAGTTGAGCTGGCCGTATTGATCACGGGCACAGCCATTCCAGCTTCCCCAGTTGCCCACCAGCAGGTCAGGTAGCCCGTCGCCATCCATATCTGTCAAAACAGGATAAGCCCCTGAACCCAGATCCAGCATGTCGCTTTGCAGGAAGTTCTTGGTAGAGAGGGTGTAGATGGGAGCAGTGTTCGTGCCTGAATTCAGATACAGCCACACGCTGCTTTTGTTGACGCTTTTGTTGATATTGGGATCAAAGGGAGAAACCAGCAGGTCTTTCAACCCGTCATTATTGACATCATAGAGAGCGCAAACAGGAAATTCAGGGACATGGATAGGGTTGGCTCCCTTGGGATAGGTAGAGTCCCTTGCTATAATGAGTGCATCCGTTTTAGTGCCTCCATTCTGCAACATGGCGATATCGGGATAATCCACATCACCCAGCAGGATTGACTTTAAGCCGCTGTTGTTGAGGTCCATCGCCAGGAAAGTAGAGCCGTTGTGTTTGGGTTCAGACAAAGGTGGGGTGTCGGTCAGTGCCTTGGTGGAGGGAGGGCACAGGTTTAAGAAAATCTGATTGCTCTCGCCGCTGACTTCAAATCTACCCCAGCATTGTGTGGAACGGACAAATTCAAGATGATTAAGGTTGCCATATTTTTCCATCGAGACGTTCTGATGCATCTCCACATACCCTCCAAACACATCGAAGCACAAAATATCCAGGTCGCCGTCGCCATCGAAGTCGGCTATAGCAGGATAGACCACATTGGTGGCCGGGATCTGTGAAGAAACGGTGCCATACAAAGAGTTCAGAACAGGGGAGGGTTGCGAGGTAAAGGAAAGTTTCGTGGTGGAGGTATTCCGGTATACCTTGATTCCTGAAGGATAGCGAAAGGTGAAGATATCTTCCTTGCCATCACCATCGTAGTCGGCCAGCTCCATCCAATGTTCCATCTTAGGAAAAGCCGAGGCATACTGCGGGGCATATTCAAATTTAATTTCTCCGGGGCCACCTTTATTCAAGAAAGGAAGTACGCGGTAGCCATGTCGGTCGAAGATGACCAGGTCTTTCTTTCCGTCCATATCCAGATCCACACTGCCGAACTGGCAGCTGTTGAGTCCACCGGCCCAGGGCATTGCAAAAGCCTTGCCTGTCAGATCTTTCATAGGAACAGAAAGCTGCTGTTCAACCGATACAGGAAACAGTTGTGCCTTTGCTTCTGTTAACAAAAGTAACAGCAAAAACGTGAACAGAAATTGCAACGGCCTTTTCATTTTACTTATCTTTGTGGCATGGAAGGAATTATAATACTAACACTTATTCTTTTTAATGGAATTTTTGTTTTGGCAGAAATAGCGCTTGTATCTGCAAAGAAAGCAAAAATCATTGAAAAAGTACACAATAATGATCAAAGGGCTGTAAAGGTATTGCGTTTACAGGAAAAGCCCGAACGGTTTTTATCTTCCATTCAAATTGCTATCACCCTGATAGGCTTGATGACAGGCGCTTATTCGGGTATTGCATTATCAGAAAACCTTACACCCTTTATCCAACAAATTCCTTTTTTAGCTGAACATGCTCATAAGATCAGTTTCTTCCTGATTATAGCAATTGTTACTTATTTTTCTATCCTGTTAGGTGAACTCTTGCCTAAGACCATCAGCATGAACAATCCTGAAAAGGTAGCCATGTTCGTAGCTCCTTATATTGAGTTGTTTATCCGCATAACACGCCCGATCGAAATATTTCTTAGTTTGAGTCTGAGGATAATTCAAAAGGTATTGCATCTTCCCATTCGCAATGAGACCCGCATCTCAGAAGAGGAATTGAAGATCATGATCAGGATGGCCAATCAGCAAGGGTTGCTTGAAAAGAATGAAACAAGTTTTTTACATAATGTTTTTCGGTTGAGCGATAGACGGGCACGCAATATCATGACCCACCGCAGTGAAGTACAATGGATTGATGCCGGGATATCGAAAGATAAGTTGTTTGAGTTTGTCTGTGAATATCCCTTCCACTATTATCCGGTTTGTAAAGGTTCATTTGAAGAGATAACAGGCGTGCTTTCTTTGAAAAAGCTATTGCGTGACCTTAATCAGAAGCCTTTTAATCTTGAACACGCAATGGAACCGCCTGTTTTTATTCCTGAGACCCTTGAAGTGCTGCAAATTATTGAGACATTCAGGAAAAATAAAAGATATATGGGTCTTGTTGTCAATGAATTTGGTGATTTTGAAGGCATTGTGACACTGCACGATCTGACTGAGAATGTCTTCGGTCATCTACCTGGTGGAGATCGCTCTCCGGATGTGATGCTGATAAAACAAGAAGATGGATCTTTTCTGGCTGATGGAAGCATCATGTTGGATGAATTGATTGAACATATTGGCCTTGATATAAAAATTGAAGACTATCAGCAGCTTAATCTGGCTGCTTTTATCATAGAATACCTGGAAAAGTTACCTGTAAAAGGAGAATTTTTTGAAACTTCAAATTTTCGTTTTGAGATCGTGGATATGGACCAATTGAGGATTGACAAGGTCTTGCTTACCCCATTAATTCATGAAAAAAAAGCGCTTTTAGATTAAAAAATCATTAGATTTTGATTTCACGTCAAGTATAATTGTTAAATTGGATATCAACAACTATATTTGCAACCCTGAAAAATATAAAAAACAGCAAAATAAAAATCGATTACTCATGCAGAACAAAGGTGCTATAAGGCTGTTTGCAGTCGCTTTCGCAGTAGTTTGCCTCTACGAACTATCCTTCAATTTCTGGACAGCTCGTGTCGAGAATAAGGCGAAGAAATTTGCAGATACAGAGGCCATCCATCAATTTGCTAAGGACCTTGCGAAAGGTGACCTGGCAAAAGAAGGAATTATTTTAGATTCATTAATTAAGCAAAAAGAAAAACATTTTCTTGATTCAATGTCCACAAGGACAGTGCTTAATCTTGGATTTCAACAGTTTACATATAAAGATGTAAAAGAACGTGAAATCAACCTGGGTCTTGACCTCAAGGGTGGTATGAACGTTACAATGGAAATCTCTGTTGCGGATATTATCCGCGGTATGACAGGTTACACCAAAGATACCGCATTCAACAGCGCTATCGAAAGAGCACAGGTGAGACAGAGAAAAGAAGCCACAGACATTGTGACTCTTTTTGGTCAGGAATTCACACATTACCATCCCAATGCTAAACTGGCACCGCTTTTCAATCGGGTTGAATACAACGACCGTATTAAAACGACTTCAACCAACAAAGAAGTTTTGGATGTTATCAGAACTGAAGCAAATGACGCTATCAGCCGGACTTACAATATCCTTCGTGCACGTATTGACCGTTTTGGTGTAGTACAGCCCAACATACAGAAGCTGGAGTCAACTGACCGTATCCTTATCGAACTTCCGGGTGTAAAAGAACCGGAACGCGTAAGAAAACTGTTACAGGGTTCTGCAAAACTTGAGTTCTGGGAAACTTACAAGACAAAAGATGTACTGCCTTACTTAGTGGAAGCCAGAACCAGGCTACTCAGTATGGCTGCAACTTCTCCATCTGACTCTTTGAAAAAAGCTGATTCAGCCAAGGCCGCAGTTGCTGCAACAACAGTTCCTGCTAAGGGAGTAGTTCCAGCAAAAACAACACCTGCTGCTAAAACCGCAACCGATCAAACCAAGAATGCTCTGCTTGAAAAATTAGGACAAGCCAAGAAGGCTATTGGTGGAAAAGAAGGATTGCTCCAGAAACAACAACCCAACGACTTGTTTGCTTACCTGCAACCCGATGTTGACAGGAATAATCAACCCGGTACACGTTGTACGGTTGGTTATGCCAAACTGAAAGATACAGCAATGATCAACAAGATGCTGAAATCGATCAAGGGATTGGTATTTCCTTCAAACATGATTCTTGCATGGTATGTAAAACCTGAAAAACAAACTCCTGATTTCCTTGCATTGGTTGCACTGAAGGCCACAACACGTGATCTTACTGCACCTCTTTCTGGCGACGTTATTGTTGATGCCCGTCAGGACTATACTTCAAACGGCAGGGTTGAAATTTCAATGCGTATGAACAGCGAAGGCGCCCGCATATGGAAACGTATGACCGGAGCCAACGTAGGCAATGAAGTTGCAGTAGTATTGGATGGTTTTGTTTATTCTGATCCAACCGTTCAGGATGAAATTCCAAACGGTAGTACATCCATCACCGGAAACTACACCATTGAAGAAGCAAAGGACCTTGCAAATATTCTTCAGGCTGGTAAACTACCTGCACCTGCACGTATTGTTCAGGAAGAAATTGTTGGCCCTACACTGGGTAAGGAAGCAATCGCAGCCGGTACAAAATCATTTATCATCGCGTTTATCCTCGTACTGCTCTACATGCAGCTATACTATAGCAAAGCAGGTTTAATTGCCAACGTTGCGTTATTAACCAACCTTTTCTTCCTCTTCGGTATCCTGGCTTCACTGAAAGCCGTTCTTACGCTTCCCGGTATCGCCGGTATCGTAATTACAATGGGTATAGCGGTGGATGCGAATGTATTGATCTACGAACGTATCCGAGAGGAAATCCGGCGAGGGCAGGGGGCAAGGCTTGCAGTTAAAGATGGTTTCCATCATGCATTGAATGCCATTATCGATGGACACGTTACTGCTATCCTGACCGGTATTGTTCTTTATACATTCGGAACAGGTCCTATCCAGGGTTTTGCTACCACTTTCGTAATCGGTTTGTTAACTTCATTGTTCACCGCTATCTTCATTCCTCGTTTGATGATGGAACGTATGATGGACCGAGGCAAAACGATTACTTACGGTAATAAACACACAATCAACGCCTTTACAAACATTCACATTAACTTCATCGGTATCCGCAAGATCTTGTATGTGGTTTCAGGTATTTTGATTGTTCTCAGTTTGATTTCTTTTGCAACAAAGGGATTGAATCTGGGTATCGACTTTACAGGGGGACGTTCTTATGTTATTCGTTTTGACCAACCAGTTGTAACCAATGATATACGTGAAGCACTGACTAAAACACTGGGAGAATCTCCGGAAGTAAAAACTTATGGCGCATCCAACCAGGTTAAGATCACAACCAAGTACAAGATTGATGAAAACAGTACAACCATTGATCAGGAATTATCAACCAAGTTGTTTACAGCCCTGAAAGGCCAGTTCAAAGGAAAAATAAACCTGCAAGACTTTGAAGCCAAGAATGGTCACATGGGAATCATGACCAGCCAGAAGGTTGGGCCAACCATTGCAGCAGACATCAAGAACAGGGCAGTTATGGCTGTATTAGTTGCACTTTTGATCATCTTCACTTATATCGGACTCCGTTTCAAAAAATGGCAATATGGTTTAGGGGGTGTAATCTCACTGTTCCATGATACCTGTATCGTTATTGGAGCCTATTCAATTCTGGATGGTATTCTTCCTTTCCCACTTGAGGCCGACCAATCCTTTATTGCGGCGATCCTGACCATTATAGGCTACTCCATCACTGACTCGGTAATTATCTTTGACAGAATCCGTGAGTACAATAAGCTGTATCCAAAACGCGACCTGTTGACCAATATGAACGAAGGTATCAACCATACCATCGGACGTACAGTTAATACTTCAGGAACTGTATTGGTAACTTTGCTTGCCATCTTTATCTTTGGAGGTGATGTGATCCGTGGATTTACATTCGCACTGTTGTTTGGTGTAATCATCGGAACATATTCTTCTATCTTCAATGCAACTCCAATTGCATATGACCTGATTATGTGGCAGAAACGCAGAGCTGAAAAGAAAGCTTTGTTGATAAAAAAATAGTCATTCAAAATAACTGAATAAAAAAGTCCCGGAAACCCGGGACTTTTTTTATTTTTGTATTATAATCAAATACGCAATGTTAAATAGTGTCTTACTTTTTTTTGATATGAGCGGCGGCGAAATGATTCTGATCGCCCTTGTAGCATTGTTGGTGCTTGGTCCTCAGAAAATGAGTGAGGTTGCCCGTAAGGCAGGAAAGATGATGAATGAAGTGAGAAGGGTTTCAAGTGATTTTACCAGTCAACTTAACGAGGAGACCTCTTCATTGAAGGATGAATTGCATGGAGTAAAGGATACATTGAGGGATGCTACGAAAACGATTAAAGATGAATTACTCAATCAGAAACAAGAAGTGAGTAAGAATTTGGATCCCAATACACCACAAAACACAAATGAACCCTCATACGATCCTTATGATATGTCGAAGGATCCATCTGAAAAGGAATCTCATCCTAAAAGCGTTTCAGATCACAATTCTACTGAACATTCTGACACGCAACCTGTTTTAAAAGAACAACAAGCTGATAAAAACCCGACTTCGAACCAAGACAAAACCAACCCATGAAGTCTTCGCGCCACCTGTTTTGCATATTCCTGATCTTTGGTATCAGTCTGGGTCTTCAGGCACAAAGTCTTATCACCCAGGACGCTGATGATGCCTATGCCAATCTGCAATATACTGTTGCAGCTGCCAAGTATAAGAAAGCTTATTCCAAAGCCAGAGTGCCTGCCGAGAAGGAAAGAATCCTTTACAGGATGGCAGAGTGCTATCGTTTAACCAACGATATGAAGGATGCCGAGATCACTTATGGAACTTTGGTTCGTAGTGGATTTGACAAGCAGAACCCCATGGTGTTGCTCTATTATGCAGATGCTCAACGGGCTAATGAGAAATATGATGAAGCCAAAGATAATTACGAACTCTTTATCAAGGCTGAACCCAAAGATCAAAGGGGACGAAATGGAGTGACCTCGTGTGAACAGGCATTGAAATGGATTCAGACCCCTTCCCGCTACGTGGTCACTAATGAAAAAAAACTTAACTCATCGGAAGATGATTTTGCACCCACCTTTGCAGATCCCAATTACCGCATTATCATCTTTACTTCGAGCCGTCATGCATCCACAGGTAAAGGAACGGATGACTGGACTGGGCAGAGTTTCAGTGACTTGTTTACTTCATCCATTGATCAGAAAGGGCAATGGAGTGAACCAGTTTTACTGGAAAATACCGGCGTAATCAATACTAAGGCAAATGAGGGTGCCGCAACCATGAACACTGCTTTCAACAGGCTTTATTTTACACGCTGTGAAACGGATAATAAGAAAGAATCGGGTTGCCAAATCTGGGTTTCCAACAAAGGAGAAGGTCGCTGGACCACCCCGGAACCTATCGTCTTAACCAAAGACTCCACGCTGGCTATTGGTCATCCTGCATTAAGTTCCGATGAACTTACCATCATTTTTTCCTGTGAAAAAGTTGGAGGCTTTGGTGGAAAGGATCTTTGGATGTCAACAAGAAGGACTAAGGCTGAAAAATTCGGACCCGCAGTAAACCTCGGTTCCGAAATCAATACACCCGGTGATGAAGTGTTTCCAACCCTGGTTGGAGATTCCGTGCTTTATTTCTCATCGAATGGCCACATTGGAATGGGTGGACTGGATATCTTCAAATCAAGTATGGTCGGAGGACGATGGACAAAACCACAAAACCTGATGCCACCTATAAATTCCAGTGGCGATGATTTCGCGATCATATTTGCTCCCGGAGAAGACCGGGGCTATTTTAGTTCTAACCGTAAAGGCGGTAAGGGAGGTGACGATATCTATTCATTCTCTAGTCCACCGCTTGTATTTACCTTAAAAGGTGTCGTAAAAGACGATCGAACCCTTCAGTTTTTAGAAGGAGCCCATGTAAAACTGGTTGGTACCAATGGTGCTTCCTTTGATGCTGTTTCTGACGGAAAAGGCGGCTATGGATTTTCAAATAATCAGTTGGAAGCCAATGTGACGTATGATCTGGAAGCTTCCAGGGATAACTATTTTGCAAAGAAAGCCCGTGAGACCACGGTTGGGGTGGATCGCAGCAGAGATTTCGTGATCAACTTTAATCTTGAACCCATACCCGATAAGCCCATTATACTGCCCGACATTATTTATGACTTCGATAAATGGGATCTCAAACCCCAGTATCAGGATTCATTGCAGGGATTAATCAAAACGCTGGAAGAAAATCCAAGGTTGGTGATTGAGCTTTCATCACATACCGACTCACGTGGAGGATTGGAATACAATGATGTACTGTCACAGAAACGTGCAGAATCGGTTGTCACTTACCTGATTGACCGTGGCATTGATCCTGACCGGTTAAAGGCAAAAGGCTATGGTAAAAGGGTATTCCGCACGCTGGCACAGGATATGGTTCGTGCAGGGTATACCTTTAAAGCAGGAACAGTCTTGACGGATGAATTTGTTACTGCTTTACCTACTAAAGATATACAGGAAGCTGCTTATGAGTTGAACCGACGGACAGAATTTAAGGTTCTGAGCAAAGACTTTATCCCAAAATCTAAGATAAAACCTATCGTACCCACTATACAGGTTGTTACGGTTCCTGATCAGGACACCGTGAAGCTGACTAATGATGCAGATGGATTTTTCCTGGTCCCCATGATTATTGATGGCTTGAATTACCAGGTGGCTTTGGCCGAAGGTGAAGAAAGTTACTTGCAGTTTTCTAAGGACGAGGCACTCAAGTTGTTGAAACAAGGTTTGATTAGTAAAGAAGATTTTGATGGCGACGTTCAAACCATACTTGCCAACAGTTCTATTGCCGATAAAGCTGTCTTCAGGCTTAAGGAAGTAAGGATAGGGACCAAGATACAGCGAAATATCAAGGCGCGGGTATCTGCTTTGCAAAAGGTTCCGGTGATGCTGGGTGAAGACATGATGAACCGTTTTGGACAATATATGCTTGACCGTAAGAAGAAAGAAATGTATTTGAAATAGAAAGCCCTTTTCTGTTTTATGGTAGAGACGCAATCTTTTGCGTCTCTACTTATTTTGTAACTTTGCCTCATCATGAGCGATAATCGATATTCAGGCCGTGGCGTTTCGGCTTCCAAAGAGGATGTACACAACGCAATCCGCAACTTAGATAAGGGTTTGTTCCCAAATGCCTTCTGCAAGATCCTGCCCGATATCCTGGGGGGTGATCCCGAATACTGCAACATCATGCATGCAGATGGGGCCGGCACCAAGAGCTCGCTGGCCTATCTTTACTGGAAAGAAACCGGTGACCTCTCCGTCTGGAAAGGCATCGCTCAGGATGCGATTGTGATGAATACAGACGATCTTTTGTGTGTTGGAGCCACTGATAACATTCTTGTCTCATCAACGATAGGACGCAATAAAAACCTTATTACAGGCGATATTATCGCTGCAGTGATCAATGGGACGGAAGAGATTCTTTCAGAACTTCGCGAACTGGGTTTAGGCATCTACCTGACCGGAGGAGAGACTGCCGACGTGGGTGATCTGGTCAGGACCATCATTGTCGATTCTACAGTAACAGCAAGAATGAAACGCTCTGAGGTCATCGAAAATCATATTCTTCCGGGCGATGTCATTGTCGGACTCGCTTCATCTGGACAGGCTACTTACGAGAAATCATATAATGGCGGCATGGGCAGTAATGGACTCACCTCGGCCCGTCACGATGTATTCAATAATATCTTTGCAACAAAATATCCTGAGACTTTCGACCCTGCAATACCCGAAGAACTGGTCTATTCAGGCACCTGTAAGCTGACCGATCCAACAGAAGTGGATGGTGTCAATGCTGGACAAATGGTACTGTCACCAACCCGTACTTATGCACCAGTGGTAAAAGCAGTGCTGGATGAAATGCGCCCTGCTATTCATGGACTGGTTCATTGCAGTGGTGGTGCCCAAACCAAAGTACTTCATTTTGTAAACGACCTGCATGTCACGAAAGATAACCTCTTTCCAACCCCTCCGCTTTTCAGATTGATCCAGAGAGAATCAGGAACTGATTGGCAGGAGATGTACAAAGTCTTCAACATGGGTCATCGGATGGAGATCTATACCGATGTGTCGAATGCTGCCAGAATAATTGATATCAGTCAATCGTTTGGTGTTGAGGCTCAAATTGTAGGGTCTTGTGATTTTCATCACGGTAAGAAACTGACCATAAAGTCTGAACATGGCACTTTCGTATACTAAAGCTTTTTTGTATCTTTGCAAAAGCAAAACTAAGCCTGCATGTTAGAGAGATTACAAGCATTTAAAAANCGTTTCGAAGAAATTAACGCGGAAATGAATCAGCCAGAGGTTATGGCTGACATGAAACGTTATGTCAAACTGAATAAGGACTATAAGAATCTTCAACCCATTGTTGAGGCCTGTGATAAATACGCACTATTACTTTCAAATATTGAGTCGGCCCGCGACTTGATGTACAATGAAAAAGATGAGGAATTCCGTGCTATGGCAAAGGAAGAACTCTTCACGCTGACTCAGGATAAAGAAAAACTGGACGAAGAAATCCGTGTAATGTTGATTCCGGCAGACCCTGAAGACGACAAGAACTGTGTCATGGAGATCAGGGCAGGTACTGGTGGTGATGAAGGAAGCATCTTTGCGGGAGATCTTTACCGTCTTTATGTCCGATATTGTGAACAAAGGGGATGGAAAGTAGAGATGGTTGACTTTACTGAAGGTACAGCCGGAGGTTATAAAGAGGTCATCATTAATATTTCGGGCGATAAGGTCTATGGAAGTCTTAAATATGAGTCCGGTGTTCACCGTGTACAGCGTGTGCCTGCTACAGAAACACAAGGACGTTTACATACTTCAGCTGCATCACTCGTTGTATTGCCCGAAGCAGATGAATTTGATGTAATCATCAACCCGAGTGATATCCGCAAAGACACTTACTGTTCATCAGGACCCGGTGGTCAAAGTGTAAATACAACCTATTCGGCTGTACGACTTACACACGTTCCAACAGGTATCGTGGTTGCCATTCAGGATGAGAAATCTCAACTCAAGAATGGAGAGAAGGCGCTCAGGATCCTGCGAACCCGTATCTACGAGATGGAGCTTCAGAAGCATCTGGAAGAGATATCCAACAAGCGCAAGACCATGGTAGCCACTGGTGACCGTTCTGCAAAGATCAGAACCTACAATTACCCACAGGGACGCATTACCGATCACCGTATCAACATGTCTGTCTTTAACCTGGCTGGCTTTATGGATGGTGATATTCAGGATATGATCGATGCTTTGCAACTTGCTGAAAACGCAGAACGGCTCAAAGAGGCCATCCACGAAATATAAGCCACATGACACGATCTGCCCTCATTCAACTCATCCGACGTAAACAGTCCTTTTTATGTGTGGGGCTAGACAGCGAGTTAAGCAAAATCCCTGTTCACCTACTTGATACCGAAGATCCCGTCTTTGAATTCAACAAACAGATCATCGATGCTACCATCGATCTGACGGTGGCCTATAAACCAAATCTTGCTTTCTATGAAAGTCTTGGACTGAAAGGCTGGATGAGTCTTGAAAAGACCATGCAATACCTCAACCAATTCAAAGATGAGGTCTTCACAATTGCTGATGCAAAACGAGGTGATATCGGGAATACTTCACGCTTATATGCAAAGGCCTTTCTGGATCCTGCAACCCTTAATTTCGATGCCATTACGGTTGCTCCCTATATGGGGGAGGACTCGGTCACACCCTTTCTGAGTTATCCTGACAAGTGGGTCATCTTGTTGGCGCTCACTTCTAACAAGGGGGCTTTTGATTTCCAGTTATTTCAAAACAGTGATGGTAAAAAGCTATATCAGGAAGTACTAGAAAAATCTTCTGCCTGGGGCGATGAGAACAATATGATGTACGTGGTGGGTGCCACCAAGGCAGAGATGTTGGCTGATATCCGTCAGATCATTCCCAATCATTTTCTATTGGTTCCGGGTGTCGGAGCACAAGGAGGCAGCCTGGCTGAAGTGGCTAAGTATGGTCTCACTAAGGAGGTGGGTCTGCTGATCAATGCATCCCGTTCTATTATTTTTGCCTCTTCAGGAACTGATTTTGCTGAGAAGGCCAGAGCAGAGGCATTGAATATGCAACAGGAAATGAAAGCAATTCTTGNGAAAAACTTATAAACTAAAGAAACTCTTCTTTTTCTCTCCCTTTTTATAGAAAAGCACTTCCGCCTTTTCA
>JGI24140J50213_10000680_pt1 | contig 15621 bp, 15 predicted proteins | sample BarGraIncu00222A_FD_50213 | JGI IMG/M metagenome (IMG submission 50213)
AAGGCAAACATCACCGCGGCGATCGGCACCAGCATCACCAGTGGGTCGAGGTGGAAGGCGGTAAACAGCGTCACCGCGATATACATGGCGATGGTCATCATCTCGCCATGGGCGAAATTGACCACGCGCACCACGCCGAAGATCACCGACAGGCCGAGCGCCATCAGCCCATAGACGAGGCCGGTCAAGACCCCGCCGACGGCCACGTTGAGATAGAGTTCTGCCGGCACAGGGCAATCCTAACAACGCAATGCTCCGGCCGCTATAACGGCCGGAGCAAAAGCGAGCGATACACGCGTCAGCCGCGCTTGTCGTAGGGCTTCAACGGCCATTCCGGCTTGCCATTGGCCGCATCCTTCGGCGCGACGGTGATCAGCTTGCCGCCGCGGTTCTGGATGCCGCCGCCCAAGATCTTGTCGTTCTGACCCTTGGCGTCGAACTGGATGCCGGGGCCGATGCTGACATTGTCCTTGATGTTGGTCGTGCGCACGGCGTCGGCGAGCGCCTTCGGATCGCTGGAGCCGGCGCGCTTGTAGGCGTCGGCGGCGATCAGCAGCGCCTCGAAGGTGTAGACGTGGTTNGTATTCAGATTGAAGCCCGGATGCGCCTTGGCGAGCGCGGCATCGAGCTGCTTCGACATTTTCTTGTTCGGATCGTACCAGGGCGCGAAGCTCAGCGGCCCATCGGAGAGCTTGTTCAGCGTCTTGAGGTACTGGTCCTCGTACCAGCCCGGTCCCATGCTCAAGATCGCCATCGGCGTCCAGCGCTGCTTGACCAATTCGCGCGTGAGCAGAATGGCGTCGTTGAGCCGGCTGACCATCAGAAGTGCGTCGGCGCCGGTCGCCTTGGCCTTGGAGATTTCGACCGACAGGTCGCGCGCCGCCGGATCGTAGGCGATCGTCTCGACGATCTTGTACGGCATGTCGAACTTGGGCATCACCGCGCCGATACCGCCCTTCATCGCGGTGCCGAAGGTGTCATTGACGTGCATGAACACCGCCGTCTTCGGCGCCGCGCCGACCGCCGCGAACACTTCCTTCTGGTCGACGAAGGCGTCGCGCAGGATCATGCCAGCGGTCGGGAAGTTGCGGAACACGAACTTGTAGCCCTGCTCGGTGATCGGCGGGGCCGCGGCGATGTTGATGACGTAGGGGATGCCCTTTTGCTCGGCGACTTGCGCGATGGCCGAGCTCTGCCCGGAATCGAAGGCGCCGACCAGCAGTTGCGCGCCCTCGCCGATCAGCTTTTCGGCGCGNGCCCGCGCGACATCGACGTTGGTTTCGGTGTCGGCATTCATGATCTGCAGCGAAGGCAGGCCGAGGTCCTTCAGAANCCCCGCCGTGATATCGACGCCGCGCTGGCAGTCCTGGCCGATGCCGGCCTGGTAGCCGGAACGCGGCAGCAGCACGCCGACTTTAAGGGCCGCCCCTTGCGCGCGCCCGATGTTGAAGGGCGCGGTGCCGACCAGAAGTCCGGCGGCGCTTAAGCCCGCGGTGAACGTGCGGCGGCTTACGCGCGCCGTCTTCGATTGCGATTTGCGTTTCATTGGCAGTCCTCCCTGGCCCAGCAGACGGCCGTTGATCCGATGATGCCGGACTTTTAGCAGCTTTAACAGGCTCGAAAAGCGGCGCAGCGGGCTACCGCCCATTACGCTGCGAACAACCGTTCCACCGCCGCCGCGATGCGGAACAGGCGATGGTCATGGCCGTTGCGCACCACCAGCATCAATCCGACCGGCAGGCCGCTATCGCGCGGCAGCGGCAACGAGATGGCGCAGCAATCGAAGAAATTCCAGATCGAGGTATTGCGCAGCAGCATGGCGTTCTTGCGCGCGAACACATCCGGCGGCGCCATTTCCTCGATGGTCGGCGCGACCATCGGCGTGGTCGGCAGCACCAGCACGTCGATGTCGGAGAGCCGCGCATCCATCTCGGCGATCAGCGCGGCGCGCTCGTTCACCATCTCGATGTAATCGGCCGCGCCGATGTTGCGCGCCCGCTCCAGCCGCGCGCGCACGTTCGCATCGATGTCGGCGCCACGCCGGTCGAGCCGGTCGCGATGCAAGGTGAAGGCTTCCGACGGCTGCACGCCGCCGCGGCTGTTGACCCGGGCCATGCCGTCGAGCAGCGCCAGCTTTTCGTTGGACAGCCGGCAGCCGGCCTGCTCCAGGGCGTCGATGGCTTGCGGAAATCGTTTGGCCACCGTCTCGTCCAGATTTTCCAGCGGCAGGCCTTGCGCGATGCCGACGCGCAGGTTCGCGAGCGGGGCCGGATCGAGCGGCTTGAAGTCGTCGCCGGCCATCACCGCGTCGGCCTTGGCACACTCCATGACGGTGCGCGCGATCGGCCCGATCGAGTCGATACTTGGCGAGAGCGGAAAGGCGCCGGCGATGGAAATGCGTTGCCGGCTCGGCTTGAAGCCGACCAGGCCGCAGAGCGCGGCAGGAATGCGGAGGGAGCCGCCGGTGTCGCTGCCGATGGCGATCTCGCATAGGCCGTCCGCCACCGCCACCGCGCCACCCGAGGTGGAGCCGCCGGGAATGCGCTTGCGGTCGGCTGGATTACCCGGCGTGCCGTAATGCGGATTGATGCCGACGCCGGAAAAGGCGAATTCGGTCATGTTGGTCTTGGCCACGATGACCGCGCCANCCGCGCGCAAGGCGCGCACCACCGGCGCGTCGGCCGCGGCCGGCTTACCCTCCTCGGCCAGAACTTTGGAACCGGCGCGCGTCACCTCGCCGGCGACGTCGAATAGATCCTTGATGCTGACAATGGTGCCATCGAGCGGGCCGAGCGAAATGCCGGCGTGGGCGCGCACATCGGCGGCGTCGGCGGCGCCGCGCGCGGCCTCGCGATAGACCGTGAGGCAGGCGCGCGTGCCCTCGCCTTTCGGATCGTCGATACGCGCAAGGGCTGCGTCGAGACGCTCAACCGCCGTCATGCCGTCAATCCACCCTTTTGTTCAATGAAGGCCGCGATCTCGTCGACGCCTTTGCCCTCGCGCAGATTGGTGAACACGAAAGGGCGCGCGCCGCGCATTTTCTTGGCGTCGCGCTCCATCACCTCCAGCGAAGCGCCAACGTAAGGAGCGAGATCGATCTTGTTGATGACCAGCAGATCGGAGCGTGTGATGCCGGGGCCGCCTTTGGACGGGATCTTGTCGCCGGCGGCGACGTCGATGACGTAGATCGTTAGATCGGCAAGCTCGGGTGAAAACGTGGCGGCCAGATTGTCGCCGCCGGATTCGATCAGCACCAGATCGAGCTCGGGAAATTTCGCGCGCATCTCGGCGATCGCGGCGAGATTGATCGAGGCGTCCTCGCGGATCGCGGTGTGCGGGCAGCCGCCGGTCTCCACGCCGGCGATGCGATCGGCGGAGAGCGCGCCCGAACGCACCAGATATTCGGCGTCCCACTTGGTGTAGATGTCGTTGGTGATGGCGGCGATCTCGTAGCGGTCGCGCAAGCGTTTGCAGAGCGCGTCCATCAGCGCGGTCTTGCCGGAGCCGACCGGGCCGCCGATGCCGACGCGCAAAGGTCCATGAGGGGTTTTCATCGGGCGACTTTCTCTTTCCGCCAGCATCCGCGCAAGCGTCATCGCCCGTATTATTTAAAGGCGGCGGGTACGCCTTCGTCCGTTTCCTCACCCCACGTGGGGGCGATGGAGCGCCGGGAGGCGCCAGGGGTTTGCGAGACCCCTTTAGGCGAGCCTTGCGATCGGCCCGCCTGCACGCCCACGGCCTTGTCCCTGTTACCAGGGGAGGCCGCTTGCGGGGCGTGCGCGCCCAATGACGCAGGGCGCAGCGCCTCCCGGCGCTCCACCTTGGCCACCTCCCCTGCCTTCACGCGGCCGGCGCTCGAGACGCCGCCTGCGCGAGAGGCACGGGACAGAACTGGCTTATATTCCTATGGGAATAAAGTCAAGAGCGAAACAGCCGCGTGTATTGCGTCTCGTGCCGGGCACTGGCGAGGTCGGCGCGGAAGGCGGCGCTGCCGATGTCGTCGAGTTTGGCGGTCAGCGCGCGCTGGGCGGCGGAGGCGACGACCGTTTCGAGCGCCGCCAGCACGCGCTGGCCGTCGCTCTGGCCGAGCGGGATCAGCCGCACGCCGGCGGACACCCAATTGGCGGCGACGGCTTGCAGATAGGCCGCCAGCGCGGGCTCCAACGCGATGCCGTGGCCGGCGGCGGCAACCGCCACCGCCGCCGGATAGGCCACCGGGCCGTCCCACGCGGCCTTNAGCCGCTCGAGCGCGGCGCAGGGCCAGGCGGCGCGCGTCGCCTCCACGAAGGCGTTGCCTTGCGCGGTGGTCTCCAGATGGCGCTCCTTCGACGGCGCGAAGGCGGCCGCCAACTCGGCCACCGCGCGCAACGCCTTGTCGTCGCCGCTGAGCGTCGCGCGGTGCGCGTGCGAGAACAGCACCGCATCGCAGTAGCCCCCGCCCTCGGTCAGCATGACGCTGAGCCAGGCCTTCAGCGTGTCGGCGTCCTTGATGTCGCCCGCTTCCACCGTCCATTCGATGCCGCTGGAATAGGAAAACGCGCCGACCGGAAACGCCGGCGAGAGCCAGGCGAGCAGGCGGTAGAGGGCCGCTGGTTGCAGGTCTTCACTCATGCGGCGCCGCGGCTTCCGGATCGAAGGCCGCGTCGAGCAGCGTAAGCTGCGCGCCAAGGCCATGCAGCATATCCTCCAGCACATGATCGCGCCGGATGCGCAGTCTGTCGCCGATGACTTGCACGTCGGTGTGGCGGTTGCCGAGATGCCAGGCCAGCCGCACGCAATCGAGCGCGTGGCGAGCCGAAATCTCCACGAGCTTCTCTTGTTCGCCCGCTACCAGTACGATCGACCCGTCATCGAGCAGCAGACCGTCGCCGTCGCGCAAGCTCACCGGCTTTGCGAAGTCGAGCAGAAATTGCGTGCCCTTCTCAGCCGTCAGCACAATGCGCCGCCGATTGCGATCGCCAGCGTCGAGCACGACNCGGTCGATCGCCGACGCGGCGGCCCAGTTGCCGGCCGGTTTGATCGCAGAGACACGTTTCATCGCGTCAGTCTAGAAGAGGAAGTACCGCTGCGCCATCGGCAGCACCTCGGCCGGCGCGCAGGTCAGCAGCTCGCCGTCGGCGCGCACCTCATAGGTTTCCGGATCGACCTCNATCTCGGGCGTGGCATTGTTGTGGATCATGTTCTTCTTGCCGATGTCGCGAGTGTGCTCGACCGCGACGAACTGCTTGTCGACGCCGAGCCTGTTGCGCAAATTGCTCTTGGCCGCCGCTTTCGACACGAACACCAGCGAACTCGCCGTCAGCGCCTTGCCGAAAGCGCCGAACATCGGCCGGTAATGCACCGGCTGCGGGGTCGGGATCGAGGCGTTGGGATCGCCCATCTGCGCCGCGACGATAGAGCCGCCCTTGATGACGATCTCCGGCTTGACGCCGAAAAAGGCCGGCGCCCACAGAACCAGATCGGCGAGCTTGCCCTTCTCGACCGAGCCGATGTGCTTGGCGACGCCGTGCGCGATGGCCGGATTGATAGTGTATTTGGCGACGTAGCGCTTCACCCGCTTGTTGTCGTTGTCGCTCTTTTCGCCGGGCAGCGAGCCGCGCTGCTTCTTCATCTTGTCGGCGGTCTGCCAGGTGCGGGTGATGACTTCGCCCAGCCGGCCCATGGCTTGGCTGTCCGACGACATCATCGAGAGAGCGCCGAGGTCGTGCAGAATATCCTCGGCCGCGATGGTCTCCTTGCGGATGCGGCTTTCAGCGAACGCCAGATCTTCCGCGATCGACGGATCGAGATGGTGACACACCATCAGCATGTCGAGATGCTCGTCGATGGTGTTGCGGGTGAACGGCCGGGTCGGATTGGTGGAAGACGGCAGCACGTTCTTCAGGCCCGCCACCTTGATGATATCGGGCGCGTGGCCGCCGCCGGCGCCTTCAGTGTGGAAGGCGTGAATGGTGCGGCCCTTGAACGCCTTGATGGTGTCCTCGACGAAACCGCTCTCGTTCAGCGTGTCGGTGTGGATCATCACCTGAATGTCGTATTTCTCCGCCACCGACAGGCAGCAGTCGATTGCCGCCGGCGTGGTGCCCCAGTCTTCATGCAGCTTGAGCGCACAGGCGCCGGCCTTGATCATTTCCTCGAGCGCCGCCGGGCGCGAGGCGTTGCCCTTGCCGGCGAAACCGAGATTGACCGGGAAGGCGTCCGCCGCCTGGATCATGCGGCCGAGATGCCACGGCCCGGGCGTGCAGGTGGTGGCGTTGGTGCCGGCCGCCGGTCCGGTGCCGCCGCCGAGCATGGAGGTGACGCCGGAATAGAGCGCCTCGTCGACCTGCTGCGGGCAAATGAAATGGATGTGGGTGTCGAAGCCGCCGGCGGTGAGAATCTTTCCTTCGCCGGCGATGATCTCGGTGCCGGGGCCGATGACGATGGTGACGCCGGGCTGGATGTCGGGATTGCCGGCCTTGCCGATGGCGGCGATGCGGCCTTCCTTGATGCCGACGTCGGCCTTGACGATGCCCCAGTGGTCGAGGATCAACGCGTTGGTGATGACGGTGTCGACCGCGCCCTGCTGGTTGGTGACTTGCGACTGCCCCATGCCGTCGCGGATCACCTTGCCGCCACCGAACTTCACCTCCTCGCCGTAGACGGTGAAATCTTTTTCGACCTCAATGATGAGATCGGTGTCGGCCAACCGCACGCGGTCGCCGGTGGTCGGCCCGAACATGTCCGCATAGGCCGCGCGTTTCATGGTGATCGGCATGACGTTATCCCCGAAGTTCACAACCGCATTTATTCCGCCCTTGCCTGATGCGCAAAGGTGGATAGGCTTACCGATAGGTCAGCCATCTTCGGCTCACGCCGAACAGGGATGGCCGCCATGACCGGAGCGGGCATGGGACGTGGGTGCTGCTTGCAGTATTCGTGGTCCATGTTTGCCGGTCCTGGCTCTCAGTAACTGGGTACGACGCTCACGGGCTCACGCCCACGAGTGCCGGAAATGGATCCGAGAGCTTGTGACGGGCAGACGACGGTCTGCCCGTTATGGCTTTCTGGGGCACCCATCAAAGCTTCCCCATCACATCGCCGCGAAAACCGTAAATCGTGCGCTTGCCGGCGAGCGCGACGAGCGTGACCTCGCGCGTCTGCCCCGGCTCGAAACGCACCGCGGTGCCGGCGGCGATATCGAGCCGCATGCCGCGCGCTTTTTTGCGCTCGAATTTCAGCGCCGGGTTGGTTTCGAAGAAATGATAATGCGAGCCGACCTGGATCGGCCGGTCGCCGGAATTGGCGACGGTGAGCGTCACCGTCTTGCGCCCGGCGTTGAGCGTAATGTCGCCGTCCTTGATGAACATTTCGCCGGGGATCATCAGAACACCCCGGTCCACAGTCCAACGCCGATCAGCACGCAAACCGCGCCGGCGGCGCGCACCATGCCGCGCAGGTGAGCGCGCGCGAGGCCGAGCGCCGCGCCAATGCCGGTCAGATGCAACGCGGCGGTGGCGAGCGCGAAGCCCGCCATGTATTCGGCGCCGCTCATCGTCTCCGCGACTTCGCCCCCGTGGGCGTGGCCATGCAACAGCGCGAACACGGCGACGATCGCCGCACCGGCCGCGACCGGCAGATCGACTGCGAGCGCCACCAGCAGGCCGAGCGCAACCACCGAAGCGAGAATGCCCGGCTCGACGAACGGCACCGGCACATGCGCCATGCCGAGCGCGCCGCCAAGCAACATGACGCCAACAAAGGCGGCGGGCCAGACCCACAGCGCGCGCCCGCCCTTGAGCGCCGCCCACAGGCCGACCGCGATCATCACCGCGATATGGTCGAGGCCGCCGAGCGGATGCGCGAGGCCGGCCGCGAACGAGGCGGTCGAGCCGTGACCGGGATGCGCGAAGGCAGCGCCTGAGCCGAGCACAAGAACGAGGAACGTAAGTGCGAGACGTTTCATGTCAGTTTCCTTTCAGCGGATCGGATTGTGAACCGTGACCAACTTGGTGCCGTCGGGGAATGTCGCTTCCACCTGGATGTCGTGGATCATCTCGGGGATTCCATCCATCACCTGTGCGCGCGTGAGCACATGGGCGCCCGCTTCCATCAACTGCGCCACGCTCTTGCCGTCGCGCGCGCCTTCCAGGATGAAGTCGCTGATCAGCGCCACCGCCTCCGGATGGTTGAGCTTGACGCCGCGCTCGAGCCGGCGGCGCGCCACCATGGCGGCCATGGCGATCAGCAATTTGTCCTTTTCGCGCGGCGTCAAATTCATTGTTGCCTCAGTTGAGCCAAAGCCGCGGCACGCTTGCGCNCAACGCCGCCAGCAGGGCGATCAGGTCGTGGCGCAGCGCGGCGCCGTCCTTGGCGCACAGCCGCGCCACCGCGATGCCGCCCCACGCCGAAATGCCGACCTCGCCGGTGAACTGTTCACTCAGCGCTCGCACGGCGGCGAGCTTGCCGCCATCCGAAGGCGCCATCAGCACGGTGGCGATGGCGATGCCGCCGGCCGCCGATGCCGGGGCGGCGAGTGTCTCGGCCACCGCGCCGTCGAGCCGCGCGCTGTCGGCGAAGATGAGCTTGCCGGCACGGCGCACGCGCCAGCGATCGGCGAAAAAGCCCTGGCGCATCGCCTCGCCCATGGCGGCGCGCCCGAACACCACCGCCTCCGCCATCAGCAGCGACGCGCTCTCGGCCAGATCGACGTCGATGCGCCGCGAGAGGCGGGCGCGGTCGAACAAAATGGTTTCCTGCGGCAGCCAGGCGAGCTGCGCGCCCTCGCCCAGCGAGAGCTTGACGTTCATCTCCGCATCCGGACCGGTGGAGCGGTAGATTTTTTCCGCCGCGGCGGTGCCGGCGATCAGGCGCGCGCCCGGCGCAAGCGCGATCTCGACTTTGAGCCGGTCGCCGCCGGTCATACCGCCGCCGGTGTTGACGATCACCGCTTCCAGCGCGTCGCCCGCGGCATTGGGAAAGCGCACGCGCAGCGAGCCGTCCTCATGCACGCGGGTGCGCCGGGTGCGGCCGCCGTTCGCGGCCACGCCGAGCACGATGTGCCCCGTCGCGCGATTGGCGGCGAAGATTTCGTGCAAGGCTGCGGCCATCCTCACGCCCGTTCCCCGCGTCACTGTCGCACTTGTGCGTGCCATTCTCAAATCGCCAGCGCCCGCTTGAGTGCGCCCTCGTCCATCGTCGCTTTGTCGCACGAGTAGACGATCGCGCCGCGGTCCATGACCACCAGATGGTCGCCGAGCTCTTGCGCGAAGTCGAGATATTGCTCGACCAGCACGATGGCCATGTCCTTCAAGTCGCGCAGGTAGGAGATGGCGCGGCCGATGTCCTTGATGATCGAGGGCTGGATGCCTTCGGTCGGCTCGTCGAGCAGCAGCAGGCGCGGCCGCATCACCAGCGCGCGGCCGATCGCCAGTTGCTGCTGCTGGCCGCCGGAGAGGTCGCCGCCGCGCCGGCCGAGCATGCTGTTGAGCACCGGAAACAGCGAGAATACGTCGTCGGGCACGCTGCGCTGCTCGCGCGACAGCGGCGCGAAGCCGGTCTCCAGGTTTTCTTCCACCGTGAGCAGCGGAAAAATCTCGCGGCCTTGCGGCACATAGGCGATGCCGCGGCGCGCGCGCTCGACCGTGGAGAGCCGGGTGATGTCGTCGCCTTCGAACATGATCGAACCGGCGCTCACCGGACGCTGGCCGACCAGCGCGCGCAGCAGGCTGGTCTTGCCGACGCCGTTGCGGCCGAGCACGCAGGTCACCTGGCCGGGCTCGGCCTTGAGCGAAACGCCGCGCAGCGCCTGCGCAGCGCCGTAGTGCAGATCGATGTTAGTCGCCTCAAGCATAGTCAACGTCCTAGATACACCTCGACCACGCGCTCGTCCTGCGACACCTGGTCGATGCTGCCTTCCGCCAGTACCGAGCCTTCATGCAGGCAGGTCACCTTGACGCCGAGGTCGCGCACGAAGGCCATGTCGTGCTCGACCACGACCACGGTCTTGTCGCGGTTGATTTCCTTGAGCAGCTCGGCGGTCTGCCGCGTCTCGGCGTCGGTCATGCCGGCGACCGGCTCGTCCACCAGAAGCAATTTCGGCTCCTGCGCTAGCAGCATGCCGATCTCCAGCCATTGTTTTTGCCCGTGTGACAGGCTGCCGGCCACGCGCGCGCGCAGCGCCTTGAGCCGGACGGTGTCGAGCACCTCGTCGATGCGTTGCTCCTGCGGCTTCGACGACTGCCACAGCAGCGTCGCCCCCACGGTGCGGTCGTTCTTCAGCGCCAGCAGCAGATTGTCCTCGACCGTGTGCATTTCGAACACGGTCGGCTTCTGGAACTTGCGGCCGATGCCGAGCGCGGCGATCTCGGTTTCGTCGAGCTTGGAGAGGTCGTGGGTGCCCTCCTCGAAGAACACGTCGCCGGAATCCGGCCGAGTCTTGCCGGTGATCACGTCCATCATGGTGGTCTTGCCGGCGCCGTTCGGTCCGATGATGGCACGCATCTCGCCCGGCTCGATGACGAACGACAATTCGTTGAGCGCCTTGAAGCCGTCGAACGACACGCTGATGCCGTCGAGATAGAGCAGCGCGAAAGTGGTTTGCTTTTCCAATGGGATGTCGGTCATGGGGCTACTCGGCTGCGCTCGGGCTTGCGACCGGCGCCGTGGCTTCATTCTTTTCGGCGCGATTGGCGCGCCATAAATTGTAGGTGCCGATGATGCCACGCGGCATCAGCAAGGTGACGCCGATGAACAGGCCGCCCAGCATGAACAGCCAGTAGGGCGCCAGAATGCCGGAGGTGAAATAGGTCTTGGCGTAGTTGACCACGAAGGCGCCGAGCACCGCGCCGGTGAGCGTGCCGCGGCCGCCGACCGCCACCCAGATCACGGCTTCGATCGAGTTGGCGGGCGCGAATTCGCTCGGATTGATGATGCCGACCTGCGGCACGTAGAGCGCGCCGGCGACGCCCGCCATGCAGGCCGACACCGTGAACAAGAACAGCTTGTAGTTCTCCACCCGGTAGCCGAGAAAGCGGGTGCGCGCCTCCGCATCGCGGATCGCCACCAGCACCTTGCCGAATTTCGAGGTGACGATGGCGCGACAGATCAGGAAGCCGATGGCGAGCGCGACGCAGGAGATGACCAAAAGTGCGTTACGCGTAGTCTCGGCCTGCACGTTGAAGCCGAGAATGTCCTTGAAATCGGTCAGCCCGTTGTTGCCGCCGAAACCGAAATTGTTGCGGAAGAAGCCGAGCAGCAGCGCGTAGGTCATCGCCTGCGTGATGATCGACAGATAGACGCCGGTGACGCGGCTGCGGAACGCGAACCAGCCGAACACCAGGGCGAGCAGGCCAGGCACCAGCAGCACCATCAACACCGCGTAGATGAACCAGTCGAAGCCGAACCAATAGAACGGCAGTTCGTGCCAGTTCAGGAACACCATGAAGTCGGGCAGGATCGGATTGGCATAGACGCCGCGGGTGCCGATCTGCCGCATCAGATACATGCCCATGGCATAGCCGCCCAGAGCGAAAAACGCTCCGTGGCCGAGCGACAGGATGCCGGCATAGCCCCAGATCAGGTCGATCGAGAGCGCCAGCAGCCCGTAACAGATGTATTTGCCGAACAACGCGACCAGATAGGTCGAGACATGCAGCACCGAACCGGCCGGCACCAGCAGATTCATCACCGGAATGGCGAGGGCGAAGGCGCCGAGCAGCACCAGGAAGATCATGGTGCCGCGCTCGATCAGGCGGGTGAGCGGAAACGCGACCCTCATGCTTCCACCGCCCTGCCCTTGAGCGCGAACATGCCGCGCGGTCGCTTCTGGATGAACAAGATGATGAACACCAGGATGGCGATCTTGCCGAGCACCGCCCCGGCAAAGGGCTCGAGGAATTTGTTGGCGATGCCGAGCGTCAGGGCGCCGACCAGTGTGCCCCACAAATTTCCCACCCCGCCGAACACCACCACCATGAAGCTGTCGATGATGTAGCCTTGGCCGAGATTGGGGCTGACGTTGTCGATCTGCGAGAGCGCGACGCCGGCGATCCCGGCGATACCGGAGCCGAGTCCGAAGGTGAGCGCGTCGATGCGCGCGGTGCGGATGCCCATGACGGCCGCCATCGCGCGGTTCTGCGTCACCGCGCGCATTTCCAGCCCGAGCCGGGTGAAGCGCAGCATGGCGAGCAACGCCACGAACACCATCAGCGTGAAGACGATGATCCACATCCGGTTATAGGTGATGGTGATGCCGCCGAGGTCGAAGGCGCCGCTCATCCAAGATGGATTGCCGACTTCCTTGTTGGTCGGCCCGAAGCTCGCGCGCACCGCCTGCTGCATAACCAGCGACAGGCCCCAGGTGGCGAGCAAAGTTTCCAGCGGCCGGCCGTAGAGAAAGCGGATCACCGTGCGTTCGATCAGGATTCCGACCGAGCCGGAAACCATGAAGGCGAGCGGAAGCGCGATGGCGAGCGAATAGTCGAACAGCGCCGGATTTCTCGTGCGGATCAATTCCTGCACGACGAACGTCGTGTAGGCGCCGAGCATCACCATTTCGCCATGCGCCATGTTGATGACGCCCATCACACCGAAGGTGATGGCGAGCCCGATCGCCGCCAGCAGCAAGACCGAGCCGAGCGAAAGCCCGTACCAGGCGTTCTGCACGGCGCTCCAGATCGCCAGATTGCTCTGGATCTTTCCGCTCGCCGCCAGCGCGGCCTTGCGCACGGCATCTGGCTGGTCGGTCGGCAAACCGTCGATCAGGCCGAGCGCATCCTGGTCGCCGCGGTCGCGAATAACGGCGATGGCGGCGATCTTGTCCGCCGGGCTGCTATCGTCGGACGAGAGGACGATGGCCGCGCGCGCCTCGATCATCGCCTTTTTCACGCGCGGGTTGGTTTCCGCGGCGAGCGCCTTGTCGAGCGCCGGCAGAACGCCGGCCGCGCGCGACTTGAACACCGCTTGCGCCGCGTCATAGCGCCGGTTGGGATCGGAGGCCATCAAAGTCAGGCCGCCGACCGCCGCGTCGACCACGCCGCGCAGCCGGTTATTGAGGCGGACCGCATCGATATCGTCGGGCGGCGCACCTACGGCCGGCTTGCCGGTCGCGGCGTCGAGCAGCGCGCCGTCATTGGTCTTGATGTAGACCTTCTTGTCCTTGGCGCTAAATGACAGCCGTCCGTCCTGCAGCGCCTCGATCAGCGGCCCCGCCAACGGACTGCCGCTGGCAGCGACCGCGTTGACCGCATCGGCGGTGTCGCTGAAATCGTCGGTGGTGAAGCCCGCCAGCGCGTCCTCGTAGGGGCCGGCGTATGCGAACCCGGCGCCGGCGACGAGCAAACCGAGGGCGATTACGAACGCTATGATGCGATCGTAGAAAGCACGCATGGCATTCGATCCCGGCATCATTTTTTTACGCATGATCTTTTCCGAAAACCGGTTCCCACTTTTCGGGATCATGCGGCATTGTTTTTATTTGGAGGCGGCGGCTTGGCCCGCCGCCTCCGTCGGTGTCATGTCAGTCGCGCCATCCGCGCGGCGTCAGGACGCCCCGCCGCATTTCTTCGTGACCATATTGTAATTGCCGCATTTCAACTTGACCCAATCGGACTCCAGGTCCTTCGAACCTGGCAGGTAGTCCGACCAGGCATCGCCGGGCACCAGACCCTTGCTCTTCCACACCACGTCGAACTGGCCGTCGGCGCGGACTTCGCCCACGAACACCGGCTTGGTGATGTGATGGTTGGGCAGCATGGTGGAGGTGCCACCGGTCAGATTCGGCGCGGTGATGCCAGGCAGCGCGTCGATTACCTTGTCGGCATCGGTGGACTTCACCTTCTCAACCGCCTTGACCCACATGGCGAAGCCGATCACGTGGGCTTCCATCGGGTCGTTGGTGGTGCGCTTCGGATTCTTGGTGAAGGCCTGCCAGTTCTTGATGAAAGTGGCGTTGGCCGGGGTCTTGATCGACTCGAAGTAATTCCAGGCGGCGAGATGGCCGAGCAGCGGCTTGGTGTCGAGACCGGCGAGTTCTTCTTCGCCGACCGAGAACGCCACCACCGGGATGTCGGTCGCCTTGACGCCCTGGTTGCCGAGCTCCTTGTAGAACGGCACGTTGGCATCACCGTTGATGGTGGAAACCACCGCGGTCTTCTTGCCGGCCGAGCCGAACTTCTTGATGTCGGACACGATCGTCTGCCAGTCGGAGTGCCCGAACGGCGTGTAGTTGATCATGATGTCTTCTTGCTTGACGCCTTTCTGCTTCAGATAGGCCTCGAGAATCTTGTTGGTGGTGCGCGGATAGACGTAGTCGGTGCCCGCGAGCACCCAGCGCTTCACCGAGCCGCCGTCCTTGCTCATCAGATAGTCGACGGCTGGGATCGCCTGCTGGTTGGGAGCGGCGCCGGTGTAAAACACGTTGCGCTCGCTCTCCTCGCCTTCGTACTGCACCGGATAGAACAGGATCGAATTGAGTTCCTTGAACACCGGCAGCACCGACTTGCGCGACACCGAGGTCCAGCAGCCGAACACGACGGCGACCTTGTCCTTGGAGATCAATTCGCGCGCCTTCTCGGCGAACAGCGGCCAGTTCGAGGCCGGATCGACGACAACCGCTTCGAGTTTCTTGCCGAGCAGGCCGCCTTTCTTGTTCTGCTCGTCGATGAGATACAGCATGGTGTCCTTCAGCGTGGTTTCGCTGATCGCCATGGTGCCGGAGAGCGAGTGAAGGATGCCGATTTTGATGGTGTCCTCGGCCTTGGCGGGCTGGACCGCCGCCGCAGCGGCAAAAGCCAACCCTGCGGTAGCGGAAAGCCACCGGCGTGCATTCGGTCGCTTGGCGACCGCCTGAATTGTGTTGAACATGAGCGTAGTCCCCTGCGTTTGACGCGCGCGATGGTGCCCGGCGACATTTCCGCGCATAACGCAAATCGCAAGGCCTGTGCCAAGGCCGCGATTGCTGCCTAACTCATTGGAAAAGCAATATTATTTGCACGCCGCCTGTGGATTGCCCAATTTGCAGGCTGAGACCATCGATTAAATAATAGGCAGCATGCTTTAGATTCTCTCAGGCCTAATACGGCCCGTCAGATCTGCCAAAGCTCGTCGACAGCGAGCTGGCGTGGAATCAAACGCTGCTGGACCGCGTAAGAAACAAGCAGTTCGAGGCAAGGCCGGTTGGCCTCCTTGCCAAACGGCGCGGTATCGATTTGGCCGGCCTTGGGCAGGCCGGACGCCTTCTTGCCGGCTTCCAACAGCCGGTAAAGCTCGGCGACCGCCTGCGGGTTTGCGCGCGACAGGGCCTGCGTCACCACCACCATGTGATTCACCGGCACCAAAGCGTGCTGGCCGTACCAGGCGCGCGCCGCCGCGTCCGGATCGGGGATCACGCTTTGCAGGCGCTTATCCTTCGGCAGTTCGGCGCCGTAGATCGCGGCATCGAGTTCGCCGTCGATCAACATTTTCGTCATGTCCTGATCGGGGCGGGCGCGGATCACGCCGGCAGGCTCCTTCGCCTCGGCCACATGGCCGTCCTCGAAGGTCACCCACTGCACGCGGGAAAAATCGACCGCATAGTCGTTTTGCAGAATGCCGCGCAGCCAGGCGCCGGTGGTCTGGCTGTAGGCGCGCACGCCGACGCGG
>JGI24140J50213_10000681_pt1 | contig 15620 bp, 16 predicted proteins | sample BarGraIncu00222A_FD_50213 | JGI IMG/M metagenome (IMG submission 50213)
CGGCGACGAGGGCCACGAAAGGAAAGGCGGCGGACATGCGAAGTCGACAGGTGACTACGGGAAGCGACGCTATTTTGCGCCGCCGCTAATTGGCACAGCGAACCGGGCTGGCCCCGAGCAGCGTGATCAGCACCTTCGGCTCGATGCCGACGAGATAGCCGCGCCGGCCGCCGTTGATGTAGATGCGCTCGAGGTCCAGGATCGTCTCCTCGACGTGCACCGGCATCGCCTTTCGCGTCGCGAACGGCGAAGTGCCGCCGACGAGGTAGCCGCTGTGCCTTTCGGCGACCTCCGGCACGCACGGCGCGACCGACTTGACGCCGATAGCGCGGGCCAGGTTCTTCGTGCTCACCTGCCGGTCGCCGTGCATCAGGACGACGAGCGGGCGCGCCTGCTCGTCCTGCATGACGAGGGTCTTGACGACGGCATGCTCGTCGACGCCGAGCTGGCGCGCCGATTCGGCCGTGCCGCCGTGCTCGAGGTACTCGTAGACATGCTCGCTGAAGGCGACACCGGCGCGACGCAACGCCTGCGTCGCCGGGGTCTCGCTGACGTGGGCGCTCTTTCGACTCGCGCGAGCCATGGTCAGGCGCCGGCGTCCAAGCGCGCGTCGGCGGTGCGCCACGCCGGCGCGACGATGAAGGGTTCGACCGGCGGTGGCAAGGTCTGGCACTCCTCGTAGACGCGGATCGTGCAGTGCGCGCAGATGCCGCGGTCGAGGCGCTGGAAGATCGCCGCGATCGCGGCGTGCTTGGCCGGGAAGATGTGATCGACGCCGAGCTCGTCCATGAAGCCGATCTTCTGCCACATCGCGAGGACGGGCGGGCGCGGCCGATGGAAGTAGAGGTCGCCGCCGACGGCGCGGCGCGTCAACATTTCGTTGCGCCACAGCTCGGCCGCGGCCAGGTCGATGAAGTTCATGCTCTTGGCCATGATGAGCAGGTGCCTGGCCGAACCGGCGGGGGCGCGCAGGTCGCGCAACTGGTCGTCGACGTGGGCGACGGCGCCGAAGTAGACCTCGCCCTCCATGCGGATCATCTTCAGCTGCGGGCACTCGGGCAGCGGCGCGGTGGCGTCGGCGCGGACGACGAAAGGCCGGCCCGGCGTCGTCGCATCGAACCCCATGACCCGCATCGCGGGCTTCGACGTGCGGTACATGTAGCTGACGAGCGACAGGATAGTGCCGAGCAGGATCGCGATCTCGATGCGGATCGTCGCCGTCGCGACGAGCGTCGCCGCAGCGATCGCGAAGTCCTTGCGGCTGTGCTGCCACAGGCGCCGCCAGCTGCGCCAGTCGAGCAGCGACCAGGAGACGAGGATCAGCAGCGCGGCGATCGCGGCGTAGGGAATCAGGGCGAGCAAGGGCGCGCTCACCGCGACCAGGAGGAGCAGCCAGAGCGAGGCGAACACGGCGGCCAGGGGCGTCCGCGCGCCGGCTTCGAAGTTCGGCACCGAGCGGTTCAGCGAGCCGCACGAGACGTAGGACGAGAAGAATCCGCCGACCAGGTTCGACAGGCCCTGGCCGCGGAATTCTCGGTTCGCGTCGAGGTGCTGGCCGGAGCGCGCGGCCACCGCCTTGGCGATCGAGATCGACTGGCCGAGCGCGACGATGGTCAGGGCGAAGGCGATGCCGACCAGGTCTCCAAGGACCCCCGGCGCGACCACCGGCGCGTGGAAGCGCGGCCAGACCGGCGGCACGGTGCCGACGATCGCGATCGTCCCCCAGGGCTCGGGTGCCCAGCGCCGCAGCGCCGCGGCGAGAGCCGTCGCCGCGACGACACCGACGAGCAGATGCGGCACGCGCGGCGCGCTGCGGCGCGCCGCGAGCGAAGCGACGATCGTGAACAAGGCGATGCCCAAGGCGACCGGCGCGACGTCGCCGAGGTGGCCGGCGACATCGGCGATCAGGCGGTCGATGCGATGGCTCGTCGGCGCGGCGAGGCCCAGCGCGTCGGGCAGCGCGTGCAGGACGATCAGGACCGCAGCGCCGCCCATGAAGCCGCGCAATGCCGAGGGCGAGATGAAGTTGGCGATGCCGCCGAGGCGCAAGGCGCCGATCAGCCACTGCATCGCGCCGACGAGCAGCGTGACGGCAAGGGCGAGCTCGACGTAGGCCGGAGATCCGACCGCCGCCAGCGGCGCCAGCGTCGCGACGAGCGCCAGCGAGTTGGCGTTGGTCGGTCCCGAGACGACGTGCCAGCTCGAGCCGAACAGCGCGGCGACGGCGCAGGGAACGATCGCCGTGGCCAGCCCGTATTCGGGCGGCAAACCGGCCAGCGACGCGAAGGCGATCCCCTGCGGCAGGACGAGCAAGGCGCCGAGCACGCCGGCGACGAGATCGGCGCGCAGCGTCGACCGATCGACGTTGCGCACCCAGGGGCCGAACAGGCGCGTCGCGATCATCGTCAGGCGATCGGGTGCCGGCGCAGGTAGCGGCGCACGATAGCCAGGCTGTAGCGGCTCGCGATCTCGGCGATGAAGCGGTTGAAGTCGACGTGGGCGAGATCGTCGGCGCGGTCCGAGACGGTGCGGATGACGGCGAAGGGAACGCCGAAGTCGAAGCAGACCTGGGCGACTGCCGCGCCTTCCATCTCGCAGGCGAGCGCACCGGGGAAGCTCGTTCGCAACGCGCTGCTTTCGGCGGCGCTGGCGACGAATCGGTCGCCGCTGACGACCAGGCCGGCGTGGACTTCCGGCGCGTCGATGCCGAACTCGCCGAGCAAGGTGGCGTCGAGGCCGTCGCGATCGGGCTCCTTCGCCCGCGCGTCGGCGAGCACGGCCCGCGCTGCCGCTTGCAGCGCCGCCGACATCGACGCGTCGGCGGCGAAGCGATCGGTGCCGTAGAGCGGAACCTCGTAGCGCGGAAAGATCGGCGACGCGTCCATGTCGTGCTGGAGCAGCGCGTCGGCGACGACGACGTCACCGACGCGAACCCGCTCGTGCAGCCCGCCGGCCGTGCCGGTGAAAACGGCCCGCTCGACGCCGAACTCGGCGCAGAGCAACGTCGCGGTCGTCGCCGCGGCGACCTTGCCGATCCCGGACAGCACCGTGACGACCTCGTGCCCGTCCAGGTGGCCGACCCAGAACTCGCGCCCGCCGCGGACCTGCGGCGCTTCGTCCGGCATCTGCGCCAGCAGCGCGCGCAGCTCTTCGCGCATCGCGCTGACGATGGCGATACGACTCATCGGGCTCGACGGCTCAGCGCCGTGCCGCTTCGGCGAGCGACGTGTTTCCGCACCGGATCAGGTCGTCTCACTTCGATCGCTGCAGGCCAGCGGCACTTCGCCCAGTACCGTGCAGCGGCGCACGACGCGGCGCTGCATGAACGGGTCGTACGGAGTGGCGCGGTGCATCAGGCAGCGGTTGTCCCAGACGATCAGCTCGTTCGCCTTCCAGCGGTGCTCGTAGCTCAGGTCGGCGTGCACAGCCATCGCGTTGAGCTCCTCGATCAGGGCCCGGCCTTCGTCGTACGCCATGCCGACGATCGATTCCGCATGGTCGCCCAGGTAAAGGCAGGCGCGGCGCGTCTCCGGATGCCAGCGAACGATCGGGTGGTCGACCGGAGGCGCCTCGCGACGCTCGGCGTCGGTCATCGGCTCGCTGCCGTGCCGGCGTGTGCGCGAGAAGTCGAGGTTATGCACGGCGCGCAGGCCCGCGATGCGCGCCCTCCACGCCGCGTCGAGCCGCTCCCAGGCGCCGTACATGTCGCAGAAGTGGGTCTCACCGCCGCTCTCGGGGACGATCTCGCCATAGATGATCGTCGCCTGCCCGGTGACACGCCGCCACGAGCCGTCGGTGTGCCAGACGAGCGTTCCCTTGTCGGGATGGCGGCCGTTCGGATTCCCATGCGCGTCGAGGTTCGAGAGCCGGTAGAGCTCGGGAAAGCCGTCGGCGTGATAGCGCGACATGACGTGCACCTGCACTTCGCCGAAGCGCCGCGCGAGCGCGACCTGCGCCGCGGGCGCCAGCTCGTGCGGCGGAAAGACGAGCACCTGGTAGCGCAGGAACGCGGCGTACAGCGCGGCGAAGGCGTCGGGTGAAATGTCACTCGTGAGATCGAGCCCCGAGACCTCGGCGCCCAGGTGCGGCGTCAGCGGCCGCAATTGGAACGCAGGAGCCCCATTCGCGCCGGTTGCCGCCTGCCCGGATTGCAGCAGTGCGCTCATGGGCAGATATAGCCGGCGCCGGTCGGCGACTTGAAGCAGCCGACCGATTCCGGGAACAGCGTCTTCGGCAGCCACAGCACGACGTCGGGCAACAGCACGGTGAAGGCGATCGTCGCGAGAAAGACGACGTAGAGCGGCAGCGAGCGCACCAGCGCGCGCCCGAAGCCGACGCCGACGTACTTCGACGCGACGAGCAGCGACAGCCCATAGGGCGGCGTGATCAGCCCGAAGACGAGCGTCGTGATGATAACCACGCCCATGTGCAGCGGCTTGATGTGGCCGAGGTCGGTGAGCTTGATGATGATCGGCATGAAGATGATGATCGCCGGAACCGCGTCGATGAAGTCGCCGACGATGATGAAGAGGACGACGAGCAGGCCCATGATCATCGGCCCGCTCGTCCCGGCGATTCCGCCGATGTAGGTCGCGACGATGTCGGGGCCGCGCAGGAAGGCCACCATCCAGCCGAACGCCGACGCCCCCGCCACCGCTGCGAGCGGCAGCGAATAGAGGAGGCCCGCGTACATGAAGTCGCGCGGCAGCTCGAAGACGTGACGCGGCCGCAGCACCGGGATGAGGACGACCAGGATGTAGACCGCGGCGATCATCCCGGCCTCGGTCGGCGTGAACCAGCCGCTCAGGATGCCGCCCATGATGATGACCGGGATCACCAGCGGCAGGGCCGAGCCGCGCGCCGCGATCGCCACCTCGGCGAAGCTGGCGCGCTTCTTCTTGACGCCGACCGGCCCCCAGAAGTAGCTGTAGACCATCAGGCCGATGCCGATCAGCACGCCGGGGACGACGCCGGCGAGGAACAGCCCGCCGATCGAGACGTTGCCGGTGGCACCGTAGACGACGGCCATGATGCTCGGCGGGATCAGGTTGGCCATCGTCGATGCCGAGGCGATCAGCGCCGCGGTGAAGCCGCGGTCGTAGCCCTCCTTGTCCATCTCCGGGGCGACGGTCCGGCTCAGCACGGCGACGTCGGCGGTCGACGAGCCGGAGATGCCGGCGAAGAACATGCTGAACAGCGTCACGACCTGCGCCAGGCCGCCGCGCATGTGCCCGACCAGCGTCTGCGAGAGCCGGATCATCCGAGCCACGACGTCCGATGACGCCATCAGCTCGCCGACGAGCAGGAAGAACGGGACGGCGAGCAGCGCTTCGGAGTCGATGCCGTGAAAGAGCTGCCCGACCATCGACTGCATGCTGATCGGCGTCAGCCCGGTGGCGAGGAGGACACCCGCGATCAGCGCGAACGAGACCGGCACGCCCATGTAGCCGAGCAGCAGGAAGAGGAACGCCATCAGGCACAGGATGGCGCCGCCGCTCATTCGGCGAGCCCTGCTTCCGGCATGTTGTCGCGATCCTCGGGCCCTTCGAAGCCGTGCTTCCAGCCGTTGACGAGCTGCTCGATCGAGAACAGCGCGATCAGGACGCCGGCCGCCGGAACGATCGCGGTGTAGACGGTCAGCGGGATCAGCGACGGCATGCGGTAGCTGCCGAGATCGAGAACCGCATTCTTCCAGCCGAACCAGACGAGCATGAACGCGACGACGAGGACGACCAGGCGGTTGGCGATCTCGATGGCGCTGCGCGAAGCACCGGTCATGCGCTTGGTGATCTCGCTCAGGTAGAAGTGGTCGTTGCGCCGCGTCGCCGCCGCCATGCCTACGAACACGCCCCAGGCGAAGAAGGCCGTCGTCACCTGCTGCAGCCAGAGCCACGGCGCGCCGAGCGTGCGCGTCACGACGTCGCACAGCACCGCGAGCGTGAACATGGCGATGCAGACGCCGCACAGGATCATCAGCAGCGCCTCGAGCCGGTCGAAGGCCTTCCACTTGAGGTGGCGATGCCGCTGCAGGATCAGGGCACGGGTGTCGGCCATCTCGACCTTTCGTCGTCGCGTGTCGGCGAAGGACGGCGCGTGCCGGCGCGCCCGCCGCGGCGCGCCGCCGCGCTGCTACTTGACCTCGCGGACCATCTTCAGGAGCTTGACCGCGTGCGGGCCGAGCTCGGCGGCGAGCTGGTCCTGCACCGGCTGGGCCGCCTTGATGAAGCCCGACTTGTCGACGCCCTCGACGACCTTGACGCCGATCGACTTCAGCTTGTCGGCGGAGTCCTTCTCGAGCTGCAGTGCCATTGCCGGCTCGCGCCGGCTGACCTCGGACGCCGCCGCCTGGACCCAGCCCTGCTGCTCGGGCGTCAGGCTCGTCCAGGTCTTCTCGCTGACCCAGATGCAGTTGTTGTTCGCCTCGTGCTCGGTCATCGACAGCACCGGCGCAACCTCGTAGTGCTTGTTGGCGAGGTAGACGTTGACGCCGTTCTCGGCGACGTTGACGACGCCCGTCTGCAGCGAGGTGTAGACGTCGCCAAACGGCATGTGCACGGTCTGCGCGCCGTAGGCCGGGAACAGCGTGTCCTCGGTCTTGGTCGCCTGGACGCGGACCTTCTTGCCCTTGATGTCGTCGATCGACTTCACCTCCTGCTTGCTGTACATGTTGCGCATGCCCATCGTCATCAGGCCGAGCACGTGTGCCCCCTGCACCGAGTCCTTGACCATGTCGCGGAACTCGGCCGTGATCGCCGGGTCGGCGAGCACGTGCTGCAGGTGCTGCTGGTCGCGGAAGATGAAGTGCAGCGAGAAGACGCCGGCCTGCGGCGCCAGCGTCGAGGCGTTGGCGGTCGAGGTGATGACGAAATCGATGTCGCCGGCGCGCAGCTTTTGCAGCATCTGCGGTTCCTGGCCGAGCTGCGCTCCGGGAAACTGGTTGATGCTCAGCTTGCCGCCGGAGAGTTCCTTGAGCTTGGCGTCGAACATGTTGCCGGCGATGCCGTAGGCCGTCGTCGGCGGCTGGTCGTAGGCGAAGCTGAACTGGCGGGTCGCCTGTGCGCCGGCCAGCGTCGCGGCGAGCGACGCGACTGCGAAGACGAGCCCACAAAACAGGCGACGGGCGATCGGGTGGGTCATGACAGCTTCTCCATGGGTGCAGCCGGGCAGGACCCCGAGGGTTCTTCGCCAGAGGGGCCCCGCCGCAGAATATGCCGCAGCGCCGCCTTGGGAATCGGTAGATAGCCTGCCCCCGGGCCCCTAGCTGCTAGAGAAGAGCGAGGGTCCGCTCGTCCGGCCGTCCGCCGAAATAGCGGTGCAGCGCTTCGACGAACTCGCGCTGCCGGGGTGCGACGCGATCGAACAAGGTCATCGACGAGCGGAACTTCAGGTCGTCGGGCGCACCGAGGATCTCGAGCGCCGTTTTGCCGCGCACCGCGAGCACGAGCCCCGTGCATTCGAGCAGACGCGGGCCGAGCAGCGCGTGCGCCAGATAGGCCCGCGCCTCGTCGGCGCCGGCGATGCCGTAGCGCTCGGCCATGGCGCTGCGGCCCAGTCCCTTCAGCTGCGGGAAGACGAACCACATCCAGTGGCTGCGCTTCTCGCCCGCCGCGAGCTCGGCCGCGACCCGCGAATAGAGCGGCGCCTGCGCGTCGACGAAGCGCTGCAGGTCGAAGGCGCCCGGCAAGCCGCTACTCCGAGGTCGCGCCGCTGCGCTTGATGATCGGCGTCATCACGACGAGCTCGTGCTGCAGGAACTTGCGCAGGTCTTCGCTCGATCCGCCGACCGGCTCCATGAATTGCCCGGCGAGCTTCTCGCGCACGTCGGGAAGCAGCAGCGCGTCGTTGATCTCTCGGTTCATCCGCTCGACGATCTCGGTCGGCGTGCCGGCAGGCGCCATGAACGCCATCCAGGCCGTGTTCTCGACGTCGGGCAGGCCCGCTTCCTTCAACGTCGGAATGTCGGGCATGAAGACGCTGCGCCTGGCCGTCGAGACGGCGAGCGGCCTGAGCTTGCCGGACTTCACCTGCGGCATCACGGCCACCGCGGGGACGCAGGCGAACTGCACGTCGCCTTGCAGCAGGGCCAGGATGGCGAGCGGCGACGACGCGTACGGAATGTGCACGGCGAAAGTGTTCGTCTTCGCCTTGAGCAACTCGACGCCGAGCTGCGACAGGCTGCCGACGCCAGTCGACGCGAAATTGAACTGGCCCGGATGCGCCTTCATCGCGCCGACCAGCTCGCCGATGCTCTTGATCCCCGAGTCGGAGCGCACGGCGCAGACATTGGCTTGCGCGCCGCCGAGGACGACCGGTCGCAACTCGACGAACGGGTCGTAGCCGAGCTTCTTGTAGAGCACCGTGTTGTAGACGAGCGGCCCGTTCGTGCTGACGAGGAAGGTGTAGCCGTCGCCGGCCGCCCTGGCGACCGCGCCGGTGCCGGTGTTGCCGCCGGCCCCGGCGCGGTTGTCGACGACGATCGCCTGGCCCAGCCGCGGCGCGATCTTTTCGGCCACGATGCGCGCGAACACGTCGGGCGACGATCCGGCGCCGTACGGAATGACGATGTGGATCGGCCGGTTCGGCCAGCCTTGCGCGAGCGCGCTCGCACCCCCGCAGGCGAGCGCGAGCGCGGCGGCGCCGCGCAGGAACGGAATCAGAAGGCGTCGCGGCAACAGGGTCATGGCTCGATCGTCTCGGTCTCGGCAAGAAAGCGCTCTTCGCAGGCGACGAAGCCGGCGACGAGCACGCGGTAGGCTGACTCGACGAGATCGGGCAGCGGCGGAAAATCGTTGGCTCGTGCGGCGGCGAGAGCGCGGACCCGCGCCAGGACTTCGGCCTGGCGCTTCGGCGCCGCGACCTGGAAGGCATCGCGCTTGAAGCGCGTCGCATCGCGCACGCACAATGCGCGCGCGGCGATCAGCTCGACGACCTGCGCGTCGATCGCGTCGATCTTGTGCCGTAGCTCGCCGAGCGTGGCGGCCTGCGCCCGGTAGCGCGAGTCGCGAAAGCGCCGGACGGGAGCGGCGTCGATGCGGGGTTCTTCGGGTACGGTCATCGGTCGTCTTCTGTGCACGCAACGCCAAGGGGATCGCGCCGATCGTAGCAAGCGCCCTATCGCTGCGGCATGTCCTTGGCGCCGTAGCCGAGGCTCACCGTCGCGTCGTCAGGGATCGGCGGCATCGTCGCGTTCCACGCTTCCCAGTCTTCGCGCATCGATTGCAATCGCTCCGGGTCGCGCGACCCGAGGTTGGCGCGCTCGCGCTCGTCGGCCAGAAGGTCGAAGAGGTAGTCGTGTCCGTCGATGCGCAGGTACTTCCACTTTCCGCTGCGCAGGGCGCGCTGGCCGCGATGCTTCATGCGCCAGTGCAGCGGCCGCTCGAAAGAATGCGTCGCGTCGCGCAGGACGCCGAGGAGCGAGACGCCGTCGAGCGGGTACGCCGGATCGGCGGCGACTCCGGCGGCCTCGAGCAGTGTCGCCGACCAGTCCATCGTCATGCTGAGCTGCTCGCTCGATCCGCCGGCGGCGATCTGCGCCGGCCAGTGCGCGATCCAGGGAACGCGGATGCCGCCTTCGGTCAGGTCCATCTTGCCGCCGACGAGCGGCCAGTTGTCGGAGAAGCGCTCGCCGCCGTTGTCGCTCGTGAAGACGACGAGCGTGTCGCGGGCCACGCCTTCGGATTCGAGCGCGGCGACGATCCAGCCGATCCCTTCGTCCATGTGCTCGATCATGCGGCGGTAGGTGTGGATGTTGCCGCCGTGCAGGTGGAACAGGTTGTCCTTGACCTCTTCGGCGAGCGCCGCGTCGTTGCGCGTTTCCCACGGCCAGTGCGGCGCCGTGTAGTGGACGCTGAGGAAGAAGGGCGCGCTTTTCGCGAAACGCCGCACCGTCTCGACGGCGCGCCGCGAGATGAGGTCGGTCAGGTAGCCTTCCTCGCAATATTCGGACTCGCCCTGCCAGAGGTCGGGCGTGCCGCGGAAATCGCGGTGGCTGAAGTAGTCGACGCCGCCCGACATCGGGCCGAAGAATTCGTCGTAGCCTGAGCGCAGCGGGCCGAACGCCGGTGGATAGCCGAGGTGCCATTTGCCGACGAGCGCGGTGCGGTAGCCCGCTGCCTTGAGCAGCGAAGGCAGCGTCGGGTGCGCGGGGGGCAGCCCGAGCGTCGTGCTGCCGCGACTCTTGCTGTTGATCGGCTCTTCGGCGGCGCCGCGCAGGCGGTATTGGTAGCGCGCCGTCATCAGCGCGAATCGCGTCGGCGAGCAGACCGGAGAGTTGGCGTAGCCCTGCGTGAAGCGCACCCCGCCGGCGGCGAGTCGATCGAGCACGGGCGAGACGGGGACGCGGCCGCCATAGCAGCCGAGGTCGGCGAAGCCGAGGTCGTCGGCGACGATGAAGACGATGTTCGGTCGACCGCTCATGCGCCGATTCGACCACATCGGCGTTCCGGGCGGCGGGCCGAGGCGCGTCGCAGCGAACGGCCGGTTGCCGGACGGCATATGATTTGCCCCGCAGACCTCGCCGCACGCAAGTGCCATGGCCGGTGCGCAAACCCAAATCAATTCAGGAGAAAGCGATGATCGATCGTCGATATGCCCTAGGAAGCGTCCTCGTCGCCGGAGCCTTCGCCCTCGGCGGATGCGGCATGATGGATTCGATGTCGTCGTCGGCGGCCAAGCCGGCGATGGCGCCGGGCGAAATGTCGGCCACGCTGAAGGGCTCCAACGAAGTGCCGCCGAACTCGAGCGGCGGTAGCGGCTCGGCGAAGGTCAACCTGAGCGGCAACTCGCTGACCTGGACGATCACCTATTCCGGGACGACCGGTCCGGTGACGGCCGGCCACTTCCACGGCCCGGCGACGGCCAGCGCCAATGCCGGCGTCGTGGTTCCCTTCCCTCCCAGCAGCCTGCCCAGCCCGATCACCGGCAGCGCCACGTTGACCGACGCGCAGGTCGCCGACCTGAAGGCCGGCAAGTGGTACATCAACCTGCACACTGCCGCGAACCCGGGCGGCGAGCTGCGCGGTCAGGTCAACTGAACGACCGGTTCGCGAGCGAGCGCGCGCTGTTCAGCGCGCCTTCGCTTTTTCCGCTTCACGCAGGCGCAGGACGCGGCGCTGCACCTTGCCCGTCGTCGTCATCGGCAAGGCGTCGATGAACTCGATCTCCTTCGGGTACTCGTAAGGCGCGAGCTTGCCACGCACGTGCGCCTGCAGCTCGCGCTCGAGTTCGGCCGAAGGCGCGAACCCGGGCGCCAGGACGACGTAGGCCTTGACGAGCGCGCCACGTTCCCGGTCCGGCATGGGAACGACGGCGGCGTTGGCGACGGCGGCGTGCTTGACGAGGCAGTTCTCGATCTCGCTCGGGCCGATGCGATAGCCGGCAGCCTTGAAGACGTCGTCGCTGCGGCCCTGGTACCACAGGTAGCCGTCGTCATCCATCACCGCGGTATCGCCGGTGCGGCACCAGCTGTCGTCCGGGTCGCCGGTGAACTTGGCGCGCGTCGCGTCGTCGCGCTTCCAGTAGCCGAGGAAGAAGACCGGGTCGCGGTCGCCGTGCATGTCGCGCCGATGCAGGGCGACATCACCGGGCGTGCCGCGCGCGCATTCGCGGCCGTCGTCGTCGATCACGGCGACGCGATGGCCGGGATACGGGCGACCCATGCTGCCGGGGCGCGCCGGCCAGCGCACGGCACAGTTGCCGACGATGTAGTTGATCTCGGTCTGCCCGAACATCTCGTTCGGGACGACGCCGAGCCGGTCCCGGCACCAGGCGAAGACAGCGTCGCCGACGGCCTCGCCCGCGCTCATGATTGCGCGCAGCGCGAGCGCATGGCGCGTCCGCGGCTCGGGCAGCGCCTTCATCATCGCCTTCAGCGCCGTCGGGAAGAGAAAGGTGTGCGTGACGCGGTACCGCTCGAGCAGATCGAACGCGGTCTCGGGGGCGAAGCGGCCGTGATACGCGACGATCTCGCGGCCGAAGTACAGCGTCGGCAGCAGGGCATCCATCAATCCGCCGGTCCACGCCCAGTCCGCGGGCGACCAGAACACGGCGTCGTCCTGCGGAAACCAGTTCTGGCTGCAGACGAACCCCGGCAGGTTGCCGACCAGCACGCGGTGCGGCAGCAGCGTTCCCTTCGGCGGCCCGGTCGTGCCGCTCGTGTAGATGAGGACGGCCGGGTCGTCGGCCTGCGTCACGACGGCCGCGGGCAGCGCGCTCGAGTCGGCGAGGAGGCGGCTGCAATCGACGTCGCCGCGGCCTTCGGCAGCGCCGACGGCGACGACGGTCGCGAGCTGCGCGCAGAGCGGCCGCGCCGCGAGCACGTTGTCGATGCCGCTCTCGTCGACGAGGGCGAGGCGCGCGCCGCTGTCGTTGATGCGGTATTCGAGCGCCTCCGGTCCGAACAGCATCGACAGCGGCATCGCGACGGCGCCGAGGCGATAGAGGGCGATGTGCGCGACGGCCGTCTCAAAGCGCTGCGGCATGACGATGGCGACGCGGTCGCCGCGGCCGACGCCGAGGCGACGCAGCGCGATGGCGAGGCGATCGGCGTGGTCGCCGAGCTCGGCATAGGTGAAGTCGCGGCGCGCGCCGCTCTCGTGCTCGTAGCGGATCGCGATGGCCTCGGGCGTCGCGCGCGCCCAACGCGTGCAGCAGACCTCGGCGAGGTTGAAGCGCTCGGGCACATGCCAGCGGAAGCCGGCGTGCAATTCGGCGTAGCGGTCGACGGCCGTCTCAGCCATTGCCGTCAGGGGCGGGGTTCGGGCTGCCAGCGCCGAAGGCCGCGAGCGTCTCGCCGGCGATGCGGCAGATGCGCCAGTCGGGCATCACCGTCGCGCCCATGCGCTCGTAGAAGCGGATCGCGTGCTCGTTCCAGTCGAGCACGCTCCACTCGAAGCGGCCGCAGCCGCGGTCCGCGGCGATCTGCGCCAGACGCGTCAGGAGCGCTTCGCCGATCCCCCGGCCGCGCTGCTCGGGCTCGACGAACAGGTCTTCGAGATAGAGACCGGGGCGGGCGAGAAAGGTCGAGAAATTGGTGAAGAAGAGAGCGAAAGCGACGACGGCGCCGCCCTTGTCGACGACCAGCGCCTCGGCCACCGGGCGTTCGCCGAACAGGTGCGGGCGGAGTTTTTCCGGCGTCACCTGGAGCAGATGGGTCAGCTTTTCGAACTCTGCGAGACGCACGATGAGGCGAACGATCGCCTCGAGATCGCGCGGCTCGGCAGCGCGGATCGAGAACGCCGAGGGTGCAGCGGATGGAGCGGCCGACATCGGCGAATTGTGGCAGCGGCGCCGCCGCCAGGCGAGGCTCGCTACAGTGAGGGCGATGAACATCATCGCCGCGAGCTACGTGCCGCGAAAGACGGCGAGAAGTCGCTTCGTCGAAGCGCGCGGCTTTCGCCATCACGTCCTCGAGTGGGGCGACCCGGGCTCGGCGACCGCCGATCGCCCGACCCTCCTCATGCTGCACGGCTGGATGGACGTCGCCGCGTCGTTCCAGTTCGTCGTCGACGCGCTGTCGGTCGAACGCCACGTGCTCGCGCTCGACTGGCGCGGCTTCGGCGCGACCGACACGCCGCCGGTCGATACCTACTACTTCAGCGACTACATCGGCGATCTCGAGATCGTGCTCGACGCGCTGTTCGGAACGGCGCACGCGCCGATCGACCTGCTCGGTCACAGCATGGGCGCCAACGTCTCGATGCTGTATTCCGGATTGCGGCCGCAGCGCGTGCGCCGCCTCGTCAACCTCGAGGGCTTCGGCATGCCGCGCGCCAAGCCGGCGAACGCGCCGAAGCGCTACGCGGCGTGGCTCGACGCGCTGAAAACGCCGCAGCAGCTGCGCACGTATCACTCGCTCGAGGCCGTTGCCGCGCGCCTGCAGAAGAACAACCCGCTCCTGCGTGCCGACCGTGCTGCCTGGCTCGCCGGGCAGTGGTCGAAGCGCGTCCCCGGCACGGCCGGCGCACCCGACACATGGCACCTGCTCGCCGATCCGAACCACAAACGTCCGAGCCCGCTGTTCGCCCAGGTCGACGAATGGCTCGAGTGCTGGAAGCGGATCACGGCGCCGGTGCTGTGGATCGAAGGCGACCGGACCGACGTCTCGATCTGGTGGGGCGACCGCTACTCCAAGGCCGAGTTCCACGAGCGCCTCGACGTCGTTGCCGACGTCGAGCGGCACATCGTGTCGCCGGCCGGGCACATGCTCCACCACGACCGCCCCGAGGACATCGCGCGTCTGCTCGAAGCGTTCCTGTCAGAATCGCGCCCTTCCCGAAGCGACAAGACATAGAGAGATGCACCATGGACGTCGAGCACATCAATGCCATCGGCAACCGGCTGGCCGACCTGACCCAGCGCACCGCCGCGCTTCGGGGGTATCTTTGACTACGACCGCAAAGCGCTGCGCCTGAACGAGGTCAACGCGGCGCTCGAGAACCCCAAGGTCTGGGACGAGCCCAAGCGCGCCCAGGAGCTCGGCCGCGAGAAGCGCACCCTCGGCAACGTCGTCGAGACGATCGACCACCTGACGTCGAATCTCGCCGACAACAGCGAGCTCTACGACATGGCGAAGGCCGACCAGGACGAAGGCAGCCTGCTCGCGATCGAGGCCGACGCCGCCAAGCTCGAGGCGACCGTCGCCGACCTCGAGTTCAAGCGCATGTTCAACAAGGCGGAAGACCCGCTCAACTGCTTCGTCGACCTGCAGGCCGGCGCCGGCGGCACCGAAGCCTGCGACTGGTGCGCGATGCTGCTGCGCCAGTACCTGAAGTACTGCGAGCGAAAGGGCTTCAAGACCGAGGTGATGGAAGAAAGCGAAGGCGACGTCGCCGGCATCAAGAGCGCGACGATCAAGGTCGAGGGCGACTACGCGTTCGGCCTGCTGCGCACCGAGACGGGCGTGCATCGCCTCGTCCGCAAGAGCCCGTTCGATTCGTCGGGCGGCCGGCACACGAGCTTCGCCAGCGTCTTCGTCTACCCCGAGGTCGACGACTCGATCGAGATCGACATCAACCCGGCCGACGTCCGCGTCGACACCTTCCGCGCCTCGGGCGCCGGCGGCCAGCACATCAACAAGACCGACTCGGCGGTGCGCCTGACGCACCTCCCGACCAACATCGTCGTGCAGTGCCAGAACGACCGCTCGCAGCACCGCAACCGCGACGAGGCCTGGCAGATGCTGCGCTCGCGCCTCTACGAGCACGAGATGCGAATCCGCATGGCGGCGCAGCAGAAGCTCGAGGACTCGAAGACCGACGTCGGCTGGGGGCATCAGATCCGCAGCTACGTCCTCGACCAGAGCCGCATCAAGGACCTGCGCACCAACGTCGAGATCAGCAACACCCAGAAAGTGCTCGACGGCGACCTCGACACGTTCATCGAGGCGAGCCTCAAGCAAGGCGTGTAGGCGCAGCGCTGAAGAAGAATCGAATCGAAAGAGACAAGGAACCTCCCATGCGTGAAGGCACCGCCCCGCTCATCCGTCGCGAAGACTACGCGGCGCCCGCCTATTGGATCCGCAAGGTCGACCTCAGCTTCGACCTCGATCCGGCGAAGACGCTCGTCATCAACCGCATGCAGATCGAGCGCAATCCGGCCGCAGCCGCAGGGCCGCTCAGGCT
>JGI24140J50213_10000682_pt1 | contig 15619 bp, 12 predicted proteins | sample BarGraIncu00222A_FD_50213 | JGI IMG/M metagenome (IMG submission 50213)
AATGCCGGAATCGCGATCTCGAGGTCATCCCACTCGATGCCCCTGACCTGCTGCATCATCAGGAACCCGACCACGACCAGCGCCGGGGTCGCCGCCTCGTAAGGGACCACCGAGACCAAGGGCGACAGGAATGTCGCCAGCAGGAACAGCAGACCGGTCACCACCGACGCCAGGCCCGTGCGTGCCCCCTCACCAACCCCAGCGGCCGACTCGATGTATGCGGTGGCGCTGCTGACGCTGCCCGCGCCACCGGCGGCGGCAGCCAGCGAGTCGACGATGAGGATCTTCTGGGCGTTGACCGGGTTACCTTCCTTGTCGAGCAGGCCGGCCTCGGAGCCGATGGCGACCATCGTTCCCATCGTGTCGAAGAAATCGGCAAGCAGCAGGGTGAAGACGAGCAGGATCACCGACACGGCACCGATCTTGGCGAACGAGCCGAGCAGGGAGAACTGGCCCAGCAGGCCGAAGTCAGGGATATCCACGAGCGTGGCAGGGATCTTCGGGACGTTCAGTCCCCAGCCCGTGGGGTTGACGAGCTTGCCCTTGCCATCGAGCTGGCCCCCGATGCCGACCAGAGCCTCCAGCACGATGGCCACCACGGTGCTTCCGACGATGCCGATGAGGATCGCGCCCTTCACCTTCTTGACCAGCATCACGATGATCGACAGCAGACCGACCACGAAGACAAGCGTGGGCCAGCCGGCGAGAAAGCCGCCGACGCCGAGCTCGACGGGCACCGGACCGACGGCCGGGCGGCGGACGATACCAGAGTCGACCAGGCCGATGATCGTGATGAAGAGGCCGATGCCGACGCTGATAGCCGTCTTCAACGCTGACGGAATGGCATGGAAAACAGCCTTGCGGAAACCGGTCAGCACCAGGACGGTGATGATCAGGCCCTCAAGGACGACCAGCCCCATGGCATCCGGCCAGGTCATCCCCGGCAGCTTGGCAATGCCGAAGGTCACGAACGCGTTCAGGCCCAGTCCCGTGGCGAGCGCGAGNGGAAAGTTNGCCACGACGCCCATCANCAGGGTCATCACGCCGGCCACCAGGGCCGTGGCGGCCGCGACCATCGCCAGGTTGGGGTGGCCCCCTCCACCCAGGAACCTGCCGGTCGAGTCGGCCTGCGTGCCAATGATCAAGGGGTTGAGCACTACGATGTACGCCATCGTGAAGAACGTGGCGAAACCGCCCCGGACCTCCCTGGAAACGCTCGAGCCTCGTTCGGTGATCTTGAAGAACGAGTCAAGTGCGCCGTGGGCAATGACGGTCCTGGTCTTCCTGGGGGCGAGAGTCGAGGGCATGGCGCCCAGCGTAGAGCGTCCTGAGGACGCCACCTGCGGGGGACACATAGGCTTGGCTCTGTGAGCCCCGAAGACCCCCAGCCCCTCGCCAGCGACACCGCTCGAATCCTCGAGATCGGGATGTCGCTGTGGAGTGTTGCCCTCGTGGTCGCTCTGCTGGTGCCTGCCTTTCATCAGGGCGACCGGTCCTGGTGGCCGTGGACCTGTATTGCCGGCATGGTGGGGGGCGGACTCGCCCTTGTATATGTCCGTCGCGGCCGCGGCAACGCAGCCGGTGCGAATCTTTCTGCGCGATCCCCGCGGTCGCCGGATGGCCCCACCCAGCGTTAGACGACTGCGGTCAGAGTCGCTCAGACAACATCGAAGGCGAACTCGTCGAGCACCGGCTCCTCGGCGGGCTTGGGGTCCTCGCGGATGAGATCGACCTCGCTGTGCGCGCCACAGCCATGGTCAAGGCTCACGACGTGACCGTCGGAAGGTGACCAGACGTTGGCGCAGACGCCAAAAAAAGAGCGAAGGGCACCCGCCATCGGCAGGAAGAAGCCGCACGAGGAGCAGGGAGCAGGCGCCTTTTCGGCCACTGGCGAGTTGGGGCCCGCGTCCCCGCGGTACCACCGTTCGGCTGCTTCCTCGCGGCCTTCTGCGGACAGGACACGCTTGCGGCCGAGGCCAAGTTCCCACTGAGCCGCCTCGTCAATGTCCTCATCGCCGGTGGCTTCCAGGCTCAGCTCAAGGCGCTGGTCCTCCTCGATATAGGGCAGAACGTCTCCAGCCCCGATATCACCCGGAGCCAGGCGCTGGTCATACGGCAGCCACTCGGGAGAAAGCAGCGCGCCCTGCCCGGGCACCAGGTTGGTCTCGCAGATCGTCGCCTTCTTGCCGCGTGGCACCCGTGCGATGGTGATCGCCCAACGCCATCCCGGGTACGCAACGGCTGTGCACGCGAAGTAATGGGTCGCCACCCGTTCGTCGTCCATCACAGCGCCCAGGTGCTCGCCCACGGTGCCGGGTTCCGCGACTTCCTGGACTGCCTCACGAGCCTGTTCGGACGCGGCGAACAGGATCGCGTCAGTCTTGATGGCCACCCTCAGGCACCGGTCTCAAGCTGTCCGGCGATCCCACGCAACACCTTGGCGACCTTGCCGGCGGTGGCTTTGTCTGGGTACCTGCCGCGGTGCAGCGTGGTCGAGACGCTGTCAAGCAGTTTGATGACATCCTCCACGATGACGGTCAGGTCTTCCGGCGACGTCCTGTTCTTGGCTGCCACCGATGCTGACATCGAGGGCATGGGGTCCAGGACACGCACCGACAGTGCCTGCGCGCCGCGCCTGCCCTGAACGACACCGAACTCCACCCGAGTGCCGCCCTTGAGCGTCGCGACGCCCTCGGGCAACGCATCCGCGTGCAAGAAGACGTCAGCGCCCTCGTCGTCACTAAGAAAGCCGAAGCCCTTCTCGGCGTCGTACCACTTGACCTTGCCTGTAGGCACAGCCCACCTCTTGCTCATGTCTCGGCCGCCCGCCCCACATCAGGGTACGGCGCGATGGCGCGCGTTGCGCTGACCCCAAGGCTAACCGTTATCAACCCAGGAGTTCGGCCCGGCACCTGGTTGGCCGGCCTCAGACGGACCCAGCACCGGTTGAAACATTTCCTGTGTGGCCTCACTCCTACCGGTGACCTCCCCCGAACGTGATCGCCCCTGTCTGGCGTCCTTGCGGAACGACCTGCCTGGCGATGGCGGTGGAACACCGGATTCCCGGCCGGGCCAACGGCCTGGCCCCTGCCCGGCCGAGCTCAGCCGGGCGTGATCCCCCAGGAGGCCGCGAACTCCTGGTCCGGCTCGAGGACGAGCAGGTCATCGCCGGAGTTGAAAGCGTTCGGCGGGCAGGTCATCGGCTCCACCGCGATGCCGCTGACGCGTCGGGACGACAGCGGGAGCGAGTCGCCGGTGAAGACCTGCAACCACTGGTATGCCGTGGCGTCGGCCCAGAGGGTGACCACACAGCCGGTGCCCGGGTGGGCGAGGTTGACCCGCCAGCAACCATCGGGGCCGGCGACAAGGTTGGCGAATGCCGTGTCCAGCCGCTGGCGGCCCAGCGCTCGGGGCACGCGAAAGTCCTGCTGAGTGCCTTCAACTCCAGCCAGCTCCCGCGGCAGGAGTCGTTCATCGACCTCGAGGAACGCGGCCGCCGGTATGGTGACCTCCACCTCGTCAACGCGGTCCTCACCAACGCTGAGATAGGGATGTGCACCGAAGCCGAACGGTGCGGCGTCGGCCCCGACGTTGAGCGCGCGAGGAGTCACGATCAGGCCTGTCGCGGTCAGGGCGTAGGTGACTGACAGGTCCAGGCTCCACTGCCAGCCCTGCTGTGGACGCAACCTGTAGGCAAGGGTGACGGTGTCCCGCGTGTGCTCCTGGACGGACCAGGTCGCCCATCGCACCAGCCCGTGGATCGCATTGCCGCGCTCCGGCTCGGTGAGCGCGAGCTGATGGCTCTGGCCAGAGAAGGTGTAGCGACCGTCGCGTATCCGATTGGGCCACGGCGTCAGCAGCTGACCTCGCCCGGCCGGGCAGCGTACGTCCTGGGAGTACCCGGCCAGCACGTCGCGGCCGCCAAAGATGTAGGAGCGCAAGCCGCCTCCCACCTCGACGACGACCACTTCGTGGTCACCATGGCGGATAGTCCACTGCTGGCCGCTGGGAAGAGCGCTCACGTAAGGACACTACGACCTCTACGCCTGGCTGCTGGAAGCAGACCCGTGTCGGGGCTACATCGCCCTGATGATGATGGCCACCTTGTCGGAGGCGCGAGCCAGGACGAAAGCCTGCCCTCCGGTGGCTGGGGCCGCCGACCCCGAGCGGGTCGCGCTGGTGCGCCCATAGGTGCCCACGAAGCCGTCCGAGCTTTTGAGCGTGATCGAGGTGGCACTGACTGCGCTGACCTGGCCACGCTGGAATACCAGGGGCTGGGTCACGCCGTTGACTGTCGCGGTCACATTGCCATGCAGAGCTGTCCCGCCGGCAAGGCCCCCGAGCCCGCCCAGGCGACCGCGCATCCCTGGCGCACCCGGCATACCCGGGTTCTGGGGATAGCCGTTGTTAGCGCCGGGACCCCCAGGCTGGCTGCGGGAATAGCCACCCAGTCGCTGCCCCATCATGGCAAAACGGTCGTGGTTACGCAGTACGAGGAAGCCGGCCACACCGAGGCTGAGGAACATCAGGGCGACCAGGACGACCGCGGCGATGCCAATGGCCCAACGGCCGCCGTGGGTCGAGGTCACCTGGTGCCACACGTTGGTCTGTGGAACGGGACCCGGGGTCGCCGGGGACGGCTGTGCGCCAACAGGCATCGACTGCGTCGCCGGGCTGCCTGGAGCCGGCTGCTGCGACCGCGCGGGTTCAGGCTGCGCGGGTGGCTGTTCGGGGGGCCGATCTGTCATAACGTTCCCTTCTCACATCCCTCAGGATCCCTCAGAAGTCCGTGAGATGTGAGAAGAACCCCTGAGAGTTACCTATGAAGATTTGTCTACCAGGCCAAGGATCTCCAGCGCGTCTGCGCGCATCTCCATCTTGCGGATCTTGCCGGTGACTGTCATCGGGAACCCCTCAACGACGTGGACATAGCGGGGCACCTTGTAGTGCGCGAGCCGACCGTGGCAGAACGCGCGAACATCCTGGGCCGTCAGCGGCTCTGCGCCTGGTCGCATCACGATCCAGGCCATGAGCTCCTCGCCGTACTTGGGGTCGGGAACGCCGATCACCTGAACATCGGCGATGTCGGGGTGGGCGTAGAGGAACTCCTCGATCTCACGCGGATAAACGTTCTCACCCCCGCGGATCACCATGTCCTTGATCCGGCCGACGATCGACAGATAGCCGTCGTCGTCCATCGTTGCCAGATCGCCGGTGTGTATCCACCGAGCGGCGTCGATGGCCTCGGCTGTCTTGTCCGGCTGTTGCCAGTAACCGAGCATCACGCTGTAGCCCCGGGTGCACAGCTCCCCCGGCGCGCCCCGGACCACGGTCCGGCCGGTGGCGGTGTCGACAACCTTGACCTCAAGATGGGGCATGACTCGTCCAACGGTCCCGGTCCGACGAGCGAGGTCGTCATCCATGCGGGTCATCGTCGAGACCGGCGAGGTCTCGGTCATCCCATAGGAGATGGCAACCTCGGACATGTGCATCTCGTCGACCACGCGCTTCATCACCTCCACCGGACAGGGTGAGCCCGCCATGATCCCGGTCCTGAGACTGGTCAGGTCATAGGAGGCGAAGTCGGACAGCCCCAGCTCGGCGATGAACATCGTGGGAACGCCGTACAGACTCGTGCAACGTTCCTGCTGGACGGCGAGCAGGGTCGCGGCGGGGTCGAAGGATGGAGATGGGATAACGGCACATGCCCCATGGGAGACCGCGGCGAGGGAACCCATTACCATGCCGAAGCAGTGGTAAAACGGCACCGGTAGAGCGATCCGGTCACGCTCGGTGTAGCCGACGAGCTCGCCGACAAAGAAGCCGTTGTTGAGGATGTTGTGATGGCTCAGCGTTGCTCCCTTGGGGAAGCCGGTCGTCCCCGAGGTGTACTGGATGTTGATCGCGTCGTCAGGGCTCAGTGTCGCCATCCGGGCTGCCAGCTCATCGGTCGAGGCTGCCGAACCCGCCGCGACCAGCTCGTCCCAGCTTGACTCGCCGATATAGACAACGTCGCTCAGGTCGTGACACTGGGGTCGGACCTCATCGACCATGGCCCGGTAGTCCGACGTCTTGTGGGCCACAGCACTGACGAGGATGCGCATGCCCGACTGTTCGAGGACATAGGCAAGCTCGTGGCTGCGATACGCCGGGTTGACGTTGACCAGCAGCGCTCCGACCTTGGCCGTCGCATACTGCAGCACCGTCCACTCAGGGACGTTTGGCGCCCAGATACCTATCCGGTCACCGGCCGTCACGCCCCTGGCCAGCAGGCCCAGGGCCAGCGCAGTGACGTCAGCCTCGAGCCCGGCGTACGTCCAGCGGCGACCGCTGGGCACGTCCACCAAGGCCTCCGCGTCGGGCACCCTCATGGCGGTGCGCGTCAGGTTGTCGCCGATCGTGTCGCCCAGCAGGGGAGTCTGCGAGATACCAGAGCCATATGACAAGAGCTTTTGAGCCTGCATCGTTCCTCCGCGAGGGTGAGGTAAGTGTCGCTATCTTGGCACCCTATGAGCCGACCTGCAGCAAGGGTGTGCAGGCCAACTACCGTATGACCTGTGTCTACCTCTTCGTCCAGAACAGCCACCGCCGTCAGGAGCCTCGCCGACGACGTGCGGGGTCGCAGTGATGAGCAGCTGCGCGCACTGGTTCGACGCCGTCCCGACCTCGCGCGCCCGGCCCCCAGTGACCTGACCTCCCTGGCAGCTCGCGCAAGCACACGGGCCAGTGTTCAGCGAGCCCTGGACGGGCTTGACCGTGGACATCTGCAGGTCCTGGAGGCGCTGGTGGTAAGCGGAGACCCCGTGGATCTGGCGATGACCGCAACGCTGCTCGGCACCTCGGCGCGTCCGCTGGACGGGTTCGTCCGCGAGCTGTGGGATCGCGCACTGCTGTGGCGCAGCGGCGACGGGCAGCACGTGGTCCGGTCGGTCTCCGAGGTCCTCGGACCCCACCCTGCCGGCCTCGGGCCGGCGATCGCCGAGCTGCCCGGCTCGACCCCGCCATGGTGCGGCTCGCCCGAGGCACTGGACGAGGTCATCACCTCGGCTCCGGCAGGCGCCCGGAACATCCTGGACATGCTCACCTGGGGACCACCGATCGGGACGCTGTCTCCGGGTGGTCCGATGGCCGCCGCAGGCAGCTGGCTGATGTCCCATCAGCTGCTCAGCTCGTTATCGGCCGACCACGTCGCCTTGCCCCGCGAGGTCGCCCTGAGACTGCGCGGCGCCAAGCTGCACCGTCACACCGAGCTGAGCGCGCCAAAGCTGACGGTCACCCATCACGAGCAGTCCTCGGTGGATGACGCCGCGGGGGGTCAAGCCTCCGAGCTCCTGGGCCTGGTGGACGAGCTTGCAGCGGACTGGGGCCCTCGACCGCCTCGTGTCCTTCGCGCCGGAGGCCTGTCGGTGCGCGACTTCAAGCGCCTCGTCTCAATCTTGGATATTGACTCAGCACATGCGGCATTCGTGGTCGAAACTGCCTACGCAGCGGGTCTGCTGGCCGACGACGGGTCCCTGGAGCCGGTGTGGGCGCCGACCCCGAGTTATGACGACTGGCAGCAGAAGCCGTCGGCCCACCGCTGGGTCCGGCTAGGCCAAAACTGGCTGTCCTCGGGTCGGGCGCCGCACCTGGTCGGCACGGTCCCTGCGGGCGGGGGGAGCCCAATCAACGCCCTCAGCGGGGAGGTCGTCTATCCACCGGTGCGTCAGCTCCGCGGGGACGTACTGACCGAGCTGGCTGCGCTACCCGAGGGGCAGGCCCCGGATCTGAAAAGCTTGACTGCCCGCCTCCGCTGGCGCAGGCCGATGCGCCGGGCGGAGATCATCGAAGCCGTCACGGCTGCGGTGCTGGCGCAGGCAGAGTGGCTAGGGATCACCGGGCGGGGGGCGCTCAGCACCGCCGGGCGTCTTCTCTTCCAGGCTCGGGCGGACCCATCTGCCGCCGAGGAGGCGATCGATACGCACCTGCCCTCACCAGTCGAGCACGTCCTGCTGCAGGCTGACCTGACGGCGGTCGCCCCCGGCCGGCTCGAAGGCAGCCTCGCTCAGTTCATGCGTCTGGTCGCCGATGTCGAGTCACGAGGCGGGGCCACGGTCTACCGGTTTTCCCCCCAGAGCGTTCGCCGCAGCCTTGACGCCGGATGGTCATCGGCCCAGGTCCTGAGCGCGTTGCAGGACGCAAGCCGCACGCCGGTTCCCCAGCCCCTGGAGTACCTCGTCGGCGACATAGCCCGGCGCCATGGGCAGACGCGAGTGGGCACGGTCTCGGCGTATATCCGCAGCGACGACACCACGGTGCTGGACACCATGCTGGCCGATCGTGGGCTGGCCGCACTGCAGCTGCGACGGGTTGCCCCGACGGTGGTCGTCTCTCAGGCACACACGCTGGTTGTCCTGGAGATGCTGCGTGAGAACGGTTTCGCGCCGGTCGCCGAGACAACCGAGGGCGGGGTCCAGATCCCTCGCGTCGCACAGCACCGCACTCCCGCACGACGCTCGCCGGCTGCACCGACCATCACCTCAGTGGTTGATGACGAGCTGACAGAGAGCCTCATCTCGGCCCTACGTGCCGGTGAGGAGTCCGCAGAATACGAGCGCGAGCGTGCGCAGTCACAGCCTGGACCACGGCTGCCGTCCACCGAGCCAGCCGTCGCACTGGCCCTCCTTCGGGAGGCCTCCGCCGACAGCCTCGGGATATGGATCGGTTATGCCGACGTAGACGGCCGAACAAAGCGAATACTCTTCTATCCCAAGCGGATCGAGGGTGGGCGCGCCTACGGCTCGGTCGAGGGGTCCAATGTCGAGCACACCTTCTCGATCCACCGGATCACCGGCGCCGCCGGCAGCTGAGCGCTCAGCCTCACTCCGGCCGGTACCGCTCGCCAGCAACGGCTTTCGCGCCAGCCTTACCCAGTCGCTCGACCACGAGCTCAGCACTGGCCTCGCTGATCCCCGCCACCACAACCGACGGCGCCTCCTGGGCGAGCTGGCTGGCGGACATGAAGTCGAGCCCAGTGGCCTCAGTGATGACGGTGATGACGGTGACCGGGCTGGCTCCCACCAGCTGAAGGACGACCTGATACTCGCCCGGCTCGGTGAGTTTGGGCAGAGCCCGGCGAGGCTTGCTCAGCATCGCCTCAGCCCTCCGCGACAGCCATCCCTTCAGGCCCCGGGGGGAGATGTCATCTGAGGGGGTTGAATCTGACGGGACTGAATCAGGCATCGTCACCAGCGCCCGCCGCACCGCTCAGCGCCTTGACCACCCGCGATGGCGACGGCCGGCCCAACTGTCCCGCCATCCATACACTGGTCGCCACCAGCGCCTCGAGGTCGACCCCCGTCTCGATCCCCAGGCCGTCCAGCGCCCAGACGAGGTCCTCGGTTGCCAAGTTGCCAGTCGCGCTCATGGCGTAGGGGCAGCCGCCCAGGCCACCAGCGGAGGCGTCGACGACCTTCACCCCGTGAGCCAGGGCGGCCATGGTGTTGGCCAACGCCTGACCATAGGTGTCGTGGAAGTGCACCCCGATCACCTCGACACCGATTCCCTTGGCGTCCAGTGCGTCCAGCAGCCGGTGCACATGTCCCGTCGTGCCGGTGCCGATCGTGTCGCCCAGACTGAGCTGGTCACAGCCGAGGTCCATCATCCGGGATGCGACGTCCACCACTTGGCCAAGGGGGACATCCCCCTCCCACGGGTCGCCAAAGCACATCGACACGTAGGCGCGGACCCACAACCCTTCTTCTCGGGCTCGCTGCACAACAGGCGCAAACATGGCGATCGACTCGGCGAGCCCGCGGTTGAGGTTCTTGCGTGCGAAGGTCTCGGTCGCGCTTCCGAAGACCGCGATGGCCTGGGCTCCCTGTGCGAGCGCGGCATCCAGACCTTGTTCGTTNGGCACCAGGACGGGCCGGTTACGCCCACGGCCGACGTCATCCAGAAGACCGAGCAGTGCCGCCGAGTCGGCCAGCTGGGGGACCCACTGTGGTGGCACAAAGGATGTTGTCTCGACGATGTCGAGCCCTGCAGCCACCAGGCGCCGGATGAACTCGGCCTTGACCTCTACGGGCACCAGTGTCTTCTCGTTCTGCAGCCCGTCGCGAGGTCCGACCTCATAGATCGTGACCCGTCCGGGCACGTCAGTAAGGGTTTCACGCTGCGGTCGTCGCATGGGTACCTCCCAGTGTGGGTACCCATCGTGTCAGCAAGGTGCACGACCCCACCACTGGCGACCAACCGCGGCGACAGCCAGTTGATACCTTGTCGTGGACAGTTCATCGCGGGAAGAACGACCGGCAAGAGAGAGCGCACATGAGCGAGCCGACCAACGACGGCAAACAGCATCCCGAACCTGACCCCGAAAGGGACCAGGACGAGGTGCAGGACGACCAGACCCCTGACTCCACCTTCGGCGACCCGACGGCGCCGATCTGGGCTGAACCCACCGCTCCCGTCGCACCTGCCCAGACTCCTCCCGGCGCGGCTGATCCGCACGCCGACCTGCCTTCAGCCCATCCTCAGGCAACTCCGCCGGCCGCCCCGCCGCTGAGCAACCCCTACGCCCAGGGACCACCGCCTGCGTCCTACGCGCAGGGACCACCGCCTGCGTCCTACGCCCAGCAGTCGCCGCCTGCGCCGTATGGCCAGGCAGAGCCGGGCCAGTTCCCGACCTACGGCCAGCCGTATGCGAGCGGCCAGCACACCGAGGCGAACACCTCGGCCATCGTCCTGACCGTTCTTTCAGGGGTCAGCCTGATCTTCTGCAACGTCTTAGCCATCGCCTCCCTGATCCTGGGCATCGTCGCCCTGACCAAGAACACGTCAGACCAGTCGGGCTCGCGCAGGTTGACCAGGATCGGCTGGATCGTCTTTGCGTCAGTCTGGGCGGTGGCGATCTTGGTCCTGGTCGGGCTCATCATCCTGGGCGCCACCTCCTCGGACAACTCAACCACCCACATGTTCGGCAACTGAGCAACGGCATCAGCGGGCCGGGAACACACTCGTGCGCGATCGCGTTGATGGACACACCATGGTTGACGGACCCCTGATCGTTCAAAGCGACAAGACACTCCTGCTTGAGGTGGACCACCCTGACGCTGAGGCAGCGCGGCGGGCCATCGCACCCTTTGCGGAACTGGAACGTGCCCCGGAGCATGTGCACACCTATCGGCTAACTCCGCTCGGCTTGTGGAACGCCAGGGCTGCCGGCCACGACGCCGAGCAGGTGATCAACACTCTCATCACCTACAGCCGTTATGCGGTGCCGCACTCTCTGCTGCTGGACGTCGCCGACACCATGGACCGATACGGCCGGCTGACCCTGGCTAAGGACGGCGACCATCTCGTCCTGCACAGCACCGATCGCCCGGTGCTGGAAGAGGTATTGCGGCACAAGAGGATCCAGCCCCTCCTGGGAGAACGCCTGGACGACTTCAGCGTCTTGGTGCACCCATCGGAACGCGGCCAGCTCAAGCAGCAGCTGCTCAAGATCGGCTGGCCGGCCGAGGACCTTGCCGGCTACGTCAACGGGGAAGCACATCCCATCTCACTGCTGCAGAACGACTGGGCGCTTCGTCCCTACCAGCAGCAGGCGGTCGATGGCTTCTGGCACGGGGGCTCAGGAGTCGTCGTGCTGCCCTGCGGCGCGGGCAAGACCCTGGTAGGTGTTGCCGCCATGGCCCAGGCCGGCGCGACGACCCTGATCCTGGTCACCAACACCGTCTCGGCCCGTCAGTGGCGTGACGAGCTGCTCAGGCGAACCAGCCTGACCGAGGACGAGGTCGGCGAGTACTCCGGTTCCCGCAAGGAGATCCGGCCGGTCACTATCGCCACCTACCAGGTGCTGACAACCAAACGCAAAGGTGTCTACACGCACCTCAGCCTGCTCGATGCCCGCGACTGGGGACTGATCATCTACGACGAGGTCCATCTTCTGCCGGCGCCGATCTTCCGGATGACAGCCGATCTGCAGGCCCGCCGCAGGCTGGGTCTGACCGCCACACTGGTCCGCGAGGACGGGCGTGAGGCCGACGTGTTCTCCCTGATCGGCCCCAAGCGATTCGACGCCCCGTGGAAGGACATCGAGGCCCAGGGCTATATCGCGCCCGCTGACTGCGTCGAGGTGCGGATCACCCTGCCGGACGCCGAGCGGATGACCTACGCGATGGCCGAACCTGAAGACCGGTACCGTATGGCCTCCACGAGCACCTCCAAGGACGGGATCGTCGAGGCGCTCGTGGAGAAGTATGCAGGCGAGCCCACCCTGGTGATCGGCCAGTACCTCGACCAGCTCGACCGGCTGGCGGCACGGCTGAACGCAGACCTGATCACCGGCCAGACCACGGTCGCCGAACGCCAGAAGCTCTTCCAGCAGTTCCGCACGGGCGAGGTGGCGCTGCTGGTGGTCAGCAAGGTCGCAAACTTCTCGATCGACCTGCCCGAGGCCAGCATCGCCATCCAGGTGTCAGGAACCTTTGGTTCTCGACAGGAAGAGGCTCAACGGCTGGGACGAGTCCTTCGGCCCAAGGGCGACGGGCGTACGGCACACTTCTACAGCGTTGTCTCGCGCGATACCGTAGACGCCGACTTCGCCGCTCATCGCCAACGTTTCCTTGCGGAGCAGGGTTACTCCTACCGGATCATCGACGCCGACGACGTGCTGACACCGCCCGAGCCCGATCTGAGGAACTAACCCGCAGGAAAACATGCGGCGGATTAACAGGAAACTCCCAGAGACGGCATACAGAATTAGTCCGTGACCACTGGCACCCCTGAGGCCCGGCTCCTCGTCGTCGAGGACGAGCCCAACATCCGCGAACTGCTGGCGACCTCCTTACGCTTTGCCGGGTTCGAGGTGCATGTCGCCGCCGATGGCGCGACTGCTCTCAAACAAGCGGCCGAACACGACCCTGACCTGGTTGTCCTGGATGTGATGTTGCCCGACATGGACGGTTTCACGGTCACCCGCAAGCTGCGCGAAGCCGGGCGGGTTCTGCCGATCGTGTTCGTCACGGCACGCGACTCCCTGGAAGACAAGATCCAGGGGCTGACCGTCGGCGGAGACGACTACGTCACCAAGCCGTTCAGCCTCGAAGAGGTCGTGGCCCGTATCCGCGCGGTGCTGCGACGGACCCGGGGCGGGATCGAGGAAGACGACGCCATCCTGCGCTTCCACGACCTCGAGCTCGATGAGGACTCCCACGAGGTCCGACGCAATAAACGGGTGATCGAGGTGTCCCCCACAGAGTTCAAGCTGCTGCGCTACCTCATGCTCAACCCCAACCGGGTGCTGTCCAAGGCCCAGATTCTCGACCACGTCTGGGACTACGACTTCCGTGGACAGTCCGGCATCGTCGAGTCCTACATCTCCTACCTGCGGCGCAAGATCGACGTGGAAGAACCTGCGCTTATCCAAACCAGACGCGGCGTAGGTTATGTGCTGCGTCTGCCCCCAGAGTCGACCTGAGCAGCTCGAACATGACAGATGCCGCTAAAGGGAGACCTCAGCTCACGTCGTTGATTGCACGAGCGCGGCGCCCGTTCGAGGTCCTGCCCCTGCGGGTTCGACTCGTCGCGCTGCTGGTATCCCTTCTCCTGGTCGCCCTGACGCTTACCAGCTTCGCCACCAGCGCCCTGATGCGCCGACAGCTCATGGACAACACCGACCGTGACCTGGTGGCGGCCGCCATCCCCACCGCCTCGCGGTTCGTGAGAGGGTTCAGCGCGCCCGATGAGAACCTTCCCACGAACTACGCAGTCAAGTACATCCCCACTGATCCCAGTGTCACCAACCCCCCGCGGTTTCTCTCGCTGCCCACCGGGGACCATGTCATACCCAACATCCCGGACCTGACCCTGACCGACCCTCGTCTGATCAACGGCACGCTGTTCACCGTCACCTCGCTCAATGGCAACGTGCGCTGGCGTGTGCTCGCGGGAGCGGTCAACGACGGATCGGCAACGTGGGCGGTGGCGGTGCCGTTGCGGGGAATCGACACCACCATCGAGCGGATGTTGAGTTTCGCCATCCTGATCGACCTGGTGGTGATCGCCTTGTGTGCCCTCCTGGGGTGGTACGGCGTGCGCCGCGCATTCCGGCCCCTCACCCAGATCGAGGACACAGCCGCGGTGATCGCCGCGGGCGACCTGACCCGACGGATCCCCGAGCCCGCAGCCCAGGACGAGATCGCCAGCCTGTCCCGCTCGTTGAATGCGATGCTGGCCCAGATCGAGCAGTCCTTTACCGTCCGACAGGCATCCGAAGAACGGATGAGCCAGTTCGTGGCCGACGCCTCCCATGAGCTGCGCACTCCCCTGGCCGCGGTCAGAGGGTACGCCGAGCTGTACCGACAGGGGGCGGTCACCGAGCCGGAGGAGGTGACGACCACGATGCGGCGGATCGAGGATGAGTCCATCCGGATGGGAGGGCTGGTCAACGACCTGCTGATCCTGACCCGGCTGGACCGGCAGCGACCTCTGGAACGAGGGCCGGTCGACCTGACGGTGCTGGCCGCCGACGCCGTCCAGGACGCCCGCGCCCTCGACCCGACCCGTCATGTGCGGCTGATCGGCCTCTCTGGCGACCTCGAGCCAACCACCATCGAGGGTGATGAGGCCAAGTTGCGCCAGGTCGTCACCAATCTCGTGGGCAACGCCGTAAATCACACTCCTGAAGGCACCGGCATTGAGATCGCGGTGGGCAGCGGGGCTCCCGGTCGCGCCAGGCTCGAGGTGCGCGACCACGGCGAGGGCGTCGACCCCGTCAAGGCACGCAAGGTCTTCGAGCGGTTCTACCGCGCAGACCCGTCGCGCGTCCGGGGCCACGGCGGTGGAAACGGCCTGGGCCTGGCCATCGTGGCGGCCATTGTGAGCGCGCATCATGGGCAGGTCGGGGTGGCAACCACCCCAGGAGGTGGAGCTACCTTCGTGGTGGATCTGCCCACAGCAAACTCACAGCCAGAGCCCAGCGTTGTTTGACGTTCGTGGGATTGACTAGAACATATCGACCAAGGAGATTCCCATGACACAGCAGCTTCCGCCGCAGTCATCACTGCCGCCTGAGGGCACGACCCCTGAGCACCTCCCACCCGAGGGCACGACACCTGCATCCCTGCCAGCTGAGGGCGCCACACCCGAGGACAGGGGACCTGAGGCCACACCACCGGTAGCAGCCCAGCAGCAGCCTCCGGCGTCATCACCGTGGCCATCGCCGTCGCCCGAGGATGGGTCGGCGCACACTGCGCCGCTGTGGTACGAGCAGGCCCAGACCCAGGCGCCGCCGCAGTACCCGACGTATTCACCGGTGTTCCCGCCGGCCCCGGCCCAGCAGGGTCCCGCCGCGTACGCCCAGCCGGGCACCAAGCCTGCCCGCTCGGGTGCGGTCCGCCGGCTGGCCGGCGCCAGCGCCATCGCCCTGGTCGCCGCGGTCCTGGCCAGCGCCGGGACCTACGGGCTGACCCGCAACGCGTTGGCCCAGTCCCCCACCGCCCAGACCTCGGCCAGCGCGACGAACTCTACGTCCCCGGTGCTGCAGGCCAACGCGCTGGCCCCGAACTGGGCGGTCACCGCCGGTGCGGTCTCCCCCAGCGTGGTCGCGATCTCGGTAACCAGCAGCCAGGCCAGC
>JGI24140J50213_10000683_pt1 | contig 15611 bp, 15 predicted proteins | sample BarGraIncu00222A_FD_50213 | JGI IMG/M metagenome (IMG submission 50213)
GGAAAAACTGGCGGAACATCGGCACAGGACAAGGCACCTTGATACCTGCTCGTTTCGGCCCGGCAGCCCTTGAAACTCGGTACTGTCGAGGGTCGCCGAGGGGATGCCAGAGCCCGTCAGGAAGCTTCCAAGCCGATAACGAGGCGTTGACCGAGTGCCTCGACAGCCTGGGCGATGCGTGGCAGCTTCGAGCCGTAGTGCGGATCGAGCAGACGACGCACTTCCTTCTCATCAATGCCAAGCCGCCTGGCCAGCTGCACCTTCGTGATTCCAGCGTCCTTCATGGCCACGTAGAGCGCGGCCTTGGCCATCGTTTCGGCCGGAGGCGACACCACATGCTCGCCCTTGCGCGCCTTGCTCGGCGCGGGCAAGACCAAGCCGCCTTGCATATAGGCGGCGAAGACCTCATCCATTGCATCGGCAGCTTCAGTCAATGCGTGTTCCAGATCCTCGCCCTGCGTCACCAGCTGCGGCAGATCGCGACACGAAACCACAAAGCCGCCTTCTTCGGCCGGCGTCATGCCCACTGCGTACTGAAATCGTCCCATGTAGCTCTCCTCAAAGGTCCAAGACCTTGATACCGATCTGCGTGCACATGCCGTGCAGCGTGCCCGTCTTCAGCTCGTCCTTCGGATTTCGGACCACTGTGAATGCCGAGCCGAAATAGAGGGTCTGATGACTGCCCTTGCCCCGGGACGCATTGAGAACCACCGTCATCCCGCGTCGTTTTCCGAGCGCCCTCACCTTGCGGATGAACTCGTTGCCCGTCATTCGGAGGGGATTGTCGGTCGAAAACGTCCGATGGGCAAGTGTTCACAAGCTGGCTCACTCTCTCGCTTCGACCCAACAGCCTTTCCATGCTCAGCCGAATCCAGCCCTACATCCAGCACCGCGGCGGGCCCGCCGGGTTCCTGCGGGGTACTGGATGACCAGACGATCGGCTTCGCCGACTTCGCTGGCAACCGCCAGTACATCACGCAGGGCAATCTCGAAGAGAACCCGAAGGCGCATCTGTTCCTCATTGACTATGCGAAGCGGCGGCGGATCAAGACTTGGGGCAGGGCGCGGGTCGTCGAGAGCGACGACGCGCTCGTCCGGCGGCTGATGCCAATGGACTATCGGGCGCGGCCAGAGCAGGCATTGCTTTTCACCGTGACCGCATGGGATGTGAACTGCCCGCAGCACATTCCGCAGCGCTTCGAAGCCGCGGATGTGGCAGCTGCGCTCGAATCACGTGACCGGCGTATCGCCGCGCTGGAGGCCGAGGTTCGGCGCCTGCGCGAGGACTCAACTGCCTGAAAGCCGCCGATCGCCAACTGAAGAGCCGGGACGCGTCGGCCCGGTTGTCTTGCTTGCCCGGCCTGGCTGCAACCTCGCCTGCATCTCGCTCACGGGCACGTTCGGACGTGACCGCACGTGCCGTAGGGAATGACACCTCGCCCTCACCCTGCCTCCGCGAGTGACTGAAGCGCCCGCTCGTCCAGCACGCTCTAGATCCAGACATCTAGACATCTACAAACTGTGCCGAGAGCAGTAGGGGGCGAATCGAACGCCTCAACTCGCTCAGATCGGCGGCAATCACTGTCAGCCGATCGGTGGATGTCTCTCGATGTCCCCGGATATCTCAGGGTGGTAGGCCGTGTTGGGATCGAACCAACGACCAAAGGATTATGAGTCCTCTGCTCTAACCGACTGAGCTAACGGCCCGCGCCGGAATCTTCGCATGCGCTCGCGGGCGCGGCCCGGATCAGTTGCCGGCCGGCACGATCGGCTGTATCGACGCCGGGTCGTAAAAGAAGCGCTCGGTGACGATGCGGTCGCCGCGCCAGGTCTGGAGCGTGAGCTCGTCGAGACGCCGGATGACGCCGTCGTGGCCGGTCATGTCGAAACGCCAGCCGATGACGACGCGGTCGCCGTCGACGAGCAAGGTCGTCGCGTGCGGCTCGACCTTGCCCATCGAACGAAGCGCCTTCTCCTCGTGGGCGATGAGCGCCTCGCGGCCGACCCGCGGCGCCTGCAGGTTCTCCTGCGCCGTCGCGTCCTCGGCGTAGAAGTCGCGGATCGATTGCACGAAGTTCCCGGCCAGCACGGCGGCGACGAAGGCCTCGGCGCGTTCGCGGCTCGGCATCCCGATGCTTCCGCTATTTCGCGCTGAGCGCGTTGCTGACCAGCCGCGACGTGATGTCGACGATCTGGATCATGCGGTTGTAGGCCATGCGCGTCGGGCCGATGACGCCCAGCGTGCCGACCACCTTGCCGTCGACCTCGTAGGGCGCGGTGACGACCGACAGCTCCTCGAAAGGCACGACCAGGCTTTCGCCGCCGATGTAGATGCGAACGCCCTCGGCGCGGCTCGATACGTCGAGCAGGCGCATCAGCTGCGTCTTGTGCTCGAAGAGGTCGAAGAGCTTGCGCAGGCTGCCCATGTCGCTCGAAAAGTCCTGCACCGCGAGCAGATTGCGCTCGCCGGCGACGACCACCTGCTCGTGGCTTTCGGCGAGCGCGTCGCTGCCCGCCTGCACCGCCGCCTGCATCAGCGCCGCGATCTCGCCGCGCAAGGCGTCGACCTCGGTCTTCAGGCGCTCGCGCACTTCCTCGATCGTCAGCCCGGCGTAGTGCGCCGTCAGGAAGTTGCTCGCCTCCAGCAACTGGGAAGGCGTGTAGTCCTGCGCCGTGAAGATGACGCGGTTCTGCACGTCGCCGTCGGGCGCGACGATGATGACGAGGACGCGCCGCTCGGAAAGGCGCATGAACTCGATGTGGTGAAAGACGCTCGCCTTCTTNGGCGCCGTCACGACGCCGACGAAGTTCGACAGGCTCGACAGCAGCTGCGCCGCGTTGGCGATCACGCGCTGCGGCTGATCGGCGCTCAGGTGCGCCTCGAACGCGGCGTCGCGCACCGTTTCCGGCAGCGGCGGATGCGCCGTCAGCATCGTGTCGACGAAAAGGCGATAGCCGCGCGCCGTCGGGATTCGGCCGGCGCTCGTGTGCGGGCTGGCGATCAGGCCGAGTTCCTCGAGATCGGCCATGACGTTGCGGATCGTCGCCGGCGACAGCTCCAGGCCGCTGGCGCGCGAAAGCGTGCGCGAGCCCACCGGCTGGCCGTCGGCGATATAGCGTTCGACCAGAGCTTTCAGAAGGGTCTTGGCGCGCTCGTCGAGCATGGTGCGATGCAGCTTCGAAGAGCCATTTTCCCCCGCGAGAAGAAGGGGTGCTGTGGTGTAATCCCGCGAATGTCGACACGCTTCCGGCACGCTGCGCTCGTCGGCAGATTCCAGTCCGGCGGCATCCGTGCCGAGCTCGAGGCGATCGCCCGTTTTCTCGTCGGCCGCGGACTTGCCGTGTCGCTCGAAGAGGAGACGGCGCGCAACACCGGCATCGTCGCCTGGCCCAGTCTGTCGGCCGACACCCTGGGTGCGGCCTGCGACATCGCCGTCGTCCTCGGCGGCGACGGCACCATGCTCGGCATCGCTCGCCGCCTCGCGCGCCACGGCACGCCACTTGTCGGCATCAACCAGGGGCGCCTGGGCTTCATCACCGACATCGCTTTCGGCGACTTCGAAAGCACGCTCGCGCCGATGCTCGACGGCGAGTTCGACGAAGAGCGGCGAACGATGCTCGAAGGAGGCGTGAAGCGCGACGGCGCGACGATCTTCGAGAGCCTCGCCGTCAACGACGTGATCGTCTCCCGCGGCGCGACCGCGGGAATGGTCGAGCTGAAGATCGAGATCGACGGCGAGTTCGTCGCCAACCTGCGCGGCGACGGGCTCATCGTCGCCTCGCCGACCGGCTCGACCGCGTATGCGCTCTCGGCCGCCGGCCCGATCCTGCATCCAGGCATCGCCGGCTGGGTCGTCGTGCCGATCGCGCCGCACGATCTTTCGAATCGCCCGATCGTCGTCCCCGACGACGGCGAGGTGTCGATCGAGATCGTCGCCGGCCGCGATGCGAGCGTGAACTTCGACATGCAGTCGCTGACCAGCCTGGTCCACGGCGATCGCATCTGCGTGCGCCGCTCGGCGCACCGCGTCCGCTTCCTGCACCCGCGCGGCTGGAGCTATTTCGCGACGCTTCGCGGCAAGCTGCACTGGGCGTCGGCTTCCGCCTGATCGTCGAGCCGCCATGCTGCACCGCCTCGCGATCCGCGATTTCGTGATCGTCGACGCGCTCGAGATCGAGTTCGCGGACGGGCTCACGGTGCTGACCGGCGAAACCGGCGCCGGCAAGTCGATCCTGGTCGACGCGCTGCAACTCGCCTTGGGCGGCCGGGGCGATGCCGGCGTCGTCCGCGAAGGCGCAGCGCGAGCCGAAGTGACGGCGGAGTTCGACGCCTCGCCCGCGCTCGCCGCCTGGCTCGCCGAAGCCGGCTTCGATTCCGGCAGCGACGACGGCGCGGCCGAGCCGGTGCTGCTGCTGCGCCGAACGATCGACGCGCAGGGGAAGAGCCGGGCCTGGATCAACGGCAGCGCGGCGACCGTCGCGCAATTGCGCGAGGCAGGCGAGTGTCTGGTCGACATCCACGGCCAGCACGCCTGGCAGAGCCTGACCCGCGCGCCTTCGGTGCGCGCCGTGCTCGACGCATACGCGCGCGTCGACGCCAAGCCGCTCGCGGCGCGCTGGGCGACCTGGCGCGAGGCGGCACAGGCGCTCGCCGCGGCGAGCGGCCGGCAGGGCGAGCTCGAGCGCGAGCGCGAGCGCCTCGCCTGGCAGGTCGGCGAGGTTGACAAGCTCGCTCCGGGCGCCGACGAGTGGAGCGAGCTCGACGCCGAGCACACGCTGCTGGCCAACGCGCAATCGCTGATCGACGCGGCGAGCGGCGCGCTCGAGGCGATCTCGGGCGCCGATTCCGACGCCGGAGCCAACGCCGAGGCGCTCGCCGGACGCGCCATCGAGGCGCTGCAAAGCGTCGCCCGCTTCGACGCGCGCCTCGAATCGACGATCGAGTCGCTGCGCGGCGCCGCGGCGCAATTGCGCGACGCCGCGCGCACGCTCGCCAGCTATCTCGATCGCACCGAGCTCGATCCGGAGCGGCTGCGCCTCGTCGACGAGCGCATGTCGGCGTGGATCGGCCTGGCGCGCCGCTACCGCCGGCCGCCGGCCGAGCTGCCGGCGCTGCTCGCCGAATGGAAGGCCGAGCTGCGCGCAGTCGATGCCGCCAGCGACCTCGACGCCTTGCGGGGCGCGAGCGACGCGGCCCGAGCCGCGTACGATGGCGAGGCCAGGCGCATCTCGGCGGCACGCCGCGTTGCCGCGCCCAGGCTCAGTGCAGCGGTGACGCGAGCGATGCAGCTGCTCGGCATGAGCGGTGGGCAATTCGAGGTCGCGCTCGACGCCGCGGAGGCGCCGCAGTCGTTCGGCCTCGAGTCGGCCGAGTTCCTCGTCGCCGGCCATGCCGGAACGACGCCGCGCCCGCTCGGCAAGGTCGCCTCCGGCGGCGAGCTCTCGCGCATCGCCCTGTCGGTCGCCGTCGTCACGAGCGAGCTCGACACCGGCGAGGCGGCGCCGGGAACGCTCATCTTCGACGAGGTCGACGCTGGCATCGGCGGCGCCGTCGCCGAGACGGTCGGCCGGCTCATGAAGCAGCTCGGCCGGGACCGACAGGTCCTCGCCGTCACCCACCTGCCGCAGGTCGCGGCGTGCGCCGACCGCCACTTCGTCGTCGCCAAGTTCAGCCTCGTCGGCAAGCCCCGCTGCGCGGTCGACGCGGTGACGGGCGAAGCGCGCGTCGCCGAGATCGCGCGCATGCTCGGCGGCGAGAAGCTGTCGTCGACGAGCCTCGCGCACGCCCAGGAAATGCTCTCGTCGGGTGCCAAGCCCCGCCCCGCGCCACGAAAGGCCGCCCGATGAGCGGGCCCAAAGGGCCCGGCCCCTCCCTCCCGGAGGGAGGGGCCGGGGAAGGAGCGATCCCGGAAGCTCCCTGGCGGAGCAAGGGAGCCATCCTGAACCCCGCAGCGGGGAGCGCCGCAGGCGCTCCCCGCGAAGTCGTGCTCGTCACCGGCATCTCGGGCTCTGGCAAGTCGGTCGCGCTGCACGCGCTCGAGGACGCGGGCTTCTTCTGCGTCGACAACCTTCCCCCCGAATTGCTGCGCGACTTTCTCCGCCTCGAGCAGCAGCGGCGCGACCACCGACGCATCGCCATCGCCGTCGACGTGCGCAGCGCCGGCTCGCTGCCGCACCTGCTGCCGACGCTGGCGCAACTCAGGAGCGAGGGCGTCGGGGTCCAGGCGATCTTTCTCGACGCGACGACCGGCGCACTGGTGCGGCGCTTTTCGGAGACGCGACGCGCTCATCCGCTCGCCGACCGCGGCGCACTCGTCGAGGCCATCGAGCTCGAGCGCCAGCTGCTCGCCGACCTGCGCGGTGTCTCGACCGTCGTCGACACGAGCCAGCTGCGGCCGACCCAGCTGCGCAGCTGGATGCGCGAGCTCGTCGACGCGCCGGACAGCCGCCTCACGCTCGTCTTCGAGAGCTTCGCGTACCGCCATGGCGTCCCCCTCGATGCCGACTACGTGTTCGACGTTCGCGTCCTGCCCAATCCGCACTATGTCCGCGAGCTGCGGCCGCTGACGGGGCGCGACGCGGCCGTCGCCGAATACCTCGTGGCACAGCCCGAGGTCGCCGAGATGCTCGGCCAGATCGAGACCTTCCTGCGCCGCTGGCTGCCCGCGTTCGAGGCCGACCAGCGCGCCTACCTCACTGTCGCGATCGGTTGCACCGGCGGCCAGCACCGCTCCGTGTGGTTCGCGGAGCAGCTTGCAGCCGCCTTCGGCGGCAAGACGGGAACGCTGGTCCGGCATCGCGAGCTCGACGCGCTCGAGGCTTCGTGACGCCGGCGCCGCCCGAAGCCGAGCTGCCGCTCTTCCCGCTGCAGACCGTGCTGTTTCCCGACGGCTTGCTCGAGCTGAAGATCTTCGAAGCGCGTTATCTCGATCTCCTCGCGCTGTGCATGCGCGAAACGCGGCCCTTCGGCGTCGTCGCACTGAGGAGCGGGAGCGAAGCGCGGGTCTCCGGTCCCGCCGTCGTGCTGTACGACGCCGGAACGCTCGCCGAGATCATGGACGTCGACAGCGCCGAAGCCGGCTTCCTGCTCGTACGCTGCCGCGGAACGCATCGCTTCGCCCTCGGCGCAACGCGCCAGCAGGCCGACGGGCTGTGGCTCGGCCGGGCGGAAGCGATCGCCGACGATCCGGTCGTCGCGCCTGCGCCGGCGCACGCTGCCGCCGTCAGGAGCCTCGCCGAGGCGATCGCGGCGCTGGCCGCACANGGGGCGACGCCTTTCCTCGAGCCGCATCGTTTCGACAGCTGCGGCTGGGTCGCCAATCGCTGGTGCGAGATCCTGCCCTTGCCGCTGCAAGCCAGGCAGCGCCTGATGACGCTGGCCGATCCATCCGCGCGCCTGGACGTCGTCGATTCGCTCTTGCGCGCCGCTCCCGGCGTGCGCTGACCGCTCGTCGAGGGCCCCGGTCGGAGCGCGACGAACGCGCATGCTGCCGCGTCGACGCCACCCGCGAAGGACGGCACGACATCATGGTCGCGCTGAAGAAGAATCCCGGGCGGGCTGAGAGCGCTCAGTCGGTCAGGAGGCGCTTGCGCAGGGGAGCGGGCAGGCCCAGCGCCAGTGCTGCGTCGACCTCAAACCAGTGCCCGTCGGGCCAGGCCGCGGTGCAGCGGGCGACGGTGCCCGCCGAAGCCTTCGCCGGAAAGGTCCAGCGCACGGGCTGCAGGGCCCAGTCGAAATGGGTCAGGACGTGCGTGAAAGGTGCCAGCGGCTCGCCCGTTCCCGGCCAGTCGCGCGTCGCGTCGTCGAGCGACTGCAGCGACGCCAATTCAGGCAGGCTCCACAGGCCCGCCCAGACGCCGCTCGCTTCGCGCCGGACCAGCCAGACGCGGCCGCGCCAGCGCATCTCGAGCCAGACGTTCTGGCGCCGGCTGCGCACGAGCCGGCGCGACTTGACCGGATAGCGCTCCTGCGTTGCGGCCTTCGCCGCCCGGCAAAGTCCCAGCACCGGGCAGAGCAGGCAGCTCGGGCTTCGGGTGACACAGATCGTCGCGCCGAGGTCCATGAGGCCTTGCGTGTAGGCCTCGATGTCGCGTTCCGGCAGCAGTGCCGTGGCGGCGCTCCAGAGCTCGCGCTCGGCGCGCGCCTCGGCGAGATCGCCGGCGAAGGCGAGCACGCGAGCGAGCACGCGCTTGACGTTGCCGTCGAGGATCGCGACGCGCTCGCCGAAGCAGAAGGCGGCGATCGCCGCCGCGGTCGAGCGGCCGATCCCTGGCAGGGTCGCGAGCGCCTCGCTCGTCCCCGGAAAGACGCCGCCGTACTCGCTCACGACGCGCTGCGCGCAGCGATGCAGATGGCGCGCCCGGCCGTAGTAGCCGAGGCCGCTCCACAGCGCCAGCACCTCGTCCAGGCTCGCCGCAGCGAGCGCGCGGACGTCGGGAAAGCGTGCGACGAAGCGATCGAAGTAGGGGCGCACGGTCGCGACCTGCGTCTGTTGCAGCATCACCTCCGAGAGCCAGACGCGGTACGGATCGCGGCCTTGCCAGGGCAGGTCGTGGCGCCCGTGCGCCTGCTGCCAGGCGACGACGCACGCTGCGAAGCCCGCCGGCAGGGCCACCGCGCGGCTCAAGCCTGGTGCTGCATCGCCTCTTCTTCGCCCACCGGGACGGCGTCGTCGAAGAGCGGGAGGTCGAGCTCGATGAGCGACGGGTCGGTGGCCAGGGGCGTGGCGAAGGCATGCTCGCGCAGCTCTTCGGCGAGCTCGCTCGTTCGCGTCTGGAATCCCACGAGGCGCTGGTCCTGGGTGTCGATCTCGTCGATGCGCGCCTCCAGCTCGCCGGCCGCCGTCTGGATCTTCTCCAGCGTCTCGCGGCGCCGCTTGAACGCCTTGCGGCGCTCGCGCAACTGCGAGTCGACCTGCGCCGAGATCGCCTTGTTCCAGAGCTCGAGCTCGCTGCTCGCATTCTCGAAGACGACGCGCAGCTTGGAGATCAGCATGCGACGGAACTGCTCCATGAACTTCGGCTGCGCCAGCCGAAGCGCGAGCGTCAGGCCCAGGTACTGGACGTAGTTGCTCTCGATCAGCTGCAGCTCGCTCGTGAAGCGCTCGAATTCGAGCGGCTTGCCGAGCGCGAGGCTGAAGCCGAACTCGGCGTTCAGGCGCGCGAACGAGGCGCCGAGCATCTCGCGGATCTCTCCGTTGCGGCGCTGCGCCGCGGCGAGCAGGGCGCGCAGCCGCTCGCACAGGGCGATGAAGGCCTTCTTCGCGCCGAGGTGCAGGATCGAGGCGCCCATCGACGCCTGCATCTCGGCGACCTCCTCGCGCACGCGATCGGACGACAGGTCGACGAGGATGTCCTTGAGCATGCGGCCATGGACGGCGCGCATCGCCTGCAGCAGGGTCGTGCACTCCTCGAACTCGCTCGTCTCGGCGTCGACGCGCTTGATCATCACGCGGACCTTGGCGTTGTTCTTGCCGCGCAGGCCGCGCAGCTCGAGCGTCTGCTCGGCGAGCTGGCGACGCGAATCGCCGATGCGGCGAACGACCTGGTTCTCGATCTGCTGCGCGCCTTCCTGGACGACCTGCTCGAGGACCTGGCGCCGCTGCGGAAGGAGCTGCGCGCCGAGCGCCGCCTCGAGGACCGGCAACCGGCTTTCGTTCAGCGCCATCTCGTCGCCGGCGACCCGTGCCGCGAGCGCCTGGCGCGCCGACAGCGGAAAGACGCGCTGCATCGAGACGCCGAGCGTGCGCGCCGTCTCGCGCTGCTGCTGCAGGATCTGCGCCTCGACCTCGCCGGCGGCGGCGAACGGATCCTCGAGCGTGTCGATCTTGTTCAGGACGACGAAGCGGGTCGGCGCATGGGCGCCGAGGTGATCGCGCCAGATCGCCAGGTCGGACTTGGTGACGCCCGTGTCGGCGCCGAGGATGAAGACCGTCGCGTGCGCCGAAGGCAGGAGCGACAGCGTCAGTTCCGGCTCGGCGCCGATCGCGTTCAGGCCCGGCGTGTCGAGGACGACGAGGCCCTGGCGCAGGAGCGGGTGCGGGTAGTTGATGAGTGCGTGGCGCCAGGCCGGCACCTCGACCTTGCCCGCATCGTCGCGCGGCGGGTTGTCGTCGGGGTTCTCGTCGTCCCAGAAGCCGAGCGCGCGCGCCTGTTCTTCGCTGACCCATTCAGTCCGCGTCACTTCGACGAGCGAATGGGCGAGCTGGTCGGCGTCGCGAATGTCGAGATCCAGACGCCGCCAGGCGCGCGGCTGGGCCCGCAGCTCGCCCAGAGCCAGCCCTTCCAGGCGCGTCTCGATCGGCAGCAGCAGCAGCGACGCCGGCTCGTCGCCGCTCCAGCCGAGCTCGACCGGGCACATCGTCGTGCGGCCCGGAGTCGCCGGCAGGATGCGCCGGCCGGTATCGGCAAAGAAGATTGCGTTGATGAGCTCGGATTTGCCGCGCGAGAACTCGGCGACGAAGGCGACGACGAGCTTCTCGTTGTCGAGCCGCTCGCGCAGCGAGGTGAGCTGCTCGCTCGCCGCGACGTCGGCCAGGTCGTGCTCGGCGAGGAACCGGGCGAGCGCATCGACGCGTTCGCCCAGTGCGGCTCGCCAGCCACCGAGGGCGTCGAGACTGTTGGCGAACGAGGGCGTCATCGAGTCTGGGGCAAAGCCTTCAGGTCATGGTATCGCAGCCACTGTGCGGCAAGGCCTGCCGAAACACTTGCTCACCACCGGACTGGCGGGCGTTTTGCACGGCGCGACGCGCCGCGTCAGCGGCGCTGGCAGCCGGGACAGAAAAAGCTCGCCCTGCCGCCCTGGACGACGCGCCGCACGGTGCCGCCGCAGCGCCGGCACGGTTGGCCGGCGCGTCCGTAGACCCTGGCCTGCAGCTGGAAGGCGCCCTCCATGCCCCGCGCGTCGCGAAAGTCGCGCAGCGTCGAGCCGCCGAGATCGAGCGCGCGGGCGAGCGTCGAGCGCACGGCGGCGGCGAGCCGCGCGGCGCGCGGCCGGCTGATCCGGTCGCTGCGCGTGCGCGGATCGATGCCGGCGTCGAACAGGGCTTCGCAGGCGTAGATGTTGCCGGCTCCGACGACGATTTCGCCGCCGAGCAGCGCCTGCTTGACTGCGACCTTGCGCTTGCGCAGCGCGGCGTGGAGATGGGCACCGTCGAAGGCCGCATCGAAGGGCTCGAGACCGAGGCGGGCGAGCAGCTTGGCGGCGCGGCCGCTGTCGGCCGAGGCCGACCAGACGACGGCGCCGAACCGGCGCGGGTCGGTCAGGCGCAAGGTGCCTCGCCCGGTGACGAGATCGAAGTGGTCGTGCGGCCCGGGCGGCGCCGCCGGCTTGCCAAAGGCAAGCGAGCCCGACATGCCGAGATGCATCAGGAGGCCGCCGCGCTCGAGGGCCAGCCACAGGTACTTGCCGCGCCGCGTCACGGCCCCGACCTTTTGCGCGACCAGCTCAGCGGGGTCGCAGCCGAGCGGCCAGCGCAGCGGCTTGCCGAGGCGAACGCCGGTGATTCGCGCGCCCTCGATGCGATCGGCAAAGCTCAGGCGCGTGACTTCGACTTCGGGCAGTTCGGGCATGAAGAGGCGATGGCGGGCTGCGCCCGGCGCAGGCGGGCTTTGCGCGGCGGGCGGGGAATTATCACGACCGGTTGCGATCGGACTCGCTGGCACGGTCTTCGCTGCGCCCTAGAATCGTTTTTCGCCAGAGGAGCTCTCGATGCCGGCGTTCTGCTTTCGACCCGCCCGCGGCCGTGTCTCGGGAATGCTCGTTGTGCTGTTCGCGTTCGCGTTCGCTGCGCCGCTTGCCACCGCCGCCGAATCCACCGGTCGGTCGGATGTTCAAAGCTCGAGGCTCGATGCGCCGCTCTTCTACCAGCTGCTGCTCGGCGAGATCGAGCTGCGCAACGGCGACACGGCGACCGCCTACCAGTTGCTGCTCGACGCGGCGCGCCGCGCTCCGGACGAAGCGCTGTTTCGCCGCGTCACCGACATCGCCCTGCAGGCGCGCGCCGGCGAGCTGGCCCTTGCCGCCGTTCTCGCCTGGCGCCAGGCCTTGCCCGAATCGCAGGAGGCGCTGCGCTATCACGTGCAGCTGCTGGTCGCGCTCAATCGCGTCGGCGAGGCCGAAGAGCCGCTCGTCGCGCTGCTGCGCAAGTCGCCACGGCCGGCGCTGCCGGCGATGATCGACGCGGTGCCGCGCTTTCTCGCCCGCAGCACCGATCGCTCGGCGGTCGCGGCGCTCGTCGAGCGCGCGCTCAAGCCGTTCGCCGATTCGCCCGACACGCAGACCGCCGCGCTCGTCGCGATGGGCCGCGCCTGGCTCGGTGCCGGCGATCCGGGCAAGGCGCTCGTCTTCGCGCAGCGCGCGGCAGCGGCCAGCCCGAGCGCCGACGGCCCGGCCCTGCTCGCCCTCGACATGCTGCCGGCGACGGCGGCGGCCGAAGCGATCGTCACGGCGCGCCTCGCTTCGCCGCCGCCGAGCGCGCCGGTGCGCCTGCTCTACGTCCGCACGCTCGCCGCCTCGCAGCGCCTGGGCGAGGCGGCCGAGCAGATCGGCGTGCTGACGCGCAGCGACCCCGGTCTCGCGCCGCCCTGGCTGACCCTCGGTGCACTCGAGCTCGAGCTGCACCACCCGAAGGAAGCGACGGAGGCCTTGCAGACCTACGTTCGCCTCGTCGAGGGAGGGGCGCCCGTGACCTTCGGCGCAGCCCCTGCCGTCGTCGTCGCCGACGATGACGACGACACCCCGGCGACCCCGGGCAGCGCGCTGACGCAGGCCTGGCTGCTGCTGGCGCAATCGGCCGAGCAGCAGAACGACTACGCCGCCGCCGAGCGCTGGCTGGCACGCATCGACAACCCGCAGCGCGCCCTCGAAGTGCAGTCGCGCCGCGCCTCCCTCCTCGTCAAGCAGGGCAGGACGGCCGAGGCGCGCGAGCTGATCCGCCGCGTCCCCGAGCAGTCGGCCGGCGACGCGCGCGCCAAGCTCCTCGCCGAAGCCGAGCTGCTGCGCGAAGCCAAGCAATGGAGCGAAGCGGAGAAGGTGCTGGTGCAGGCGAACAAGACCTTTCCCGACGACACCGACCTGCTCTACGAGCAGGCGATGATCGAGGAAAAGCTCGACCGGCTCGCCGACATGGAGCGGCTGCTGCGCCGCGTGATCGAGCTCAAGCCGAATCACCAGCACGCCTACAACGCGCTCGGCTACTCGTTCGCCGATCGCAAGATCCGCCTGCCCGAGGCGCGCACGCTGATCCAGAAGGCGCTCGAGCTGAGCCCGGGCGAGCCTTTCATCACCGACAGCCTCGGCTGGGTCGAGTACCGCCTCGGCAATCGCGACGAAGCGATCCGCCTGCTTCGCGTCGCCTACCAGGCGAGGCCTGACCCCGAGATCGCGGCGCACTTGGGCGAAGTCCTGTGGAGCGAAGGCAAGACGGAAGAGGCGCGTCGCGTCTGGCGCGAGGGCCGCTCGCGCGATTCCTCGAACGACGTGCTGCGCGAGACGCTGGCGCGGCTTCGCGTCGACCTGTGACCGACGGCGGCCCGGAGGCCGCGGCGGTCGGGCGGGCGATGAAACGTCTTTTTGCGGCTCTCGCGGCGGTGGTCGTCGTTGCCGGCTGCGCCAGCGTTGCGCCGCTCGGCCCGAGCAGCGGAAGCGACGCGATTTCGGGTCGCCTCGCGCTACGCGTCGAGGCGACCGGGAGCGAGCCCGCGCGCGCCTTTTCCGCGGCCTTCGACCTGCGCGGCGACGCCAGATCCGGAGCGCTCGGCCTGTCGACGCCGCTCGGCAGCATGCTCGCGCAGGCGCGCTGGCAGCGTGGCGAAGTGGTGCTCATGACACCGCAAGGGACGCGCCGCTTCGCCGATCTCGACGCCTTGACGCGCGAGGTCCTCGGCGAAAGCGTGCCGATCGAAGCCTGGTTCGACTGGCTGCGCGGCCGCCCCTGGCCTGCGACGGCCAGCGCCCCGACGACGGACAGCGCCGGCTTCGAGCAGCTCGGCTGGTCGGTCGACCTGGCGCGCTTCGCCGACGGTGCCGTCTCGGCGACGCGCGTGCGTCCGCCGCCCACGGTCACGGTGCGCATCCAGCTCGACGGCGCTTGAGGGACGAGCGGGCGCCGACCATGCCGATCGCCGCGATCCACGACGTGCCGGCCCCGGCCAAGCTGAACCTGTTCCTGCACGTGGTCGGGCGCCGCGACGACGGCTATCACCTGATCGACTCGCTGATGGTGCCGATCGACTGGTGCGACACGCTGCATTTCGAGCGCCGGGGCGACGGCCGGCTTGCCCGCCACGATCTGGGCCCCGCCCTTCCCGCCGACGACCTGTGCCTGCGCGCCGCCCGGGCCCTGCAGCAGGCGGCGGCGACACCGCTCGGCGCCGACATCGCGATCACCAAGCGCGTTCCCTCGGGGGCCGGGCTCGGCGGCGGCAGCTCCGACGCCGCGTCGACGCTGCTCGCCCTCAATCGCCTCTGGGGGCTCGACTGGCCGCTCGAGCGGCTATTGCCTCTCGGCCTGGCGCTGGGCGCGGACGTGCCGTTCTTCCTCGCCGGCACGCCGGCGCGAATCGGCGGTATTGGCGAGCGTCTGGACCCCGTGACGCTGGGCCCGGCGTGGTACGCGGTCGTCAAGCCAGCGGCGAGCCTCGAGACCCGGCAGGTCTTCGCCGGCAGCGCTGCTGCTAGAATTTCGGGTTTTTCCGAGGCCGAGCGCCGCCCGTCGAAAGGGGTCGCGACGCCGAAGGATTCCGGGCCGGAACTCGCCGAAGGCTTCGGGCGCAACGATCTCCAGGCCACCGCCGAAGAGCTTTGCCCCGACGTCGCACGTGCGGCGGCCGCGCTTTTCGCCGCATTCGGCAACAGCCGCATGACGGGATCGGGAAGCGCGGTCTACGCACGCGCAGGGTCGGCGAAGGCAGGCTCGGCGCCGTCGGTGGAGATGACGAGCGATTGGCCATCGGGCTGGTCGAGCCGGATGTGTCGCTCGCTGGAGCGCCATCCTCTGAGCGGCTGGGCCCGGCGGGAAGGTCGAGGTGCACGGCGCAAGCCGTGAACCGGTGTAGGGGAGTCGCCAAGTTGGTCAAGGCATCGGATTTTGATTCCGACATGCGAGGGTTCGAGTCCTTCCTCCCCTGCCAAATCTGCTAGCGCAACGAGAGCCGCCGTGCTGTTCAACACCGTCCTGTTCACGGGCAACGCGAATCCCGCCCTGGCGCAGGAGATCGCGACGCACCTGTCGATCGGTCTCGGCAAGGCGAAGGTCGCGCGCTTCTCGGACGGCGAGGTCGACGTCGAGATCGAGCAGAACGTTCGCGCCCGCGACATCTTCGTCGTCCAGCCGACGTGCTCGCCGACGAACGAGAACCTGATGGAGCTCTGCATCATGGTCGACGCGCTGAAGCGCGCGTCGGCGCGCAGGGTGACGGCGGTGATCCCGTACTTCGGCTACGCGCGGCAGGACCGCCGGCCGCGCTCGACGCGCGTGCCGATCAGCGCCAAGGTCGTCGCCAACATGCTCGAAGCGGTCGGCGTCGAACGGCTCCTGACGATGGACCTGCACGCCGACCAGATCCAGGGCTTCTTCAACATCCCGGTCGACAACATCTACGCCTCGCCG
>JGI24140J50213_10000687_pt1 | contig 15590 bp, 12 predicted proteins | sample BarGraIncu00222A_FD_50213 | JGI IMG/M metagenome (IMG submission 50213)
GTAATTGTTCGATCGATGCTTTTGGTGTAAAGAAACTGATGACAACCATTAAGAGAATTGTAAATCCGAAGAGGTATACACAGAAGAACAACCAGTTCAGACCAAGGAATGCTCCTAAGATACTATCGGGGGGTACATGGCTTTTAAATACCATCAGGAACAGACGGAACATACCAATCAGGAAACCTGTAAGCAGACCCCATTCTCCTGCTTTAGGCGTAATTTTACGATTGAATACACCCATCAGGAACACGGCAGCAATGGCAGGAGCAATCAGTGACTGTACATTTTGCAGATATTCGTACAAAACACTTCCCAAACCTTTCATGACAGGAATCCATACAAGACCCAAAACAACTACTGCAACTGTAGCAATACGACCAACCCAAACCAATTTGTGTTCGGATGCTTTTGGATGATGTGGTTTGTAAAAGTCAATTGTGAAAAGGGTAGCGGAAGAATTAAAGTGGGCAGCCAATGATGTCATCAGTGCGGCAATAAATCCAACGATAACAATACCCTTGACACCCATTGGCAGTAAATTAGCAACTAAACTTCCATACGCCTCATTATTATCACTGAACATTAATACACCTTTTTGTCTTAATGTAGCAGCAATCATACCTGGAATTAAGAACATGAAAACAGGTAACACTTTCAGGAAACCTGCAAAGATAGTACCCTTACGTGCATTGTTTAAATCCTTGGCAGCCAAAACCCTTTGAACAATGTGCTGGTCAGTACACCAGTACCAGAATCCAATAATAGCAGCGCCAAATATTACACCAACTCCCGGAAATTTAGCATATAACGGATCAGCAGGATTCGAATGAATCAAATGTTTATTTGCGCCAATGTGGGCCATCACCTGTTGCCAGCCATCGACCAAACCACCGCCACCAACTTTAAGTAATCCAAGGATTAAAATTGTGAATGCTCCTACAATAAGAATCGGAGTCTGAACAACAGAAATGAGCATGATACCTTTCATACCACCTATAACTGTGAAAATCCCCGTTAGCAAAACCAATCCGATAGCGCCATACCAAAAGTCTATTCCTAAAACTGACTGTAGGAAGATACCACCCGTAAAAGCAGTAACAGATACTTTTGTTAGAACATAACTGATCAAAGTGATGATAGATAATGTAGAACTTGCGTTTTTATTAAAACGCTTGAATAAAAACTCGGGCATTGTAAAAACCTTGCTATGGGCATAGAAAGGCACAAAAACCCAACCGAGAACAAGAATCATCCATCCCTGCATTTCCCAATGCGCCATTGCCATACCACTTTCGGCACCGGCACCGGCGAGTCCTACTAAATGTTCTGATCCAATGTTAGCTGCAAATACTGCGGCGCCCACGGCCAACCATGTTTCGCTGCGACCCGACAGAAAATAGTCGCTTGTGTCATCTTTCTTGTGCTTAAGTACATACACGGCGATTCCCGCAAGACAAAGGAAGAAAAGACCTAAAATAATCCAATCAAGAGGTGTCATAGAATTTAATTGTTGTTTATACACTTATCCAGTTGCAAACATAAATCAAAATTCATCAAATTCAATAAGAAAAAAAGTATTATTTTTGTTTTAGATATAATTTGTAATTAATCTAAAGAGTGATTCTAAAAATATTGTTTTTAATGAAAAAAAGGATAGTTTTTGGCCTTTTTCCGACTGTTCAATAAACATTCCATGATGATCCCGGGGAACAGGCTATAAAAACGCTCATAAACAATATTGAATCGCTTTGAATTTTCAAACCTTAATGTCAGAATTATATCATCAGTTTCAAAAATCTTCCCCCAAAACTGGCAATCAAATTCCCATATAACTTAGGTAATATTTCCATATGACTTTCTTAAAAGCCATATCGAAGCCATATCGAAGCCATATTAAAGCCATATTGGTCCCAACTATTGTGATATGATATCGACATGGCTTTAATATGGCTTCAACATGAGTCTGAAATGGCATTGATTTAAGTCATATGGAAATATTAGAGGAGTATTTAGGGAATATTCACTGGATTTAACGAAGAAATTTTGATAACTTTTGCGGGATGTTTTAATCCGCCGCAGTGAAAAAAACTATCGCAGAAAACTTCAATATAGCTGGAGCCTTAGGCAAATAAAGGTACTACAATTTCAAAGATATTCCAAATTTATATATGATCTGCCATTACTTAAACAATCTGTCACTAATTATTAATGCTGTAATGGGGAAAGGGGGATTCCATTAATTACCTAAAAAATGACTATATGGCGATTTACGTCAAACCAGGACTGCCCCCATTAAACCTTCACAGAATAGTGTGACGTTTTCAAAGCGATTTCGGATCTTTTCAAGACAAAAAAACGTTCCTGAAAAAGTAAAAGTTTAGTATTAAACTGACTATAAAAAAATGATCAAAAAATAGACGTTTCAACATGTCTTTGAAATCAAAAATCCGAAAAAATGTGACCGAAAAAAAGTCAGTCAATGTTTATGCTAAATTGTGCCTGACCCCGTTTTACTCATTATCATTTAACGAGGAGTAACTTTCAGACATAAATAAGTTTGGTTTTTAAACTTAATGGATTTAGATTTTACATTACGAAAATTATACGGTAAATAATTTTACTGTCTTGTGGATATTCCGGTTATGCTGGTTCTGTGCTAATTTAAGTAATGTTTAACCGGACTTATTGTATCACTTATCTATTGGGTGCACAAAAAAGAACAGGTTTGTAACAATGAAAATACCGGAGTAAGTTGCATCCTATTAATCCGTGTTGTTTTACGTGTGGTGAGGATTGCAAACGGACTTTTTACATCCATTATGAGGGTTGCTCAAAAATAAATGTGCGGTTCATCCAAAATAAAGGGGGGTTCATACAATAAGTCGGGGGTACACTTGACTTTGCGTTAAAATATGTTATAGATTTACAAAACACTTTTTTAAAAGTGTTTTTGAAGAATATAAAATAGTAATTACCAAATTTGCAACAGTATTATGGGCGGGAAATCATTACGATTTATTAATTTTTTATTAGACAGTGCAATATTCTTTGCACTATTAATAATCTTCTGGTTGATTTTTAAAAATGTAATTAATAGGGAATATGTTAAGTGGATTTCCTTTGTGCTTTTTTTCTTATATTATTTTCTTTTTGAGTATATTATAGGACAAACCTTAGGGAAAATGATTACTAAATCAAGAGTAATTTCAGCTTCAGATAAAAAACACTATTTTATCCGGATAATCTATCGAACTCTTATGAGGTTTATTATTTTTGATACGCTTTCGTATCTATTTACAGATAGAGGATTGCATGATAGGATTTCTAAAACTAATGTAATAAAACTTTAATTGCACATTTGAAAATATTTCAATTATAAAAATATGTTATAAAATTCGAGGTTATTCAATTCCTGACTTCTTTAAAATATTTTTTTATTCAGTGGAGACCAGAAACCATTTAAAACGGGGCGAGACCGAAAAGCCTTATGAGTAGGACAAAAAACAAAAAAAGATGAAAAAAACAGTATTAAGAATTTCAATGTTATTATTAATTGTAGCTTCTTTAAGTTCATGTGCTACCGTATTTGGTGGAAAGGTTAGTGAATGCCAAAGAACAAAACCTGCTGCCGGTCAACCTGCACGTCCAATTAGAGCCGTAGCATTAATTGCCGATATTGTGTTATTTGCTCCAAGTGCTATTGTTGATTTTGTGACTGGAGCAATTTATCAACCTTGTGATAAAAAGTAATATTGAATAATATAGACTGGTATATCAAATATCAGTCTATATCTTTTATTTCTCCAAGTTTTATAGGAAGTGAGCCAATTAAAGGAGTTAATGGAGTTAATGGGGTCAGCCACAATTCTTTTAGAAATCGTGGTTGAAACTATTATCCGCAAGGAATAAATGGTGCCAGGAACCATTTTAATAGCAATATACTAAAAAAGCAAAAGCCGGAATTGATTAGAAGGATTAATGGGGTCAGTCCCCATTAAACTCAGTAGGTTAATCCAAACTGCCAGAGTGGAATCGTGTTCAGATAACCTAGTTCAATATCATCTTTTACAATAAAGGCTTTTTCAATTCCTTGAATTTGTTTTAGCCTTTTATTTTTTCCACCAACTTCAAAGATATAATCACCAATTCGAAAATCTGCAACTGGTGAGTCAATTACATCATATTTTACTCTTAACTGATTTAAAAAAAACGTTTCTCTTATGTTTCCGGTATTTGAATTATCGGTTGCTAAACTGAAAATTAAATTAGTATTGTCTAAGTAGATTTTATCTACTTTACCTAATCCTTTTATTCCTCCTGTAGCGTCCCTAAGTTGGGCGATCATTCCGGCTTCTTCTATAAACAGGCAATAATCAGCAATATTATTTCTGCTGGCCGAAAGTGCATTTGCGATGCTTGTCATATTAGGTTTAAAAGGAACACTCTTTGCTATAATGGATAGCAATTGCTTTAATTTTCTTCCGGTAGATACATTCATGCCTGCATACAAAGGTATATCCGTTTCTAATGTTTGGTTTACAATCTGTTGTAACTTAAGTTCGAAATTTTCTTCCAATGCAAAAGGATAATATCCTCTTTTAAGGTAATCTTCAAAAAGTGGTAATGGATGCTTTACTCCCGGAAGCTCAGCTTTATGTGCCAGAACCTCATCTAAAGAATACGGCTGGACTGATGTTTGATGAAACAATTGCAAATACTCCCTGAAAGACAGACCTTGCAGATTGTACATTACAGCTCTTCGACTTAAATCCGAGGCTCCTTTTTTTATATCCATTACTGATGAGCCGGTAAATACCACATGCAGTTCAGGATTATAATCATATATCAGTTTCAGCTCTTTAGCCCAATCTTTATATTTGTGAATCTCATCAATAAACAGATATTTCCCACCAAGTTTTACAAAAGTATCCGCTAAATCAATCAACCTGTTGTCTGCAAAATAAAAATCCTCTGCTGTAACATAAAGTGTCTCCGCTTTATTAAGGTTCTTTTTAATATGTTGTAAAACCAATGTAGTTTTCCCAACTCCACGTGGACCGATAAGCCCGATCATCCTATTTTTCCAGTTTATTTCAGTGTAAATATATCGAAAGAACCCGGTATCTGTCTCTCTAATAAGTTTGTGAAACTGTACCAATAATTTTTCCATGGCTGATTATTTTTGTGCAAATATAAGCATAATGCACTATAACAGTGCAAAAATAATTAATATTTGCACTGTTATAGTGCGAATACAGTTTTAACACAGTAGGTTAATGGGTTCAGGTAGTTAATGGGGAGCCACAATTCTTTTGGAAATCGTGGTTGAACCTATTATCCGCAAGAAATAAATGGTGACAGGAACCATTTTAATAGCAATATACTAAAAAAGCAAAAGCCGGAATCGATTGGGATTCCGGCTTGTGTATTTTTTGAAGTAAGTCTTACATATTGATAGCTTCCACTGAAATGATCTCGGGGAGAGAGCGTCTTACTGCTTCCTCAACGCCGTTTTTTAAGGTCATCTTGCTGAAAGGACATGAGCCACATGAACCTTGTAGTTCAACATTCAGTATGTTTTCATCTGTAAGCTCAACAAAGCGAATATCACCACCATCGGCTTGTAAATATGGGCGGATTTGTTCGATTGCGTTCTGTGCTTTTTTAATGAGATCTGTATTTGTGCTGCTTGCCATTTTTGTTAGATTAAGAGTTTGAACCTTATTTTATTTCGCAAATATAGTTGAATTTTCTTTATCATTTGGAACATTTGTTAGCGCTATTTGACGGGCAATATTTTGGGCAAGCGCTAAAAATGCTTTTGCAACAGGTGATTGCTCATCTAATGCTATGGGGCTTCCATTATCGCCTGACTCACAAATGCCTTGAACAATAGGGATTTGACCCAGGAAAGGAATTTTGTTTTGTTCGGCCAATCTGATTCCACCCTCTTTACCAAAGATGTAATATTTGTTATCGGGTAATTCGGCAGGGGTGAAGTAGGACATATTTTCGATCAAACCAAGAATTGGCAGTTTGATTTTATCTGTATTAAACATGCTGATGGCTTTGCGGGCATCTGCCAGCGCTACCTCCTGTGGAGTGGTAACGATTGCTACTCCCGTAACAGGAACCGATTGAGATATCGTGAGATGGATATCGCCGGTTCCGGGTGGCATATCGATGACCACATAATCGAGTTCGCCCCAGTCGGAATCCGTAAACAACTGCAGTAACGCATTTGAAGCCATCGGGCCTCTCCAAACTAATGCTTTGGATGGATCAACAAAAAAACCGATGGATAAAATCTTCACCCCGTATTTTAAGAGCGGGCGGATCATCGTTCGTCCATCCTGTTCAAAGGCTTCAGGTTTTTCATTCATCACATCAAACATCAGGGGGACAGAGGGTCCGTAGATATCTGCATCGATGAGTCCTACGCTGGCGCCAAGTTTTGCAAGAGAAACAGCAAGGTTTGCCGCCACGGTTGATTTGCCAACTCCTCCTTTTCCGGAGGCTACAGCAATAATATTTTTAACACCAGGCATGATTTGTGCTGTTCTGGCCCTACGTGTAGTCACGTTTGATGAAAAATCTATCTCCACTTCAGCTGCAGCGTCAACAAATTCATGAATGGCTTCTATGCAACTGTCCCGCATCATGTTTTTCATCGGACATGCCGGGGTAGTAAGCACCATTTTAAATGATATTTTTTTCCCGTCGATCTTTATGTCGTCAATCATGTTAAGCGTTACGAGATCTTTTTTAAAATCAGGATCATTGACATGACGCAAAGCGCTTATAACCTGCTCTTTTGTAATTGGCATTGATTTGTGTGTTATTTTAAATTAGAATATGTAAAGATAAGGATTTTTGATAAAGTAAAATTGATAAAGGAATTTTTGGTTATAAAAGTTCGATGGTGGGATCCCAAAAGACTTCACTAAAGTTATCGATCTGATCTCCTTTGAAAATAATGCCTTCACTTTCCAGTAATTGCCGCATGACATCGGGTCCGTCAAAGTGTCTTTTCCCGGTCAGTAATCCATTTCGGTTCACAACCCTGTGTGCCGGAATAGTATTAAGCGCATGGTGAGAAGCGTTCATCGCCCATCCAACCATTCTAGCCGAACCTCTGGTTCCCAGATAACCTGCTATGGCTCCATATGAAGTCACCCGGCCAAATGGGATGAGTTCTACCACCTGGTATACTTTGCTGAAGAAATTATCGTCATTCATGGGGTCAAAAATAGACAATCGTTGATCATTTTGATACAGAAATAATACATTTCGTATTTAATATTCAAATATTTTGTTCCTTTATTGAGGAAAATTCATCATCGAAAAGAAATACTTAAAACATGAAAAAATTAATCGTACTGCTGGTTGTGCTTTTACAGATTGGCTTAAACATTACGGCTCAGACTATTGTTCAATGGCGTGGAACCGATAGAAACGGAATGTATAACGAAACGAATCTTCTGAAGAGTTGGCCTGCAGAAGGACCAAAACTATTGTGGACCAATGAGAATGTTGGAAATGGTTTTGGATCAATGGCTATTACCCCTGATAGGATTTATATTACCGGTGAAAAAGATACTATTGGTTATCTTCAGGCATTGGATTTGAAAGGGAATGTGCTTTGGAAGTCTGATTATGGAAAAGAGTGGGTCAAGACATTTCCGGGATCGCGTTCAACACCAACAGTCGTGGGTGATTTGATTTATGTCTGTTCAGGTTTAGGAAATATATCTTGTTTTGATGCCAAGACCGGAACCCGGAAATGGTTTGTGGATAAAATGAAAGATCTTCATGGCAAAGCAACATTACACGGTCATTCAGAATCACCACTTGTTGATGGTGACAGAGTCTTTGTAACTCCCGGCGGAAAAGATACTAATTTTGTGGCTTTGAATAGGTTTACCGGTAAGATTATCTGGATCAGCAAGGGTAAGAGCGATCGTCCTGGATACAATTCCCCATTGCTGATCAAGCTTCCACAACGTAATATCATTGTCACTTTAACTGCGTATAATCTGCTTGGCTTTGATTCGAAGACAGGTGAAATCCTTTGGTCACAGGAACAGGATAATACGCCACTGGCAAAAAGACAGCCCGGAGAGGGCGATACCCACGGCAACACTGCTTGGTATGAGAATGGATTTCTCTATTATATTGCCGGCGATGGAAACTGCGCAGTTAAACTTTCACTTTCGGCTGATGGAAAACAGATAAAACAAATCTGGAGAAATAAAACGATCGATAATTTCATGGGTGGATTTATCAAACTGGGTGATAAAATTTACACCTGTACAAGCGGAAGGAAAGATTTAAAAACTCTGGATGCCAATTCCGGTAAGGTTCTGGATTCCCTGAAAGTTGGTGTTGGCACAATGATTTATGCCGATAAGATGTTGTATTATTATAATCAGAAGGGGGAAGTCAACCTGATAAAACCTTTACCAGATAAAGCTGAATTGGTAAGTACTTTCAAAATCACGAAAGGAAAACTTGAACATTTTTCACATCCGGTGATCAGCAATGGCGTTTTCTATCTTCGACATGGATCTGTCCTGATGGCGTATAATATAAAGAATTAGCCTTGTAGGGGTATCCAAAAAGCATGGTCACTGAGCGAAGTCGAAGTGACATTTATCTGATACTCAATGTCGTTTCGACTTCGCTCAACGACCAGACCAGTCTTTCAAGACATCCCCTTTTTATTTTATGGTTCCGGTGTCACCAGCGGCAATCTGATCCATGCCATCCCGATATCACGGTTCATATGGCTTTTGGTTCCTAAAGGCATCAATGGCGACTTGTTTCCATCATATAACAAGACAAGTTTTGAATCGACCTTAATCACCGTTGGAAGCCCAATGATCTGTTTCGACCATTTACTGTTCTTCGAATCAAAAACGATGGCCTTATTTTTTGGATTCCATTTGTTCAAGTCTTTGCTCCAGTAAACCCAAATTGCATCAGTATATTCCATACCATCTTTTATGCCAACATGATTGGTAAACAAAAACCATGTGTTTGATGTGGTCTCAAAATAGAGTGATGAATTTTCGATCTGTTCTGCAAGTGGCAGGATGGGGTTTGGGTCAGGAGTCCAGGTACTGTCCAGATTATTTGTTCTGGCAATGCCAATTGTCCTGAGAATAGGTTTATCTGTGGAAGCCGAAAAAAACATCAGGTAACTTTTGCCCTGTTTGATAATCTGTCCCGGACTGGCTGTGGCAGAATAATAGGTTTCCGGTGTAGGTTTAAAAGGAGTAATATCATAACGTTTCTTCCATGGTCCGGTTGGTGAATTGCTTTCAGCCTTCATTGTAAGATAAGGGAAAGAAGGAACTTTATCGGGTGCAGGCGAAACGTTGGGTGTCCCCAGGTAAAACATATGCCATTTGCCCTTGTCCTGAAAAACTGTTCCATAAGATGCCGATGCGCAATCATTACTTCCTTTGGCTCCAAGATCAAGAACGGGGCCTTTTGCCTTCCAATTCTGCAAATCTTCGCTCACAGCAAGACATGTAAGCCATCCCTTTGGACCAGCACCATCATAATGCATATAAAAAGTGCGTTGATTTTCCCAGACCCAGGCATCGCGGGCTCCATAAATGTCGCAGCTATCCGGACCGGTGCCATGTTTAAAAATGATACCTGCATCCATTGCATTGACATAATATCTTACAGGCGGTCTGCCATCGGGATAATTAATGACCTTATGGATGGGGATAATTTTTGAAGCTACCTCTTCAGGTATTTCCTCATCAGACTTAATGGGTTTTTTGTTTTGAGAATATCCTGTATATGAAAACAATAAAGCAATTAATGCTAAAACAATAAATTTTGAATGAGTTGATAAAATCATTGTTTGATAATTAAGTGAAAATTGGTTTTGTTTTTAAAATGTATCTTATTCGTTGATTTTAGCGTGAGAACTTTTGTATTTTACATGAAATGTTGTATTATTGTCTTTTTCCGTAAAAAATTAAATCTGCTGACTTGATGATGTTGCAAAATTAATCATATAATTGTATGCTTTTCTTGCAATTTAACGGTACAAATTTAGTTTGATAATACGCATTCAACAAAAAAACTATCTAAAAAATTAAATCTTGAAAAATTTTGACATTATTGCTACTACCCAATTTGGGTTAGAAGGTGTGCTTGCAGCCGAATTGAATGAACTGGGAGCAAATGATATAGAGATACTTAGCCGTGCTGTTAAATTCAGAGGAGATCTAAATTTATTGTATAAATGTAACCTGTATCTTCGCACAGCTTTAAAGATATTGAAACCTATTGCAACATTTGAAGCACTGAACGAACAGGATCTTTATAATAAAGTAAAGAAAATTGATTGGAGTGAATTTCTGACTACGGATCAGACCTTTGCAATTGATGGAACTACCAGTGGTGAGGTATTTACTCATTCTAAATTTGTGGCTTTAAAATCAAAAGATGCCATCGTAGATCAATTCAGAGAAATTGATGGAATACGTCCTTCAATTAATGTTGACGATCCTGATTTGCAGATCAATATTCATATTTCAGAAGTGGCCTGTTCAGTATCGATTGACAGTACAGGATTACCATTGAGCAAAAGGGGGTATCGTCTCGAACAGATCTTTGCACCCATAAGTGAAGTGCTGGCTGCCGGAATAATTTTGTTGTCAGGTTGGGATAAGAAAAGTAATTTCTTCGATCCCATGTGTGGATCAGGAACATTTTCTATTGAAGCTGCTCTGATTGCCCGGAATATTCCTAATGGCAGGTTGAGACATTTTGCTTTTGAAAAGTGGAAAGATTTTGACGCCGAACAATGGGAGCAGATCAAAAAGGATTCCGAGTCAAACATCAGACCTTTCGAAGGAAAGATATTTGCCAGTGATATAGAGAAAAGAGCCGTGGAGATTGCTATTCAGAATGCACGCAGGGCCGGTGTCGAAGAACTGATCAGTTTTAAGAACAGTGACTTTCTGTCGTCAACTCCCGAAGGCGATCCCGGTGTTGTAGTATTGAACCCTCCCTATGGCGAACGTTTGCAAAGTGATGATATCGTAGAGTTTTATAGGGAAATTGGCACCCGACTCAAACATTTCTATAATGGTAGTGATGCCTGGATCATCAGTGCTAATCTGGATGCTTTAAAGTTTATCGGTTTGAAACCATCAAGGAAAATCAAGTTGTACAATGGTCAACTTGAGTGCAGACTAAATAAATTCGAACTTTACAGAGGAAGTAAAAAGGCAGCTACAGATCCAGTCTAATTCTATTAATGCGCTAATTACTTGCAGTTCTCAAAGGCTGTAACATAGAAAATGTAGGGAGGCCCCTATGTGGGTCTCCAGAACGGAAATGAAGATTTTTATTCATTACTGCCCTGGAGACCCACATAGGGGCCTCCCTACATTTTCTTCATTCCCTCAATGATTTGATAGCATTCTAAATTCTGATTTTTGCTCAAAGCAGGTAAAAAATAATTAAAATTTAACAAAAGCATTCAATGGTTGTTGATATAATCATAAACCCATAAGATGCTGTGCATCCACATTAACTTTAAACTTTAACTATTATGGATTCATCCCGGGAGAATGTCTACTTACCAAATCAGAAACTTTTTGAACAGTCATACTTTACTTCTTTAGAAGAATATAAAGCACTATACGACAAAAGCATAAACGAGGGCGATGAATTCTGGGAACATCTGGGTAGGACTTTATTGAACTGGCGACATGAATTTCAATTGGTAAGTGATTGTGATTTTGAGGATGGACTAATATCTTGGTATCTGGGAGGAAAATTAAATGCATGCGAAAACTGTGTCGACAGGCATGTTAAAAACAAAGGTGAGCAGGTTGCAATTATCTGGGAGGCTGATGAACCGGGACATGAAAGAAGAATCACCTATAAAGAATTACAACGTGAAGTATCAAGGTTTGCAAATGTATTGCGCCATCACAATATCCGTAAGGGAGACCGTGTAGCGATCTACATGCCCATGATTCCTGAAGCCGTTTATGCCATGTTGGCCTGTGCACGTATCGGAGCAGTTCATTCTGTTGTTTTTGCAGGTTTTAGTGCCGATGCATTGCGTGATCGTATCAATGATGCCGAATGTCGTGCAGTGATAACAGCCGATGAAGCAATACGGGGTGGTAAACTGATCCCATTGAAAAGAATGGTAGATGAGGCGGTTATGGCTTGTCCAACTGTAAAACATGTCTTTATTGCAAAACGAACCGGTAATAAAATCCCATTTTATCCTCAACGCGATATCTGGATGCAGGAGGCAATGAAATCAGAGCGTCCCTATTGTCCAATTGAACACATGGATTCAGAAGATACTTTGTTTTTGCTTTATACTTCAGGGAGTACCGGCAAACCAAAAGGATTGTCGCATACCACAGCAGGATATCTGGTATATTGCGCCTTAACCCATAAATATGTATTCGATTACAAAGAAGGTGATGTATTTGCCTGTATGGCCGATATAGGTTGGATCACAGGTCATTCTTATGTCGTTTATGGACCTTTGTTAAATGGTGGTACTACAGTTTTATTTGAGAGTACTCCACTCTATCCTGATGCCGGACGCTATTGGGAGACAGTTGAAAGACTTAAAATCAATCAGTTCTATACTTCCCCAACTGCCATCAGAGCCATTCACCGTGAAGGAGATGCCTTTGTGAAAAAATATGACCGGTCGAGTTTACGGATCCTTGGGTCAGTAGGCGAACCGATTAACCCTGAGACCTGGAAATGGTATTACGAAGTTGTGGGTGATAGTCGTTGTTCGATTGTAGATACATACTGGCAGACAGAAACCGGAGGGATTATCATCACCCCCCTTCCAGGAGCAACGCCTACTAAACCCGGATCGGCTACTTTGCCTTTCTTTGGAATCGAACCTGTCATTTTAACAGATGAAGGGGTAGAACTCGAAGGAAACAATGTCTCCGGATTACTTGCCATAAAAAGAGCATGGCCTGCAATGGCCAGGACTATCCAGGGTGATCATATGCGTTTCGAGTCAACCTATTTGAAGATGTTTAAGGGATATTATCTGACAGGTGATGGCGCCATCCGTGACAAGGATGGTTATTATTGGATAACGGGTAGGGTAGACGATGTGATGAATGTATCGGGTCACCGTCTTGGTTCAGCCGAAATCGAAAGTGCGCTTGTTTCTCATCCATATTGTTCCGAAGCAGCTGTTATTGGCTTCCCACACGACATTAAAGGCGAGGGAGTATTCGCATATGTGGTGATGAACGAAGGTCATGAGGAAGATCCGGAGGTAATTGGAGAGTTGCGCAATGAGGTTCGTCGTCATATTGGAGCCTTTGCAATGCCGGATATGATCATGATCGCACCGGGATTACCCAAAACACGATCGGGAAAGATTATGCGCAGAATTTTACGAAAGATTGCTGCCATGCAGGTCGAAGATCTGGGAGACATTTCAACTTTGGCAGATCCATCAATCGTTGCAACGCTCATCGATTTACGTATGTCTATGGAAAAATAATAAAAAAGAACATTGAAATGAATTAAGATTAGTATCAAAACCAAACACTTTTCAGCCTTTTTGTGATGTTTTTGCAATAAATAAATGAATAAATCAGATTCATAGAAAAAAGTAACAATAAAATAACTTATTCTAATTCACAATTTGCTATATTTGTATGATCCTTAATTCTGAAATTCCAAATTGATTTATAACCAAACGCAATCTTTAATCATGGTCGCAAATTTTAAAAACATCGTCTTAGTTCCGACAGATTTCTCGGAAGTATGTGCAAATGCAGCAAGTCAGGCAATTGAAACTGCAAAACTATTGAATTTTAAAGTTGTCCTGCTTCATGTGGTGAATTCGGAAACCAAAACTTATCTAAAAGAAGAAAATTTACCCGAAGAATCCATTATTCACAGGCTAAAAGTTCTTGCAGAAGAATTACAAAGCCAAAACGGAGTGGTAGTTGAGTATCTTTCACGCGAGGGAAGCATCTTTACAACCATCAGTAATGTGGCTGATGAAATCGGGGCCAATCTGATTTATCTGGGCACTCATGGTAAAGCCGGAATACAGCACTTTACAGGCAGTTTCGCGCTAAAAGTAGTGACCAGTTCAACAGTACCCGTAGTGGTTGTTCAAAACCGTCTTGTTGATAAAGGATACAAGGATATCGTTTTACCAATAACCAGCGATCTCTGCACTCCAGAAAAAGCTGCATGGGCTATTTATATTTCAAGAGAATTTAAAGCAACAATGCATATTCTGGTGATAGGCGATGCAGGCGACCTGATTTATGAATCAGCACATGAAATTGCACGTTTATTCGACAAGAATGGTGTTGTCTATACATTCAAAGAAGCTGAAAAACATTCACACTTCTCAAAATACACCATTGATTATGCAACTTCAAATAACTCAGATTTAATTATGATCATGACTCATCCTGATAATAAGGTTGTGCCATCGTTTATTCTGGGCAGTTATGATGAGGAAATCATTTTCAATACAACTCAGATTCCGGTTCTTTGCGTAAATCCAATAGAACTCAATTTTGACCTTATTGGTTAAGATAAAATTAATCACTCCATTCCCTTGGGATGGAGTGATTTTAATTTATACTCAAGATACTTGATCTTGAATCCTTCTGCAAGCCACATCTTTTCATAAAATGTCTGGATTGCAATCACATCTTTTATCCTGTAGTCATCAGGATTGCTATATAAATCGTCATTAGAATAGAGCAACTCATGACCATCTTCCTTAATTACTCTTAATGTAAAAGCATAAAACAGGTCACTGTCTGTTTTCAGATGTATGATGCCATCGGGTTTCATTATTTTCCTGAAGCGTTCTATAAACTGGGGCGAAGTAAATCTTTTTCTTTCTTTTGAGGGTTGTGGTTCCGGAAATGTAATCCAGATTTCATCTACCTCCCCTGGGGAAAAGATATGTTCGAGTTGTTCAATCCGTGTTCGGATAAACGCAACATTCGACAACTTATTCTCTTTACTGGTTTTGCCACCACGCCACAAACGCGCACCCTTCTTATCCAATCCTATAAAATTTGTTGCAGGATATTTTTCAGCCAGGTTAACGGTGTATTCTCCTTTGCCACATCCAATTTCAATGATGATTGGATTGTTGTTTCCAAAGAAATCAGCATGCCATTTTCCTTTTAATGGAAAGCCCGAAACCAGGTCTTGAAAAGAGGGCTGAAAGAAATGCTCAAACGTCTCGTTTTCGGCAAAGCGTTCTAATTTGTTCTTACCCAAAGTGTATTATTTAAAAGAGGAATAATTAAGTATTAAAGGCCTTGTTTTTTCAGGATCCATGCTGATTCAATGCCTTTATCCAGCACCTCTTTCAGCTTCAATGCTGCTTGTCCGGCATCATCACAAGATGCGGCACAAACAAGATACAGGCCTTTTTTGTTTTGTCCGGCTATCGTTGCATCCAGATCTTTAGCTTTTAACTGAGTCACCTGTTTATCTGCATTTTCTTTTACTTTGAAAGCCCCGCTGATGATCATAAATTGACCCGATGCTGCAGAATTAACCTC
>JGI24140J50213_10000688_pt1 | contig 15565 bp, 12 predicted proteins | sample BarGraIncu00222A_FD_50213 | JGI IMG/M metagenome (IMG submission 50213)
AACAGGATAGAAATTCTTACAGATCAGTATCATTTAGTTGATCATCCAATTCAATCATAACTTTTTAAAGAATAAATGTAACTTAGAGCCATAAACCTTGTAATTGAATTTTTTTTCTCCTACATCCCTTCCATTGAAACCTACCTTGTTGGCTAATTCGTAATTCTGCACAACTTCAATCATTGTTGAAGCATATCCTTCGGGAGAATAATCAGAAACAATAAAAGCATTTTCTTTGTCGTTAAAATAAAATGGTATTTCCCCTACATTACTTGTTATAATCGGTCTATATGAAGAGATGTACTCAGCTATTTTTTGTGAAAATCTTGATTTATCCTGTAATGAATTTGGATCAAGAGGTATTAGAAGAGCATTAGCTTTTTTATAATAATCTAATAGTTCATTATAAGGCAACTTTGTTTTAATAATTATACTATCTGTTAGTTTTTTTTGATTAATAATATTTTGGGCTCTCATAATATCGTGTGAACTGCCTGACAGAATTACAACGAACTTCTGTTTGCCTCCAAGTTGACTGAATTTTTCATAAGCATCTATCACAAAACTAACCGCGCTTTTATATGCAGCAAGAGCACAATATAAAAAATAGCCTTCTATGACATCTTCTTTAAGCAGAGGTTTGTATTCGACTGGAGAGTACTCTGCCAAAATCGGAACCCGGAGAATTTTTTTATTAAAATGAATAGACTTTTCTTCCAGAAACTGACTTATCGGCATTATCCCATCTACAAAGTAACCAAATGATTTAATAAATATCCATTTAGAAGGTTGTCTAAGTGGATGGTCACTTTTAACAGCAATTCCCCATTCTTGAAAGATAGTCGCTACTTTAAATCCTAATAATTTTGCATATAATATATATACAAGAAACAAATGGTAATCAGGATTCTCTATGATCAAAACATTTTTTGAGGTCTTGCTCCTGGTTTTTTTTAAATCAACATATAATATGCGCAAATTAAACAGCCAACTGAAAAGCTGATGCAACTTAAAAGGGTATATTTTGTATTTTATTCCAATGTTGCTTAAACCATCTAATGCTCCATTTTGTCCCTTATTGCCAACAAGACCATCAATAATATAGATATCATCGCCCTGTTCAATTAAACCACGAGCCATCAACTCTACTTTCGTATTAGAAGCCGAAAACTGCAAGGGATACTTTTGTGTGCAATTTAGGAAAACCACATTATTTTTCATTTATTTCAATTCTTTAATTACTTTACATGGATTCCCTGCTGCCATAACATCTGCAGGAATATTTTTGGTAACCACACTATTTGCCCCGATAACTGTATTTGTCCCAATGGTTACCCCTTTTAATATAACAGTGTTAACTCCTAACCAAACATTATCTTCAATGATTACATCAGCAGGTTCTCCACTCCGTGGATCATCCAGGTGCCAATCCGAATCGGTTATTAGAGTATTTGCCCCACAACGCACATTATTACCAAATTTTATGTGTTTAAAAGCCCCGATTACAGTTCCACTAAAACCGCAGTTGTCTCCTATTTCTATTACCGCTTCAGAAGTGAGTGTTGAAACAGAACAAGGACGATCTATTCCTATCAGATTGGAGTTTACCCTTGAGAGAAACATGCAGTTTTTCCCAACTTTAAGAACTGATCCCGGGTATCGTTTAAAAAAGCACTTACCATCAAATTTACCATGATGCCCTAATTTAACACTCCACCATAAAGCATATAAAATATTTCTTTTCCCAAGAAGTATGTGGATTTTTCTGATAAGCTCATCTGTAGAATGTGATAAATTTCTTAATTTCATAATTTTAGAGATAATAAACGACTAGGTAAAGACCTTATATAATAAAATTCTTGTTTTTTAGTTTTTTCCGAAAGCACAAATACAAATTAACACTCTTTACAATATGATAAAAATAGTATTTCAATTTTAATCTGTCGATGTAGAATTAATAAATGAATTTTAAATAATATTATCAATATTTTCATGACTGTATTCGAAATTTACATAAGGAATTTTCTCGAATTGATTTTATATGATAACGCTGTTTTATTAAGTCCTGAAAGGATGCCTATAAAAATACAAAAAATTAGAAATAGATGATACATTCCCTCAATAACAGGTTCAACAAAGAATACTGCCATAAACCCAATAAACCACACTAATATTGTAGTGTTAAAATACAGATTGAGTGGTGATATTTTCAATGTTTTTATTACTAAAAAAATGCAAAAAATTGTATACAATAATAAAAAAGTAAATGGTATGATCCCAGCAATTCGGTCAACGTCAAGCCAAAGGTTATGGGAGTATTTTGAAATGTCAGACGACATTTCCCACCCAAAAGGTTTCGAAGTTAAATTCTTCAAAGATTCACCCCACAATTCCGTACGTCCATTTGCTTCCGTTAATTCTTCTTCACTATTATTTCTTTGGTTTAGAATATTCAAAAAAGCCGAATTAGAAGAAATACTGAAGAAAAGAATAACCAATGGTAGTGCAATTATTAAAAATAAACGAATATTTTTGCTAAAAGATTGTTTTAACATCAAATAGGATATAGTCACCAAAATCGAAATAAAAGCAATAAGTAATTGAGTTCTGCTGGCTACCCTTAGAACGCATAATAAGGAAATAATAAAAGCGCCTACTGAAATCAATTTGATGTTATTCTCATTTATTTTTGCACTTTTTACAAAGATTGTTCCAATTGCGGCTATATTCATTGTGAAATATGAACCTAGTATTGTTCCTCCTTCAGCATGGTTTCTTGTTAGAAGTATCAATGCTCTTTCGCCTACAAACCCATTTTCAATGATACGATATATAATTGATATTGCAGGGAGGAAAGAATAGCCTATGGATAAAAATAATAATAAAAAGAGAAAGACATTATTTGAACGATATTTAGTCGAAAAGTATTTGCCTATAGCATAAAAGGTTATAGGAGAAATAGCATAAACCAATGTAAAAGCAGTGGAAGCTTCAGGAGTAAATGAATAGATTACTGAATATGAAATTGAGAAAAGAATCAATAAAATACCTAATTTATCAAAACTATTTATTAAAGAAAAAGTTTTTACAGCTATGAAGTAAAATGCAAGGATAAAGCACATGTAAAATCCTTTTCCGTTTAGATCAAAAAATAACATAAAAAGTAATAACAACAACAAAAATTCTCTTTTTATAAATAAATGTATATCTCTCATTATTTAATATTATAGGTAGTATTATTCAATTATATATATTTGAATACAGCTCCTTATTTTCGATATAAGCTGGCAATTTGCCTGACTTAAATCTAAAAGGAGAAAATACATAATGTAATTGGCATTTAATCCTCTGATAATTTCATATTTAACTGCTCTCGAACAAGCATATTTCAAATACAAAAAGCTAAGAGTTAAAGAGCAAAGTCCGACAGGCTCGAAACCAATTATTGATAATTAGATTTTAAAGAACACGTTTTAATGTTGTGTTTAGCTTGAAATATAGGACGGCAAACTGAATTTATTTCAACATCGAATCCATAAAACAACAGATTCAGAAAAAAGTTTAAAATTACCCCCACTTATTAGATGCTTAACACAACACTAGTTTTTGAAAGTGGGTAGTAAAACAGAATTATAAATATTTATAGTTTGGTCAAGGTTTATTTGTCTGTTATGCCGTTTTTCAGCAGTCTGAATGCCATTCCTTGAGAGTTGTATAGCCAACTCGTCGCTTGTAAATACCTTGCGAATATGCTCTGCAAGCATTTCTACTTCTTCGAACCTGTATAGCAATCCTGTTTCTCCATGAGTCACCATGTCGGGAATGCCACCAACATAAGCAGAAATAGTAGGTACACCAATCAATTGTGCTTCGCCTAGTGAGTTTGGACTGTTTTCAATGCTTGAAGGACAAATAAAAACATGCGCATTTTTATATTCAGACACCATTTGATCTTCCTTTAGCGGCCCTAGAAAACAAACTTGCTCATGTAGATTGAATTTACTTATCAAACTTCTAATGTATGCTCCATATCCGTCGAGTTTTAGTTTTTCAATTAGACTTTTATTTTTTATAATATTCCGTCCAGCAATACGAATTTTAATTTCCGGAAATTCAGTTTTTAACAAAGCTATTGCCTTTATTACCTGGTGTAGCCCTTTAAGGGGGGCGCCAGCCTGGCTAAGAAAAATCGTGTAATCATTTTTGTTATTGACATTCCATTTTGATGCTGTATAAAAGCTATCCCGCAATATCTCGTTGCAAAAATAGTAATTGATGCTGGGATTAATTGTCTTTGCATGCGCATAGTCCCAGCTTGTTCTGCCGATTATGTTACGGGAAATCAGGATGTATTCCTTCTCAAATATACCTCGGCGTCTGAACATCCTTTCTCCTTGGAAAATAGAATCTCTTTTAACTACATCACGAAAAGTGATATGTTTAAATATTTCCCATTGTACAATGCCTCCATCATAATATCTGGAATAAACACTTACCAGTCCCTGAATGGAAATAATGTAATTAAGGGTTGGACATGAACGCATGCAAGCTAATCCATGTGGAAATTCTGTGCCATGAATATGTATTACATCGGGATTAAATTCTATACAAACTTTTTTCCATGTCGTTTCAAGACTCTTATGGTAACCTGTCATTGAATTTACCGGAAGCAAGTAATATAAAACATTTTCGCTCTCTAACGACTTGATTTCATGACCTCCATAAACAGTTGCAATTGCTAAACTAATTTTCTTTGTTGAAATAAGCTGATTTGCAAGTGCTAACATCCATCCTCCAACAACTGGAGACGATAATCCTAAAGCTTTGCTTGGTGAAGGGAAAATTGTGTTGGTTATCCAAAGAATTCTCATTTTAAAATGCTTTTGAGTAATTTAATTTGGAATTCAGAATTATAAAAATGATCGACTTTTTTATAACACATGATTCTTATTGCATCTCTATCCTTATGTAATAATTTTATCCATTTATGAATTTTTAAAACCAATTCGGGTACATTGTTTTCTTCGAAAAAATCACCTGTTTCATTCGTTGTAATAGCCTCAAATTCAGGACCATGCTTCCAGTAATTTGAATGCGTAATTACAGGAGTTCCATAAACTAAACTATGTATTGCTGTAAGTCCGATATTGCCTGGAGAAACTGTTATGGTGGCATTATATATTAATTTTGCAATTTGTTGTTCATCATAGCAAGATCCGTAGAACCAAACCTTGTCAACTAATCCATATTTACGTGATAGGTTAATTAATGGCACCTTCATTTCACCTTGACCCACAAAAACTGCATTGAAAAATACTCCCTGATCCATCATTTTTTTTTGAGATTCAATAATTAATTCTAACTTTTTTTCTTCTGTGAGTCTTCCAATAAAAATTACAACTGGACTATTATTATGGAAATGTTTTTCATAAATTTCTTCATTTTTTTGTTTTTGTCTTAATTTATATTGTTTTTCGTGGTCTAAAGAATTGTATATTACATGAAGTTTACTCTTGGGATATCCTTCTTCTATCATAAGATTTCGGGCATATTTACCATATAATAAAAATCCTGATGCATTATGATAAAATGCTTTGGTTAATAGTGCTTCTCTTTTCGAAGGATGGGGTAATTTCAAACCATGTCCCCACATAAATATTTTTTTATGTCGAATTTTACAAATTAGTATTATCAACCAGTATGATAAACATCCTGAATTGGCTGTAATAATATAAGAATCATAATTCCTGAAAATAAAATTACAAGTACCTAAGTACCAACTAAAAGATCTGAATCTTAAAGTTTTTAATTCAGCTTTAAAACCTTTTAATTTTGAATAATCCATCTTTTTCAAATCCATAAATACAGTATCGCCAAAATAAAAATGACAATTCAACTCTTTATCCATTTTTATAAAGATAGATTCTCTGTAATGAGGCGCATAATTAAGAATGCAACAAATTCTTTTCGTCATGAGTTTTTTTCCTTGTTAAAAATTTATAAAGAATAAATGAAGAACTAATAATGGTCATGAAAATTAAGGCAATTGATTGACCCCAGGCAGCTCCCCAAAAGCCAAACTTATTAATTAAAATCTTAAACATTATTACGGACAAAAATGCACCTATAGCTCTGTTCATTAATTCAACTTTGGGATATCCGTAACCAATAATCACATTAGAGCTCAAAAAGCAAAAAGCCAGAGGAATATTTTTAACTGCCAAAATCTGAGCAAATTGGGTCGATGCTACATATCTCCCATATGTTAAAATACTTACCACCGGATGAGCAAGTATAATAAATAACGTAGTCGGGATTGCATTTAAAATAACAATACCAGCTATTATTTGAATTAGTTTTTTTTGATGATCTTCAGCTATAGCTTTATAAATATCAGGCTCAAATGTTTGCACAATTGCTGCATAGAAAACAAAAAGATATGATGTAATCAGAACTGCGACATTATAAATTCCCAATGTTGTTTGATCATTTAATTGTTCAAGCATTGCAATATCTATACCAGACATAAAGTAATATAGTACTGCTGAAAGTGAAATAGGCCAACCAAAATTTATTGCATCTCTTAAAATTTTCCAGTTATATTGAAATTTTGATACCAACTTAAAAATACTGAAAATACCCATCCCGACTGCTGGTAGAAGAATACTCCAAAACCGTCCAATTGCACCTTTTTTAAAGATTACAACAAACAAGATTGNGAATAATGCAATTGAAATTGTATTTAATATAGTAATTTTAAAATAAGATACTGCTTGCCTTTTCATTCGTTTTTCAACTAATAAATAATTGTAAAAGGAATTGAAAAAAACAGGAATGAAGCATAAAATCGCAAAAGGAAAAAATGGGAAATTAACTTTTGCAATATGCATATAATAATAGAATCCAATAAAAACTAAAAGAAGCGAGGCAAAACCTAAAAATACTTGAGAAATTATTAATGTATTGAGAACTAATTGTCGCTCATTTTCTTTTATTTTATAATAGTTTCTGGAATAATATGACAAGAATGAAAAACTGATAATAAATGAGATCAGTGTACTAAATGATGTAAAATATCCAATTATTGCATAATCTTTGGGAGATAAATTTGCTGCTAAAAATGGATTCATCAATACCCCCATTGATGATGTAATAATTGTCGCCAACAAATACAGTGAAAGATTCTTTAACTGGGATTTTAAGTTCTTTATTCTGTAGAAAACTGATTTTATCTCTAAGTATATATTTGTCAAAATAGCTGGTTTTTAATTTGTTATGCGTATTTATATCAAAATTTTATTTCTAATATAAAGATGTCTATAATACAGTACCTCCTATATCCTACTTTTTAATTAATTTATCACTAAACCATAAAATTTTTAATTTGTGCATTTTATTATAATCTTTAAAACCACCTTCTTTAGCGGTGGTCATATTCATTTGGCTAAGCCTGCACAATTTTTATATTGAAAACATAAGTAATTTCATGAAACTTAGTCATGTTATTTATCAGTGTACTTAAAATATTGTATGTACATCAAAANTAGCGATATTACGTTCTTGAATGTCTTGCTGAGGAATTACATTCGAAGTATATTCCCTTGCTATTAGAATGGATGTCAAGTGAGATGATAGAAATGAATATTCAGAAAGATTATTTACACTTAATCTTAAGTATTCTACCCAAGGTATCTATTTCACAACTTACAAGGATTTTGAGAGGCAAAACAGTCATCAAAATTTTCAAAAGTTACCCTCAAGTAATCGGTAACTACAAATGCACAACTTTTGGCAAAGAGGTATTGTGTGGACACTATAGGCCATGATGAATAGAAATCTAGAGTTACGTGCAATATCAAGAAAATCAAGAACGTCTAGAAGAGCAGCAAAGGTTCAACTTTGGCCCTTATAAAGTGGTATCTTTTTATAAGACTTAACTCTTGAAGAGTGGATTCATTATTCGTCAACAAATACTTTTGTATTATCCGCTGTACTGCAAGGTCCTGAGTCAATTTTATAAGTTTGTCCTTCAAGAAATGATTTTGCTAATGTCAAAAAATTAAATGCCGCTTTTTCCGGACTCCATTCATTTAGTATAGTGTAATAAGCATTTTCTCCTAATTCATTTCTGAAAGCCATATTATTAATCAATTTTTCCGTTTGACATAAAAAACTCGATAAACTACCAGATTTATAAATTAAACCGTTCTTTTGATGATTTATCAGGAAAGGAACTGCACCAATTGCATGTGATGCAATTACGGCGCATCCATTGCTCATCGCTTCATTCAGCACAGCACCCCAACCTTCTCTTCTATTGCTCGTGAATAGAAAAATATTCGTTTTTTTCATGTAGTTATGAACTTCTGAATTTGTCATATTTGGTAAAATATCGATACAATCGTGCAGGTTCATTTTTATAATTAGCTTTTTTATAGGATCAAGCATTTCACCTGTTCCAATCATATTTAAATGAAACCTATTATAACCTTTCTTTTTAAGTTCATAGCACAATCGTACAGCTAATTCGGGATGTTTTAAAGGGATAAATCGTGCAGTCCATAATAATTCGATTTTTTCAACAGGTTTTTGTGAAATGATTTGTTTAATATTGATTTCTTCAACTTTGGTGAAATAACCCCATTTATACTTTTTTTTAGGATAAGCAAATATTAGATTAAAATCATTCGCTGAATATGCGCTTGCACAAAGCATATAGATATTTTTTCTACAGTATAGAGTATGCTTGAGCAATAACCCTTTTAGAAAATAGGGATTTAGTAATTCACAAACAGAAATTCTCAATATTCTCTCTGAATATCTGAAAGTGTGCTTGTTTTGATTTATTCGTTCATGAATGAAAATGTCAGAAGCAGCACCTGTAATAACTATATCAGAATCAATCCCAAGTTGAATTGCTTTATTAAAACTTGCTTTATCAGTATACGATTTAAGATTATAAATATAGTCTGTGCAATCAGGATACCCATTTTGAAGAAAAGATTGTGGCATTCTTTCAGTAGAAACAAAAGTGAAGTCATCTCCTAATTTTGAATACATTGCATCACAAAAGGGAGATTGATGATGATTGAGAAAATTTGAGAAAAAAGTAACTTTCATTGCCCATATTTTTTACATAAACTAATTATTAAGCGTCAGGATTTATTACTGAAATGTTAAATAAATTTAGCTCTACTTTTCCCCTATTTCCAATAAACTTCATTGTTATGTCGTTTAATCTGTTCATCTTCAGGAGGCAATTTCATATAATCACCATATATTGATGTGAGATATTCATGATATCCTACTGGTGCATTAAATAAGTTATTATTAAATTGCACTTTCTGATATGCTGCAAAACAACTTTTTTTTACTATTTCCGAAATACCGTAACCAGCAGCTGAAAGTGCAACCTGATCACTTTTATCAAAGTCAAATTTTCTTGCCATTTTATCTAACTTCTTAAAAAAGAACTTTTCCCCAATCACCCACGCAATAAAAACGAATAAGTATCCATATATTCTTTTTAAAATGTTAGTATTATATGTATATCTTTTACCTTCAAAAATACATAGCCAATTTAAACGGATTAGTTTACTTAACTTATTGAAATGTTTATTTGTTTCTGTCACCGAATCAGGCAATCCATCCACTGGAAAAATATCAATGTACACACCAATTGTATATCTTACAGTTTCTGGAAATTCAATGAGAATCGTTCTGTCATCATAAAGTTTTGCATAAGTATAAATATATTCTTTAGAATTATAGGGAGTTATCAGATTATAATGCAATCCGAGTGAAGAGCCAGCTAATTGAAGAAAATTCATATAGTCTTTTCTCGGCATATATACATCTATATCATCATCCCAAGGTATAAAACCTTTATGTCGTATCGCACCCAACAGGGTTCCATTGGAGAGAAAATATCCTAACTTATGTTCGTCACAAAATTTTGAAAACCTTTTTAGTATTTCCAATTCAATTTTTTGCATCTCTTTTATTTCGATAATCTTCATAAAATTCATTATTATTGTCCTGTAATGCCGGAGATTATTTCTTTTTGAAATTTAACTTATTGATAGATAGTAACATTGAAAATAGATTCTTACTGACACCCATATAGATCAGATAAACTACAATATCAATTTCCTTTTTGAAGATAGAAGCTTATAAATTATAAAAATCGCACTTATACTTGCCATCATTGCTAAAACAATTGAGTGTCCCCAGGCCGCACCGTAAAAACCATATTTCCCAATCAAAAATCTATATAATAATATGCTCATTGATGCTCCAATTACTCTGTTAACTAATTCAACCTTAGGATACCCAAATCCAACAATCACAGTACCAATAAGAAAACTTAATGACATAGGAATGGTTTGAATTGCTAAAATCTTTGCAAAATCTGTTGATTCGATATATTTTCCGTAGGTTAAGATATTTATAACTGGATGTGCAAATAATATAAATAGTAAAACCGGAACAGCATTTATAACAATAATTCCGATTACTATTTTCAAAAGTTTCATTCTTTTATTCTCGGCAATTGCCTGGTAAATATCTGGCTGAAATGTTTGACTAATAGCAGCATAAAAAATATAAAGGTAAGATGTAATCTGTATCGCTACATTATAATACCCAAACGTATTTGTGTCATGCAATTTTTCAAGCATTGCACGGTCAATGTCCGATAAAAAGTAATAAAGTATTGCTGACAGTGAAATTGGCCAACCAAAGACAATTGCATCTCTTAATATTTTCCAGTTATAATGAAATTTTGTTATCAACTTAAAAATACTGAAAATACCCATCACAACTGCAGGTAGAAGTAGACTCCAAAACCTGCCAATTGCACCTTTTTTTAAGATTACAACAAACAAGATTGCAAATAATGCGATTAAAATAGTATTTAAAATAGTAATTTTAAAATAAGATAATGCTTGCCTTTTCATTCTTTTTTCAACCAATAAAAAATTATAAAAGGAATTGAAAAAAACAGGGATAAANCATAAAATAGCAAATGGGNAAAATGGGAAATTAACTTTTCCAATATGCATATAAAAATAGAGCCCAACAAAAGCAAAAAACAGCGCTGCAAAACCCAAAAACACCTGGGAAGTTATTAATGTATTGAGAACTATTTGTCTCTCATCTTCTTTTATTTTAAAATAGTTTTTAGAATAATACGTCAAGAATGAGAAACTGATAATAAATAAGATCAGTGAACTAAATGACGTAAAATATCCAATTATTGCATAATCTTTTGGAGATAAATTTGCTGCTAAAAATGGATTCATCAATACACTTATTGATGATGTAACAATTGCAGCCATTAAATACAAAGAAAGATTCTTTAGNTGGTAACTTAAGCTCTTTATTCTGCAGAAAATTGATTTTATCTCTAAATATATAATTAACAAAATAGCTGGTTTTTAATTTGTTCTGCGTATTTATATCAAAAATTTATATCTAATATAAAGATGTATAACAAGTTAAAATATTTCACTGTGGCATAAAAAATGAACCATTTACTCTAGGTAAATAAAGTTTATTTAGTGTTGAGAAGTAATTTAGCCTAGTACCTATTGTTGAAACCGCTGATTGGTATCCTTCTTTTTTTGTTTCAAAAATATTCTTCATTGAAACTGTTGTCGGTCCACCGTATGGATAAGCAAAATGAAATACTTTCTTTTTTAATATATTTTCAAGCATCTGTTTTGATTGACCGATTTCTTCCCTTGAATTTACCGCAGTTCTTAAAACAGAATGTGTTAATGAATGCGCCCCCAAAGTGCAAAGCGATTCATTATTAAGAATTTTAATTTGCTCAGAATTAAGATATCCATTCCTATTGAGATAATTTAATGTAATATAAACAGTAAAAGGAAAATTATATAATTTTAGTAGAGGATAGGCAATATTAAATGTGTTATCAATTCCATCATCAAAAGTAATGACTGCATAACCAGAGAGTTCACCTTTATTTATATTTACTATGGCTTCGTCTAATGAAACAACTCTAATGTTATTATTTTTTAAGTATTCCAAAACCATAATGAAATGTTCCACATTGCATTTGCATTCGAGTGAGGCATCTATTTGTTCATTTGAAACATGATGAAACATAAATATCATAGCATTATTCTTTGAAAAACCTAGTTTGTCAAGGATAATATAAGAGTATGTTATAAGACNAGATTGAAGAGTGATCCAAAAAGATTTCATTAATTTAATCATNATATTTTCTCTNGTATGGCTTATTAATTCAAGTTTTAATGTTAAGCATCTATTCCTACTATTTCAATTTTCAGAGTTTGAAAACTTTGTCTGATGCATTCTTAATAACATTCCTTAAATCAACGATCAGGCTGGCCTATTCCTTAATTATTTCAAAATTAAAAACATTGTGATTGGTAGTTATTACCACACAGTCAGCATTTTGCATTCTTTGACAAGTTCTTCGACTGCTTCTCACTCAGGGCTATGCTCACCGATAGCAATACATTACCTGCAGGAGTAATTTCAGAGNGAATAAATGGATAGTAATACGGAGTGTACCACTTGTTGCGGACNCTCTAAGCATGGGTGTTAGGTCGGGTCGTTTATTCTTATCTACCGGTGTGGGAACACTGACTATAAAAATGTTGCATGGCCTGAGTTTTTCGATGTTATCAGAAAAGGTCAGGTGAGTTGCATTGCATATTTCTTCATTTGAAGTTTCGAGGGTATGGTCGTTGCCGCTTTTAAGTTCATTTATCCGGGATTCGTTGATATCGAACCCAACAGTTGGAAATATCTTGCCAATTCTACTGCTAAGGGGAGACCTAGGTAACCTAATCCAATGATGCCGATTTGGATTTGTTGCTCTTGCATTGATTGCTATTTATTTGTTTTTGAAGATGACTTCATTTATATTATTCTCACCTCATTTTTCCACTTAACTACATCAATTGGTGCCAGTGATGTTTAATGCTTCAAATAGCTTCGCCCTTTCAGTCACATTTGTTTTTTATGACTTTGGATAAAAAAATCAATTTAATTCAGTTAACACAAGTTATTCTAGTTATGCGAGTATCTTAGATTTTAAGTTATAAGTAATGATCAAATACAGAAATATTTCCAACCTCTTCCGTCGTCACACCCAAATCAATAAAGGGGAACATAAAAAGTAAAAACAATAAATATGACCTTCTTGGAAACTTATTTAAAAAAAAGTAACCTATGAAAAACACAATGCTAACAAAAGCAAGTATATGCTTAATTTCCAATTTGTCTTATTTATTAAATTTCTTTTAAAATTCTTTATTCTCGATAGAATTTGAATTTAATTGGCTTTGATTCTTTAACAAACTAAAGCCTAAAATTAAAGTTCACCCGCTTCCTTTTCAGTTAATTTATCGCTCAAGTCAATTTTAGTAATCGGTGTTTGACACAGCAATGCCCTTTCAGTCACAATTTAGTTTATGATGTCGTTTGTTATTCTGATCAGGAGATGTATAAATCAATATGATCGAAATAAATTTTACAAAATGTCATGTGATTTATTGATTTAGGATAGTACCTGTTGTATTTTCCTAAGTTTGCTGAAACCACAGACTTTATTGATGAAAGGCATAATTATATATCCTTCAATAAAAAATCAAACAATTATATCTGTCTATTGTTTAACCTGTAAATTTTTTCTGATCAATAATTTTACTAAAATGTAATATTGTAACGGTTGTTGTTGCTATGATTACATCTTCTTTTATTTATTTTTTAGAAATTCTCTTTACAATAAATAAACTAAAAGTGGTTGATATTAAAGGAACCTAAAAAGGGGAATCCTAAATCTTAAAAACTTTCTTTATTTATTCTTGTTAAATGCACATGTAAAAAAGAAATTTATTCTAAAATGTAACATTATGCCACAATCGAACTGTAATCAATTTATACTATTTATCACAATAGTCTGTTCCGTACTTGTAACTTCATGTATAAGTCAGAAAGAGATAACCTATTTCCAGCCCTCAAATGAAAATAGTGATACGACATCAAGTGAATTCCTTCCAAAATATACACTCCGATTGAAGCCTGGTAACATTATCAATGTTGGTGTCAGCAGCATCAGTCCTGAAGCAAATTCAATGTTTAATCCCTATACTTTCATGCAACAAAATCCTTTACAGAATTCACAGGCAAATAGTTTGGCACCTGCTATCGGTTACATGATTGACGATGATGGAAACATATCCTTACCGATGATGGGGAAAATTGAAGTTGCAAACCTCAGCACCAAAGAAGCGAGCGTACAAATCGCACAAAAGCTTGAGAAGTACCTTATCAATCCAACTGTTAATGTGAGGATGCTAAATTACAGCGTTTCAGTATTAGGAGAAGTTGCACACCCTTCAGTTTACAATATTCCCAACGAACGGGCTACTTTACCTGAAGTATTGGGTCTAGCCGGGGACCTGACCATATATGCAAAGCGCAACAATGTACTGGTTATTCGTGAAAAGAATGGAAAAAAGGAATTTGCAAGGGTCGACCTGACCAAACGATTTTTTTTTAATTCTCCCTATTATTATATGCAACCCAATGATGTAGTTTATGTTGAACCCGGAAAAGGCAAAACAACTTCTACTGATCGCGGAATATTATTAGCTCCAACAATCATAAGCGGCCTTTCACTAATTACCCTTATTCTCACTTACATAAAACTTAAATAATGAGTATTCTACTGAGTTATACTTCAGAGATAAAATCGATTTTATTTTCAACTTAACCACATTCATATAATGAGTAACGAACCTTATGATTCAGACACACTAAAAGTGGAGAATAATGACACCAATATTAAAGAATTGTTTCTTAAATTTTTACACCATTGGAAATGGTTTCTGGTTTCTTTTATGATTTTCCTTGGACTGGCCTTTCTTTATCTAAAAATTCAAATACCACAATATAAAATATCTGGCAGTATCCTGATTAAAGATGAGAAAAAGGGGTTGGGGCAGCAGGATGATCTGATGCAACAACTCAACCTGTTTTCATCCAATAAGGTCGTTGACAACGAGATTGAAATCCTGAAGTCATCAATACTGATGAAAAAGGTGGTGACTGGATTAAACCTGGATATTCGCTATTATGTGAATGGTCTGTTTAGGGATAGCGAGCTTTATAATGATGGTCCGGTTGCTTTACAGTTAATACGGCCCAATGCACTTATTTATAAAGAACCTTTGGAATTAGTCATTTTAAACAAAGGTGTTGTGAAAATGAATGGCCAATATTTCCAGCTGGACAAGCCGGTGGAGACACCCTATGGTTTATTGATCGTGCGTTCAATGCATAATTATAGTCAGATAAAAGAGTTGAAAATGGTAGTATTACCTGCTGCTGCCCTGGTTGAATCGTTGATTAAAAAGCTTGAAATTACACCAAGTAGTAAAATGTCTACTGTTCTGATGATGAGTCTTGTTGACCCAATTCCCCAGAGAGGTTGTGATATACTCAATAAATTGGTGGAATATTATAACCTGGCTGGTGTTGAAGACAAAAACAAAGTTGCAGCCAG